>Ga0302155_10002484_pt1 | contig 12444 bp, 9 predicted proteins | sample I_Bog_N3_1_FD_193508 | JGI IMG/M metagenome (GOLD analysis project Ga0302155, IMG submission 193508) | Peat permafrost microbial communities from Stordalen Mire near Abisko, Sweden - I_Bog_N3_1 | ecosystem: Environmental > Terrestrial > Soil > Wetlands > Peat | place: Sweden: Abisko, Stordalen...
TCCGACACGCCGATGATTCCGACCGGCTTGGGCAAACTGTGCAGCCAGGCAATCTGTTGTTGCACGGCGCTATCCCAGGACAAGGCACTGGTACCCACCCCGCGGTAAATCGAACCTTCCAGACCATCGCGTTGCAACAAGGCGCTAAAGGCCTTTTCACGTTCCTGCGCCCAGCGATTGACCGATGCCTGCGGCAGACTGAAACAGGCAAAGTGTTGCAAGCCGGCTTCGATCAGATGATCGTAGGCCAGCTTGACCAGTTTGAAATTATCGGTCGCCACATAAGGCACGTTCTCAGGATAATCGGCCGCATCGGCGTACGAACCGCCCACGGCCACCACTGGTACGGCCAGGCGGGTGAGCGCCTCGCACGCGGCCGGATCATCGAAGTCGGCAATGATGCCATGTCCTTGCCAGCGCTCGATGCCTTGCAGGCGGCAGCGAAAATCCTCTTCCAGGAACAGATCCCAGGACGCACGCGTGCTGCTGAGGTACTCGCCGATGCCGGCGATGATGTCGCGGTCAAATATTTTATTGCCATTGAACAGCAGTGCAATGCGATGCACCGTCGGTACCTTGGTCACTGATGCCTCCCGATGTTCGGTCAGCCGGTTGTGGCTGGCGTACAGTCTCCTCCAGAGCGCGGAGTGTCATTTTCAATCGTTTTGTTTTTTTACGGCAATAACATGGCGCCGGGCCAGCTGGTCACCGCTTTTCAATCTGAAAAAGGATTGTACCCAGACCTGGAAACAGCGTGAGACCAAATACGGTTTTGTGCACTTGCAATAGAAAGAATCGCCATCACAGTTGGCGGATTTCATAATTGTGGGCAGGCCGCCGGCATCATAGTATAAGCGCACGCCAACACCTGCCGACCCCGCCAGGTCTGGCGGGCATCACCGATGCGACTGTGTGATTGGCAGCCTGCCGCGCCGGTCTGCCACCGTTAAAAAACATAATGATCGACTGGAGACAAGGCAATGAACGTAATCATGAAAAAAAGCATCCTGGCATTTGCATCGCTGGCCGTATTCGCGCTAGCCAGCGGCAACGCTGCGGCCGACCCGGCGCATCCGAAAATCGGCTTTTCCATCGATGATCTACGGGTCGAGCGTTGGGCCCGCGATCGCGATTTTTTCACCGCAGCCGCCGAACAACTCGGCGCACAGGTCTACGTCCAATCGGCTGATGCCAGCGAAGCGCGTCAGATTTCGCAGATAGAAAACTTGATTGCGCGCGGCGTGGATGTGATCGTGATCGTGCCATTCAATGCCACCGTGCTCACCAATACCATCAAGGAAGCCAAGAAAGCCGGTATCAAGGTGCTCTCCTATGACCGCCTGATCCTCAATGCCGATGTTGACGCTTATATCTCCTTCGATAATGAAAAAGTCGGTGAAATGCAGGCCGAAGGCGTACTCAAGGCACAAGCCAAGGGTAACTTCTATCTGCTGGGCGGCTCCCCGACCGACAACAATGCCAAGATGCTGCGCGCAGGCCAGCTCAAGGTACTACAGCCATCGATCGACAAGGGCGACATCAAGATCGTCGGCCAGCAATGGGTGAAAGACTGGAATCCGACGGAAGCGCTGCAAATTGTGGAAAATGCACTCACTGCCAATGGCAACAAGATTGACGCCATCGTCGCCTCCAACGATGGCACCGCTGGCGGCGCGATTCAAGCGCTGGCTGCCCAGAAGCTGGCTGGCAAGGTGCCCGTCTCAGGTCAGGATGCCGATCTGGCCGCAGTGCGACGCGTCATTGCCGGCACCCAGACCATGACTGTCTACAAGCCGCTCAAGCTCATCGCCAGTACCGCCGCCAAGTTATCGGTGCAACTGGCGCGCAACGAGAAGCCTGACTACAACTCGCAATACGACAATGGTTTCAAACAGGTCAACACGATCCTGCTCAAGCCGATCCCATTGACCAAGACCAATGTCAACATTCTGGTTGACGACGGCTTCTACACTGCGGCGCAACTGAGCGGAAAATAAACGCCGATCAACGGTACGGCTTTGGCCGCGCCGGTCCAGACTCATGCTGGCCGGCGCTGCGCTTTGTTGTTTTTCGAACCCCCATTGCGAGAACCTGCATGTCCGAGTATTTGCTGGAAATGAAAGGCATCGCCAAACAGTTTGGCGGTGTGCGTGCACTCGACGGCATCGATATCAAGATCAAACCGGGCGAGTGCATCGGCCTGTGCGGTGAAAATGGCGCCGGCAAATCGACGCTGATGAAAATTCTCTCCGGGGTCTATCCCCACGGCAGCTGGGAGGGAGAAATTCTGTGGGATGGCCAGCCTTTGCGGGCGCACTCGGTGCGCGACAGCGAAGCGGCCGGCATCGTCATCATCCACCAGGAATTGATGCTGGTGCCGCAACTGTCCGTGGCTGAAAATATTTTCATGGGCCATGAGTTGACCCTGCCAGGTGGGCGCATGAACTATCCGGCAATGTACCAGCGTGCGGAAGAACTCTTGCGTGAATTGCAGATGCCCGACATCAATGTGGCGCTGCCGGTGATGCAATATGGCGGCGGTCATCAGCAACTGGTGGAAATCGCCAAGGCGCTCAACAAGAAGGCGCGCCTGCTGATTCTCGATGAGCCTTCGTCGTCGCTGAGTTCCTCCGAAATTGCCGTGTTGTTGAATATCATCCGGGGTCTCAAGGCCAAAGGTGTGGCCTGCGTCTATATCTCGCACAAGCTCGAGGAAGTCGAGGCTGTGTGCGACACCATCGCCGTCATCCGCGACGGCAAGCATATCGCCACCACGCCCATGGAGAAGATGACCGTCGAAGAGATCATCGCGCAGATGGTCGGGCGTGCCATCACGACCATGTATCCGCCGCGCGACCATGCCATCGGCGAGGTGATCTTTGAGGCTCGCCATATCACCTGCTATGACGTTGACCATCCACAGCGCAAGCGCGTCGACGATGTCTCGTTTGTGCTGCGGCGCGGAGAGATTGTCGGCATTGCCGGGCTGGTCGGCGCCGGCCGTACGGAACTGGTCTCGACGCTGTTCGGTGCCTACCCCGGACGTTACAGCGGCACGGTTTGGCTCGACGGCAAGCAGGTCGATACCAGTTCGCCGCGCAAATCGATTCGCCTTGGTTTGTGCATGGTGCCGGAGGATCGCAAACAACATGGCATCGTGCCCGATCTGGCCGTCGGCCAGAACATCACGCTGGCGGTGCTGCACAGTTTTTCACGCCATGGCCGCATTGATGCCGAGCGCGAACTCAACACCATCACCGGGCAGATCGCTCGAATGCAACTCAAGACAGCCAGCCCTTTCCTGCCCATCACGAGCCTGTCCGGTGGCAATCAGCAAAAGGCGGTATTGGCCAAAATGCTGCTGGCGCAGCCCAAGGTGCTCATCCTCGATGAACCCACACGCGGCGTCGACGTCGGCGCCAAGGCTGAAATTTACAAACTGATCGCGGCGCTGGCAGCGCAAGGTGTCTCCATCATCATGGTCTCTTCCGAGCTGGCTGAAGTGCTGGGGGTATCAGACCGGGTGCTGGTCATCGGCGAAGGCAAATTACGGGGCGACTTTGTCAATCATGACCTGAGCCAGGAAACCGTTCTGGCGGCCGCCATCAATCAAGCCGAGCAACATCGGAGCACAGCGCCATAGCGCTGTTCGCATAACGTGGAATCCACATGACTCACATCGCCATCAAACAATTCTTCAGCCGCTACAAAATCATGGCGCTGCTCATCGCCATTGCCTTCATCTGGGCCTTCTTCAGCTGGAAAACCGAGGGCGGTTTTGTCACGCCGCGCAATCTGTCCAATTTGCTGCGTCAGATGTCGGTCACCGGTATTCTGGCCTGCGGCATGGTGCTTGTCATCATTGCCGGCGAAATCGATCTCTCGGTGGGTTCTCTGCTGGGTCTGCTCGGTGGTGTGGCCGCGATCCTGAACGTGAGTACACACTTGCCGCTGGCACTCAATCTGGGGCTGGTGTTGTTGCTCGGTCTGCTACTGGGATTGTTTAACGGTTATCTTACGGCCTACCAGCGCATTCCGTCCTTCATTGTCGGTCTGGGTGGCATGCTGGCCTTTCGCGGCATCTTGCTCGGCATTACCGGCGGCATGACCATTGCGCCGGTGTCCGACGATGTGGTCTATCTGGGTCAGGGCTATCTGCCAGCGCAAGCCGGTGTGGCATTGGCTATCGTGCTATTTCTGCTGACGCTGGCGTTGAGCTGGCAGCGTCGTCGCAATCGCGCACGCCACGCCTTGCCGCTGGCGCCGCTGTGGCGCGATGGTGTCAATGTGCTCATCATCGGCGCACTGCTGCTGATCTTCGTGCGCACCCTCAACAGCTATGACGGCGTACCCGTGCCGGTATTGCTGTTGCTGGGATTGCTTGGCCTGTTCAGCTATGTCACCACACAAACCGTGTTTGGCCGCCGCATCTACTCGGTGGGCAGCAACATGGAAGCGACCCGCCTGTCCGGAGTCAATGTTCAGGCCGTCAAGCTGTGGGTGTTCGGCATCATGGGCGTGATGTGCGCGCTGGCCGGTCTGGTCAATACTGCACGCCTGGCGGCCGGATCGCCATCGGCGGGCAACATGGGTGAGCTCGATGCCATCGCTGCCTGCTTCATTGGCGGCACCTCCATGCGCGGCGGTTCCGGCACCATCTATGGCGCACTCATCGGCGCATTGGTGATGGCCAGTCTGGATAACGGCATGTCCATGCTCGATGTCGGCACTTACTGGCAAATGATCGTCAAGGGCAGCATCCTGATGCTGGCCGTATGGGTCGACGTCAACACCCGCGGTGGCCGTTGAATAAACACCTGCTTCGCCATTTTCACCTTTCTCAATTTATTTGATCACCAGGAACATTTCACATGAGCGCCACTCTTGCCCCTACCCTTGCTCCTGCCAGCACGCAGGAACAGGTCATCTATCCCAGCCTGGCAGGCAAGCGCATCGTCATCACCGGCGGCGCGACCGGCATTGGCGCGGCAATGGTTACCGCATTCGCGCAGCAGGGCGCGCAGGTCTTTTTTCTCGATCTGGCCGACACGGAAGGCCTGGCGCTGGCGGCATCACTGGCAGACAGCCCGCAGGTGCCCAATTTCCTGCATTGTGACCTGACCGACCTGGCAGCGCTGGCGGCCGTCCTGGAGAGCATCATCGAGCGTATCGGCGCGGTCGACATCCTCATCAACAATGCCGCCAACGACGACCGCCATGCCATCTCCGATGTCAGCCCCGGCTATTGGGACGAGCGCATGGCAGTCAACCTGCGCCACCAATTCTTTTGCGCACAGGCGGTAGCGCCAGGCATGCAGCGCATGGGCGGCGGCGTGATTCTCAATCTGGGGTCGATTTCCTGGCATCTGGCATTGCCTAATCTGACCTTGTACATGACCGCCAAGGCGGCCATAGAAGGCCTCACACGCGGGTTGGCGCGCGAGCTAGGCGGCCACGGCATCCGCGTCAACACCATCATTCCCGGCGCGGTGCGCACCGCTCGCCAGATGCGCCTGTGGCATAGCCCGGAAGACGAGGTCAAAATTCTCGCCGCACAATGTCTGCCACAACGCGTGGAAGCCGAAGACATTGCTGCCCTGGCCCTGTTTCTTGCCTCAGACAGTGCCGCCAAATGCAGCGCTCGAGACTACTTTGTGGATGCCGGCTGGTATGGCGCGTAAATAATCGGGGCGATGGGAAAACGTCATGACAGGCATCGAGCAGTGCCCTGGCAATTGGCATGACTCGATGCAGTAACGGCCCATCGGATCGTATTGCCGGGACATGAATATTAGTTCGTTTTTTGCAAGTAGATAGGCTGAGAGTGATAGAGAATGAATTCGCCAAAAATTAGAAACATTTTAATGGCCGGCAAATTAATTTCTGGAAATAGACAGCAACATCCGGAGCTCACACTCCTTATCCAAGATCACCGTAACATCCCTCAAGCAACCGAAAGGAGTGCCTATGATTGGTCAAATTTCATCTCTAACCACTATCAACGGGACCAAGACTGAAAGCTGCAGTGACAATGAATTCAAGGGATACCGATCCGTTTCCTCCAGTCCCGTACAGTGGAGCAGCAGCGAACAACAACGCTCACCATTGATGCCATACCGCAGTCGCTCCCTGAGCAGACAGGGAAGTGCCGAAGCGCGATGGCAGCCGACTACCTCGCACAGCCCCTCGCCATCGACAGTAACCGACTCGCCATCCGCCATCACGGCCTGGGAATGGACATCTCCCCCTCCGACACAGACGCAGTCCTGGCTCAATAGCGATGGCATGCACTACCGGCAACCGCAAATCCAACTAACGAAAGGTGGACAAGGCATCTGTTTTCTCCGCATCAAGAGACAGGCTATTGACGCCATCAATGCCAGCCAGTCTGGGCAGGCGTCGAGCTGAGTTACGGCCGGCATCGACGCAGCACCATGCTACTGACCCGCTGAGTCGATGTAACAATGGGGCGATGTGCATTGAGAAGACGTATGAGAGCAGTGACGAAAACGAGCATAAACTGCCTCCAACGCGCAGAGCAGATATGGCTTAGCGGGATCAGCGAAGGGGGCCGATGCAGACTAGGTGTGCATTTGAAGACCTTTCCTGACGCACCAGGACATCCACGCAAAAACAGAAACCAGCCCCTTGCTTAGCGTCTATTGCACCAGCGCAGACATGTTGCATAGCTAGAACACCTAACAAAATGCCGCTTGCGGCCTATACCTGCTTGCCGTACGCAATCCTGTCTGCATCGACATGCTTGCCATCGAGGTTTGGCGAGACACGCCAAGTCAAGAGCATCTGAGATCGCAAAGACAGAAAACAGGAAGGCATCTTGTTCCATACAATCAACGGTGCGTCGTCAGCGAATCGGCCGCGTCAACAAATCACTTGCCTGCGCCTCAAGCGCCGTTGCAATTTTCTCGATGTTATTGATGGAAACATTGATCTTGGCGCGCTCAACCTGACTGATGAAGGTACGGTCCATTTCTGCCGTAAATCCCAATCGCTCCTGAGACAATCCCTTCTCTACACGATATTTGCGTACATTAAATGCAAAAACATCTCGCAATGACGTCATCGGCGCTGTGGGATCTGGGGGTTTCAAGGGTGCTGGCATAACACGAATTTTTACGTTATGACAATCTTAAATCTACTGCTTTTACGACACGTATCGGCTGTTCACGATAGGAAAGGAAGAGAAAAAACTACTCAAGAGCATTTTTTCCAGGGAGGCCGGCCCAAGACTGAAAGCAGGAACAAGCAAATAGCTATGCTAGCACTGGCATTATCCGAATTACTTCCAGCAGCATCCCATGTAGCGCATTTTCTGAAGACCTAGATATGGCCAACAGAATGTAAATAAATAAAATACCAACTAGGTTAGACAAAAAATTTTTCTATTAGTTCCTCCCATCACATGCGCAATCGTCAGTGTCATGGCACCTGCGCACAAGGCTTCGCAATGATCTCACTGTTGTGCTGATTTATTGGTAGATATCAACCATCCGGTGAAGCCTTGATTGAGTCAAATTTTCGGGGATGCACGAACCATCGCTTCGATTGCAGAAAGTCTGATTCCAGGCATCTTGACACCCGACTACCCCGGCAGGAATATGGTGTAAAAATTCTTTGCCGGTTCTTTTTTGCGATCAATTTTAGACCTGCAAGCCTTGTTGCAAGCGTGTTTTCATTTTTAGAGAACGCGTATCTGGCAACCATGGCAGTCCTATTTTTTCTGACGATCAGACCATGAAATTTTTATTTTAAGCCCTGCAAACATGCGCTTTTATAGTCCGCAGCCGACATGATATGATCTATTTACATTACGTTACAAAAGACAAATGTCAGACCAAATCTCGCAAATTGGTGCAGATGTTCCTTGCTACCGCAGCGGCACAGCAGCTCGTCGTGCCGGAATGTCAGTGGAAACCCTGCGTGTCTGGGAGCGACGCTATGGTGTCATCAACCCGCACATGACTGAAACGGGTCAGCGGCTCTACTCGGCCAATGAAATCACACGTCTTCGCCTCATCAAACAACAGGTCGATCACGGTCATCCCATTGGTTCGATTGCCCAATTGTCCACGGCAGTACTGTTGGAAATGAACAAGAACTCAGGTGGTCTGATTGGCGCTGAAAGCGTCGAACAAGTTCACACCGGACAAACCATTCGAGTCGCCCTGGTAGGTCCCTGGACAAGTATGTCAAAAACCAGCAAGACATTCTCGGATAATCACTTGGATATTGTCGCCCGCACTGCTGAACTCAGTACGGCGGCACAACAGTTGGCAGGCATTGAGGCAGACATCATCGCTTTCGAATTATCAGTACTGCAAGAAAGCAGCATTGAGAACATTCAGCTTGCCGTCGTCGCCTGCGCTGCCAGCAAGGCCATCATTTTTTATCGATTTGCGCCCCCCAGCGCGCTGCAACAACTGCGCGCAGCCAGCTATGACGTCATTCACAAACCCTTGGAGACAATCGATCTGAAGTGGCTGTACCAAGTATTGAGACAAGCTATCGCTACCACAGGCAAGACATTGACAGATGAGCCGACAACAACGCCGCCAGCGCCGTATTTCGACGAAGCCACTCTGGCCAACATCGCCACCTCAAGCAGCACGCTGTATTGCGATTGCCCCCGGCATCTGGCAGAACTATTGATCAGTCTGCGCGGTTTTGAAATCTATAGCGGACAATGCGCCAATCGCGATGCCAAGAACGCCACCCTGCACCGCGATCTGCAATTGACTACCGGCCACGCCCGTGCCGCCCTGGAAAATGCATTCCTGCGCCTGGCGCAAGCCGAAGGAATCACCCTCCCAGTTCAGAAACAACCGCACTGGTAAACAGCCATGCTCGGTGCTCTTTGACAGAAGGCACATATTCAAAGCAGCACATTGCCGATTGGCCGATGCAAAGTGCCAGTGTCCTGAGTCATTAGGGCGTGTTGACATTTGATTTGGGAGACGTGCGCTGTTTTTTTACGATCTCAACGGCTTCATCAAGACTGTGCCGATATTGATCGCGATTTTTTTGCGCCAATGCGTCCCAATTCTGACGTGGCACCGTGAGTGGAGCGGCGCCATCTTTATTTCCCAGGCGGCTATTGATTGCCCGCATGCCATACAGACTGATCCATCGATGGTCGTAGTTATAGGGTGTTGTTTCATCCCATTTCAGAACACGGCCAATGATGGCCCCCAGCTTGTCAAGGTCGTCAAATTCCTTCTTGATGAGTTCCCGTGGCAGTTGCTGCGCCAGCGTGGAAATCGCCGCTGCCGCTGTCGCGTCGGTATTGAGCGCAGCATCATATGCAGCACGCAAACGCGCAGCATTAAACCAGAATATGGCGTCATCGAAATCACCCTGTCGGTAGAATAAATCGGCCAGAGCAAACAAAACCGGCGGCATATAGCTACCTGAATTTTTCACAATCTGATCGACCAGCGCATTATTTTCGTTGGCGGAAGTACCGTGCAACATCTGCATGATGGCATTTGTCGCTCTGGTATCGATGGTAGCGAACTCACCCTTGGGTACCGCATCGACTTGATCTGCCCCCATCTTCAGCGGATCGGCAACAATGGCCTTGCATGGATAGCTCTCGGCCAGCCCGCCAATGACTTGCTGATCGCTCAAACTGTCATGAAATTCAGGATGACTCCTGGAAAATTTGGCAAAGGCAGCAACCATGTCCTTGAGCGTGACGGCCGGTGGCACGCAAAATGTCTTACCGTTATTGACCATCACCAGATGCACAAACCATTGCATCTCTGCCTTCATATCGGCCGCTGCCCTGGCTGGCTGGACCAGCGCACAAAAAAACAGCGCAGCGAAAATGAATGACACTGCATGTCGTGATCCTGCCCGCATGGCCCATCCTTTTGATGTTTGTGTGACGGAGCAGGGATTATAGCGGTCTCCACAAGCCACACAGAACAGAAAAATGTGTCGCCGCGAACCGTCACCACAAACTTTGCCATCAACCTGTGCATGCGCACGCATACTGGCCTGTTTGCGCCAAACATATCCGGTCTACAATATGGCAGCGGCAAGAAGTCGTGCCGTCCTGGGAGGAGGAACCGTCAACAGGGTTGCCTCGCCCCTTGCGTGACGGCCCCGATGCGATAAAAAATACAATGTTCCCAATAGAAAACCAAGCGGCATCCACACTTCCTCAATACCCGATTGCCAAGGAGTGGCTTGATGTTGCACAAAAAAATCTGCACGATATGCTGAGCCTTGCGATCATGCATACTCCCCCGCATGCTGCCCTGGTCGTCTCAGATACGCGTTGCGATCTCGCCGTAGTGCTCACGCAGGCCTATCGACGCTGCCTTCCCGACGCCATATTCATCGATTTTGATAGCGTCGCGCCGCACGCCGTGCTGGCCGCATTTGCCCTGCTTGCGCCGGGCGATCTGGTGATCCTGGTTCAATCGACCAATTTTCGTCTTGAGGCTTTCCGCCTGCGTGTCGAACTCTTCAAACGCTCGCTCAAGGTGATAGAACATCCCCACCTATCACGCATGCCCGGGCAACAAGCCTGTCACTACATCGCATCGCTGGCCTATGATCCGGCGTATTACCGCAATGTCGGCCATGCCTTGAAGGCACGCATCGACCGTGCACGCTTTGGCATGATCGACAGCGGCGGCGAACGCCTGCTCTTTGGCGCACCGTTCGAATCGGCAAAACTCAATATTGGCGACTATAGCGACATGAACAACGTTGGCGGCCAGTTTCCCATCGGCGAGGTATTCACGGAGTCACAAGACCTTGAAGCGGTCAATGGACGGGTGCGCATTTTCGTTTTTGGCGATACCTCGTTTCGGGTCAACAGACCAACCCAACCCATCACCCTTGTCGTCACCAAAGGACGCGTGAGTGAGGTCATCGACTCCACGCCGGATTTCGACCAGGTACTGGCCAATATCAGAGCCGATGAGGGGCAGGTATGGTTACGCGAACTTGGCTTTGGCATGAACCGCGCTTTCTCGCGGGAATGCCTGGTCGACGACATCGGCACGTATGAGCGCATGTGCGGCATCCACTTGTCACTCGGTGCCAAACATGGGATCTACAACAAGGCCCTGATCAAACGCGCCAACGCCAGGTATCACATTGACGTCTTTGCAGTAACCGATGCCGTCTACCTGGACGAAGATCTGGTGTATCGAGATGGTGCCTGGATAGTATGATCGGAGCCTGCTCACGCCATTGGCCCGCTGGCAGTGACGGCTCGCCATACGGCGCCCCTGTGCAACAGATTCCATGCCGTCAGAATGTCATTGCAGGGTGTCATCTTTGGTGCCCATTTGGGAGATCAGCAGAACATCAATAGGGAAGTTTGAGACTGACAAGCCCTATAGATTATTTTAGGAACGGCAGAACCATCGTTGATTTTTTCGCAAGATTAACGGTGCGCACAAAGTTTGGAAAACATATTTTCAACCACACGATTGATCGAAATGAGACATTGACATGCTTTTCCATGGCACGATAACGTCTTTGAACACGCTTATTTCATCATCTTCATGAAGCACGAACCAGATTTGGAATCCGACAGCGCGCTCAAGTTGACCACATCATCGATGTACTGCCCAGGCGCAAATGACAAATCGGTTCAACGCCGCATCAATACTTGCTCGTCAACCTCCTCACACTCAAGAAAAAACGATGCGCTATCTCTATCTACTATTATGTTGTTATTTTCTTTCCTCTAGCGTGCAAGCGGAAGAATTAGAACAAAGCATGCACGAATCGGTTGCCTCTATCGACGTCAAGGTCAAAAATCTTTATGGCAAGGAAGAGACGCATAAAGTCGTGATTACACAATTAAAACCTGACGGTGACGGCCCCTTCCCTATCATCATCCTCAACCACGGACGCAGTTCGACCGATCGCGCCCATCCACCGCGCTTCCGCTACATCAAGCAGGCCCGCTTCTTTACTGAACGTGGCTTCGCCGTATTTGAACCGACCCGTATTGGCTACGGCGCACAAGGTACGGAGTTTGATCCGGAAGACAGCGGCTCCTGCAACAACAGAAACTTTGCACCAATGGCAGAAGCGGCCAGCACGGAAATTTTGGCCGCCCTGGACTACGCGAAAAAACAACCCTATGTGGACCCTACTCGCGTCATCATCGTCGGTCAGTCAGTAGGCGGTTACACAACTACCGCTTCCGCCGCCAAGAATCCACCCGGCCTGATTGCCGCCATCAACTTTGCCGGCGGCTCCGGTGGTGATCCAGGACGGCATCCAGGTATTCCCTGTGACGGTAATCGCCTTGAAGATATGTACTCCCTTTTTGGCAAAACCACCAAGGTGCCCATGCTGTGGATTTATACGGAAAACGATCTTTACTTCAACCCCAGCTTTAGCCGGGCTTGGCATGCTGCATTCGTCAAGGCTGGCGGCAATGCCGAGTAC
>Ga0302155_10002490_pt1 | contig 12434 bp, 11 predicted proteins | sample I_Bog_N3_1_FD_193508 | JGI IMG/M metagenome (GOLD analysis project Ga0302155, IMG submission 193508) | Peat permafrost microbial communities from Stordalen Mire near Abisko, Sweden - I_Bog_N3_1 | ecosystem: Environmental > Terrestrial > Soil > Wetlands > Peat | place: Sweden: Abisko, Stordalen...
ATTGCGCTGCCATCAATAAAATACACTGCGCCTTCTCCTATCACTTCGATTACTCCAGATTTATTAACTACTATTCCAGTATTTTCATCTATTCCTATTCCTAAAATTTCCGGGTTTTGTGCAATTCCTGTTAATAATCTTCCAATCCTTCCTCTTTGAGCAAAATGTTGATCAATTATAACATCTTTAATTAGACCTAATCCTGGGGACATTTTTAATGTACATTTTCTTGGTGAATCTTCATCTTTACCTTCAACTATCATTGTATCGCTCATGACAGATGCTCCAGCAGAAGTCCCTACAATAAATGTACCTCTATAACACGCTTCCTTTAAGGCATCATAAATTTGAGTTCCACCAATTAAACTTGTTATTCTTAACTGATCTCCACCCGTGAAAAATATTAAGGATGCTTCTTTTATTAGATTTACATTTGATTCTTCAAATGCATCAATTCGCTCGCTAATATCTAATACTTTTATATTTTTGACTTTAAGTCCTCCAAAAACTTTTTTGTACTTACTTGCTGCTTCTTTTGGATATTCAGTCGCGATAGTTGCAATTAATAATATATCTTCATTTTTATCAATTGAATTGCATACTCTATTTAAAATTTCTTTTTTGCCTTCTTTGTCTTCAGCTCCTCCAATTATTATTAAATTACCACTTAAAATATCTTTCAAATATTCTCACCTCATATCATGCATTTCATATTCTTTCCACGAAATTAAATAATTATTCAAAAATTAACCACAAAAGAAATGCTTCCAAACGATTCTGAAATCATTTTGAAGCATCTCATTAGGCATGTGAAATAAAATAACAAGTCAAAGATGCCATGTATATTTTGCATCAGACAAGGAGGTATGTTTGCCTCATAGTAGGTTATTAGGTGAACATGCCGACGCAGTATGACGTAAAATAGGCTGGCATACTGACTTGTTATTTTTTTTGAATGTGCCTTAAATATAAACTCTCTTAAAAAATTGCTCTTCCTGGAATTATTAATTTTTGTCCTTGTTCAATATGTCCTGGATCTTCAACCTTATTTATTTTAATTAGATTATCAACTGTTGTATTATACTTTTTAGCTAAATCCCAAAAAGTATCTCCTTCACCTACAACATAAATAGTTATGCTTGCCTTCTTTTCTGGCATATCGCCCTCTTCTTCAACTATATCTGAAATGAATTCTTTATTCATTTCATACAGAATCTTCCCTGATAATATTATAGTAGCTTTAATCGCTATACTATTTCCTTCTATTGATGCATCTATACTTTCTAAATTTCCTTTTACTATAGATTTCATATCTTCAGTAGCACCAAAAATATCGATTAAAGCTGAAAATGGTATTTCAGCTTTAACATTTGCTAAATACTTTTCTTCATCATTTGTTTTATATAACACATCTGCTTTAATAATCCCCTCTATAGCAACCCTATCTTTCATAACCTGCTTGTCAGTTAATATTATCGATGCATTAGCAGATATAATATGTTCAGGTTTCAAGTCCTTATCATTTAATTGAATATTATATTTAACAATTGATTCGGCACTATTTGCTCCATGAAGAATACCAACCTCATGTTCCTCTTTTTTGAGCCCGATTAAACATTTTGTAGAATATGCATCTTTAATCGTATCTATATTTTCTTTTGAGAATACTTTAACATTTGCTTTAACTATAAATTCATCATTTATAATTCTTACTTCGCCTAAATCATCTTCTTCTAACATTAAATCATTATTTGATATTTCATAACAAATTGTTGGGATCATATCTGATGTAATTCCCTTAACTTCTTCTTCCTTTGATAAATAAATATCATCTTCTAAAGGAATTATATCTTTAGAGTCATCTCCTTTATATAAAATATTTAGTTTACAGTAACAACCAAGATAAATTTTATCTTCTGCAATTTTTACTTCTTTTTTGTGTAGTCGTAATGAACATTTTAATATTTTATTTATTTGTGGTTTGTCCATTCCCACTCTAATCATACATTTACCTATTAGTTCAACATCTTCATTTGCACTAATTTTATTTATTGTTTCTGTCTTCTTCAAGACTTCTACCCCGTCATTTCCTTCAATGTCTTTTACAAATTCAAACTCATTACTCTTATAAAGCTCCCAATCTATAGTAATTATACCCTGAATTGATATTTTTCTCTCATTCATTATAGTAGCTTCAATATGTTCAACATTACATTGTGCCTCACAAATAACTTTATATTCTCCTTGATTCAAATCAATATTATTTGTAAAGTTTTGATTGTAGTTAACTGAATTTGCAACAATACCATCTTCCCTAGCTAGATATATTACTGTATATTCAACTTTTCCTTCTAATACTATTTTATCACCGATTAGTTCTTTATTAATTATCATTGGTCTAGCTTCAACAGTTAATATTTTTTGTACATCAGGATGAGTATCAGGGATTAAATATTCTTCTTTTAATACTGCATTAGAATTACTTTCCCTAAGTAATTGTTCAAATTGTACATTTTCTTTTATAATATCTATATCTGCCATATTTCATACCTCCATAAAATTCCTACTCTTTATTTATATACTTATAATTGGAATTTTATGATAGAGATATTTCTATATTAATATTAATTTTTCGCAAAATTCTTATTAAATTCGTCTAATAATGCGGTTATTTAAATTTTTTTGTTTTTTTTATTGACATATAGTATTTTTTGTCGTATCATAGTAATTGGTTATTGACCATATAACCTCTCATAAATTCTCAATACCCTTTTATACCATAGTTGAAAGATGGAAACCCACCATCTTTCTTTTTTATTTGTATATATAAATGTTAAGATAATTCAATTTTCTTATCACATTTTGTACCACAATTTTTAATTATTGATAAAAGTCTTGCAGACTCCCTAAAAATTTATTCTTTATCTAAACTCACTTAAAAATTTTCATATTCATTTAAAGGTTAAGTCATAAGTATCATAAAATATATTATAATTTACTAAATAAAAAGAAAAAACTTCGATTAAATCGAAGTTTATATTATAGTTGGAAATACCAATTGTACAGTCTTTGTTAATACATCTGAATAGCTATATGTTACAGTCCTTTGGGTGTCATCTTTTAGTCTTATAACAAAAATACTTGGGTATACACTTTCAATGATACCATCATTAACTAAAATCTTTTTTCTTCCACCATTAGCCTTTAGAGTGACTTTTTGACCTACGTGTCTCTCTATGTCATTTTTAATGGAAGCAATAGTTTTAACACTTTCCATATAAACACCCTCTTTCTCACTAAATTATATCACAAATCCTTTTTTTGTCAAGCGAAACATTTATTTTATCATTTCTATCCCCACCTTGTCAATGTAAACATTTTTCCAAATATATATTTTTTTAAGGTATTTCATCTTATTATCTGTATTTTTTTAATTATTATTCCATTTCTCATTAAATTTAATTTTTAAAACTTTATCTAAAGTCTCCATTGCATCTCTTAACTTACTACGAGGTATACTTACCGCATTATATCAACATGAACTTTATCATATTGCTTACTTACTCTCGTATCTCTCTTTCATTGTTCTCTACAAGTTCCTTAAGCTCATTTGATGTAATAATTGCTCTATTATGATTTAATGCATTGTATAATATCATTCCCGTATTATAAACTACACCTTCAGTCATTGAAAATGGTCGTGAATATGCAAAATCTAAATGAAATAATTCATCAACTTTTGCTTTTATACGTTATTAGAGTAGCAAATACATCTATTCTTTTATCTACGTCTTCATAACCTATTATCTGAACTCCTAAATATTCTTTCAGCATTTTTGTCCCCAATAGCCTTTATAACCATTTCTTTGCCATGAAAAACAAATTACTTTTGAAATCAAAATAAATCTAAATATGTATCTGCACCGCAAGATACAATTTTAGAACAACTTTCCATAGAAAGTAAATATGTAGAAGGTTTCATAGCATTTAATATTAATCATTATCAAAATAGAAATACAATGTCACAAGAAAGTAATTATAATGATTACTATATAGCCAATAAGTAAAACTAATAAAGGCTCATGCAAAAATAGGAAAAGAACAGTCTTTGAATAAACCTCAAGACTGTTCTTTTAAGAATATCTACTGAATTATTAATGTATTTTATCAAAGTTAAACAAAACTTTGTGCGGTGTATACTTGTCATCTATAATTAAATATAAAGAGATTTTGGATATCCCTCTCTATACTTTCCTCTAGTCTGTAAGCCCCCAACTCCTTTTATTCCTGTTATTGTATTTTCAATTACATCAGTGATTGATACCACCTTATCTATTCTAGTATAAGCAATCTTTTCGCATACAAACACTGGATCTAAGCAATGAATAAGAACTCTATTGGGTGATGATGCGAAGTTAGCACCTACATCTAATATCATTTCATAGCAACTTTGACATGCTCCTGCAAATATGACTAATTCATCATAACTTGAATTATAATTTCTTAAATTTTTAACTGATTCTAGATAATATCTTGAATTTCTATAATTATCTAAGTTCAAGTAATCCTGGGAGTCTTTTAGAATACTATCATGTCCTGTTAGAACTACTATATCTGGTTTTATTTCTTTAACTAAATCTACTATTGCCTCTGGCTGATCTTTTTCTGGTATTGCTCTGCCAACTGCATCTAAGGATAGTTGCTTATATACCTTTAAACAAGTTTCCATGTATTCACCATCTCCATCTACATGAAGTATTTTTCCTGGTCTACCAAACACCAATTCATTCTTTGCTTTTATCTTTGAAGACTTTTCAACTTTATCTCTAAGATCACCTCTTAATATCATAACTTTTTTTATAGCTTCATTTACTCTTGTATTTAAAATTTTATCTTGAGAACCGCTATTTTCTTCAGCAGTTTCAAGATCTTCTTCAAATGCATCTGCGATTATTCTTATATTAATTCCTTTTAAAATAATATTATATTCTCCATTTTTTTCTTTAATATCAATTATTTTAAAAGTAACATCTTTATTATACGATTTCCTTACAACGATATCCCCAATTCGCATTACTTTCTCCTACCTATATTAGTCTACAATTTATAATATGGTAGATATTATTAAAGGTTTCCCATTAATATATAATACCCTTGTTAATATTTTTATATAAAATTTAGTTACAATATTTATTTTACTTAATTTTCAAATAGCAAAAGAGCTGCCTCCAAATAATTTTTTTATTATTTAAGGCAGCTCTTCTTTTAAGGCACATTCAAAAAAATAATAAGTCAGTATGCTAGTCTATTTTATCTGATGCAAGATATACATCTCATCTTTGACTTGTTATTTTCTTTCACGTGCCTAAATTTATACTCATTATATCTTATATTCATTCTTAAATTTGTCTAAAAAATCTAAATACTTGCCTTGTTCATTTATTATAGATTCTAATTTACTTGCAAATGTATTTTGTCCCCAATTTACTTCATTGTAATAATATCTATTGGCAAGTCTCCAATATCTTTGTGGAAATTGAAGATATGCATACAATACTTTATACTCCTCAGGCTTTATTTCAGAAACTGAATTGTATGAATCTATAATAGCAATAGCAAATTCTAAATTCCATTCAACTCTCTTTAAAACTTTTATCATAAAGTTGCTAATATCAAAGGTTCTAACTTCTCTTTTACAATAATCAAAATCAATAACATGTATGTCCATATTATCACTTAAGATTATGTTGTGATAAGTAAAATCATGATGGCAAAAGCTTTTTTCATCTTCTGCAACCATGCATAACTCATAATAATCTGATTCTTTTAAATTTAACAAAGCCTTATTCCCAATTTCTTTATAAAATTCCATAGACTTTAAATATAAAAGATCAAAATCACTTTTTATACTTTTTTTCCTTATCATATCTCTCATCTTGTCTAATGACTTAATTCTTTTCTCCATTAAATGGGGCCATCTGCCAAGGTCACTTTTAAGTTTAGAATTTTCTGGTGGATCATATCCTTTAGATGCTTCATGAAGATTAGCTAAAGTATTAGCTGCTATCTTTACTTCATCTATATTATGAAAGTCACATTCCCGTCCTTCTAACCATTCTGATAAAGTGTATATATCTTCATTAACTAATGCATAAGGTTCTCCATTTATGTTTAAATAGTATTTATCTAAATTATTAAAACCGTTTTTTCTTAAGTGCTCTTTAGCACCATACACAAACAATAATTTTTGAGGTCCATAATTTATTTTCTTTAAACATCTTTCGCCCTTATCTGTTTTAACATAGTAAACACCCTTATTGGCTTTAAGTTTTTCTATTTTAAGGTTAAATTGTCTTTCTATTTCAAATTCCCTCATCATAGTTCTCACCTCCCATATATTTATATGAGTAGATTACTTCTTTTATTAACATTTTTTATATTCTTTTAATATAATAGATTAATACAAATACTATGAAAGGGTTTAATAATGAAAATAGGAATAGATGGTAGAGCTGCAAAGTGGTATCAAGGTACTGGAATAGGCACATATACTAATCAATTAATATTGAGTCTTAATAATACTGACTTTGACAATAACTATTTAATCTTCATGCCACAATGTGACTCTATAAATAATTTAAAAAGTAATTTTAAAACAGAACTTGTTGAGTCAACATCCTCTAATAGCTTTTGGGATGATGTAAATGTTCCTAATATATTAAATAATGCTGATATAGATCTTTACCATGTGCCTCAAAATGGAGTTGGACTGTCAGAAAATATTAAATGCAAAAAAGTTATTACACTACATGATATAATTCCTTTAAAAATGCCTGAAACTGTTAGTGATAGATACCTTAAAATATTTAATGATGAATTGCCTAAAATTTTAGATAATTGTGATGGCATAATTACGGTGTCTAACTTTTCTAAAAATGACATTGCTAAAGAATTTAATTTTCCTTCTGAAAATATTTATGTAACCCCACTTGCTGCTGAAGATATTTACAGGCCTATGAGTAAATGCAACTCTAAAGATTTAATTACAAAAAAATATGGTATACAAGAAGATTTTATACTTTATGTTGGTGGCTTTAGTCCAAGAAAAAATATTTTAGGTCTAATTGAAGCATATTCAAATCTCCCAGTTAAACTAAAAAAGACTTTCAAATTAGTTATCACAGGAAAAAAGGGTCCTTCTTATTATAAATATAAAAGCAGAGCTGAAGAACTGCAAGTCTCTAATAACGTGATTTTTACAGATTTTGTCCCTATTGAAGATATGCCATTATTTTATAATGCTACAGAAGTCTTAGTTTATCCTTCTTTTTATGAAGGCTTTGGTCTACCACCAATAGAGGCTATGGCTTGTGGAACTCCTGTAATAGCTTCTAATGTTACTTCTCTTCCTGAAGTATGTTATGAATCTGCACTTTTCATAAATCCTAATGACATAGATTCACTATCTTACGATATAGAAAGAGTATTAAGCAACAGCTTACTAAGACTAACAATGGTTAAAAAAAGTCTAACTCGTAGTAAAGACTTTTCTTGGAATAAAACAGCCCTTGATACAATATCTGCTTATGAATCTATTCTAAAAGCTTAAGGCATATGAAATGGTTAAATGAACAGCAAAAACAGGTAGTCCAAATGGACTACCTGTTAATTTAAAGGAATTTATTCCTATATGCTTTTAAGAATTCATATCTAAATTCTTCATTATTTAATTTTGTTTTAAATCTATTTAAATAAACTTCATAGTCCCATTTTTTTCTTTTATAATAGTAATCCCTAGAAATAGTATAAAAGTCTTTTGGGAATTTTATAAGGATATATAATATTTCTTTTTCTTCTTTCTTTAAAAGTGAAATATTTTCATATCCATTAATGCAAGTTAGCATTTTATCTATATCAAAGGCTACATTTTTTATAGATTTTAAAATAAAATCTCCAATATCCATTATTCTTAAATCTAAAGTCATAAAATCAAAATCTATTATACTTATTTTATTATTTTTAGTTAAGAAATTATGGTAAGCTAAATCATTATGACAAAGGCAAATTGTATATCCATCTTGTCTTAGATCATCATACTTACTTTTTTCAAGTTCCTCTTGCACCTCTTCAATCTTAAGTAAATATTCATCTACATTATTAATGAATAACTGATCAAACTCATTTTTATATTTATAACTATTAACTAGATTTTTCATCCAACTTAGTTCATCATATGCTTTTTGAAACTTATCTTTTAAGGATATATCTAAAAAATCTTTATTATATTTATCTTTTAAATATTCCCTTAAACCCTTTGATGCTTCGTGCATCAAAGCTATATTTTCTGAGCAAAGATTAATTTCTACTGGATTGGAAAATGATGCTTCTCTTCCATCTAAAATATCCATAACAATATAAATATGATCTTTCCACTTCTTATAGCTTAAATTATCCTGAAATTTGTTATATGCTATTACATTACCATAACTTTTTTTCACATAATCTAAAGAATCACTTATTAAATTTATTCTATCTACCCCATAGTTTACTCTTTTCAAAATTTTATTTCCTTCGTCTGTAAATATTACAAATACCCTTCTAAGTGGAACAATATCATTTACTTTTATTCCTAATTCATCGAAAAATTTCAAACTCAAATCATAAATAATCTTTTTCTGAATATCTAGTTTTATTCATACCTTTCCTCCTAATAACTAAGCTTTACTCCTCTGGAAAAACTGACTTTTCAAGTATGCCTATATGATGAAACCCTTACTTTCATACTTTAAACTTTTTTTTAAGTCTAATATTATTTCCTCGTTAGTCTTTTTCTTTTTGTTATCTTTATCTTTTACATTAGCCATATTTAATTCATCATATATTTGATTAGTCTTTTCTTTTTTGCTATCTCTATATCTCTCCCATGTTTTCAAAAAATCCTTTGGATAGCTACACAATCCCCTCAAATAATCAAAGCTATTAAATGATAAGTGTGATCCATATACAAACAATTTTATTAACTCCTCTTCGTCTATATCAAATTGCTTTCTTTGTAATTTCTTAATATAATTATATAACTCTTCTTCCACTAAATTGTATGTCATCCCTTTTATTGTTCCTATTTCAATCTTGCCTTCATTTTTTCTTAAGTTATTTCTGTCAACTTTTCCAATACAAATTTCTTCTCTATTCATACTACGCTTTATAACACCAAAATAATCATGTCCATAAATATGATTTAATGCTTCTTTAGCTTGCTTTAGCATTGTCTTTCCATTTGCTAATATTAATTTTTCAACATCATTGGCACAGCATTTATCAACTACATAATCATAATGTCTTTGCAATTTTTTTATTTGAACTTTATACTCTTCAACTTCCTTGCCTATTGTACTTTTAATTCTACTTGTTTCATTAAAATTACAACCCACTAAAATTTTATGAACCTCCACTATTAAATTAATTTGAGAAATAATATCTTTCTTATCCATATTTTTATCATAACTAAAATATTGTCCAATAATAGTTATTCCCTTTATATTTAAATACTTATTAATTGATGATTCATCCATATTAATTTCCTCCACTAAAATAACTATTAATAAACTCTTCTCTAACTTCACGATCATCTAAATATTTTTCTAACTTATTAATGAAAAAATCTTCTCCCCAAGGTTGCTGCTCCCAATATACTTGTATTCCTATTTGCCAAAAAGTTTGAGGAAATCTTATAAATTCTCTTACTATGGGGATTTCATCTTGTTTAACTTCCATATTTATTCTATAAGCATCTAATATTAAATCTGATTTTTCTCCATCCCATTTTCCTTCTTTCATAGTTCTTATTAATAAAGAGCATAAATCATGAAGATGCGAATCTAACATGCAATAGTCAAAGTCTATAATATTAATGTTTTTATTATTATCTATTAAAATATTATGGTGAGCATAATCATGATGACAAAAACCTCTTTTTAAAACTTCTTTCTCCATAATCCTTACATAATTATTTTTTTGAAGACCTAATATACTTTTTTCAGCTCTTTTTATCTCCTCTTCAATATTTTCTAAATACAATAAGTCAAAATCAGATTTATGTGCTTTTTGATTTATTCTATTTTTAAAATCAAATATTTCATTTCTTCTTGTTTCAAATACATTAATCCAAGAAAACCAACCAATCCTAGGCTTCATGATTTTTTCTAAAGTAAAACCTTTACTACATTGATGTAACTTTGCAAGTTCACTTGATACCATAGCTAATTCTATAGGATTATCGTAATTACTTACCCTTGATAGAATCCATTTAGTTAAATAAACATATTTTCCATCTATACTTCCATATTCTTTTTTTTCTTTATTCATAATAAACTTAGGAATATTAATGAATCCATTTCTTTGTAGATGTTTCATTGCACACAAAATAAAATAAAAATGAGAGAATTGATATTTAATTACTTTTAAACAATATCCCTCATCTTTAGTAATAATTTTATAACTGTTTTTCACCTTTTCTATATTATCTACTTTTAAGCAATAATTTTCTTCAACATAGCTTTTAATTTTAAGTATCTCCTTATTATTCTCCACAAAAATTTCCTACCAGCCATTATTTCTTTTTTATTATATGTGATTAAATAATTTATTGTGATTTAGATTCACAAAAATTAAAATCAATTAATACTTTGTATTAAGATATGTATTTATAGAGGTGTTCATATGAAAATTGCCATTGATGCTCGTAGTTCTACCTTACATCAAGGAACTGGCATTGGTACTTATACTAATAATCTTATATCAGAAATTCTTTCTTCAGATTCAAATGATGAATTTACTTTATTTTGTTCTGGGAAATTCAATGAAGATTTTAATAAAAAAAATACTAATATAGTATTTTCTTCTGGTAGACATGGTGGTTTTTATGAAAAATATTATATTCCTAATGCTTTAAATGAATTGCATGCTGATTTATATCATATTCCCCAAAATGGAATAGGGTTTGATTTTGATACAGAAATACCAACTATAGTTACAATACACGACTTAATTCCATATATTATGCCTGAAACTGTTGGTAAAGGTTATTTAGAAAGGTTTTTACGTGATATGCCCAATATAATTTCTAATTCTTGTGGCATTTTGACAGTCTCTGAATGCTCAAAAAAAGATATTTTAAAATTTTTCAGTTCTTATCCTGAAGATAAAATATTCGTAACCCCCCTTGCTGCAAATAATATCTTTAAACCTTTAGATAAAAATAATTGCAAATTATATGTAGAACATACCTTTGGTGTAAAAGATCCATATATATTATATATCGGTGGATTCAGTTTAAGAAAGAATGTTTTAGGTTTAGTTAAAGCTTTTAGCAAGGTTCATAACGATTTAAACAAACCTTATAAATTGCTCCTTGGAGGTTCCTTAAAAGACGAAGGTGAAAAACTTTTTACCTTTGTGAAGGAAAATAATCTACAAGACAAAGTCATTTTTTGTGGATATTTAGAAGATCAAATTTTACCTGTTCTTTATAGTGGATGTGATGCTTTTGTTTACCCGTCTCTTTATGAAGGCTTTGGACTACCCCCATTAGAAGCCATGAGTTGTAAATCACCTGTAATAACTTCTAACCTAACCTCAATTCCAGAAGTCACAGGAGATAATGCACTTTTAATAAATCCACATAATATAAATGAATTAGAAAAGGCTTTAGTCACTCTTTTAAATGATGAATCATTAAAAACTAGCCTTAGTGAAAAAGGCTACTTAAGAAGTCTTGAATTTACATGGGCAAAAACTGCTCAAAATACATTAAATGTCTATAAAAACTTAGCAACCCAATTCTTAGTATAAATAAAACAAGAACTCAAAGTACTATTGTACTCTAAGTTCTTGCTTTATTTTTATATATTTCTCGTAGTCCTTAATTTCCGGAGTCTTTTCTTCTATATTACTTAATACTACAAGTGGGCTTTTGCCAACAAAATTTTTTACACTCTCTTCAATTTCTTTACTGCTATACGTATATAAATAACTTGAAAAGAACTTTCCTTCTTTTACATATTTAACAGTGTCCTTGTTATTAGTTATTACATAAGTTATAAACTTTTCAATTAGCTTTTCATTATCAGTATTTTGATTTAATACTAATAAATTATCGCCTTCTGATGCAAAGAATTTATTTGATCCCGCCCTAATGCTCGGTACGTTCACTGTGCTCCATTCACAATTTTCTTGTATTTCCATTATATCTTTCATAGCATTAAAAGAAGATATTCTTGCTAAAAATTCTCCATTATTTTGTAAGTTTAAAATATTGTTATCCTTTAACCTTTTAATAATAGCTTGAACTTCTAATTTTATCTCATCTATACTTTTATCATCACTAAAGCTCTCCATAGTTAATAAGTCTAATAAATCTTCATAGTCTTGTCCTG
>Ga0302155_10002497_pt1 | contig 12409 bp, 7 predicted proteins | sample I_Bog_N3_1_FD_193508 | JGI IMG/M metagenome (GOLD analysis project Ga0302155, IMG submission 193508) | Peat permafrost microbial communities from Stordalen Mire near Abisko, Sweden - I_Bog_N3_1 | ecosystem: Environmental > Terrestrial > Soil > Wetlands > Peat | place: Sweden: Abisko, Stordalen...
GTATTGGTGATCTGGCAGTTGGAGACCGTGATGTTTTCAAAACCACCGATCGCTTCCGTGCCTAACTTGATCGCGTTGCACTGGGTCGAAAGCTTGCAGTTGATTGCCTCAATGTCGCGGCTTGGTTTCGACAAACTGGTGGCCTTGATGCAAAGGGCATCGTCGCCACTGTTGATATCGCAGTTGCGGATTCGGATATTTTCGCAGGAATCCAGATCAATGCCGTCATTGTTTGCCATCTTCAAATCCCTGCTCCGAATCGTCACCCCATCGACCGCGGCACCTTTGGTCTGGAAAAAATTCAGCGTCCATGCGCCGGGATTGATGAGATGGAGATCACTCATGGTCACATCGGTGCACCGTATCCAACGCACCAGAAAGGGACGCACGGTGTATTTTTTCTGGGTTGCCTTGAGTGCAGGGCTTTGTCCATTCACGGTCCCCTTTCCCGCAAGACCGACATGTGCTGCATCCAGGGCGACAATCAGTGCGTATCCCATGGAATTCCCACTGCCATCGATGAAGGGGTCAAGGTTGCGATAATCAGCAGCATTGGTGCTTCCGAGCAGTGTGGCCTGATCCTCAATCCGGAGAGTGACATTGCTTTTGATCTGAATTGTTCCCGTGAGGTATCTGCCCGAAGGAAAATCAATGATTCCGCCGCCTGTCGCCGAGCAATCGTCGATCACCTTCTGAATCGCTGCGGTGTTCAGCGTGGTGCCGTCTCCAACCACACCAAACTTCGTGACATCGACCAACTGCTCCGGAGCCGCCACGAGTGTCAGCGTCATGGCGATCAGGAGGATTGAGGCGATAAGGAATCTGCGCATTAAGGGATGATGGTTTGTCATGGGGATCTCTTGTTGCCTCTTCGGGAGGTAATGAATTTTAGTTTTGGGGTTGTAGGGTTACTGGACCGATCAATCCGGCTTCCGCTACGGGCCATTGGGAGGCATCGAACGGTTTGTCATTGATACTGTTGACATTCGCATCATAAAAAATCTTCCACTTCACTCCACGGACATCCAAATCCCGGATGCGGTTGGCTGAGGTGCTGGTGACTTCCACCTCAAGGAGATTGTCTCTGGGTTTCAGGTGATCAACGCTCAGGCAGTAGGGAGGAAGGAAGAGAGTTCCGAGATCCCTGCCGTTGAGGCGTACCCGTGCGCTTTGGACGACTTTTCCAAGATCCAGTGACCACCGTTGAGAGTCGCTCCCAGTGGGGGCATCAAAATGAAGCGTGTAGAGTGCGGTTCCGGAAAACGTCTTTACCTCGGCACCTCCGGAATCCGTCCATGATCCGAGGGTTCCGGTTGTGTAACTCTTCGGCAGCACCGGACCTCCTTCCAAAAATTTCACCTCCCATGTTCCTGGGATGGGAATTGGACTGCCAGCTGGATTCCAATAATGCCAAGGAGGAAGATCTGTGGAACCACTGGGGAGGGTTCGCAGGAGGATTGATCCTCCTGGTTCAAGCTGGACGCGCACCCGTGACTCCCCGTTCCCTGACTTTGTTTCCCCAAGCCCGATGACACCTGTCATGGGATTGAGGAGCACCGCCTGGGCAAACGGTTTGCTGAGAGCTATCTCCTGATCGAGATGCTCTGTCCCGCAGTTGGCAATGAAATAGAGAGTGCCGTTGTCCATCACACGCCTTACGAAATGGATTCCGGGCTGATCGACCAGTTTCTCAGGATGCACACCAGCCTGTTGGAGCGTACCTTCCAAGCTGCCGACAAGCACCTGGCCCTTGCCGATAGTGGCTCTCCTGACACGGTGCTCCGTCGGCGCAGAGAGGACGATGCTCTTGAGGAGCGTCTGCAACTCTACCCGTCGCTTCTCCAGAGCTGCCGCACCAGGGACATCCGTCGGCAACTGATCCTCAACGATGATGGTCGCACCGGATGTCGCCAGTGATAGAAGTTCCCTCAGAGTCTCCACAGGCAGGTGCACGCAGGAGGGAACCACGACGACACGGTAGTTGTTTCCAAAAAGGTCAAGGTGCCCATCGTGCACCGTCGCCTTTCCCAATTGTCTGTCGGAGATGTAATCAAAGGTGTAGCCGTGATCCCAGAGGCTCCTTGCAGCTTTGCCGATCGATTGTCCGTTAAACCAATCGCGCACATGGACACTCATTTGCTGCACCATCCCCTGCGGGTTGTGCCAGAGGTCGTGGATCGGCCAGTAGAGAAGAATGTCGTTGTCCGGTGCGCTGTTCTGTAACAGGCCCTGAACGTGCGTGGCATAGGAGTTGAGCGCGGGCAGATCATGCCAGATTACATTGCGAGGATTCATCTCCGTGGAAGCGTAGAAGCACCAACCCGGCCATTTGGCTTCGGGAGGTGAGTACGTGGTGCCGTGATACATGATCCGGTTGACTCCTGAGAGATACATGTCATCGGAGAGGCATTTGAGATCAGCGAGCGTCTCGGTAAAATGCTCCGCCAGCCATGTTCCTGTTTCGCTGCTGACCATGTGTTTTCCGGTCACATCCGCAGCGCTGGAGGCGAACTTCGAGACAAGGATATCCCGATCCTTGTTGAACATCTCAGTCTCGGGAATGTCGCTTGCAGCATAGATGTCGAGCCAGTTTCCGGGTGATCCATGGGCCTGGTGGCGCGAGAGAAAGCCCCGGTCATGTGACCAGTGCGTCCAGCATCCGATGTATGCAACTATCAGGTCGGAGACCGTTTCGCGGTAGTCACCCTTCACTCGGGCGACATGATCCGGGTCTCCCTGATCCTTGAAGAGAGCAGGAAGCTCGTTCTGTAGCTTGTAGCCGCGGCGCTTTTCAAACTGATCGAAGAAATCCGGGGACCAATCGCTTTTGTATTCGTAGGAATCGTGGAACTGCCCATGCACTTTCGGTCCATCGTAGGTTGCAAAAGCATCGGTGAAGCGGTGCAAGTAGCGGGACATCGCGTCGGGATAGAGAGGGTTGAGCATCCAACCGGCGCCTCCGGGTGCAGGGCGTTTCACGATCACACCGCTCGGTTTCTGGGAGACACTCCCATCATCGGAATAGATAGCGAGGGCATTGGCATCCTGATCGCTCACATTCGGCCCACCAAAACACCAACCCGTGCCGGTCACCATGTCCACATTCATGTCGAGCTGCTGCGCTTCGGTGACCGTGGTCTTCAACATCTTCATCCATTTCGGACTAAGATACTCAATGAACTGGCTCTCGTATCCTTTCACTCCGTAAATGGGAGTGATTTCAACCGTTCCCAAACCTGCCTCTTTAAAAGTTTTTAACTCGTTCTCGAGTTCCGCCGGATTCACCGCACTACCCATCCACCACCATCGTGTGCCGGGCTTCGTCTCCTTGGTGACCTTCGCCCAACCTATCCGGGGAAGGAGGGGCGCGGAATTATTGGTTGAAGTGACCGGTGACGCAGGGATTTGAGCAAAGCTCGTTGAGGCGGCAAGCAGAGCGACGGCCAGCAACACAGATTGATTCCTCATCTGCTAGAAACGAGGTGAAGAGATCTCAACTCCTGGAAAAGTAGTTGAATCATTTGACCCCTGTGCGGAGAGGGATGCAACAGAGTTCAGGAAAATCATGCAGAAAATCCGGAAGTGAGTGGGTTCAGTCCTTCGTCACATCATTTCCAGATTTTCCATCAGGACGGGAAGGTTTGAGTTCAACAGCATAAGCCTGAGGCGTGCCATTCAGGGTGGCAGTGAATATCACCCAGCGGTTATCCGGGGAGACATGAGGGTTGGGCTCAATGGCGTAATCATTGGCCTGCATCGTGACTATGTGTTCACCTTTGAAGACATGGGAGCCGTCGGTTGGAAAGGTGAGCTTTGAGATATACTTACCCGGCCCGGTTGCCCCACTGCCGCCCCCATCAGCAACAAGAAACGTGCCATCGGGAGCAAATGTTGCATGGATTCCGCTGAATCCATTGGGAATCGTGTATTGGGTGGTTTTTCCGGTAGAGACATCCAGGGAGGTCAGGAAACCACCGCGTTCGGGATGAGCACGGTAGGCCTGCTGAAACCAGATCGACTTTCCATCGGGTTGCCAGAATTCGTGACCGGCGATTTCGCGCGGCTCGGTACGGTGATAGGCAATCCGGGCGTTGTCGGTTACCGTGCCGTGGACATCGGTGGTGGATTTCGACGGATTGATGAACCAGATCCGGTCGACTTTTTCCCAGCTGCCTTCATGGCAGAACATGCAGAGATCAGGATCCGTGGGGGAGAATTGAACATGGCCGAACCAGTGGTTGGCGCGGTGAATTATTTTGAGTTCACCGGTTTTGATGTTTACGGTATAGAGGACATTGGGGCCGTTGTGAACGGCGTTGATGGGGAGTTTGCTGGCAGCGGCTTGCTCCGTGTCGGTACTGCCACCCAGCAGCAGGGTTTCATCGGCATTGACCGTGAAGCCGATGCCGGGAGCCCATCGTGCTGGCAGATCACACAATTTGCGCGCCGTTCCTCCCTTGAGCGGCATCACCCAGGTGGCGTTGTTGGCCATGTAATAGACATTCCCGGATTTGGCGACAACAACCTGATTTTCAGTGAGTCGGTCAGTGACGAGTGGTTTCACCGTCATCGAGCCGAAATCAAAGGTGTAGAGATGGCGCCACTTGTCCTTGTACTGGCTGTCGATGAGGGCGAGTTGTGAGTCTTCCGTAAACGTATTGTAGGTGAAATAGACGACACCCGAGTAGTCATTGGGAAAGCGTGAGAGATGGATGATTCGGAGATGGCTTTCCGGATCGGTGAACTCATCAGGAATCGGTGTCGTCTGAACCTTGCCTGGAAGGGCGGGATCAAGACTCTGAGCCGGGCAGTGGGTGGGACTCAGCGCAAAGAATGCGGCAACTTGGAGCACAAGGGGGAGGGTTTGTTTCATGGAGGGAATGACTAAAGTATGAAGAGGGGGTGGGCTTGTCAGGGGAAAAGGTTAGAGTCCAGCAGCGCTGCGCGCCTTTTCAAACAGGGTCTGGATTGCGGGCCAGGTCACGGCAAGGCTGGCCTCGGGAACGGGGTGCAGGCCATCGGGCAGCCACTTCTTAAACTGCGCCTCGTTCGTCTGCTGGAGTTTGAGCCAGTTCGGATAGTGGTCGATCAGGGGCAGGTGATGGACTTGAGCGTAATTACGGTAGGCATCGTAGTAATCCGCGAGATGCGGCCGATCGCTCGCAAATTTTTTGTGCTCGAGTTGATCGGGGGAATCCCAGGCCGAGTTCATGGTCTGCAGGATGATGTCCACTTGTGGATTCTGCGCTTGCAAGAGACTGACCATGGCATGGAGATTCTGGGCGGATTTTTCAATCGAGATGTTGTGTTTTGTCGCCGCGTCGTTGACGGAGAATTCGAGAAAGACCAAGTCAGGATTTTTGGAAAGCACCTTATCCTGTAGGTTGGCCACGCCCCAGACCGAGGTTTCTCCAGATTGGGCACTGTTGATGAACGTGACCTTACCCGGATACTGTTTTTCGAAATAGGCCTTGAGTGCTTTGGGCCATTCGGATGCGGCTGTCAGGCTCGTTCCATAGACGAGCACTGTCTGGGGCTTCCCATCGTTAAGGTTTTTAAACACGGTGGTCGGGAATGATTGTTGTGGAGCGTCAGCGGCAATCACCAAGGGTGCGAGTGCCAGGCCAAAAAGCGCAGGGAGGAGTGATTGGACTGAGAAGACGCAGAAAGGATGTTTGATGAAATTGCGGAATGGAAAGGGCGCAGTCATTGAACAATCGGGAGGGAGGGAAGTTGTCAGAAAAGTTTGGATGCGGCTATTTCTGTAGTTTCCGCAGTGTTTTCGCAAATGCGCTGTTTGTCCATGAAAGGGATCTAGTTTGCGGTACCGGGCACCCCATTCACAGAGACGTTTTTCATCGCGAGACCTGTCACACCTGAAGACTTGAATTTCCCCTCCTTGAGCTGCACATCAATGTTCTCCAGGGTGATGTCGCTGATCTTGGTGTGGCCTTGGATACCTTTTAGGGTTCCAAATTTTCCGTAGCGACCTTTGACATTGGAGATGGTGATCGTGCGGACCGTGGATTTCGGAGGCGGCACTCCTTCTCCTTTTAGGTCTGTGTACTGAGTCCAGGGTGCAATGTTCACGAGCGTTCCTCCCGCGTTGTCGAGTGTCAGGCCGCTGAGGTGAAGATCCTCGTAGCGCTGCGGGGTGTCGGAACGGAGTTTGAGGCGCAGAACATTCATCGCACCTGTGATGCGGCAATTTTCCACGACGAGATCGCGCACGATCGTCGCCTCGCTGCCGCAGGTCACGGCGGCATCCCCGCGTCTAAAGGTGCAGTCGGAGATGCGCACATGCTCCACCAGGGGACTATTCTTGTCATCAAGAGCGTCAGGACCTTTCGACCCTTTGAGGGCAATGCAGTCGTCAGTTACCGAAAAGTAACAGCCCTTGATGGCAACATCCTGACAACTGTCCACATCAATGCCATCGGTGCTGGGTGCCTGCTTGTAGTCATCAGGAACTTGAAACCGTGCGTTTTGCACTGTGACGTGGCGGCAATGGTAGGGGTGAAGATTCCAAAACTGGGAATCCTTGAAGATAATGCCATCAATGAGCACGTTCTTTGAATTGTTGATGATGCAGAGCTGGGCACGTGGAATGCTGAGGTTATTGAAATTCCTTCCGTCTGCAGAGGCATGGCGCAATTTCCAAAACTGATCCCAGAGTGGCCTCCCGGCGCCATCCAAGGTTCCTTCGCCCGTGATTTGCAAACCGTTGCAACCATTGGCATTGATGAGGGCTGGAGTGAACTTTTCCTCGAAGTGTCCTTCGATGCGGATTCTCTGTTCCGGGAAATTCTTCATATCCGTGGAGCACCTCAGTACCCCGCCCTTTTCCAGAGACAGATTCACCTTGGGCTTCAAGAAGATCGCCCCACTCACGAAGAGACCCGCGGGAATAACTACCGTGCCGCCGCCCTGTGCCGCAGTATGATCGATAGCGGCTTGGATCGATTTGGTATTGAGGGTCGTGCCGTCACCGACAGCTCCGAAATCCGTGATCGAGACTCCTGCATCCCCCTTGAGCTGAGGATGTTGGTTCTTTCGCGCCGCCTTGGAGGAAGGGCTAGCCAAGCAACACAACGTCACAAACACCACTGAGGGCAGCAAGCCAGAACGAAAGCTTCTGGGGGGAAGCATGGCACTTCAAGGGATGTGGGCTATTTCACAAAACAGCGCATCAGCCGATAAAGAGGGGACGCAGGTGCCGGTCATAGAGGTTCTCAGTCACGTTACGGCCAACGATTTCTTGATTGGCTTCAAGGAGATCGAGATAAGTCTGGCCTTTTTTTGCCGCGAACTTGAAGGCAACATGGAGAAGCTGGCGGAGGCTCAGATTGAACAGCGGATTGCTCTGATCGTGGCGGAGGGCTCCGGTGAACTGATCACTGGTCCAACCATTGACCTCTGCGGCAGAAGGGAGTTTTGAGCGATCAATGTCGATGACGGTGGCGTAAGGCCCTGTCAATTCATCGATGTGATCAAGGGCGTAGGCATAGATTTCCTTCGCAAAATCCAATCCCGCTCCTCCTGACTCGGCGAGCCCGATGATTTCCTCAAGCCAGGTCGTCCCGGCGGTCTTGAGATGCAGACCCGCGTCGAAACGGGGTAACGCCTTGCGGATGATCGAGTAGAGAGAGAATTTATCGCTTCCGGAATGGACGCTGAGTTTGAGGGTGGTGGGCAGACCATACTCTTTGATGGCAAACGCCACGACAGCCAGATCAGCGTGAAACTCACGCTCGAACTGAGCCAGATCGCCGACATAGTCGACTCCCTTGTTGAAGCGTCCGGTGAATTTCGGCGCGATGGTTTGGGCCGGGATCCCCTCGTCGGCGATGGCGGCGAGGATCACCAGCAACTCGGAAGGTGTCTGGGGAGAGTCCGTCTCGTCCATGGAGACTTCCGCAATGAAGGGCTCTCCAGCCTTCTTCTCGAGAATATAACGGTAGATTCTGCCTGCCTCTTTCACGGCCAGCAGGAACTTGCCCGCGCTCCGTTCGATTTCCTCCCGTGTTGTTTGGAGTGGGATCTCCGTCTTGGGGAGGGTAATGGTGCCGACCAGTTCGGGATGACGGTCGATAAATGCAGCGACCTCTTCGGGGGCAGCAGGCTGTCCGATGGCATCGGCCACGTCGAGAGTGAAGAAGTCCGAGCAGGAGAGAAAGCGGTCCACGGTCTTGAGGCCGATATGATCGGCGTCAACATGCCATCCTCCCTTCCACTCCAGCGCTTCAACAGCTTGCGCTGCAGCTTCGCGGACACTCGACGGTTCACTTCCGATGAACGTGTGCTCCCGGTTACTCTTGTTCCAGACGGGCACCACAGCCACTCCGTCGGAGTCAAGGAGTTGGCAGGCTTTCAACTGGGCCTTGGCCTGATGGGCGAAACGATCACCGACGCCGATGGAGAATTTTTCGAGGGGTTTGTAGTGTTGCATGATGGGGTTTTGGTTGTGGTGATGGGAGAAAATTCTCGTTCAAAGGATATTCAGAAATGAATAGTCGAAAGGGGGGATACTCCTAGAAACGGAAAATTTCTAAGAGACCATGATTCATCATCTACATAGTGTGCGCAACTATTAGAAGGCACAAATAGCCGCCGAATGTGGATTTGCGAGCACGACAACATTCGATGTGGCGTTCAAGCGTGTCGGCGTGCACTCACCTTCGGATTTTCGGATGAAATATGCAGCCAGTCACAAATTTTAATGCCAGACAAGCGCTGATCTTTCCCCGTTTGAAAAATCAGGTGATGGGGCACTTTACTTCCAAGGGGCCACAAGTACGCTCGGTGGGGTATGGTGAAGTCCGCGTTCCTCCCCTCCACGCAAGTGATGTCAGCATGATCAAGTCATCACTTTTTCATGGGAACTATCGGTGGGTGATTTGTGGGCTCTTGTTTTTCGCCACGACATTCAATTACCTCGACAGGCAGGTGATCAGCTACCTGAAGGAATTTTTCTGCACTTCGGTTGATGGTGGAGGGTTCGGTTGGTCGAACTCCGACTACGCCAATGTCACGACGGTTTTCACGGCCTTCTATGCGACGATGACGATCTTTGCCGGGATGATCATCGACAAAATCGGCACGAAACTGGGTCTCGCACTCGCCTTCACCACCTGGTCCTTATTCGGTGTCGCGAACGCCTTTGTCGGGAATTGGACGGTGGCCCATATGGCGGTTCGGAGTCTCTTCGGTGTCGGGGAAGCTGGTAACTTCCCCGCCTCGATCAAGACGGTGGCCGAATGGTTCCCAAAGCGCGAGCGGGCTCTAGCAACCGGAATTTTCAATTCCGGTTCCAATGTGGGTGCCATGATTGCCGCCCTCTTTGTACCGTGGTGCCTGATTCATTTCGGTGACCAACTTGGTTGGAAAATGGCATTTATCGTCACCGGTGCTGCGGGATTGCCGTGGCTGATTGTGTGGTTCTGGCTCTATGACCCACCGAGCCTCCAAAAACGACTCTCGAAGGAAGAGTTCGATTATATTCACAGTGACCACGAAGAGACAAAAGCCCAGGAACTTTCCGATGACAAATCTGGGCAAAAAATCTCGGTTTCTCTCCTTTCATTTGCCGGTCGGATCTCCCGGGCAACCTTTGTCGGGATCACGTTCATGACCCTGTTTCTCTGTCTGTTCGTTTACTTTATCTCGACGATGTTTCCATCGCTGGGACGAGCCCAGGCAACCATGATTTACAGGGCTTGCGGTTTCCTTGCTCTCCTTGTGAACATAGTTGCCCAATCCCGCCGGTGGCATGATCTGGGAAAATCAGGCTGGCTTGTCTTCCTCAATCTCATTCCGGTGGTCGGAACTCTGGGATCGATCCTTTATCTCTCCTCCAGGAATGGTCAGCAGGCTTCTAACAGATTTGGATCGATCTCAACCACTGGGATTCTGGGCCATCTCCAGACCTGGGCTTTCTTTTTCGGGAAGTTCCTGACCGACGGGATCTGGTGGTTCTATCTTTTCTGGCTTCCCGACTACCTCCTGAAACAGTTTCACATGACCAAGCATGAGGTGATGCTTCCCACCTTCATCGTCTACGGTGTCGCGATCATTGGCAGTATCGGCGGAGGGAGCATTCCGATGGCCCTCATGAATTGGGGAATGCCGGCCTATCGCGCCCGGATGACGGCCATGTTCCTCATCGCCTTGGTACCGCTTTCGGTGCTCAGCACCCAGTATTTCGCCAACGTCAGCCGCTTTGGTCAGATGGCCTCGTGGTATGCCGTTGCGATTATTTGCCTCGGAGCCGCGGCGCATCAAGCTTGGTCGGCGAACCTTTTTAGCACTGTCTCGGATATGTTCCCTAAGAAAATGGTCGGCTCGGTGACTGGCATCGGGGCGATGGGGGGCGGACTCGGTGGAGTGATCATTCTAAAGCTCTCCGGGATGCTGACCGATACGTACAAGGCCGATCCCTCCAAAGCCTACTTCTTCATGTTCGTTCTCTGTTCCTTGAGCTACCTGGCTGCCTGGAGTATCATGAAGTTGCTCGTGCCGAGACACAAACTTGTCACAACGATGTGATCTTGAACCACGAGACATCCAGAAAATGGACCTCCAGAAAATGAAAACCTTCCTCTCTGAAAACTTTCTCCTGCACTCGGATGTGGCCGTAGAGCTGTATCATGAGTATGCCAAGCCGCAACCGATCTACGATTACCACTCGCATCTGCCGGTACGGCAAATTGCCGAGGATAAGAAATTTGCCGATCTTCAGGAAGTCTGGCTGGCTGGCGATCACTACAAATGGAGGGCGATGCGCTGGAATGGGATTTCGGAGCGATACTGCACCGGAGAAGCAACTCCTTGGGAAAAATTCCAGGCTTTTGCACGGACGGTTCCTAAGACCCTGCGCAATCCGCTCTACCACTGGACCCACCTGGAACTGAAATTTTACTTCGGCATCGACGACTTGCTCGACGAGAACACGGCGGCGTCAATCTGGAACAGGGCGAACGAACAGCTTGAATCGCTCACCGCGCGGGAACTGCTGACCAAGAGTCGCGTTGCGGTATCCTGTACCACCGATGATCCGGTCGACTCATTGGAGGATCATAAGAAGATCAACGCCAGTGAGTCCTTTGCTACCCGGGTCTATCCGACATTTCGTCCCGACAAGGCTCTCGCTATCGATAAACCAACCGTGTTTACCCCCTGGATCGCCCAACTTGCAAAGGTCAGCGGGATCGACTGCGCTGACTTTAAAGGATTTCTGGCCGCCCTTAATCAGAGGCACGAGGCATTTCATCAGGTCGGATGCCGGCTTTCCGATCACGGGCTTGATTCCTGCCACGCCGAGGAGTGTACCGAGGCCGAGGCCGGCGCTATTTATGCAGCAGCTCTTGCCGGTTGCCCTGTCACGTCGGAAGCAGCCGCAAAATTCCGGAGTTATCTGATGCTCTTCTTCGGTCATCTCGACGCTGACCGTGGCTGGACAAAGCAGCTGCATCTCGGTGCTATTCGTAACACCAACTCACGCGGATTCCGTGAACTGGGGCCAGACACCGGATTTGATTCGATCGGCGATACTCCCCAGGTGGCGGCCTTGGCGCGTTATCTGGATCGCCTGGATAGTGACAACCGACTCCCGAAAATGGTGCTCTATAACCTCAACCCCTCAGATAACTACCACTTCGCCACCATGGCTGGAAATTTCCAGGACGGAAGTGTCGCGGGCAAAATCCAGTTCGGCAGTGGCTGGTGGTTTCTGGATCAGAAAGAAGGCATGGAATGGCAGATCAATGCGCTCTCAAGTTTGGGATTGCTCAGTCGGTTTGTCGGTATGTTGACCGATTCCCGAAGTTTCCTCTCCTTTCCCCGTCATGATTATTTCAGACGCATTCTTTGCAACCTGATCGGAGAGGATGTCGTCAATGGGGAGCTTCCCCGTGATCTGAAGCTGCTCGGTGAGATGGTCGCCGACATTTCCTTTCACAACGCTCGGCGTCACTTCGGACTGGAACTTACCAATTTATGAATGCTGAAATCATTTTCAATCAGGCAGTAACTGGGGGGAGCCTGACTCCCGAACAGGTGGTGGAAACCGTAGCGCTTGCCTGCCCTGAGAAATCCTATCAGGGAAAAAAAGTGCTGCTCATCGTGCCGGATGCCACGCGGACGGCACCCGTAGGACTTCTCTTTAAGACTATCTTCAAGCAAATCGGTTCGGTGACGGCCACGCTGGATGTCATGTTCGCCCTTGGTACCCATCCGCCGATGAGCGAGGAGGCGATGCATGCCAGACTCGAGATCACGGAGCAGGAACGACGGACTGACTATGCGCAAGTCCGGTTGCTCAATCACGAGTGGGATAATCCGGAAGCGCTCCAAGCGATCGGGGTCATTTCAGCCGAGGAAACCAGCCTTTTAACCGATGGACGCTTTGCCG
>Ga0302155_10002501_pt1 | contig 12396 bp, 11 predicted proteins | sample I_Bog_N3_1_FD_193508 | JGI IMG/M metagenome (GOLD analysis project Ga0302155, IMG submission 193508) | Peat permafrost microbial communities from Stordalen Mire near Abisko, Sweden - I_Bog_N3_1 | ecosystem: Environmental > Terrestrial > Soil > Wetlands > Peat | place: Sweden: Abisko, Stordalen...
GTCCCGGCGGCACCAGGTTGTCGGCATTGCGCTGTTCGTTGGGTGGTGTGATGGCGCAGGCGCCCAGAACGAGTGCCACCAGGCAAGCGGTGATTGTTGTTTTCATTGCTGTTTCCTTGTCGATCGCATGTTTCGATGAAAGCGCATATCACGATGATGGATGCAATACGTTCTCATTATTGAGGCTATAGAGTCATTCGGCTTGCTTCAGTTTATGCGCCTCGGATTTTGACACGAAGCATCCCTGTTTGTCAGTCTTTGATGCTGGCCAATGGTCAATGCCCGTCTGCGGGCATTACACAATGATTTTCACCGAGCAGCTCGAGAAATGCGATATCAACGTCGGCAAGGTTTCTTTAAGCTGATTCAGATCGACGGCAGGCAGCCTGACCCGTAGATGCGCCAGGTCGTCATGCGTGCTGCCTAGCAACAGATAATGGTGTTGCTGCAGCCAGTAGCGCAGATGCGATTCATCAGCATAGGCAATGGTGATGTCGACCTCGACAAAAACAAGGCGTTCGATGCGCGTTGCCTGTTTCAATGCCGTCGCTACCGCATCGGTATAGGCTCGCACCAGGCCTCCGGCACCTAGTTTGATACCACCGTAATAGCGCACCACTGCCGCCAATACGCCGTCCAGTTCATGATGGCGCAACACTTCCAGCATGGGCCGACCGGCCGTGCCAGACGGTTCGCCATCATCGGACATGCCGGACTGGCCACCGGCCATCAGCGCCCAGCATACATGGGTTGCACTGCGATGCAAGTTGCGCAGGCGTTCCAGTTCGCGTTGCGCGGCTTCGCGATTGTCGACCGGCAGGATCAGACCGATGAAGCGGCTTTTGCGAATCTCAAGTTCGATCTCAATGGCGGTGGCGATGGTATAGATCGGCACGGCATCAATCCTGATAGAGGTGCGCGCTCACTCGTGCTCAGGCGGGGATGCCGCGCAAACCGGTCAGCTCGGCTTGCAAGGCCTGATTTTCTGCAGTCAGGCTGGCGATGCGCGCATTCAATGCCGCTATTTGGATACGCAAGGCATGCGCGTCGTCGCTGCCCGCCGTGCCGGTTGCACTCGTGGTCATCGTGTCCTTCGCGGCTGGCGCTGCTGATTCTGCCCGAGGCGGGCGGCTGGCAGCTTTTTGCTCACGCACCATTTTCGCGGCCTGGCGCAATTCCTTCTTGCCGCCGGCCACTGCCATCACCTGTTCCTGGTTTGACAGTGAGGCCACTGCGGCCGCGGCATTGATGGAAATGGCACCGACCCGGACCGCTTCGACCAACTCCGGTGCTGCCGTCTTGCGGATTTTTTCGATCTGGCCGATGGTATTGCTGCTGATGCCGGCCGCACGAGCAATATCTTCACGGGATTTGATGGCGGCACTGGGAATGCTCGTCTCGCTGCCGCTTGATGCCGATGTCTCTTGTGATTGGCCAGCACCTTGCTTGGCTTCGATGGCGGCGTCCATCTCTGCTCTTACGCGTGCGGCGAGGATGTCGCGTTTGCGCAGTGCCAGCACGCCACGTTGGAAATCGGTGACGCTGCGCCGTCCGAGTTGGTTGTCGATCATCCACAACATGACGTCGTCGATCGATTGGAAGCTGGTATGTTGTACAGTCTGGAACGCGATGTCGTGCTTGCGGCAGATTTCGTAGCGGTTATGGCCATCCACCAATACCTCACCCCATAGCACCAGTGCATCACGGCAGCCTTCGGCCAGCAGGCTACGTTCCAGAGCGGCGTATTCGTTTGCGGTAAGCGGATCGATATATTGCAGGAGTTCGTTATTGATGGTGATATTCATGACATTTCCGGTGCACCGGCTTGTTCGGATGAACGTTGCGCCAGCGGAGCGGAATTTTACACTACCGGCTGGCGCTGTCTGCGCATTGCGACAGTGGCCAGCGTGCTTGCTCGGCGGCTGCTAGAATCATTGCCTTGAATATGATGCTGTGCCGCTCTGGTGCAGTCTGGACCGTTTCGATTGGATGCCGAATGGACGCTTTCTTCTTTATCCCTGTTGCCATCATGCTGGCCTTGGTGCCTGGGCCAAACAATTTTTGTGCGCTCAACAATGGCATTCGCCGTGGCGTTGGCACTGCCTTGCTGGCGACTTTCGGTCGTGTGACAGCGTTCGCGATCTTTCTGACGATTTCGGCTGTCGGCTTGGGCGCCATGTTGCTAGCCTCGGAAACTGCCTTCAACGCTGTCAAGTGGGTGGGTGCGGTGTACTTGTTTTATCTTGGCTGGCGTGCCTGGCGCAGTCGTGAATTTCACGGCCTGGAGCTGGCCGACGGCGCTGATCAGGGTACGTCTTCTATGCCGCAAGCCAAGAGCTTACGTGCACTGGTGATGCAAGAATTTCTGCTTGGCATCACCAATCCCAAGGCCATCATGTTGTTTGCGGCAATTTTTCCGCAATTCATTGATGCGGCTCGGCCTGCAGCGCACCAATTCTTGGTATTGGGCTCGATTTACCTGTGCGCGGAGTTCGTCTCCAGCATGGTCTATGCCAGTGGGGGGCGTCAGATTCGGCGTTTTATTCGCACATCGCGCGGTGCGGCGCGCTTGAACAAGGCCACTGGCGGATTCTTTATCGGTGCAGGCGCCTTGTTGTTGTCGGTTCGGCAATAATTACGTAGGTGGCATGGCGTCATCGAATGCAAGCAAATACCGTTCGATGGCGAACACATGCTCATCCTCCTGACTCAGCTCGCGCAATGCCTGTGCCAGCTTGAACAGATATTCTGCATTGCGCCCGCTCGGTCCTTTGGCACGGGCAATCTGGCAGGCAATATCGCGCTCCGGTGCCGGACCTAGAAATGCCGCGTTTTCTTCCGTAGCGATATACACCAGTCCTTCAGCGCTGCTGCCGTCGTCAAAGAAGATGTCGGTGGCGAGCCGCAAATAACCGTTTTTTTCCCGATAGTCGAGATGGTCGAACACCTCTGGTGTGATCAGGTACGCCATCCCGGCGCAGCGCGCACCGGCTTGCTCAATCAATGTGGCCACGCGGCCGGGGGTCTGCGCGCTGCCGCGATGATCATGCGAGCCTTGCCAGAAGCGCCGTTCCCAGCCAGAAATATACGCCGCTCGGCGCGCGATGAATGGAAAATCGGCTTTGAAAATCAGGGAACCGTAGCCAAAAAGCCAGACACTGTCGTGCTGGTCGAATTGGGTCATGGTTTTGTTGCGAGCGATGGTGTTAGCAGACATGAGACGAAGAGAGGAAATGGTCTCAAATTATAAAGGCAAGACCGTAGCATCGCTGTCTGCATGCGCGCCATCAGCGCTGGCTGTGCCTCAATTCAATGTTTGTCACGCTCTTGATCGTGCTCTGACAAGCCAGAATACAGACCGCAATAATGCGCTGCCCCACGGTGTGAGCCCGTGTCCAGAGCGCTTGAGTCGTTGAGGTAGTTAAACAGTCTACGGTACAGCGCAACAAAGAATTTTTTCATGATGTCCCCCTATGTTTGACTAGAGCATGACGTGGACAAATACCGCGATCAGTCGCCTGTTTATGCAAACAACTTCATGATAAACGATGATGTGTAAATAGTTTATATAATTGATTGTATCGGTAATGTGGTTTTGTGGATATCAGACTTTTCCTGAGGAGAATGTGGTTTTTTGGCCTATGTCACCGTGTCGGTGTGGGCAGTCTGGCTTAGCAGCCAGTTCCTGAAAGCCTGCATGGCAGGGCCCGCTTGTTTCGATTTGAGCCGGGTCAGCCAATAGGAACCAGTACTGATGGCGATCTCGAACGGGCAAGTCAGGCGTGCTTCGCGTAATTCGCGAGTGAACATGTTGATCGGTAACAATCCTACGCCGGCCTGCTGCGCAACGGCTTCGGCCATGGTCAGCGATGAGTCGAAGACAAAGCCGCGAATAGGTGGGCAGGGCGTTGCCGCAGCGGCGAACCATTGCTGCCATTCCTCTGCGCGATACGAACGCAGTAACGTTTCACCAGCCAGGTCTTGCGGGTGACGTAGGCGCGCGGCAATAGCCGGTGCGCACATGGGCGCTAGCGGTGCGCAAAACAGGTGTTCAGCGTCGGTGCCGTGCCAGGCACCATCGCCAAAACGGATGGCATAATCGAGACCTTCACCTGCCAAGTCGACGCGATTGTTATTGGTCAACAGGCGCAAATCGACAAACGGATACGTTTGCTGGAATGCACGCAAACGCGGCATCAGCCAACCCACCGCGAAGGTGCCGACGACACCCACGGTCAGAACCTCGCGCATGCGGCCGTTTTCAAACTGGCCCAATACAGTAGCGATACGTTCGAATGACTCGGCCAGAACCGGCAACAATGCCAAGCCCTCATCGGTCAGCGCCAGTCCACGAGGCAGGCGGCGAAAAAGTACGACTCCCATGCGTTCTTCGAGATTCTTGACTTGCATGCTGACCGCTGTCTGGGTCACGTTGAGCTCGTCGGCGGCGTGCGTAAAACTGAGATGGCGTGCAGCAACTTCGAAGGCGCGCAGTGCATTGAGGGGCAGGTGCATGTTTTATTGGGTATCAGTTTTTCTATTATCTAAAGAAGGCGGTCTTCAATTTCTGCGTACATTGCTACCGTCTATCATTTGCCGGCGACTTATTTTTTGCAAGGTATTTTCCATAGAGACGGCGCATTTTCTGACACATGCTGGATTGCAGGTCGGTAGTGGCTATGCCAGTTGTGGGGACGGAAGCGGCGGACTGTCGAAGCGCGAAGAAAAACTGAGGGCTATGTCGCCGTGGTGGCGCGCCTGAAAGTGCCGAACACAAGATCAGTGGCTGTCTGGATCATTCTGTTCTTGCTAAGCAGTGCCTTCAGTAAATTCCCGAATTCAATATCACTTATTTAAGGGCAATAAAGCCATTGTCTTATTTAAGATTTTGATTGTTGAGAATTTTTGATTATTTAATTATAAGACATTGATTTGTAAAGTATTTTTTAAGAAAGGCCTGAAATTAGAGCAAGCATTCTCAGCTTGTCATCGCTGCCGGCGGCAGGCAGGATCGTGCGTTGCGATTGTGGCCTGAACAAAGGCTGAAGAATTTTGGCCGCAGAAAACTGAAATAGGAAAAAGAAACCCATGAATTTGATGAGAAACATGCGTATTGGCAAACGTCTGGCCCTGGGTTTCGCTCTGACGCTGGCCTTCTCTATCGTCATTACGGCCATTGGCATCTGGCGTTTGCATACCGTATCGGCGGCCACCCAGGCAATGATTCAGGAGCCGTTGCTCAAGGAACGACTGATCGCTGACTGGTATACCAATCTGGTAGCCGGTGTGCGCCGTACCATTACTATCTCCAAGAGCAAGGACCCGGCGCTGGGGAAGTTTTTCGAGGAAGAGGCGGCTGCTTCGGGCAGGAGTTCGGCCGCGTTTCAGCAAAAGGTAGGGGGTTTGCTGAGCAACGATGATGAAAAGAAACTGTTTCAACGAATCGGCGAACAACGCAAACAGTATCTGTCTGTGCGTCAATCAATCATCGACGCCAAGGCAGCGGGCAACTTTGAACAAGCCGAGCTAACACTCAATCAAGTATTCATACCAACGGCCTCTGCTTATCAAGCCAGCATGCGCGAACTGGTCGAGTTGCAACGCAGCTCGATTGATGAAACTGTGCGCCATATCGGTGAAATTGCCGAGAACAGTCGTCATTTGATGCTGTTGCTGGAGGTGTTGATTTTGGCCCTGGGTAGCCTGTGTGCCTGGTATTTGACGGTTGGCATCACGCGTCCCATTCGGGCGGCGATGGCGATTTCGCGCCGGGTCGCCGATGGTGATCTGAGCGCCGATGTGGAGGTCTGCAGCACAGATGAAACAGGCCAGTTGCTGCTTGCCTTGCAAGACATGAACATCAGCCTGCGCCGCATTGTCAGCAATGTTCGTAACGGTACCGATACCATTGCCACTGCATCGGGTGAAATCGCCGCCGGCAACCTTGATCTGTCTTCCCGTACCGAACAGCAAGCCAGTGCGCTGGAGCAGACGGCATCGTCCATGGAAGAGCTCATTTCCACCGTCAGACAAAACGCCGACAATGCACGCCAGGCCAACCAACTTGCCATGTCGGCTTCGGCCGTTGCGACCCAGGGCGGCGGCGTGGTTGGTCAAGTGGTCGACACCATGGGGGCGATCAACGCCGCCTCGATAAAAGTCGTGGAAATCATCAGCGTGATCGACACGATTGCCTTTCAGACCAATATTCTGGCCTTGAATGCGGCAGTAGAGGCGGCTCGTGCCGGCGAGCAAGGGCGTGGTTTTGCGGTGGTGGCATCGGAAGTGCGCAGTCTGGCGCAACGTTCTGCTGCGGCGGCAAAAGAGATCAAGCTCTTGATCAGCGACACGGTAGAGAAAATCGGCAACGGCAGCAAACTGGTCAAGCAAGCCGGTGCCACCATGAACGAAGTCGTCGCCAGTGTCAAACAGGTCACGGATGTGGTCGGTGAAATCAGCTCGGCCAGCCAAGAACAGAGCCTAGGCATTGAGCAGATCAATCAGGCTATCACCCAGATGGATCACACCACCCAGCAAAACGCTGCCTTGGTGGAGCAGGCGGCAGGTGCGGCGGCATCGATGCAGAGCCAGGCAGATCATCTGGCGCAACTGGTGAGCGTGTTTCATCTCGGTGGCAGCGCCCGGCAGCCAATTGTCCGGCCGCACCTTGCCGTTGACATCACACTGGCTGGCGCAGGCCTGAACTAGTCGCGTCAGCGTTGGGCGGCGATTTTTCAGAATGCTCGCATTTCACATTCTGGTTTTTCGCCCAAAATGGCGTGCGTCGTCCTCGATGCAAAATAAAAAATCAAGATAAATCAAGGACTTGTTTTTTCTTGCCAGTCTGGCACGAAGACTGCATAGTACTTCGTAAAACAAAAATACAGGAGACAGAAGTTTTGCCCGTTCTTGTCTGAGATGCTGCTTTAGCATTCTTGGGCGAGCTCAGGCGGTGTCTCCTGCATGCATTGTTTTGTCTGGTCGGCGTTTCAGATTTCAATCGGCGCGCCGCCATCCTACAAAACTGGAGAGATAATGACGACACAAATAATTTCCGCAGCCGCTGAGACCGGCAGTGCGGCTGATAGCCGCAAACGTATTTTTGCCATCATGGGTGCTTCCTCGGGCAATCTGGTGGAATGGTTCGATTTTTACGTCTATGCATTCTGTGCAATTTATTTTGCACCTGCATTTTTCCCCAAGGGTGATCCCACCTCGCAATTGCTCAATACCGCCGGTGTATTCGCCGCCGGTTTCCTGATGCGTCCTATCGGTGGCTGGCTGTTCGGCCGGATTGCCGATAAAAGTGGTCGACGCAAAGCCATGATGATTTCGGTGCTGATGATGTGCGGCGGTTCACTCATGATCGCTTTCTTGCCGACCTATGCCACGATTGGTGCGGCGGCGCCGTTCCTGTTGCTGGTGGCGCGCCTGTTTCAAGGCTTGTCGGTGGGCGGCGAATACGGCACCAGCGCGACCTACATGAGTGAAGTGGCACCCAAGGCCAATCGCGGCTTCTTCGCTTCGTTCCAGTACGTCACCTTGATTGGCGGCCAGTTGCTGGCGGTGGTCGTGCTGGGATTGATGCAGCAACTGCTGACCAATGACGAGTTGCGTGCCTGGGGCTGGCGTGTACCGTTCATGTTGGGTGCATTGGCTGCGCTGATCGCGCTGTATCTGCGCCGTTCGCTCACCGAAACCGCTACCGATGAAACCCGCAAGAAGAAGGAAGCTGGCACCTTTGCCGGGTTGTGGAAACACAAACGCGCCTTCTTCACGGTGGTCGGTTTCACCGCCGGTGGCTCGTTGATGTTTTACACTTTCACCACCTACATGCAGAAGTATCTGGTCAACACCGCCGGCATGAATCCCAAGACCGCCAGTGCTGTGATGACTGGTGCATTGTTTGTCTACATGGTCTTGCAGCCTGTGTTCGGCGCCTTGTCGGATCGCATTGGCCGACGCAACATGGTGCTCATTTTTGGCGTGCTTGGCACCTTGTGTACCGTGCCTATTTTGGTTCTCCTCAAGGATATTCACGATCCCTATGCGGCTTTCGGCCTGGCAATCCTGGCGCTGGCAATTGTCAGTTTTTATACCTCCATCAGCGGTTTGATCAAGGCTGAAATGTTTCCGCCGGAAGTGCGCGCCTTGTGTGTCGGCTTGTCTTATGCCGTCGGCAATGCGTTGTTTGGCGGTTCCGCCGAGTTTGTTGCCTTGTCGTTCAAATCAGCAGGAATGGAATCGAGCTTCTACTGGTATGTCACTGTCATGTGTGCGATTTCTCTGGTGATCGTCTGGCGGATGAAGGATCCATCCAAGGTCGGTTATCTCAAGGATGAAGATTAAACCTGTGGTACGGCAAGGCGGGTAAGATGTCGGACAATTGTTTGATCTGCTCTTCACCTTTGCTTGCTGTTCTGACATGATTTCTCGAAAAATACCTATGCTGGCTACCGCCGCCGCGCTTTGTGCAGCGGCGGTTTTTTTTGCGGCCTATTTTCTGGCGGCGGGCAAGGCGCGCGCCGATCTGCATGAAGCCGGGGCGCGCCAGTTGCAAATTATTGCGCTCAATCTGCAATCCATTCTCGACAAGTTCGAGAGCATGCCTTTTGTACTCGGTGGTCTGGCCGATGTTGATCTGGTGCTGCATCATCCTGATGATGGAGATGCCGTCATGCGTTTGAATCGTCGTCTGCAAGCGATTCGTGCGCAATCCAAAGTGTTGGCGATTTACATGATGGATGCTCGCGGCATTACGCTGGCTGCCAGTAACTGGAATGAGGAAACCAGTTTTGTCGGTCGCGATTTCGGCTTCCGACCTTATTTCAAGGAAGCCATGTTCGGCCACTTGGGGCGCTTTTACGGTATCGGCAATGTCTCTACCGAACCTGGCTATTTCATGGCACAGCCGATTTACTCGAACCCTGCCGAATCCGGCCAGGGGCAACCGATCGGTGTGATGGTGGTCAAGGTGGACTTGAGCGAGCTCGAGCATACCTGGCGCAGCAGTGAAGATCCGATTACGCTGGTTGACCGCAGTGGCGTGGTCTTCCTCAGCAATCCACCACAATGGCAGTACCACAGCTTGAAGCCACTGGGGGCACAGTTGCAGCGAGAACTGGCCGACACCCATCAGTATGCCGACCAAACCATTACGCCAGTCACGTCTATGCCACGTGCACAGCAGCGTGGTTTTGGTGAGTACGTCATGCAGCCTATCGACAAGCAGGGTTGGCAATTGATGTTGTTCCCTTCGCAGCAGCGCATTACCCGTATTGCCTTGTTATGGTCAATCGGGGTGGCGCTGATCATGGCGATCGCGGTCATTTCGCTATGGGCCTGGTACCAGCGCTGGCGACGCTTGCAAGAGCGCCGCGAATCGCGTGCTGCCTTGTTGCGGGTCGAGCAGGAACTCGATGCCACCATCGCGGTGCGGGTACAGGAGTTACGCATGGCCAATCAAGCTCTGGAAGGTAAATACGCCGCTCTGCAGCACACGGAAAGCTTGTTGCGTACGACCCAGAACGAGCTGGTTCAGGCCGGCAAACTGGCAATGCTGGGGCAAATGGCAGCCGGCGTCACGCATGAGCTCAATCAGCCGCTGACGGCCATACGCGCATTCGCCGACAATGCGGTGCAGTTCATCCGGCGCGGCCAGTTGCCACAGGTAGAAGAAAACCTCGAACACATCAGTAACGCCAGCGCCCGTATGGGGAAAATCATCGCTCAACTCAAAGGTTTTGCACGCAAGAGCGGCGACCTTATCGCCGTGGTCGATCTGGCGCAGGCGGTTGAGGCGGCAGTGCTGCTGCTGCGCAGTGAATTCCAGCAACACGCCGTGAGCATTGAGATCGACGTGCGCCATCCGGTGCAGGTCATGGGCGATGCTGCGCGCACCGAACAGGTGCTCATCAATCTGTTGCGTAACGCCATTGATGCGGTGGATGCGCTTGAATATGTCGCCGATAAACGGGTAACGGTGATCATTGAACGCCAGGACGAGCAAGCGATCATTCGCATCCGCGATACCGGCACCGGTATTGCCGACCATGTTGCGCCACATTTGTTTGCGCCATTTTTCACCACCAAGGTCAGCGGCAAAGGTCTGGGATTGGGGCTGGCGATTTCGTCTTCGATTGTGCAGGCGATGAATGGACAACTGACGGCGCACAATCTGACGCAGGGTGGTGCCGAATTCATCGTAAGCTTGCCGTTGCCGGAGCACGGCGTGGAGACAACATGATGGTCAAATCAAATATCTTGCCTACAGAGTCGCCAAGGTTGGCTGCGCAGGCAATTCTGATCGAAGATGAACAAAGTGTGCGGCGTGCCACTACTCAGACTTTGGAGCTGGGTGGTTTCAGCGTACTTGCCTGCGCCGACGTCGAGCAGGCGTTACCGCATCTGCACGCCGGTTTTGCCGGTATCGTGGTCACTGACGTGCGTCTGCCGGGGCGTTCGGGCCTGGAGTTGCTCGCCCACGTTACTGCGCTTGACGCTGATCTGCCCGTGATCGTGGTGACCGGGCACGGCGATGTCAGCATGGCAGTTGAGGCCATGCGCGCCGGCGCCTACGATTTTATTGAAAAACCGTTCAGCGCTGAACGCCTGGTGGACACTGCCCGTCGCGCACAGGAAAAACGTCGCCTGGTGCTGGAAAACCGAAGCCTGCGCAAAGCCTGGGTGAACGATCCTGAAACGCCGCCATTGGTGGGGCAATCGGCGGCCATAGAAAGGCTACGAACCTGGATTGGCAGCATCGGGCCCACTGCGGTGGACGTGCTCATCAACGGCCAGACCGGTACCGGCAAGGAAGTCGTGGCGCGCCAGCTGCATGCAGCCAGTGGTCGTAAAGGTGCATTTGTTGCCATCAATTGTGGTGCCTTGCCGGAAAGTGTTTTCGAGAGCGAAATTTTCGGCCACGAGGCGGGAGCATTCACCGGTGCCCAGAAACGCCGTATCGGCAAACTCGAGTATGCCGATGGCGGCACCTTGTTTCTCGATGAAATCGAAAGCATGCCATTGGCTTTGCAGGTCAAGTTGTTGCGGGTGTTGCAGGAACGTAAGCTGGAGCGACTCGGCGGCAATGATCTGATTTCACTCGATTGCCGTGTGATCGCGGCCAGCAAGGTAGACTTGCTCGGTTTGGCAGCACAAGGTGCATTTCGCGAGGACTTGTATTATCGCATCGGCGTGGTCAGCATCGAGTTGCCGCGTCTGCGTGAGCGGCGTGATGATATTCCCTTGCTGCTGGCGCATTTCATGTGCGCAGCGGCCTTGCGCTATGGGCGTGATGCCGCCGTGTGGACGCCGCAAGACATGGCGCAATGGCAGCAGCGCGACTGGCCGGGAAATGTACGTGAACTACGTAATTTTGCCGATCGCTGGGTCTTGGGCGTGGCCGATTCCGGCGGCATGGCAGTCGCCGTTGATCGCACCACTGCCACGTTGCCGCATCAGCTTGATGCTTACGAACGTGTCCTGATTGAGCGCGCGCTCACCGATGCCGATGCCAACGTGGCGAGCGCGGCCGACCAGCTGGGTATTCCCAGAAAGACGCTGTATGACAAGATGAAGAAATATGGATTATCGGGAGGGCGCAGCAATGCAGGTTGAGCAAGGCGATGATCTGACAGCCTTGTCTGCAGGTTCTCTTCGCTTGTATTTGCGCTATATTGATAGTAACTAGAGAGCTTGTCGGTGTAGACTTGCAGCCGCAAGAAGTGGTGTGCTTATTTCTGACTGGTGCACCAAAATAAAAATCGAGGAATACCATGAAACGTTTTATCGCTTTATCGCTGGCAGCTTGTATTGCATTGGTACTGTGCGCGTGTGATCAGACCGATTTTGAGAAGAAATCCCAACGCGATGCAGATGCCAAGCGCGCAATTAATACCAAGCCGAAAGCCTATTAAATCTGACTCCGGTGCAGCTTCACTTGCGGTCGGCGGCTTGGTTCAATAGCGCTGAGGCCAGTTTTTCGGCATTTTGTAGGTATGACTGGTAACGATACGGGTGGCCGCAATGAGAGCGCTCAAGCCCAGTATCAATTGAGTCAGCGTATCTCCCGGCAACGCCCAGATTGACGTTGATGGACTTGCTACCCCGGTCGCCGCGCTAATGACCGGTGCTACCCAAGATGCCTCCTCGCTGACGTCGAGCAAGATATCTCCCTCCGAAGTCGTGTGCAGATAGACTTCACCACCCAATTCCAGCAAAAAGCAGATACCGTAACCTTTACTGGCATCCTTTTTGACGGCCTGTTGCAGATCGCGGTTGTAATTGTCGATCCAGGCTTCTACGTCATAGGTTGTCGAAAGTACTATCCATGGGCGCGTTGCTTGGATCTCGGAAAGAGATTCCGGGGTCTGCTCTGGCATCGGGTCTTGCATA
>Ga0302155_10002511_pt1 | contig 12359 bp, 6 predicted proteins | sample I_Bog_N3_1_FD_193508 | JGI IMG/M metagenome (GOLD analysis project Ga0302155, IMG submission 193508) | Peat permafrost microbial communities from Stordalen Mire near Abisko, Sweden - I_Bog_N3_1 | ecosystem: Environmental > Terrestrial > Soil > Wetlands > Peat | place: Sweden: Abisko, Stordalen...
AGTTGCGCGAAACGCCGTCGCCGATAGACCGTCACCCGGACGCGCCCGCTGGCTGTGTAGCCGGCGATCAGCCGCGTGACCTGCGCACGGCTCAGCCCGGTCATCTTCTCGATGTAGCGCCGCACCACGCCCCGTGCCACCTTGCCCAGCCGAGCGTATTGCTGTCCAACCAACACCTGCTCCACCCAGCCATAGAGCTGCTGGCGGTCTTCGGCCTCAAACCGGATATCCTCGCTGCCCGTGACAAAACGGCCAATCGACTCCAAACTCAACTCTTCTGCTCGAACCATGCGGATGTTCACTACCCAGCATGACCGCCCCTTCAGGCTCATCTTGTGTTGGAATCAAAGTCTTCCTTCAGGCTCATCTTGTATTGGACAAGAGTCCGCTTCACCGACCGGCTTCAGAATGTGATAAAGTGGTTCTGCCGGTCAATCGATACGGGGAGATTGGCAACATCGCCGACCCGGTCAACTTCAACCGCCTGCCAGAACCACTGGCAGCCTAAACCGAGAAACAGAACTTCCACTTATAAATCGGCGAAAACTGTTCGAACAACCGGGACCACCGCAGCCAGCCAACCGTTCGGAGCCGAAGACTTCGGTCCATTCCTCGAAGGGCAGGTCGCTGGTGCCGGTCGCGACAATTCGGCCCTGATCGAGAAGGACAAAGCTGCCCACCCACACGATTGATTTGATGCGAAGCGAATTGACCATGGTCGTTTGATGTGAATGAAAACTCGCAACGGATGCAAGCACAGCGCGCTCTGTTGAAACATCTAGAACCGAGGTCGCCTCGTCGAACAATCGTGGCCGACTCTCTCAAGAGTGACCGGGCTACGGCTAGGCGTGGCCTCGTACTGCGCAATACCCACGAAGCGTCGCAATGCTAGTGAATCAGCCAACCGCCAGGCGATGCCGCGCTCTGCACCGATACCTTCGAAATACCCAATCAAAAGAGAACGAAAGTAGATCCCCGGTGTTGGGGAAGGCCGGCCAAAACGCGCTGCGTAGAATCTGGCTCAAAGTCCCTCGACAAACCCGTCAAAGCCCTCCGCATCCAAGATCACGTGCAGACGCTCATAGAATGGACACCCTGGTGCGGGTGCCAGCTACCTATGCGCCAACCATAAAATCCTCCTGCCGCTCTCGATGCCGCCGCTTGCCCATCGCCATGAATCAAGGTCATGAAAACAGCCTGGATACCACAACAACATCCAGCGAATGAAACAGGACTTGCGCCACGAGCTGCTAGGGAGTTTTCACGGCGGACCAGATGATTTGATCGGATGCAAGCTGGCTCGGCAACCTATCTACTTCAATAGGCGGTTATCTATCCCCCGCAGCGCAAGTATAATTGAAAATAGTTAGAATAGCCGACAGTGCGACGAGTCTGACGCAGTTCCACAAAGCGCCATTGAATATCTGGCTTGGCCGCAGTCTCATTTGGTTTGTGCATAACACTTGGTTCGTTTAAGCATGAAGGCAATTAAGCATAGACGCTCAGCACACTCCGATCGCTCTGCTTTGCGGTGTGTCTGTAACCCGGAATCAAGAACGGCCGACTTTGTTGCCTATGCTTCGAAGTTGATTGTCGCGCATTTGCTGGTTGCAGTAACCCTTTTTTACGGCGGGAAATGTGCAGGTGGTCAGGGGCTTGCGCGCTCGTCGTCAACCAAGCACCACGCGGCCGCCGCGGCCAGACAACCAGAACATCCCATGACGCCCGGTGCACCGCCGATCGAGTTTGACAATGCGATCGGAGCATCGAAGATCTCGTTCATACTTAGTAACAGTGTGAGCCCGCAGAGATATTCAATCGAAACCATGATGGGCGGGGTTGCTGTATTCGACTACAACAACGATGGATTGTTGGATATCTTCTTCGCCAATGGCGCCGCAATTCCGTCATTGGAAAAGACAAACTCGGACGACTACAATCGCCTCTTTCGCAGCAACGGGGACGGTACGTTTACCGATGTGACGGAGAGCGCTGGCCTCGAGGGAATTGGTTACTCGATGGGAGTGGCGGCGGCCGACTACGACAATGATGGTTTTGTCGATCTCTATGTTGCGGGTGTAAATGCCAATCAGCTCTTTCACAATAACGGAGATGGCACCTTCACCGATGTAACAGAAAAGGCAGGCGTGAGTGGGCGGATTCCTGGGTACGGGAAACCCTGGGCCGTAACTGCTGGATGGTTTGATTTCGACAACGACGGGCGACTCGACCTGTTGGTGGTGAATTACTTGAACTACGATATTAGAACCGCAACGCTATGCCATATTCAGGAATACCCGGCTTACTGTTCACCAGATGGATTCCAGGGAACGCCGAACATCCTTTATCGCAACAATGGCGACGGTACGTTTACCGACGTTTCCGCACAATCCCATATCTCAAAGTATGTGGGCAAGGGGATGGGTGTTGCCTTTGCCGACTACGATGACGACGGCTTCACCGATATTTTCGTGTCCAACGACACATTTCCCAACTTTCTTTTGCATAACAATGGTGATGGTACATTTACCGATGTCGCGTTGGAGGCCGGGGTCGCATTTACCGGGAACGGCAAGACGGTAGCTGGAATGGGCGCTGATTTTCGCGACCTAGATAACGACGGCAGGCCAGATATCTTTCATACTGCCATGTTCGGAAATACCTTTCCGCTCTACCGCAATCTTGGAGGCGGTCAATTCGAAGATGCCACTAACGAAGCGGGGCTTACGATCCTTACCAGCCGCTTTACTGCCTGGGGAACGGGCGCATTTGACTTCGACAACGATGGACGAAAGGATCTATTTGCTGCCGGCTCGGACATCCTCGACAATGCGGACGCCGCGGTGCACAGGCCTTTTGCACTTCCGAATTTATTGTTTCGCAACAAGGGAAACCTGACCTTTGAGGAGGTGGGTGCACGGGCTGGACTTGGGTTTTCCAGTACGGCAGCGCATCGGGGAGCAGCTTTCGGGGATTTTAACAACGATGGAAAGATGGACATCGTTGTTTCTGTGCTGAACGGGACTCCTGAATTGCTGATGAACCGCTCAAGGAATCAAAATCACTGGATCGTTCTGAATCTGGTTGGTGTCAAGTCCAACCGCGATGGCCTGGGGACAAGGGTGAAAATCACAACGTCCGAGGGCGATCAATACAACGAGGCGACAACTGCTGTGGGCTATAACTCCTCCAGCGATAAGCGGGTTCACTTTGGTCTGGGCGAGGCCACTGTCATCGATAAGATCGAGCTCAGGTGGCCAAGCGGCGTGACTCAGATGTTGACCAAAGTCAAGGCTGACCAGATTCTCACTGTGACCGAGAAGGGGCAATAAGAGGCGTTGATTGTGGATCGGGCCTGGCCGAAAATTTCTCCGCAAGATCGAATTCCCCATTACGCCTGACCAGATCGATGAGTCCCCGCATCGCTGCGCGATCGTTGCGCAGATAAGCCGCCAAGATTTCCGCGGTCAACTTTGCTTCCTGGGCTTTTCCAAGATGAAAATAACTATCGCATAACATATACAGCTGAGCGGGAACTCTCGTTTTTGATTTGAACAATAAATCTGCCGCATCCGTCCATTTTTGCTGCCTATATCTCAACTCGCCTAACTCCGCTATTGCGGGCAGATAATTCGGATCGTTCGCAAGCTCTGCCGCAAACTCCTTCTCGGCTGTATCTAATTCGCCTTGCTGAAGCGCTACGATACCGGCATAGGTATGAGCGCCTCGGACCTTTGGATCGATTTCCAATGCGCGCTCTAGATTTCGCTGCGCGTCATTTACGTCACCGGTGGCGAGATAGAGCGATCCTACAAACACATACGAATCCCCAGGAGAAGCGGAAGGTCCCTGGGAGCTATTCTGAAACAACCGTAACGCTTCGTCTTCACGATGCTCGGCCAGTAACTTTCGGGCCTGAATCCAGTTAGCTTCATTGCCTTCGGTTCCCAATTCCGGTGGCGCGAAAGATAGTTGTTCCATCAGGTGATGCAGTTCTGCCTGATGCTGCGCTTCGCTGTTGTTACCTAGTCCGCCGTAAGCGCGGGAAAGATAATAATGAGCCTCCATCTCGCTGGGGTCGATTTGCAATAGATGCTGCAGGACATCGATAGCGCCTTGATATTGCTTGCGCTCCAGTTTGCAATGCCCCAGACCAAGCAGAGAAGTGGAGTCATCTTTTTCGATTGCCAGAATGCGTTCGAACGCAGATTGGGCGTCTTGCCATTGGGATAGGTTCTCCTCCGCCGAAGCGAGCAACGCCAGTACCTTCGGGTTCCTGGGTTGCCGAAGGGCGGCTTTTGCGGCATACCGCGCGGCATTGGGAAAATCCTTCCTGTAATAATGCGCAATTCCGATATCAAAGTCGATCTGCTCCAGTTCACGATCGAGTTGCTGCGCTTTCATCAGTGATTTGAGTCCGGCTTCGCTGTCCCCCGAACTGCAAAGCAGCTCGCCATATTTCTGCCAGACTTGAGCGCTGCCGGGCTCAATCTTGAGACATTCACGGATCGTCTTGAGGGCAAGGTCATCCTGCTTGTTGAGGTGATATGCCTGTGCGAGATAAAAGGCCGCATCGCCGTCCCTGGGAAGGACGTTCATGTGGCGGAGCAGCAATTGGATCGCTTCATCGTATGCGCCGGCGGCGAGCCGGTCGGTTCCGAGTTGCAATAGGAGTTCGGGATCGTTTGGCGACAGTTCAAGGGCGCGTGCAAATGAATGCGATGCTTCTTCGCGGCGCCCCGTCTTTTCAAGCAGCATGCCTTGCAGCTTGAGAGCCGGCACGGAGTCGGGATATTCTTCTACAAGCGTGTTGGCTAAAGACAGCGCCTGGTTCTTTTCGCCGCTTTCTGCCAAGCCGATCGCGCGGCTCAATTGCTTCGCGAGAGACGGCTCAACCGGACGGGGTGACGTCTGCGCCTCAGCCGCCCCAAGCACGCAAGCCAACATCGCCGATAACACGATGCCGGAGCACAGAGCCTGCCTCGCGATTCTTGAAAGCGGGTCTTGAGAGTCCTCGGCGAAGCATGCCAGAGACCGCATCTTCAGGGATGCGCCAAGGATGTGTCCGCGCTGTATCATTTGGCTCTTCGATTCGTGTTTGTATCGCCCGCCAGGCTAACGCGGATCTTGGATCGAACAGGAATGCTGAACACAGATATCTCTCAACACGATCGTGCAGCGTTGAGGCAGGGTGCGGATTGGCCTCAGCATTGTCACTGTACAGTATCTACCGCAGGCCCGAGCGAAACAAATGCTGGCTTGTTCCTGTCAGCTTTCAGCTTCCCATTTTCTTCGGTCAGTTCGACAACCTGCAGCACGGATCGACGTGCGGAGTCTGGAACTCCGGGAAGCTGGTCTTGTCCTCCTTGATGCACAAAATAGAACAAGAAGGCGCGGCCATTACTCACTTGAACATCGGCGTGGTGGCCTTCGGCACGGTCGGTCGGCAGCAGCCCCGGACCCGCCAGCAGATTCTCCTTTTGAGCGGTCCAGTGCAAAGCATCGGATGAACGGTAGACGCCTAATCCGGCCCATGCATCCACGATCATCCAAATGCTGCCCTTCCATCTGAAGACGATTGGACCTTCACTCGGGCGATCGGCAATGGCCACACCGCCCTCCGTCCAGCGATTCAAGTCAGGGCTGTTCACATAGTGGATGTTGGAATGATCCCGCTCATCCTTATACCAGAGCCGCCAGCTCCCATCGCCGAGTTTGAGCACACAAGGATCGATCGTGCGGTCGGAGGAGAGAGGCAGGGATGACTTGAATTTCCAGACGGATAAATCTTTGCTGGTGAGATGGATGATTTCGCGCGATGCATTCCAGTCATGAAACGTGCCGGGCACAACGGTCACAAACATGTGGTAAAGGCCCCGGTCCCAAACCATGTCAGGCGCCCAAAACGTGTAATCGGGCTTTCCATAGGGAATCTTTGCCGTACCGGCGTATTTCCAGGTCGTTCCGCCGTCGCTTGACTCGGCAATTCCAATCTGTGTCCCATGAACCCATGCAACATCCTTGGGGTCAGAACCTTGCATGTCAGCTCGCCTATTGGTGTAGAACATCATCCATTTCTTCTGTGCGCGATTCCAGATCAGCGATGGATCTGCTGCCCCATCGTGGATTGGGTCGCGGAATAGGGGTTTTGGGGCCGGCTTTACGGCCGTAGTCTTGCTCAAGTCCTCTGCTTTGGATGCCGTCGTAAGGATAGCGGGCAGAAGCAAACAGGTCACTACGTTGGCGGCAAACAGAAATGGCAAACAGCATTTGCGGTAGAACATGTTTCCCTCAAAAGGTTCAGTTCTTGAATGATGGCAGTCTAGCGATGAGCTCGGGCTAGCCGCGTACTAAGAACGTGCGCGGCTAGCCCGAGGGTTTCTAAAACGAATACTTCAGCCCGAATTGCGCAATGCGTCCGACCGTGGCCGAGGTGATTTTGCCGAATCCAGAACCACTCGCGACGTTCCCATTTGGATTATTCAGATTGGCATGATTGAAGGCGTTGAACAGTTCCGCGCGGAACTGAAGTTGATGTTCCTTGTAAATTGGGAAGAGCCTGAAGAATGACAAGTCAGAGTTTATGTAACCTGGCCCCATCAGAGAGTTGCGCCCGACATTCCCATAAGTTCCGTAGGGCGCAACTTGGAACACAGAGGAGGTGAACCACGCTACATTAGTCGCAGTTCTAGTGTGGGTTACGCTGGGGTTTCCGGTCTGATTGGGGCGGTCGTTACCCACTCCATCCAAATTGCTGTCGGTACCAGACGTGATATTCACCGGCGTACCGCTGTGGACGGAGATAATTGCGTTTGCCTGCCATCCACCCAGCAACATGCTGGCTGCCTTGCCCAGGTTGTTCAGACTGGGAGTGTTATAGGTTCCGGAAAAATTGAATATCTGTTGCGGCAATCCATCAGTAGGCCCTTTGTCCCTTCCCGGATTGGTTGAATCCGTAAAGCCGAGACCGCCGTTGTAATTGTCACCGGAAACAAGGTCGATTCCCTTGCCCCATGTGTAGTTGGTATTTAAGCTCAGCCCATGCGACAGGCGTTGGTTCACTACGACCTGCAGGGCGTTGTAGCTTGCGTTGTAACCAGTCACATAGGTTCCAATCGCCTGCAATCCCTCCGAATACAGCGGGCGGCGTTGATCGACGTTTTGAGCAGTGGCGCCGGATCCATATACAGGATTGTTCTGGTCGATGTTGCCACTCATCTTGCGGGAAATATTTCCCACATATGCTGCCTGCAGGCTCATGTTATTGGTCAACTGATGCTGCACAGTCAGGTTGAACTGGTTAAGGCGCGGTGTTGTGGCATTATTGGCAAACACAATCGCCCCCATCGGAAGTTGAAATTGGGCCGCCGCTCCAGTTGGCACTGTGTAAGGGAAGGGATTGAACCCCTTCCTTGCCCAGGGATTCACCAAGCTCGTATCCGCGACCTCGTTGTCGGTGAGGACAAAGGGCTGTGGAGCGCGAAGTCCGTCTCCATATGCGGCCATATAGTAGAGTCCATATCCGGCGCGGATTGAAGTCTTGCCGTTGCCGAATGGATCGTAGGCAATCCCGATTCTGGGCGCAATGTTGTTATACGGAGTTGGCCTGCCCGCGCGCGATACTCCCTTGTCGCCATAGAACAGAAGGCCTTTGGGCGCATTGGGATAGACGGTGGATTGCTGGCCCGCATTGAACGAAGAAATGTAGTTCACGGTCCACACAAGAGGAGTTGTAATTTCATAGCGCGCACCAGCGGTGAGAGTTAAGCGCGGGGCGATTTGCCATGTATCCTGCGCAAAACTGTGCCAGTAATTGGCGCTCTCATCCGGGTGATCGCCACTATCTTCTTGGAAACTCGACGAGTAACCCAACATCATGTCTGCCAAGTTGTTTCCGGTTAATCCTCCGCTTTCTATGATCCATCCTCCTCCGGTGCTTGCGCCGGTCTCGGCGTAATAACCGACCATAACAAACGAGCCGAGTTTGATGTTGTGCTTGCCCTTGATCCACGTAACCGTATCGGACCCGCCGATGGAGTGATCGTGCCCGGAGGCATCCCACGCGCCCGTCGTAAATCTGCCATCGACTTCGATGCGGGAAGCTACCGGCTTGGGATCGTCGTTAAGAGCACCCTGCTTGAAGTTCATGCCGAACTGGTCAAGAGTCTTGCCATCTACCATGTTCCATGGAGTTTCGCGCCGCATCAAGTTGAAGCGAGCTTCGTTCAGCAAGCTGTTGCTCGCTGTCCATGTATGGTTGACAACCAGATTGTGCTGCTGCACACCGTCGACGCGGCCGCCCCATCCGGGGAAATCATTGTAATACGCAAACTCGTTACCCTGCGTGGTATTCAATTGAAACCAACTGACAGAGACCTTCTGGTTCTTTGTCAATTGATAGTCGCCCTTCAGCAGGTATTGCCATTCTTTTACGTTGGCGGGCGCGCTGGCGAGATAGGATCCGTCTGCTCTGTTAGTACTAGGAATCGCATTCACGATCGCTTTGCCAACGGCATCTCCTGTGCCCAGCGTTCCGGCGAAGATATTATCGTTCGGGAAAGGCTTTCCAGTGCCTGGATCAATCGGTTCAGGAGTGCCGGCAAGGCGACCGGTCGAGGAAAAGTCTCCGGTCCTCTCCGCTGTGGTTGGAACATAGGGAGTCCCGGAGGTCGCATTATTGAGTTGTGACTGATTCTGCCGTAATTCTTCCCACGACCCGAACGCGAACGCCTTGTTCTTCAAGACTGGTCCGCCGACGGTGAAACCGTACTGGTTTTGCTTGAGCGGCGTGACGCCGCCCGCAAAGAGGGTTGATGCATCCAGGTCATTGTTACGCAAAAACTCATAAGCGGTCCCATGATAGGAGTTGGTGCCGGATTTGGTAATGATATTCATGAACGCGCCGGGCAGGCGGCCAAACTCGACATCGGAGTTGGAGCTGAGGAGCCGGAACTCCTGGATGGAATCGGGATTTGGCGGCGTGCTGCACTGGTTGCGCCAAATGTCATTGTTAAAACCTCCGTCGATAAAGCACGAGTTCGAAGTGGCCCGGCCGGCATTTACGACGAAAGTATTATTGTCGCGACTGGGAACGGTTTGAGCGTTAATGCCCGAAGCGCCTGGAAGCGACACGAGTAGGCTATAGACGTTTCTCCCGTTGAGCGGCAGATCGACGACCTTTTTTGAATCGACGAGCTCTCCCAGTTCAGGTGTATATGTGTTGACCTGCACGGTATCGGCATGGACTTCAACCGACTCGCTGTTCTTGCCTACCTGAAGCGCAAGATCGGTACGGGCTTCTTGATTCACAGCCAGGGTGACGCCATCGCGCACCGAGTGCTTGAAGCCGGCCGCCTCGGACTCGACACGATATACGCCTACGGGAAGGTGCGGAATCACGTATTGCCCTTGACCGTTCGTGGTTATGGAGTGAGCCTCGCCTGTCAGTGTGTTAGTCACGATGACCTGCGCGTTCACCACGGCCGCCCCGGATGAGTCTGTCACTTGCCCTAGGATGGTCCCGGTTGTGGACTGTGCAAGCACCATCGAGGTGACATAGGTGCACAGGAGGGTTAACAGCAATGTTTTGAAAGTGCGTCCCATACTTTCCTCCTAAAGTTTTTTGTCGTTCGTGAAGCAATGCTGTAAAAGTTCACAGGCGGAATGACTTTTTCTCAATTGTCTATTCCGGTTTGCGTTGAGCAAGTGTCGGGTGTGAAAGAGTGGCGATCTGCCATGACGGACCGGCTCGCGGTTCCAGTCCGCAGAGAGAGGCTGGGTTGACCTGCGCGCCCTGCCTCAAGTTCAGGTAGGAGTCGGTTGGCTCCCTGCCCGCCAACCATGGGGCCGCTCCCTTCTGATCTCGCACCGTCGTTAACTGAGCAGCCTCCTGAACACCCCTGGAATCGGTCCCTGGTCGGATACTGGATCCGGACGCACCTTTCAGCCAGACACATAAGGTAAGGCTCAGCCATAAAACGACCAGAACAAATTGAGTCCTTCCCATGGCAGACAGGTAAACGTTTTCCACTTCAGGTCCTTCCTCTTCCAGTCTCAAGAGCGCACCCATTCCAGCACCGACACTGCTTAGGTGGAATGTATGTAACTGTATGTTGTGACTAAATGTTTATTTTTCAAGGCTTTAGATAGAGAGCGGACCAACATGTTCCTTATCCAATGGGAGGAAAGTTTCCTGTGATACAGTGGTGCTGCAGAGGATATCAGGGGGTATGGCAACAATCGAGCCAACTCGCGAGCTTGATGAACTCAGTCCAGAGCGCATTGTTTTGGTGCGCCTTCAGCTTAAAGAGGTGCTCACAAGCCACGCATTCGCCGGCAGCAGGCGCGCCCAGGATTTTCTTCAACTGATCGTTGGGCATGCTCTGGAAGGACAGATTGATTCCCTGCGAGAGCGGATGATTGGCGCCGAGATGTTTGGGCGCCCTGTCGGTTACGATACGGCCAACGACCCCGTTGTGCGGGTGAAAGCCTCCGAAGTTCGAAAGAAGCTGGCCCAATACTACTTTGAAGCGGATGAAAAGCCGGCAGTCCACATTGAGATCCCCAGTGGATCGTATGTACCTAGGTTCAGCTTTGCCCCCTTAAAAAAGGCCGCGCAGGAGCCAAATGAAGCTACTTCTGTGCCTTCGTCCGAGCAAGCGGACACCCAGGATGAGCGGCTCCCCGAGAGGTGGGCTGATTCAAAGGTCGAGGAAGTACCTCATCTCGACGGAAAAAAATGGCACTTCTCGACACATATCCTCGCGGCGGTCTTACTTGGATTTGCCCTCATTTCTCTGGCCGGATACGTGGCCTTCAAGAGGTGGTATATCGATTCAAATGGACGACTTGAGATACGCTCCATCGCGATCCTCCCACTGGAAAACCTCTCAGGCGACCCACGCCAGGAGTACTTCGCCGACGGAATGACGGAAGAGTTGATCAATGATTTAGGCCAGGTTTCCACCTTGCGTGTTATCTCCCTTACGTCGGCAATGAGCTACAAGGGTACCAAAAAAACACTTCCCGAAATCGCCCGCGAGCTGAAGGTGGATGGGGTTGTGGAAGGGGGCGTTCAGCGCGAAGGCAGCCAGGTCCGCATTAGCGTCCAGTTGATCGACGCCAGAACCGATCGCCCCATCTGGGCCCACACCTATGTCCGCGATATGACCAGCATTCTGGCGATGCAAGGAGATGTTGCGAAGGCGATCTCGGACGAAATCAGCATTAACGAGAATCCCCAGCGGCAATTGCATCTCGCCCACGTGCGACCGGTCAATACGGAAGCTGAAGATCTGTATCTGCACGGCAAATCCCTTCTGAATGCGGGCGATTTCATGAACGCCATCGGATTCTTTCAAAAAGCACTCGAGTCTGATCCCAACTCGGCTGAGGCCCATGCCGAGTTAGCTGAATGCTATGGCTGGATGGGTGAATCGGGCCACCTTGCGTACCCTGAGGCGTTTTCAAAACAAAGGAGCGAAGCGATTAGGGCCATCGCGTTGGACGACTCACTTTCGGCCGGTCATGTCGAGCTTGCGAATGCCGCGATGAATCTGGAATGGGATTGGGCCACAGCGGAAAAGGAGTTCCACCGTGCACTGGCAATCAATCCAAGTGCAGCGAACGTCCATCAGAGATACGCCGTTTACCTCGAGCGGCGAGGCAAATTGACCGAAGCGATCGCCGAGGTGGAGCGGGGAGCGGAACTTGATCCAGTTTCAGCCATGTCGCTCAGGGATGCTGGATTCACTTACTATTTTGCACGCCAGTACGATCGCGCCCTTGCGTTTGCTCGAAAAGCACGCACACTAAACAGCAATCTCCCCGACGATACCTTCCTCTTGGGCGATATCTATGCAGAAAAGAGCGCGTACGAGAAATCCATTGGCGAATTTTCGCAGTTAGGCGATTCGCCGCACGATCTAGGCCACCTTGGCAATGCATATGCTCGTGCGGGTCAGACAAGCGCAGCACGCGCCACCATTTCACGACTGGAAAAGCACGTGCAAACAGACGGTGTGGGAGCGTATGAAATCGCGCTCGTCTACGCTGGTTTGGGCGAAAAGAGCAGGGCTTTTCAATGGCTGGAGAACTCCTATAAGGCGCACAACGAGGGACTTACTAATCTCAAGATTGATCCTTGTCTCGACCCACTTCGCTCCGATCCGCGATTTAGTGACTTGGTGCGGCGAGTCGGCCTGGCACAATAGATATTTCCACCAAATGAATATTGCTTGAGAGTACCGAGTTCCGGCCAGTCAGTTAGCCTTAGGTGCCGCGATTTGCATGGTCCAGTGGTTGCGCTTCCATGCGCTCAAGGGGCCGCACAGCACTTCTTGAACTTTTTGCCACTCCCG
>Ga0302155_10002520_pt1 | contig 12322 bp, 10 predicted proteins | sample I_Bog_N3_1_FD_193508 | JGI IMG/M metagenome (GOLD analysis project Ga0302155, IMG submission 193508) | Peat permafrost microbial communities from Stordalen Mire near Abisko, Sweden - I_Bog_N3_1 | ecosystem: Environmental > Terrestrial > Soil > Wetlands > Peat | place: Sweden: Abisko, Stordalen...
AATTTGAAAGGCGGATTTGAAACGATGTAATCAAAAGTCATCAGATTATCGCCGCCCTTGTGGTAGGGCGTTAGGAGTGTATTTCCTTGGATGACGTTTTGAATGGAATGGACAAGATTATTGAGAATTAAGTTCAGTCGGAGCATTCCCGAGGATTTTTGCGAAATATCCTGCGAGTAAATCGTACAACGATCTTCACCGATGCCATGAGCCAGGTTCATCAACAACGTACCCGAACCAGCCGAGGGATCGTAACAGGTGACGTTTTTGACGGGATTGTCCACGAGAATTGAAGCCATGATTTTTGCAACAGCATGGGGAGTGTAATATTCTGCGTATTTTCCGCCGCCGTCCTTGTTGTAGTCTTTGATAAGGTATTCAAAAATGGTTGAGAAGAAATCAAATTTTTGATCAAAGATTTTTTCAAAGCTAAAGTTGACTAATGGATTGATTAGTGCCCGACAGAAATCATCTCGCTTTGAACTGTCGCTTATGAAGTTTGAAAGCTCATCAAACAATTGAATTTTTGTTCCAGAACCTGTTTTCACTGAGAAAATGTCATTGTTGGTTATGGCAATATCACGAAGGGTATCATCAAAGAATTTGGCGAAATCGTCTTTATTTTGATTGTTATGAAGGTACGATAAAAAATGTTCTCGCTTCAGCTTGGCGCTATCGGGACTCATTTTCATTAAAAGCAATTCATACTTTTTATCTGGGTATTTCGTTACTTCTTGTTCCCAATTTGAAGATTTATTTAATTCAGGTACAAGCGCCTTCATTTCATACCCAAACTTATCATTCATGAATTTATAGAGAAAGACCTGTGTAATAATTTTAAATTCGTTGCCGTCGTTTCCCAAACCATATGATGCGCAAACGGTTTTTAGATTATCAATCAGTTCTTTTGTCTGAGCCGTAAAGTCTTGCGTATTCATTTATGCTGCCCCTTGATATTCGTTCATATATTCTTTCGCCACGCAATCATTGATAAACCGTGCTGTGTCGGGGTCAAGTTTGATTCCTGATTTTTCAAACCCATTAATAATTAGCGGCATAATCAAGCTTGAAAAATAACTTTCGTTTTGAAGCATCTTTGTATTAATTAATATTTTATCGTCTGTTTGTTTTTTAATGTCCAAGAGGGTTTGGCAAATCTCGCTTTCGCGTTTTGAGATTGTGCCTTTCTCAACGATTCTTTTGTGTACCCTTACATACTTCGGGTCATTTTGATATTTAGCTTTCAACAAATCGTTCTTCCGGTTGAGTTCAGCTACTCGGTCATAAATTCCTTGTAATGAAACAATGTTTTGTTTCATTTCTTCCTGAGTTATTTCATCAAGATTCTTTTTTGCGAAAAGTCTTTTTAATTCTTCAAATAAGGAAACAAATTCTGGATCATTCTGATCGAAGTTACCCCGTAATCCCTCGCGTGCTTTTTGGAGGGCTTCTTTAAGCCGGTCAGATATTACCAATTCTTTTTCTGAAACCTTGCGGAATAAAAACAAAACATTTTCTAAGGCCACATTAAGTAAATTTGTTGTCTCGGTGCCACTTTGTAAGGTTTCTCTTAAGTTCAACAGATCCAAATGACGACTCGTTTCGTTAAACAGCGCATTAAGTTTCTTGAAATCTAATCTTTCTAATAATTCCTTATGGTCAAAAACACGGATGAGATTGTAAATGTTTTTGGCGTTTTCCAAGGCCTTCTTTATCTCTAAAACTTCTTTCCGGTTTACGATTTGGTTTATCTGACGTGAAAAATTTTCAGCATTATCCAAGTCAAAACTAAACAGTTTTTCTTTTATGTTTTTTATTTCTTCTTCTATCTCTTCCTTGGACATAAACAAATTTGAATAGGTTTTGAATTCGTCTCCGAGTTCTTCCTGTAATTCGTTAAAATAGGCTTTATTGGTCTCGTCGAATTCTTTCCTTATGTCAGCAAAATCGACAACGAAACCATATTTGAATTTTCGATAGGGTCGGTTAACCCTAGTCAACGTTTGGAGCAAATTATGGTCTTTGATAATGCGCCCGATATAGAGCTTTTTTAACCGCTTTGCGTCGAATCCAGTGAGAAGCATGTTGTAAACAAACAACAAATCAATTTTGCCGTCTTTAAAATTATCAATTTCTTGTTTCCGTTCTTCTTTTGCGCCGAAATCATGAAGTATTAAAGATGCGGTTAAAGTGCTTTTTTGCTCGGTTTTATAGACCGTATAAGTGGCTGAGGGTTCAGCCGCTTTCAAATATTCGGTGTCGATTTCCTCAATAGTTATTTGTTCGGGGTTGTATTTGCGAATAAAGATTTCGAACAGTTTTCTTGCCTGGTCTGCGCTATCGCAAACGACCATTCCGCCAATTGAGTTGTCGCCGAATCGAACCCTGCTTTTTATGAAGTCATCAACAATATAATCCAGCATCGGCTCAACAAATTTCTCATGGGAATAAATGACACGACGATCCAAATCGCCTTTTTGGATTTCTATATCTTTCAAGGCTTTTTCGAGTTGGATTTTATAGCTAGTCTCAATTCCTTCTCGTATCAGCCTTAAGGTGTATCCATCGGCAATTGAGGCGTTGTAATAATATTTGTGAATATAATCGCCAAAGATATCGCGCGATCGCCTATCAGATTGGATTAACGGTGTTCCCGTTAACCCAATGAGAATTGCTTTCCTGTCAGAGTTATATAGATTTGCTAAAAAGCTGCCGGTCGGGTTATAGCTTCGGTGTACTTCATCGAGGAAATATATCCTTTGAGTATTTAAGTCGTAATCACTTGCCTTCAGAACATCGGTATCGTCTTTAAATTTCTGAATATTAACGACGGTAATTTCACGCTTTCCAGTAGGATTGAATACGGCTTGATTTGATGTGAAGTTTTTTTGTAATTCTTCTTTTGAATCAACAGTATTTACTGTCAAGCCTCGCATTGCAAATTCTGATTTTGCCTGCGTCAATAAATCTATCCGATCAACAATGAAATAGAATTTAGGGATAATCCCTTTCTCTTGGTAATAGTCAGTTAGATACTTAACGTTGTAATAGGCAAGCGCGGTTTTTCCACTCCCTTGTGTATGCCAAATAATCCCTTTTGTTACACCGACATCAATTTTATTACGTATTGCCTTGGTTGCGAAAAACTGGGGGTAGCGCATGATGTGTTTTTCGAGACCTTTTGTTTCTTGAACATAATCGACGCAGTATTTCAGTAACATCGCTAAACGATCTTTGCTAAATAACGAAGTTAGGATTCGGTTTGTTGGCGTGTCTGGTTGCTTATTAGTTAAAAATTCTGGGGAGTGTTTAATGGCTGAAAGGTTGTTGTCTTTTAAAACTATGTTTTCTATGGAGTCGTCTTCCAGCTTGAGGATTTTCGCTAGGTTGAATCCCTCTTCTTCTCTAAAACAATTAAATACTGCGTCCCTGTTTGAAGGGGCTGCATAAAACGCACCTTGAATAGGCTCTATTGATTCATGGTCGTATTCCATATTGTTAGAAAATACGAGTATTTGTGAGACGTTAATGAATTTTTTGAATTTCTTGTTTTTAAATCTGACGTTTATGCGGTCTCGTTCCGCTAATATTCCTTCTTGGTTATTTGGTTTTTTGACCTCAATAAACGCAAGAGGCATCCCATTTATGAGGAGTGTTATATCTGGCCTAAATTCATCATCGCCATTTTTACAGGTAAGTTCTGTAACAACATGAAATGCGTTTTTATTGAAGTCATTAAAATCTAGTAGTTTGGTTCCGCTACTTGCGGTAAGCATTTCGTAGAACACTCGACCCAGGTCATCGTTATCCAGAGCCAAGTTAATTTTTTCCAGCAATCGCTTAATATCATCGTCTTTCAACTCAGGGTTTATGCGTTTGACGCTCTCTGAAAAAACATCTGTGAAAATATTTGAGGTTTCATCACGTTTTGTGTTCGTTAGTGGGAGGTATTCATATCCCAACCTGGTCAAATGCAGAATTGCGGGGATTTTCACCCTAGTGTTTTCATTGAAAGTCATACTTGTTGAAAGACCCCTTGTTTTGAAAGGTTGATTTTAACCCTTTCTGACTATCGGGCACAGTGTCATTTATCGGTTTAGTAATTGATTAAAAGAGGGAAGCAAAGCTTTCAAGGGAGGGTTTGGGAGGGAAAGGCCCAAAGCAACACGAAAAGTCCCGGTAGGGACTTTTCGGAAATTTCCGAAAGGACTTAAAGAAGTCCGGCTTGACGGAAGGAATAGTGTCCTTCGTGGGTCACGATTAAATGATCGTGAACCGTTATCCCCAAAGCCCTGGAGGCGGTCACAATCTGTCGGGTCAATTGCTTGTCTCCTTCGCTGGGCTCCAAACTCCCGGCTGGGTGATTGTGACTGAAAATAAGACCGGTGGCGTCCAGTTCCAGGGCTTTTTTCAGGATTTCACGGGGATAAACGGCGGTATGGTCCACGGTTCCTTCCTGGTTCAAAACAACGTCCAAAACATGGTTCCGATGGTCCAAATACATGGTTAAAAAAGCTTCATTTTTCTTACCGCCAATGTATTTGCTGAAATAATTGATAGCGCTATCAGGGCTACTAACCACGGGTCCTCTTTCATAATTTGCCCTCGCCTCAGACCAAGACGCCAAGGGAACTGTCGGGGGTGGCAACACCCTTAAGTCGAATTTCAACTCCGCTTCCTGCACTCTGTTCGTTTTCATCTTCCTGCCTCCGCTTTTATTGAGCGCGGCTGGAAGGCCGCCCCCTCAACGAGAGAGGGGGGCGGCCAATGGTTTTGGGGGACGATAGGTAGCCCTGCGGACTATTGGCCCTAATAAGTTTTCGAGTTTTCCGACGGAGTGCGAAAACAAAGTGACAGCATCCGAGGCCTGGTGAAACGGACACGGTTTATGTGTCCGGGTCAGGCGATTGATCGCCAAGGCTGTTCGGCAAAGGAGAAAACACATTAAATGCGAAGCGTTGATCGGGTTTTTAATTAACACAGTAAAAGCCTCAAAATTAATACCAAATAATGATCAGACTTAAATAAGTTTTTGGAATAAAATCTAGTTCTGTATTTTTCTAAATTTGCAATTAGAAGGAGGATTCTTTGAGTACTGAAAAAGATGATCTTGAGGCAGTTCGAGAAATTTCTAAAATTTTAGGGCCATTTAGCAATGATGAACGAGAAATGGTTTTGCGGTGGGTGCGAGAAAGAATTGGTATGGAAGTTTCCAACAAAGGAAATAAAGGTTCTGCACATGAACTCGCTCATCAAACGCCAGCAGTTACCGAAGCCCCGGAAAGTGGGAAAGCCGTTGATATTAAAACATTCATGGAAGGAAAAAACCAACATCCGACACTCAATTTGTTACAGCGGTTGCCTATTACCATAAGTTTCAGGCTACTTCGAAAAAGGATTCAATCGGCAAAGATGAGCTTCTTGAAGCCATAAGGCAAACTGGATGGAAACGTCCTTCGTCCGAAAAACAAGTGCTAATCAACGCACATCACCAAGGTCTATTAGATAGGGGCGAAAGAGGAAAATATGAAATTAATGCCGTAGGAGAAAACCTTGTAGCTTTATCCTTACCTTCTTCACAAGGCGGAGGGATTATTTCTAAAAGAACGACAAGAGGGTCGAAATCTAAAAGAAAAGTGTCAAAGAAAAAGGTATGAGTGCTGATTCACTTTCTGAATTCGTTGGATCAGTTAAGCGTGTAAGAAAATCTTTCCTAAAAAAGAAATCAACACAAATTCGCAATTCAGAAGATAAAGAATTAATTCAAGCCTTAGTAAATACATGGGTAAGGTCTGTTAAACCAAGCCTTAACCCAAATGGAGACTTTAAAAGTTTGGATGAACTTTTCGGTTCCTTATATTCGGCTTCGGTAAGAGACACGAGTTGCAAAAGATATTTGGTTTTGCTGAGCCAAGCATTTGATGAATTGGTTTCTGCCAAAGAGAAAAGCGTAAGTGGTGCTTTTCCACTTATTCCATATTCGGAAGCCCCTGATTTTTCTAAAATATCAAACGACAAACGTATGCAAAGCATTTTATCGCGTCGTTGGGATGAAATTGAGAAGTGCGTAGGAAACGACGTGCGTACCGCATCAATGGTTCTAATGGGTTCCATGCTAGAGGCCTTAATTTTGGCGAAGATAAACAATATCCAAGACAAAGCTTCGATTTTCAAATTGAAAAAAACGCCTATTGATCAAAAATCAGGAAAAGCTAAAGATATTCGTGATTGGACACTAACAAATTATATCGATGTGGCCCATGAACTCGGCTGGATTCGTCCCTTAACAAAAGACCTTAGCGTTGTTATTAAAGACTATCGAAATTATATTCATCCAGCCAAAGAATATTCACATGGCCTAGTTATCGAAGGCGAAGATATAAATTTGATGTGGAAAATATTTCAGGAAATTGTAACTCAAATTATTGGGAAGTAAATAATCACCCCTTACGTATCAATATTGTGACTTAGGGCAAAGGTTCAAGAGGAAAAGGGTGTGCCAAGGATCACCGAAGGTAGCCGAGGCTAGTGGAAGTCTCCCCCCAAAAAAAGATTAACTGCGGCCATGACGTTCATCCTTTGACAACTTCTGTTAACTTTGCTGGAATCGTCATTAACTTTTTATTTATTTTGGGCGAGTTGGCATGGCTCAAATAAAGAGTGCACATTACGATTTCGTTTTTTTGATTTTCCACGGGAACAAGCCTTTTTATCCCAAACAAGTAGAACCCATATGATTCTAGGCCTTGTAGTTCTTGAGTCATCTCAGCCTCAACCTGAATTTTTTTTACTGGGTCGGCATCGTACAACCTTACTACATCCACCGGAAGAAGCTTTAAGATGTCTCTCATTGAGCCGATCATTCTAGGATCGACAGAAAAATCATCGTGCTCAACTTGGAACTGATCCGCACCCGCAATGATATCCGCGAGGTTCTTCCCAGATACAATTCGATTTAATAAATGCATTTTCGAGGACTGGCTTGCGATTTCCTCTTTTGTCGAGATTTGATTTAATTCTTTAACATCAATATCAAATGCGCTAGCAACGCCTTTCAAAGTTTCAAGAGAGGCTATGCCATCTTTTTCAAGACGTTGAATAGTGCGAAGGTCAACTCCGGCTATTTCCGCAAGTTGTGACTGCGACCACGCACGCTCTTGACGTGCCTTTTTTACAAATTTTGCTCTGCCAATGTTTGTTGCCATGATTTTTTCTATGCACCTTTCGATTTTTCATGAAGATAGCTCACTTATTTTCGATTGGATACGTCAAGTATACGACACTGATACGGCACCAATGCGACAGTAGATTAAAATCAATAAAACTGAAGTACCTGTGAGGGGCTTGGGGCAAAGCCCAAGGAGAAGGGAGTGTGCCGAAGATTGACAAACGAGGCCAGTGGGAAGCACCTGTATTATTTTATTTTTCAGTTCCAAAAACAACCAAATGAAGTAACCTTCGCGCTTCATACTTTTCCATTAACTCATATAAATTTTCACCATTGGCCGATTTAATCGCATGATCCCCGATGAAACATTTAAAGTGTTCATAATAAAATTCCTCCGCTGACATCCTCGGTAACTGTGAAATTTTACTTTCCGAATTAAGTATCTCTGAGGCTTTTATTACCGAAATCCCATCTTTATCGTAAATAAAGACAAAGGACTCATTTGAGTGTTTAAGCATTTTCTGGCATTGTTCCATTAAATCAGGAGAATTAATGTTCCCAGACATCTTCGCTTGTACTAAAAATCCTTTTTTGACTTTATAGTCGGGTAAATCTATCTCTAACACACCCATAAAATCAGCGCCAATTATTTTTTCTTCCGCTTTTGCACCACGGTCAGTTAATATTTTTGCATTCCATCGAACCCCTGCAAGATTTATATTTTTAAGTCGGTCTTCAATCTTTGTTGTTAATTTCACAGTAAATTCTGGTTCTTGTTTTATTTTTGTACGGTTGTAATCCTCTAACGTTTCTAAAATCGCGTGTTGAATTTCATGAACTGCGGCGTGTATTTGTTGTTCAGTCAGCATTTTATTTCATCCATCCTCATTAATTATCTTTGTTTAATATTTAAATTTTTTCCTGCACATTCTTCAAATTAAGCTCCACCCGATAAATCATCGGCGTCACCCTGATTTGTGAATCCGGTAATGAAAACGGCTGTTTCAGAGGGAATATTTTCGGCGTAAGTTTGTCCGCCTCAAATACCAAATAGACATAATAGTTTGGCAATTTTTTGGTAGTGTCCTAATTTGATTTTAAGACCTTTCTTTTTAGACCCCGAAAACCCATTATTGGCTCACTTCTTGCTTTTCTTACTACAAGGGATGGGGGAGGGAGTGGGGAATGTCCATCCAATGGGGTATTTCAAAAGAATACTTGATTTGACAACGATTTTAGGATGATACAGCGCATCAAATGAAACCGTCATATCGTCTAAGATTTAACACATAGATTTGATTAATTGTTACTGACTTTTAGTAATACTATGCTTATATTATTCAACTTTTTACTTTAGCCACCGTTATAATAATTTTAAGCACCAGAACCAATTAAATGTGTGAAGAAAAAAGTGGTGAGCTTTAGGGGGCTCGATTATGGAAACTAAAAAAATGAACGTAGAAGAAAGGCTTAAAAAAGCCGACGAGGCGCTCTCGAAAATGGGCGTTGTTGATAAGAAGTTTTTCTTTGCCGCAAGGTCTGAATCTCTTCCGTCAAAAGTTTATGAAGATGTAGCGGACATGGAAGAAGCTTATCTTAACGGAAAATATAAACCTTTAGACTTATCTGGTGATCGTGGAACGCGAAAACCAATAGCCTAAAAATTAGTTTACGAGAATTATTAAATGGGCTCTTCGGAGCCCATTTTTTTTGCCTTCAATAAATTGATTTGGGAGAGTTAAGTTTATGGGCGTTCATGATATTTTCCGCACTTTAAATATTGCTCAGGAAATGGCAGAAGTATATAAACTCGAGATGTTGAATGGTGATGGATTCCCAAGATTTATGAACGATTTTGTTGATATGTGTAAAAGCCGTGTAGCTGTTCCAATAAATATTAGTGAATATACAGAGCTTAAAGATAGTGACGGAAAGGCTGATGTAAAGGGAAAATATTTTCGTATCAATCAGGCCGACGGAAAACATCATTATGACATTTTGTTAAAATCTGAAATGAATGATTGTTGGCATAGATTTGTTAAATGCAAAGAATTGTTTCACGCTCTTTTAGATGATGGAAAAGACCAATACTATTCAAACGATACTTTGAGACATATTGAGGAATGCTTAACTGACCCTCCCGAAGCTTCGTTAGCCCTAACTTCAGAATGGATAGCTCAAGTTGGTGCGGCAGAATTTTTGTTTCCTTATAAAGCCAGATTGACGCATTACAAAACCGATAAAACTAAAGATGATTTTTATAAAACTGCAAAACTCTATAAAATTCCTCAAGACTATATCGAAATATATCTTTCGTCTCCATACATGGATTACTTTGAGGTTTTCTCTCATCACATTTAGTTTTTTGTTTTACTAACTAACATTGCATCGCAGAGTTAACTTTGCCCCGCCCAATAAACCACTGGTTTTTCCAGAAACGCTTCAATAGCAATTCCCTGATTTCCCACCAATAAGGATCGTTTCGGCTTAAAGGCTTTGGAAAAGGAATCAAGCCCGGGCAAAAGATTTTTTCCTATACCACTTTTCACTTCGATCGCTGTTAATTCCTTCCCTCTTTTCAAGACGAAGTCCACTTCCTGATTTCTCTCGCGCCAATAAAATATTTCCATGTCCGTTCCAAGACAGCCGTTGACCAGGTGGGCTCCCACCGCCGACTCCACCCATCGGCCCCATGCCTTGGGGTCCTTGCGAGCTTGATCAAATGTCAGGTCCTGGCTGACCGAGTAGAGGGCGGTATTCAAAACCTGCCATTTGGGAATGGAACCCCTTTGCCGTACTTTCTGTCCAGAGTATTTAGAAAGTCCCGTTAGCATTCCGACTTTTGACAACAATTCCACATAGTGAGCCAAGGTGGTGGTATTCCCCGCGTCCTGCAGTTGTCCCACCATTTTTTGGTAAGAAAGAATTTGGCCGGAATACTCGCACCCCAGCTGAAATAACCTCCGCAATAGTGCCGGTTTGTCGACACGGGTCAAAAGAAGGACGTCACGCGAGAGGGTTGTTTCGATCAGGGAATCCCGAAGGTACTGGGTCCATCTCTCGGGCTCACTAATGAGGGAAGCTGAGCCGGGATACCCACCGTAATAGATATATTTTTCCAAGGTCCATCCAAAGGCCTTTTTCATTTCACTAAAAGACCAGTGGGTAATTGGGATGGTTTCAAACCTCCCCGCGAGACTTTCGGTGAGACCTTTCTGAATTAAAAGAGGCGCGGACCCTAAAAGGGCCACTTTGAGGGGCACCCGATGGGCCGTATCCTCGTCCCAAAGACGCTTGATGATTTCCGACCAATCGCCAATTTTTTGAACCTCATCGAGGATCAAAACCGCGCCAGAGTTCTTCTTTTCCCCGGCCAATAACCGCGCCTGATCCCACTGATTTTGAATCCACTGAGGGTCACGAAGGGAGGGTTGGTCGGCGGAAGCGTAATGGTGTGGCGTTTTCAAGGATTTGAGGACCTGCCCCACCAGGGTCGTCTTACCCACCTGGCGGGGACCCGCCAAGACTTGGATAAATCGACGGCTTTCTTCCAACCGTTCTTTTAGGATTTCCGCCTGATGTCTTTGATACATGGAGCACCTTTACAAATTACTCAATATGGTGAGTTATTTTACTCAACGTCCAGAACGATCGTCAAGACTCGCTTTCATGGTGCGTAAAAGAATCTTTCTAAGGCATACCGCACCACATCATCCATTATGTATAGCCCCCACTTTCTTATTCCCCAAAACAACCACCAAACGCAGCTGAACAAATTGTAAGCGGCCTTCAATCTGTAATTTTTCGCTTCAAATCGTAAGATTTACAGTTTTTTTAAGGGACTAGGGAGTCAGCCAAAGAAACAACTATATGAAATTTGAAGAGGCCAGGATCACCGGTCCGATGTTCAAAAGAAACCTGGAAGCCAAGTTGGAAATGGACATCTTTAATCAGGATTTAAGGCCGCTGTTAGGTGATTCCGTAGAATACCATGTGAACCAAGCGGCGGAAGTTGTCACGGAAAAGCTTTTGAACATCCTTTAATAAGGATTTTCGTTATTAAAGGATCCCCAAGGAGCTGTATTGCACGATAACGCCTTGTCGTGCAATTAGAATTTTTATATTACAAGTTGGTCCCCTTGGGTCATCCTAATAAGAACGTATGACCATACTGCGGACATCCGAAAGTGTTAAATAAAGGCTGCATTTAACAAAGGGGCCAGGCCCCTTTGTTACTATTAAAGTCGACCCAGACTGGCGAGAGACACGTCTAAAAATTGTCAGTAAATCAACCTGGGAGGTTTTATGCGTTCAAAATGGTCACAAATCACGATGGCGAGTTTGGTGTTGGGGTTATTGTCTTACACCACCGCACCCACCCAGGCGCAATCCACGCCCCGCCGAACCTTATTAGCTCTTTCCAAAAAAGCCCATACCTTGTCCATCGTGGACCCGGTGACCTTGAAAGTTCTCGCGCAGTTGCCCGTCGGGCCAGACCCCCATGAGGTGATCGCCACCGCCGACGGTAAACGGGCTTATGTTTCCAACATGGGTATGGGAGAGATGGGTATGGGAGAGAGTTATCACGAAGTGGATGTGTTGGACTTGGTGTCCCAAAAGGCCTTATCCCCTATTGATATCGCCCCGCTGAGCGCGCCCCACGGATTGGATTTCCAGAACGGCAAAGTTTGGCTGACGGTTCAAGGTTCCAAAGCCATTGCCCGCATTGACCCCGCCACCGCCAAAGTGGATTGGATCATGGGCACAGGGCAGGATTGGACCCACATGATTTATGTCACTCCCGACGCCCAGCATATTTACGCCAGCAATGCCCATTCGGGTACCATCAGCCTGTTTGAAAAAGCCCTCTCGAAACAGTTCTTCTTCAAGGGTAAAGGCCCAGGCGGCCCAGGTCCCCATGGCCCCTTTTCCAACGGCCCCAACCCGAATGACCATCAGGGACCGCCTCAACCGCAAAAGCAATGGGAGCAAACCCTGGTCAAGGTTTCCCCTGGCAGCGAGGGTTTTGATGTTTCGCCGGATGGCCGTCAATTGTGGACCGCCAGCGGTATGAACGGCAATGTCGCCATTATTGATCTCGCTTCCAAAAAAGTCGTGGCCACCTTGAAGGGCAAAGTGGATGGAGCGAATCGT
>Ga0302155_10002522_pt1 | contig 12316 bp, 9 predicted proteins | sample I_Bog_N3_1_FD_193508 | JGI IMG/M metagenome (GOLD analysis project Ga0302155, IMG submission 193508) | Peat permafrost microbial communities from Stordalen Mire near Abisko, Sweden - I_Bog_N3_1 | ecosystem: Environmental > Terrestrial > Soil > Wetlands > Peat | place: Sweden: Abisko, Stordalen...
TGAAGAGATTCTTCAGACCCTCACGGCACTTGGCCAAACCCGCCAAGTGGAAGACAGATACCTCCTGTGATTGTGGTGCGCCTGCGGAGCGGGATGGGAGTGAAAGGATAGACTGGACCCGAAGATTCCGAGGCAGGGACGGCGCGCCTGTCAATCGTGAGGACGCTCTCTATTCTGCTTCGTTGCGACTACGGCGCGGAAGTGCTCTCCGGTTCTATCCATCTGTTGTTCTCCATAAACTGTGCAGCGTTCGATGACGATCCATCCTGGCAAGATCGTTCAGAAATCGAAGCGAGCGATTATAGTTGCAAATTCGCAGTTCAGGGGGTAGGTCGGGCTCTGCAAATGGCTGCATGAGACCAATGAACCGCCGCCTGCCAGAGTTCAGTGCCGTAACTTTCTTCGATTGTCGCCGCCATTCGTCTTCTTTCGCGCAGATTGGGAATTCGATTCTCGAATCATCCGGCGGAGGGTTTGCGCTCGAATCTTCTATTGCACAAGCATATACGGCGCCATCTAGAGCCGCTCGGAGTTGGTACAGGAATTCACCTAGCTCAAGTTCGAGTTCAAGTGGCAGGTCAGACGAAATCTCTTCCAACCACATAGCGCCACAGCCCTTGTGGTCAACTTCGACGCGAAATTCGACCATGTTTCTTAAGCGAGCTTCGTTCCATAGTTCGGCCATTCGGTTCGAGTGTTCGATTGCGCGATCTATGCGAGCGTAGCACTTCGAAAACAAATTCATCGTTCAGGCGCTTTCGTCAGGCGGTTATGTCAAATGTTAACTGAATCGCCGATCCCCCTAGGATAATCTCCTCAACTATTCCAGCGTGATTCGGCGAGCGACCGAAAGTGCTGCATTCGATCCGGGCAGCAGATTCTCCCGGTGGGCTACTGGCGGCCGTGACCGAAGGCGACATACGTCGCAATCGGAAGCAAAGTGAGTTGCAGGTCAAGGCCCATCGGGAGGAAAAAAATGTACAAGGACACGGTGCAGTGGACGATTGCCCGCCAGCGCCCTTCAAAGGAAAGTGGATCGCAAGGACAAATCGCGCTACAGCTGACGATTTCCAGAAAGACGTTGCAGAAAATGTTGAGCTTGGTATCGCCACCAGTGAACCGGACGCAACCTGCTGGTGCGCTCCCTCTGGGACCGTGGATTTCAACGGTCGATCGCATCGTCCGAGAGAACGAAATGCGCCCAAAGGGCACGCAGGTTTCTGCCAGAATGATTTGGCAGTATCTGAGGGAGGAGCGCGGATTTACCGGAAGCTTTTCGACCGTCAACGCATATGTGCGTCAGGCGCGCATTATGTCAAGACTCAATACGAATCCGAGCCGGCAACCGCAGGCAAAAGAACTTGAGAGGCCCCGAGCTGTCCTTCAGGTTTCAACACACAGCGTCGGTATGGTAACTGCACCCTCAATACGTCAAAGCAACAAGGAGCTAACCCTTCGAACGATTTCGGCAATGGCGTCCTATAGCGAAAGTTCTCGGTGGAATGGCAATACGGAGGAGCAAGTGGCCGAATGGATCAGAGGCGTGCTGAGACAAGCGATTCCGATAGACGTGCTGGCGAAGGAACTGGACAAGGTGCCGCTGCGGGAATTGGAGGTTTTGGCATCGACGGCCACCAAGGAAGGACTGCCAATGAGAAACAAGGCATTGGCTGTTCTTTGCCACCTGCGTGGAATCAGCTGGGCGCCAGCCTGCTCCTTTCTTCAAATCTCAAGTGGATCTTGGTTTCGCTATTGGAAAGTGTTTCAGCAAGGCGGAACGAAGAAGCTGTTTGCAAGAACGACGCGGAGCGACAAGAAGTCCGAAATTGACTCCAACAAAAGCGCCGTGTTTTCCCTGTTGCACTCGCCGCCCGCTGCTTATGGCATCAACCGCACCACTTGGAGAATGGCTGACCTTCGGAAGGTACTCGCCGAGGAAGGACACCCGATGTGCTGTGATGTCATTCACACAATCATCAAAGAGGCTGGCTGGAAGTGGCGGCACGCCCGCGTAGTTCTCACCAGCAACGACCCTGAGTATCGAGTTAAAGTGGATGCCATCAAGAAAACCCTCTCGGAGCTGAAGCCGGATGAGGCGTTTTTCTCGATTGACCGATATGGCCCATTCGCCATAAAGCAAAAAGGCGGAGTGAAGCAGGTTGCCCCTGGCGAACAGTATGTAGTTCCTCAGTGGCAAAAATCAAAGGGATGGACAATCCTCACTGCCGCTCTTGAGTTATCGAGAAATAAAGTGACCCACTTCTATTCTCGAAAGAAAAATACTGGGGAAATGATAAAAATGGCTGGCCTTCTGCGGAGTGAGTACCGCACATGCAGCACAATCTATTTATCTTGGGATGCCGCCTCTTGGCACGTGTCGAAGGACTTGGGCGCATATCTCGATGAGATCAATCAGAAAGCTGCGTTGGAAGGCTTCCCAATAGTCAAGACAGCGCCTCTTCCCGCTTGCGCGCAGTTCCTGAATGTGATTGAGTCGGTGTTCAGCGGAATGGCGAGAGCCATCATCCACAACAGCGATTACCAGTCCGTAGAGGCTGCGATGGAGGCCATTGATCGATACTTCAGCCAAAGGAACGAATACTTTGCCACTCACCCCAAGAAGGCAGGACAAAAGATCTGGGGGAAGGAGCGGGTTCCAAGCCAATTTGCAGAGGGCCAGAACTGCAAAGATCCACTGTATCAATATCCAGCTTGATGAATACGGCGCGCTGTCAAGGGCGCTGTGGCGGATTCTTGGGTGCGGCGCGGTGTAGCTGATAACCCTGCGCGGTCTGGAGCGGAAATGAAGGTGACGGGGAGGCGGGTTGAGATGAGCGGTATGAAAATGAGTAAAAAGCTCCGGGCCGACGCATCCGAAAAAAGCGCGCCGCTCAATGCTCGGGTTTGTCCTGCTCTCCCATCCACTCCACGAGCTTCTGCTGTAGTTCCTCTTTGCTGGGCAGGTAGAGCTGGTATTTGCGTGCGTGAATGTTCGCGTCTTTGGGAAGGGTAATCTCGACCATGGCAGAATTCTTTTTCTTGCAGAGCACGATGCCGATGGTGTGGTTCTTCGCCTCGGTTCTGACGTGGCGGTCATCCCCAATTGCCCAGACGGCGCCTGGGCATTTAAGAAGTTCGCTCCGAATAGGCAAGATGCGACCGCCGCATGTATTCAAGACTGGTCTTCGAAAAACCGCCTCCGAGCTCGTTGGTCAGCCGGGTAGCCAGTTCACGAACGATCTCTTTCCAAAATTGACCGCGGTCGGCATCCTGCGGCTCGTGCCCCCTTGCCACATGAATGCATAGACTTTTGGAATCAATGGTTTTAGCAGGTCGCAGTCGGTCATTGTTGGAGACTGAGCGCTCTGCTTGTCCAAGTTGCTGATCGACTCAATTTTGACGTTGTCTTGCAATTCGTATATTATCGGTGCGACAAATTTTCCAGTCAAGCGATGTTCCAAACCTCCAGGCAAGCCATTGGTGGGGAATGGGTTAAGGCATGGAAGAAGCTGCGTTTGCCCAAAACGAATACGCTTCCAAAGGCCTGCGAATGAGCGATAGCGGCGATGACTACGTAAGGAGGAAAGGTAGATGGCCAGCAAATGTCCGCGGTGTCACGGAAATGGAACTGTAACCTGCACACGTTGTAAGGGAAGCGGGGTCGAGATCACGCTCATTGTCGCCACCTCAAAGTGTCCGCACTGCCACGGGAGTGGAGAAGTGAAATGTCCTCTATGCGGCGGAAGCGGTCATTCATAGTCGTTAGAAAGACTGATTAAGTACGGAGATCTTGACATGACAGACAGAGAACAATGTTCGCTCTGTACACACATCGGGGCCAAAAAAACTTGCGAGTGTTCAGAGAGCCCCTACTTCGAGAAGACGGTTGACGCTGGAGGTCGCTGCGACTCTTTCGTTCTCAGTTTTGGTGCCGAGAGCATGATGAACGGCCTACTTAAGTCACTTGAAACTGGTTCGGCTGCAGCCGGTATACCTGACTTTGAGAGAGCTCTCGAATATCGCTTGCCCGAAGAGGATGAGTTGTCTGTTAGGTTTGGCCTTGCAGAGGGCTACAGGGAAATCGTCGGCAATTCCGATTCTCCGGCGGCGGAAATGGCCAAGATGCCTGAAACCCTTCGTGCGTTTGATGAGCTGGAACGTGCAGCCGCAATCGACCAAAAGGGCGGATATGGTTACTTCGAAGATCGACTGAACCGAGCCAGACTGTTCAGAGCAAATTTCTTATACATGCTTATGGCTGACGCCATCGCAGACGAGAAGGGGCCTGAGGCAGGGATTGCGTTCATTGAAAAAAAGCTTCAGGTATTTCGCTACCTTCCTTCGACCCCCATGATCTACCTGATTGAATACCAGTCGAAGCTCTATTTGAAATGTGGGCAGAAAGAGGCTGCGAAAGAATGCCTCAAGACCGTCCTAGGCGCAAGCCCGCTAGATCCGGTGGATGAACAAGGCAAGGAAAAGGACCTCAGAGGGCGTGTTTCGTCAACTCTTCAGTCTCTTGAGTCTGGGAGAACGAATGTGGAGGGTGCAGAGCTTCCCAAGAGTCCCCTTGCGGCTAAGGCGGGACTGACCTCTGCCATTATCGGCTTATTCTTTGGGGGAATCGTTCTCGGACCTGTCGCCATGTTTCTCGGCTTTCGTGCGATGTCGCAACTCGGCGAAGCTAAGGCTGTCAAAGGCAATAAAATGGCGGTCGCCGCCATGATTATAGGGGGTCTGGTAACCATTTTCTCGCTCTTAGGGCTAATCAAGGTGTTGTTTCGGCATTAGCGAAGTGTGGGAACAATCCTGTGCACGACTTTCCATCACGGCTGCTCGTGCGACACGAGACGACCAAGCCGTTGGCTTTGGAGAAGATCAACTATGCGGCTTGAGTTGCATGATTCTAGCTCGGAATGGAACGGATGAGGAGTGAATAGCGATGATTCAGTGTAATGCCTGCGGGAACGGTAAGATATCCGATTCCGAAACGATTTGTCCAATTTGCGGTACAGAGCTTGTGTCACCAGCGGTGCCGAATGTCACGGCAGCAACTGGTAACAGCACAGCGCCACTCGCATCAGATAAACCGTCGGCCAGCCCGTCGACGCCCCCGCAATCTGGCGTTTGCGCTCCGGTTTCGTCTGCCGCCAGCTTGGCAGGAGGAAGCCAAGCGAGTCTAACCGTGGTTCGCGGTGGCGGACTTACGAACGAGAAATTGACATGGCCCGGTAACCTCGTTGTTGTCGGAAAATTCGACATCGACGAGGGACCGGTGGATGTTGATCTTTCCCCTATACCGGAAGCAGGGTATGTGTCGCGCAGACACTGCCAGATCTGGCCTGATCCATCGGGGCAATGGTTTGTCAAGGATTTGGGGTCCTCGAATGGCACATTTGTGAGGCCCAAAGGTGAGCAGCGATTCCTGAAGATTATCGGGGACCAAGCCCTAAGAGACGGAGACGAACTCGCGCTGGGTAATGCGAGATTTGTTTTCCACACAGAGTCTAGTCATGCCTGATGACAACACTGCTGGTGGTAGCACAGAACTTCCACCCCTCGACGATCTAAGCGTTCCACTTGAAATCGATCTGGCCCCAGAGCCGATAGGTGCCGGAGGTCTCTTGGCTACGCCCGATGGAACAGTTTTCGTTGTGGGGTCCTGCCTCCGCACGGAAAGCGGTCAGCGGCTTTATGAAGGGCAGCGCCAGAGTGACGGTCGATCAGTGTGGATTCGGGAGGCATGGACCCCGGAAGCAACAACGGGACTCAACGTCGAGGCCGAGGTCTTGGCTTCAATTCAGATACGGATGTTTGCCGAGATGCTTGCGTCCTGGGCGGCGGACGGGAGAGTTTATCTCGTTACCGATATTCGTCCTGGCCCGACAATGGAAGAGGCACTGAGATCGAGGGACTTTTCATTCGTCCAAGCGCTTTCGGCAATAACACAGGTAGCTTATGCCGTTTCCCGTCTGCACGACGCAGGTTGGATTCTGCTCGGTTTGCGGCCGTCGATTATCGTCCCCGGAATGCCAGCCAGCATTACTTCATTTGGCGACTGTGTGAGGGCCGGAGAGCGACCACGTCGCGAGTTCTTCTATTCAGGGTATTCATCGCCTGAAGTGTTCAAGGGACAGCCGGCGAACCCAAGGATGGACATCTATGGCATAGGGGCATTGCTGTTTCATGCAGTAACCCGGAACCCCATAGCCGAAACGGGAGCAGAATTGACCACTTTCTCACCTCCCGCACCGGTCGGCGGCGTTCCCCAGATATTGCGCCTTTGTTTGGAGGAATCTGAAGGTTGCTATACAACCATGGCGGAACTACAGAAGGACCTGCTTAAGCTTCTGAAGAGTTGCTTACCGCAGCTCAGCTACGAAATCGTCTCCAGGACCAACATCGGCCTGGAGCCTTCTCGAAAGACAAATCAGGACTCTTGCGGCTTCCTAATGGGCAAGACAGACGGTGACGAAGGCCTTCACGCCTGGGCGTTTCTCGCTCTTGCCGACGGAATGGGCGGCATGGAGTCTGGAGAGATTGCCAGCCAGACTGCGATCAGGGCTCTGCAGCATCTTGCCGCCACCAATGCTAGAACCATTTTCAAAGGAGAAGATCGTTACGCGGAACTTAAGCGCTGGATCTCGGTTGCGAACGAAGATGTCTGTAACGCGCTCGAACGGCAAAAGGCGCACGGTGGCACCACGCTGGTCTGTGCGCTTGTGTGTCAGAGCGAGTTGATCTCCGCACATGTCGGAGATTCCAGATTGTATCTTGTGCGCGGCGGCAAGGCGCAAGTCTTGACTAGGGATCACTCCGTTGCCATGAGTCTAGCGATTCAAGGTGACATCCCCTTGGAGGAAGTGCGTCACCACCCTGACCGAAACCGGGTTACGCGGTCACTGGGAGAGCGTATTCCGATGCCAGACTACTATGCGGATACGCTTCAGGTAGCCACAGGTTTTCCCAGCATGATGCTGGATGCGGGGGATCTTCTCGTGCTTTGTAGCGATGGCGTTTGGGAGCCAGTCACCGACGATGAGATTGCGGCCTGCGCGTCAGAATCCGGCAACCTCAGCACTATTGCGCGCAGACTCATTGATTTGACGTTGCAGCGAGGCGCTCCGGACAATGCGTCAGTGGTTTTGCTGAGGATTCATGAGGAAGAGACAGTGACTGAGGTGGAGCAATGATTAAGTTTGCATGCAGAGCGCATCGAGAAGCTCTGAAAGCAGAGAGCGACGAGGCCCAGAAGATATTTGTGATGCTAAAGCTCCTGCCAACCAGGGACATGGCCTATGCGCGTGCGCCTCTTGCAATCGTACTGCTAGTCGATACGAGTGGTTCGATGCAAGGTGATGATGCCAGACTAGAGCGCGCCATCGAGGCGTGCCATGGTCTGCTTAACGATAACCGCCTTCGGCCGGACGATCTTATCTCCGTCATCCAATTCAACGACACGGCCTCAACCCTTTTGCCGCTTCTCGAACTCGATGACCGCCAGAAGGCCAATGCCGCAGTCGATTCAATTCGAAAGTACTCCGGCGGAACGGTGATGGGTTTGGGGATGGATCAGGCATTGGCCGAGATACGAAAGGCACCCCTGCCGGCACCGAAACGCGTACTGCTATTCACAGATGGCGAAACAACAGATGAGGAACGATGCCGCCTCCTGGCTTCGGAGTTTGGTCCTATTAACGCACCCCTAGTTGCCATCGGGATCGGAGCGGAGTTCAACCATGACCTGCTGCGCGAGACCGCCGCTAGCAGCATGGGCCGCCCATATCATCTGAATTCAGAAACAACTTTCGAACAAATCCTTGAAGAAGAACTCGGTTCCCTGGTTCGCGAAGTTGTAACCGATGTCCGGATGAATATCGGAATGACAAAGGGCGTAACGCTCGATTCAGCGATGCGGGTTTTCCCAAGCATCTCAGAGATCAATACGGAAGAAAAGCCGTTCCGCTTAGGCAATGTGTCGGCAGGCACTGAGACCGTGTTCATCCTTGAGTTCACTGTATCCGGTCTGAGCAGGCCACCGAGTCGCGCACGCTTGGTTCAAATCCAGTTGACCGCAGAAGTGCCAGGGATGAACCGTCGCGAGGAACTGCCCCCGGAGGATGTATGGATGAATTTCACGGCCGACACTGCGGCAATCTCTCAAGTGAATGCGGAAGTCATGGACTACGTGAAGCAGAAGAATGTTGATCGTCTAATGCAGCAGGCGACACAGGAGGCCGCTAACGATCCAGCAGCAGCAGGCAGGACACTACAACTTGCCAAGAACATGACCTTGCAGTTGAAGAATGCGAATGTCACACGTATGCTGGATGGCGCCCTTGACGAATTGAAGACGACTGGAAGCATCTCTATGCAAACGCGTAAGACGATTTCACTTGGCGGACGCGCAAAGACGATTAAGACAGGGGTGGCAAGCTTGGACAATGCTCCTTCTTTGGAAGAAATCCGCAAAGCGACCGGAGTCTAGGAATCACGCATTGGAAGAAACCCTCAAAGTTACAAGCGGTCAGAGGATCAATGTTCGATGAACTGTATTTCGTGTGGCTCACAAAATAAGGATAAGGAGACGACCTGCTCAGTCTGTGGCGGCGCCCTTGTCGATACTACTCCTGGTGTTCAATTGCTGCCCCCTGGATCTGGTCTCGCCAAGGGTGTCTATCGCGTCGGCAGGATCATTGGGCAAGGTGCCTTTGGCATCATATATCAAGGCAGTGAGGTTAGAGCGCACCGACTTGTGGCGATTAAGGAATTCTATCCTGACATCGCGGTGTGCCACCGACAGAACTTGACCGTGATACCAGGAAAGGGTACGAGTCTTGAATGGGACAAGGCAAAGCAGAGGTTTCTATCCGAGGCTGAGTCGCTCAAAAAACTTTCGCATCCAGGCATTGTCAACGTTTACGAAAGCTTTGAGGAAAACAACACCGCCTATATTGTGATGGAGTTCATTCCCGGACAGACACTGGACAAGATTCTTGCAGACCGAAGAACTATTGCGGAGACTGAGGCTATCGGTTGGATCAAAGAGGCCGGAGAAGCGTTGCACGCACTACACCAAGCCAATTTATTGCACCGTGATTTGAAGCCTGAGAACATGATGTACGCGACTAATCGCGGCATTGTTCTCATTGACTTCGGTTCTGCCCGTGAATTCAGTAGTGTCTTGTCGAAGTCTACCACTAGAGATCTGACTGTAGGCTTTGCACCGCCGGAGCAGCATCGTCTAGGTACGGTCCTCGGAGCCTACTCCGACATCTATGCCTTTGGTGCAACTCTATATTGCCTTCTGACTGGTGTGACTCCAGTGAGCTCCGAGCAACGGGTTCTCGGCGTTGATCTCGAACCGCCTATGAAGCTGGAACCTAGCGTGTCGAAGACGACCAACGATGCAATTCTTTGGGCGATGGAGATTCGGGCGGCTGACCGCCCGCAGGATGTGTTGGAGTTTCTGAAGGCTTTAGGGGGCCAAGCTGTACCGGCGCGCAAGGTGCCGCAACCTCCAAACATTGTCCCTTCGTCAACAAGACTCTCTTTTCAAAAAGCCAGCGCTTCGACGCTCAACGAACTTGTCGACTTATGTGACCGGTATCCAGATGAAGCACAAGACTATCTCTTCAATGGCTATATCGAAAAGTGGCTGGCTCAGATCGGAGTAGCCGTACTTGCTCAGAGCGCCCGCAACATGACGCGTTCGTATGACAAGGCTAAACGGAAGGGGCTTGAGTTGTTTGTGCGGGAAGTTTGCAAGGTAGCTCAGATTGACCCTTGGCCCGTCCTTGTATCGAGCTCTCCAGGGCTCGACTTGGGCAGAGTGCCGATCGGTTATCGTTCCGCAAGTCAAATCCGATTGAAGAATCAGGGTCGCGGGTACGCGTGGGGCAAGGTTGCGATTCAACCTCCGATCGGTGGAATCACCACGTCCGCCACCTTCGACGGTTCTTACTCGCAGATCGAGGTTTCGCTCGACCTGGCACAAGTGAGTTCTGGATCGTACCGAGCGGAATTACTGGTGCAACCCGAAGGAGTGCCCTCCGTCTTGAAGGTTCCAATTCAATTGGAAGTGTTGCCCCTTCGCGTTCGCGTATCGCCAGAAAGCTGCAACTTGGGAAAACTTTCGTTTGGAACCAAGACGCAGATTGAGGTGAAACTGACGAACAGCGATGCGGGTGGCCGCATTTTAGGGCAGGCCAGTCTAACTCCCTCAATCCGCGGCGCGGCGTGTACCACTAAGATTGATGGCGAAAGTCCCAGCATATCGGTCAGCATTGATACGGGAACGATAGAGACCGGAAAACATTGTTCCCTGACCTTGCAGATGAATACCAATGGCGGTACCTTCAAAGTCCCGATCACCTTCTCAACATCAATTCCCTGGGGCACGGTCTGGGGTTGGACTATTGGCTGTGCCGCCGGAGGTGGCGCGGCCTTGGCCGCACTGCGAGAGGTAGTAGCTTCGCTCCAGCATAGTCAAGACACTTGGGTACTTGGATATGGTGCTGCCTCCCCCGAACTCCTGGTCGCGACGGGAACAGTGAGCGCAGTCGTCGCAGTTGCAATGATCGTTGTATATTACGCCAGAAGAAAGAAGAAGGCCTAGTGCTTGCGGAATCAGCAATCCGTCCGGCTCATCTGGGATGGCGCGTTGGTCAGGCGCTGACCGACGATCTTATTGTTTCTGCCTTTGCTGTGATACTTGGCTACGCGTTTGGACTGCTATCAGGGGACGGACGAGCGATTAACCTACGCGAATCCCTCAATTCTCCTGCTGATTCCATTCGACGGTTATTGGTGATTCTCCCTAAAGCAGGCATGGTGTATGCGATTTATTGGGCGATTAAGCTGGCTTATCAGACTGGATTTTTGACCTTCTTCGCAGGGCAGACTCCCGGATGCTGGCTTTTTGGTGTGCGCGTTTCAATGAAAGACGGGAAACCTGTGAATTGGCGTGCGGCACTAGGCAGGACCGTAGCGGGGGGTGTGATTGGTCAGCTGCCGATAGTCGGCCATGTGCTCCGATTCCTGGACTACTTGGTTGCGCTCTTCAACCGCCGCCGCATGGCCGTCAGGGACATGGCAGCAGGCACAATGTTGATCCACGCGAGCAAATGGTGGCTCCCATCGGAGGATTCAATACATGGATGAATGGGGAGGGTGCATTGTTGCCATCATCGTTGTCGCCCTCGTTATTGGGCTGATCTACGGCATCATTGTAGGTGGGGTGCTGGCGCTTACTTACATCGGGCTGACTGTAGTTATCGCGGTTGAGTTCGCAGCCCACGGATTTGCAGCGGTCGGGATAGTGAACCCGGTTCTAGCCTGGCTGATTCTGGGCATCTTTCTTGGGGGAACAGTTGGATTGGCAGTTGGCTTCCGGAAAGCTGGAAAGCATTCCGCTTTCCCAGTGGTTTTCGTCGTAGGTGGACTTCTGTGTGTTGTTCTTGTCCTTGCGTCCGCAAAAACCTCCTACATATCCAGCACCTCGCCGGCGCTAAATTCAATGGGATTGCCTCTGGAAGACAAATTTGCCGGCAGCACTTTAGGCTTGCCAACGGGCATCCAATGGGCCAATGCGATTGGAGGCCGGGGCGCAGTCTTCTCAGCGGCCAACTCCAGCCGAATCGAGTATCCCGGAATTATTCCCACTGAAGGGACTTTGGAATTCTGGATCAATGTGAACGACGGGTATCACTATTCGAACTCTCAATTCAAGCCTAAGCAAAATGATGCGATGATCTTTTCCAGTGATGTTCAGGGGGGAGATGTCACTTGGCCGGGAACTACTAAACTGTTCGTGACGAGTGGGGGGAAAATATCCTACTGGATGGCAACGCATAAAGAAAATCGGCCGGCCCCCCCTGCAACGGAGGCACGGAACACTAAGTTCCGTTTTGGAGAGTGGCACGCCATTGGAGTGAGCTACGGGAAACAAGGGCAGTACATTATGCTGGACGGCCAGCTAGTGGCCTCTTCGCCTCAGCTCACCCAAACCTTTGGAGCGGCGGGCAACTTTCAGCGGCCTCTAGACGTCCCGACAATAGGAGAGACAGTTTCTCATTTTTTTCCTCGTCACACCTATGAGGGCGGATTCGATGGAGTTCTTGCTGCCTTTCGGATATCTGCGAAGCAATCCGACTGGGTGCTCGCGAAGGGAATCAGTGTAGAAGCCGTTGCTCCTCCTGGGGATGCTGCTCTGAACACAACTCAGCTGAGTGGAGATGCTTCTCGTGCAGACGAACCACACATAGACTCGGTCAGTACTGTGTCGCCTACGGATGTCCAGACTATAACTATTGCT
>Ga0302155_10002530_pt1 | contig 12302 bp, 7 predicted proteins | sample I_Bog_N3_1_FD_193508 | JGI IMG/M metagenome (GOLD analysis project Ga0302155, IMG submission 193508) | Peat permafrost microbial communities from Stordalen Mire near Abisko, Sweden - I_Bog_N3_1 | ecosystem: Environmental > Terrestrial > Soil > Wetlands > Peat | place: Sweden: Abisko, Stordalen...
AACCAGCGATTCCAGCGTCACCATTTCCAGCTCGTGCTGGTAAGAGGTCGGAGTCTTTAGCATCCCTCTATGATGCACAAAGCCTCCAACCAATTCAACTCGGTGGAGGCTTTGTCAGCAATCTGAACGGAGCTTAGGCTCCGTTTTTTGTTGCTATCACGGCATGTTCGACTCAGGCTGGAAACACCCCTGTCGACAGATAACGGTCACCGCGGTCACAGACGACGAAGACGATGATGGCATTTTCTACTTGTTGCGAAATACGCAACGCTACCTCACAAGCTCCGGCGGCCGAAATGCCGCAGAACAAGCCCTCGACCGTCGCCAGCTTGCGCGCCATGTTTTCAGCCGCCGCCTGACTGACATATTCGAGCTGATCAACGCGCGGCTTCTCATAGATTTTGGGCAGATAGGCTTCCGGCCATTTGCGAATACCGGGAATCGATGACCCCTCTTCGGGCTGCGCACCAATAATCTGGATGGCAGGATTTTGTTCCTTCAAATAGCGCGATACCCCCATGATGGTGCCGGTCGTGCCCATGGCACTGACGAAATGGGTCAGTTGACCTGCCGTATCGCGCCACAACTCCGGGCCGGTGGTTTCGTAATGCGCCAGCGGGTTGTCGGAATTGGCAAACTGGTCAAGAATCAGTCCCTGCCCGTCCTTTTGCATCTGTTCGGCCAGATCGCGGGCATATTCCATGCCGCCGCTCTTGGGGGTGAGGACAATCCTGGCACCGTAAGCGGCCATGCTCTGGCGGCGTTCTTCGCTGAGGTTTTCCGGCATCAACAACACCATCTTGTAGCCGCGCATGGCAGCGACCATCGCCAGTGCGATCCCGGTGTTGCCGCTGGTTGCTTCAATCAAGGTATCGCCAGGCTTGATCTGGCCACGCTGTTCGGCGCGCCGTATCATCGACAATGCGGCACGATCCTTGACGGAACCGGCCGGATTGTTACCCTCCATTTTTCCGAGAATGATGTTATTGCGACGCGCAGCGTCTTCGCCGCCGATACGATGTAGTTGAATCAGCGGCGTATTGCCGATGGTATCTTCGATGGTCAAATAGGGCATGAGTGGGGAAGGAAGGTGGAGAGAGGGATGCTTTCAGAGGCACCCATTCTAATATGAGTCGTTATTATGTGCCTTGCAGCCCTAGCGACAAGATACTTATATAGTTATAGCAAAATCACCTAATAGAATACGGTACAGTGATTTGTCGTCTCGGCAACACCTTGCCTGCTCGTCTCGCCTTACGCATCTTCGCGCCGCGGCATTGGTTCATCCGTTTCAGGAGCCACCATGAAAACACACGAAGTCAACAACCAGGTCCCGCCACTCAAAGACGTCAATCTGTTCAGCGCCGATCTGATTCTGCGCGAAGGTGTTGCACGCGAACAAGCCGACTGGCATGCCGCAGCACTAAGCTGCTATGGCGCAGAACTGGGCAGCGCCGACGTGCTACAACTGGCCGAGCTGGCTAATCGCCATGTGCCTGAACTGCAAACCCATGACCGCTTCGGCAATCGCATCGACCAGGTCGACTTTCATCCCGCCTGGCATTCCCTGCTGGCACTGTTGCGTCGTGAAGGCTTGCATGCGCTGCCCTGGTTGCCCGCCTGGCAGGATACGCCGGGCGCGCATGTCGCTCGTGCGGCCGGTTACTTTCTGCATGCTCAGGTAGAAGCCGGTTCGCTCTGTCCGACCACGATGACATTTGCGGCCATTGCCGTGTTGCGCAACGAAGATGCACTGTTTTCCACGCTGCGAGAAAAACTGTTTTCCCGTGAGCACGATCCGCATGACGTGCCGCTGGCGCAGAAGCGCTCGATGCAGATCGGCATGGGCATGACAGAAAAACAAGGCGGTTCGGACGTGCGCAGCAATACGACTGCCGCCCGTCCTCTCAACGGCAGTGGGCGAGGTGCGGCCTATACGCTGCGCGGCCATAAATGGTTTTTCTCGGCCCCCATGAGCGATGCGCACATGGTGCTGGCAAGCACTGACAATGGTTTGTCCTGTTTTTTCGTGCCACGCTGGCGGCCTGACGGGGAAAAAAACGGCATCTTGATCCAACGTCTCAAGGATAAGCTCGGTAACCGCTCCAACTCCAGCAGTGAGGTCGAATTCGACGATGCCTATGGTGTCATGGTGGGCGCAGAAGGGCGCGGCATTCCCACCATCATTGAAATGGCTAACCATACCCGGCTCGATTGTGTCATCGGCAGTGCCGGCCTGATGCGTCATGCACTGGTGCAAGCCATTCATCATGCCCGCCACCGCAGCGCCTTCGGCAAGTTGCTGGCAGAACAGGCGCTCATGCGCAATGTCCTGGCCGACCTGGCACTGGAGAGCGAAGCGGCAACCTTGCTAATGCTACGCCTGGCGCGCGCCTGCGAAGCACCGGCCGACCCATTGCAACGCGCCTGGCGGCGCATCGTCACGCCGGCCGCGAAATTCTGGATATGTAAGCGCGCGCTGGAATTTTGCGGCGAGTGCATGGAAGTCTGGGGAGGCAATGGTTATGTGGAAAGCGCGCCGATGGCACGTTTATATCGTGAAGCTCCGGTCAACTCGATCTGGGAAGGATCGGGCAACGTCATGTGCCTTGATGTGCTTCGCGCCATGGAGCGCGAAGCCCAGGCCTGCGTCCTGCTACTCGATGAATTGCAACAAGTCGCCGACCAGCATGCCGTACTGCAACCTGCTTTGCAGGCACTCAAGCAATTACTCAGTACTGCACCTGAACAACGCGAAATGCTGGCACGCCGCCTGGTGCAGCAACTGGTGCTGACCGTGCAAGGTGCGCTCATGCTGCAATACGCACCAGCGGCCATGGCCCAGGCCTTTGTCGTCAGCCGCAACGATGCCAGCCATGGGCGCGTCTACGGAGCCCTCGCTTGCGCTGATGCTGCGTTGCAACAAACGATCCTGCAACGCGCATGGCCACAATGATCAGAGGCAGGTTTCTGATCATTGGAACCACCGCACGACAAACAACATACCCGGTAGACTGAAACTGACAAAAATGTCATATTTCCGTCAGCGTCTAATTGAGAGATGTCATATACAGTATCAAAGTACACAAATGCTGATTGATAGCGCTGCAACAGCGGCACCCGGCATTTCCCATAGACCATCAGTTCACCGCATGTTGTTCAACTATGTCTGTCATTTTGACCGCGACCATAGCGTCGCCGCCTCGTCTATCCGTCCGTAAGCGCAACATCCTGCCGTCAGCCATCGCCTTTGCCGCTCTGGTATTGATCAGCGGTTGTGCGGTGGGTCCTGATTATGTACGACCACAAATGGATCTTCCTACGACCTATAAAGAGCAAGGCCCGTGGAAAACCGCCGAACCCGGTCAGATCGATAGTCATCAACACTGGTGGAAAGCCTATGGTGACAGTGTCCTCAACGATCTGATCGGACAAGCCAACCAGGCCAATCAGAACATTCATCTTGCCGAAGCACAATATCGCCAGGCCCAGGCCACCGCCTCTCTGGCGCGCGCCAGCCTGTGGCCTACTGTGGGTGCTTCAGCCGGCTTCAGTCGTGCGCAAACCAATTCTTATGGCACATTGCATCTGGTCAATACCGATGCCATCGGCCTGAATGCGTCCTGGGAACCCGACATCTGGGGCACAGTACGCCGCTCAATCGAAGCTGGCGAGGCCAGCAGCCAAGCCAGCGCAGCGACATTGGCGGCGGCGCGTCTGAGCATTCAAGCTACGCTGGCGCAGGATTACCTGCAACTGCGCGTCACCGATCTGCAAAAAGACCTGTACCAGAGCACCGTAGTGGCATATACCCGCTCACTGGAACTGACGCAGCATCAATATACAGCCGGCGTTGCCTTGCGCTCGGACGTGGCTCAGGCAGAAACTCAGTTACGTGCAGCACAGGCGCAATTGATTGACCTCGATGCCACCCGCAACCAACTCGAACATGCGATCGCCATTCTGGTGGGCAAAGCGCCAGCCGCCTTCAGCCTGGCGCCGGTCAACAGCGACGCCGCCGCCTTACAGGCGAGCATGCCAGCGATTCCGACCGGCTTGCCATCAGACCTACTGGAACGGCGTCCCGATATTGCCAATGCCGAACGGCTAGCAGCGGCGGCCAATGCCAACATCGGCGTGGCGCGCTCGGCTTATTTCCCCACTCTGACACTGGGTGCTACTGGCGGTTATAGCAGCCTGAGCTATGCACAGCTGTTCGACGTGCCCAGCCGTATTTGGTCATTGGGTAGTACTCTGGCGGCCACCTTGTTCGACGGTGGCGCTCGCAGTGCCCGCACCGATCAGGCTACCGCGGCCTTCGATGCTGCAGTGGCAACCTACAAGCAAACCGTGTTGGGCGGGCTGCAAGAGGTGGAAGACAATCTCTCCACCTTACGTGTGTTGGATCAGGAAAGCGTCACCCAGGATCTGGCGGTGAAAGCAGCGCAGCTGTCTGAGCGACTGGCACTGAGCCAGTACCAAGCCGGTACGGTGACCTATTTGTCGGTCGTCACCGCACAAGCCGCGGCACTTACCAATGAACGCACGGCGGCGCAACTGCTCGGCCGTCAACTGGTCGCCAGCGTGGCACTGATCAAGGCCACTGGTGGTGGCTGGAGTGCCAGCGAGATCAGTGGTGTTGCCGCTGCCAAGCCTGCCAATTCGGCCAACTGAGCTGATAAAAATAATTTCGCGAGTAAACAATGACTATTTCTTTCGTTCAAAAACGCTCTACCCTCTTGATTGCCGCTGCCGTGACCTTATTGGCAGGAGGTGCCTGGACCATGTCGCATCGTGCCGACGCCGTTGCCGCAGAGACGCTCCCGGCTCAACAGCCTCCGGCGGTTGTCGTCACCACTACTACGGTACAGGAGCGTGATGTTCCTTTGTACTTGGCCGGTGTAGGTACCGTCACCGCCAATGCCAGCGTGACTGTCAAAGTGCGTATCGACGGTCAACTCGACAAGGTGGCCTTTACCGAAGGCCAGGATGTCAAGGCTGGCCAGTTGCTGGCGCAGATAGATCCACGTGCCTTGCAGGCGCAACTAGAACAAGTGGAGGCGCAAAAGGCCAGAGATCAGGCCCAATTGAGCAATGCCAAAATCGATTTGCAGCGCTATACCTCGCTGCGCGAGCAAGACGCCGCCACGCAACAACAACTCGATACGCAAAAAGCCTTGGTGGGCCAACTGGATGCCACCGTCAAAACCGATCAGGCACAAATCGACTACGCCAAGGTACAGCTCAGCTATACCAAAATTAAGGCGCCGATCGGCGGGCGCACCGGTGCGCGCTTGGTCGATGCCGGCAATATCGTGCACGCGGCCGACGCCACCGGTCTGGTGGTGATCAACCAGATCGACCCGATCACGGTGCTGTTTACACTGCCGGAAGATGCGGTCCACACAATCAACAAGGCACAACTCAACAACGCCAAACCGCTCAAAGTGACTGCCTATACCCGCACCAGTAATGAGGCCTTGGCCACCGGCGATCTGATCCTGGTCAACAACCAGATCGACACCACCAGCGGCAGCGTACAGTTGAAGGCACGCTTCACCAACAAACAACATAAGTTGTGGCCGGGACAATACGTCAACGTCAACCTGCAGATGGACGATCATGCGCTGGCGCTGACCGTGCCCGCTGCCGCCATCCAGCGCAATCAGGAAGGCACCTACGTCTACATCGTCAAGGGTGATAACAGCGTGGCGTTGCAGCCGGTAAAAGTGGCGCGCATTCAGGACGGCATTGCGGTGTTGAGCGATGGCCTGCAGCAGTCGCAACGCGTGGTGCTCGATGGCCAGTACAAGTTGAAGCCAGGCAGCAGTGTTGTAGAAAATAAAGCCAAGGCTGACGCTACGAAAGGATCCGCCAAGTGAGTGTCTCCGCTACCTTCATCAAGCGCCCGATCGGCACCACGCTACTAGCCATAGCAATCCTCATGATCGGCGCTGCCGTCTGGCCGCTACTGCCGGTTGCACCACTGCCGCAGGTTGATTTCCCAACCATCCAGGTCTCGGCTAATCTGCCCGGTGGTAGTCCCGAAACCATGGCATCGACCGTGGCCCAGCCTCTGGAGCGGCAATTTTCGCTGATCTCAGGCTTGTCGCAAATGACCTCGCAAAGTGCCCTGGGCAGCAGCCAGATCACTTTGCAGTTCGACCTGAACCGTAACATTGACGCTGCCGCGCTTGACGTACAAGCGGCCATCAATGCCTCGTCCGGTCAGTTGCCAAACAACCTGCCGAGTCCACCGACGTTTCGCAAGATCAACCCGGCCGATTCGCCCATCATGATCATGTCGGTGCAATCGGAAGCACTGCCGCTGACGCAGGTCAGCGACTACTCCGACAATATTCTGGCGCAGCAGATTTCGCAAATTTCAGGTGTTGGTCTGGTCAGCGTCAACGGCGCACAAAAGCCGGCCGTGCGCATCCAGGTTGATCCAGCCAAACTGGCCACCATGGGTCTGAGCCTGGAAGATATCCGCGGTGTCATTGCCACTACCACGGTCAATCAGCCCAAGGGGACCATCGACGGCCCGCATCAAAGCTTCACGGTCTATACCAATGACCAGTTGCTCAACGCCGAGCCGTGGAACGATATGTTGCTGGCTTACCGTAACGGCGCACCGATCCGCGTACGTGACATCGGTATGGCCGTGGATGGCCCGGAAAACAGTAAGATCGCCGCCTGGGCCTTTGCCGGCCCAGCCATTGCCCCCGACAGCTCACTGGTCAACGGCCGCTCCATCATCCTGGCCATCACCAAGCAACCGGGCGCCAACGTGATCGAAACCGTCGGCCGCATTAGAGCCACGCTGCCGCGTCTGCGTGCGGCGATTCCGGCTAGCGTGCACATCAACACGCTCATTGACCGCACCCAGACCATCCGCGCTTCGGTGGAAGACGTCGAATTCACGTTGGTGCTGACCATTGCACTGGTGGTGATGGTAATTTTCATTTTCCTGCGCAATGTCGCTGCCACCTTGATCCCGAGTATCACCGTACCGCTCGCGCTGCTGGGCACGGCCGCAGTCATGTATCTGATCGGCTACAGTCTCGATAACCTGTCACTGATGGCACTGACCATTGCGGTGGGCTTCGTGGTCGATGATGCCATCGTCATGCTGGAAAATATCTACCGCTATGTCGAAGAGGGCATGTCGCCGATGGAAGCGGCGCTCAAAGGTTCCAGCGAAATCGGTTTTACCATCATATCGATCTCGGTGTCGCTGGTGGCGGTGTTCATCCCACTGCTGCTCATGGGCGGCATCGTCGGTCGCCTGTTCCGTGAATTCGCGGTGACAGTCACTCTCACTATCGGTGTGTCCGTGATCATTTCGCTGACCCTCACGCCGATGTTATGCTCGCGCTTTCTGACCAATACTCACGGCGAAAAGCACGGCAAGCTGTTCCAGCTATTCGAACGATTCTTCGATGCCATGCTCAACGGCTACAAACGCGGCCTGGATGTGGTCATGCGCCATCAGTTCATCACCCTGATGACCTTCATCGCCACCATGGCAGTGACTGTTGTCTTGTTCATCATCATTCCCAAGGGGTTTTTCCCGCAACAAGACAATGGCGTCATCATCGGCTTTGCCGATTCGTCTCAGGACATCTCTTCGGAAGCCATGCACAAACGCATGCTGCAGATCGCTGAAGTGGTGCGGCACGATCCGGACGTGATCGGCTTTGGCATGAATGCCGGGGCCACCACTTTCAATACTGGCGTCGTCTATATTGCGCTCAAGCCCAAGTCTGAGGGCCGTACTGCTGACGCCGGCCAGATTATCGCGCGCTTGCGGCCGCAACTGGCCAAGCTGGAGGGCACCAATCTGTTCATGCAGGCCAGTCAGGACATCAACGTCGGCGGCCGTCTCTCACGTACGCAATATCAGTACACGCTGACCGATGCCGATCTGGATGAGCTCAATATCTGGGCGCCGAAGTTGCTCAATCGCCTGCGCAGCATGAAAATGCTCACCGATGTCGCCTCCGACCAGCAAAACAATGCGGCCACGGCAACCATCACCATAGACCGTGCACGTGCCGCTAGTTTCGGTATTTCACCCGCACTCATTGATTCGACGATCTACGATGCGATCGGTCAGCGTCAGGTGGCGCAGTACTTCACACAGGTCAACAGCTATCACGTGGTACTGGAAGTCTCGCCAGATCTGCAAACGGATACGGCGCTGTTCAACAAGCTTTATCTGACCTCACCAATCACCAACCAGCAAGTACCGTTGTCGACCTTCATCAAGATCGACACCAACAAGACCGCCTACCTGTCCATCAGTCACCAAAGCCAGTTTCCGGCAGTCACCCTGTCGTTCAATCTGGCGCCGGGAGTATCGCTGGGCGAAGCGGTTGATGCCATCAACAAGGCGCAAGCGGATATGGGAATGCCAAGGACGGCGATCGGCGCTTTCCAGGGCACTGCAAAAGCCTTCGGTGATTCGCTGTCGTCGCAACCATACCTGATTGCAGCAGCCCTGGTTGCGGTGTATATCGTGCTGGGTCTGCTGTATGAGAGCTATATCCATCCGCTGACGATCCTGTCGACATTGCCGTCAGCCGGGGTCGGCGCGTTGCTGATCCTGATGGCAGGCGGCTACGATCTGAGCGTGATTGCACTCATCGGTATCATCCTATTGATCGGTATCGTCAAGAAAAACGGCATCATGATGATCGACTTTGCGCTCACGGCTGAACGCCAACATGGCATGTCGCCGGAAAAAGCGATCTATCAGGCCTGCCTGTTGCGCTTCCGCCCCATCATGATGACCACCATGTGTGCCTTGCTCTCAGGTTTGCCGCTAATGCTGGGTCACGGTGCCGGTTCCGAACTGCGCCGTCCACTCGGTTACGCCATGGTCGGCGGTCTGGTGCTGTCGCAGGCGCTGACCTTATTTACCACGCCAGTGATCTATCTGTATCTGGATCGGGCACACTATTGGTATATGCGCAGGAAAGAAGCGCGGGCGATACGTAAAGCGGCGCGCAAGGGCACTGCCGCACCCGTCATTGAACAGCACTGAGTGGCACCGGAGTGAGCATGAAGATCCTGATTGTCGAGGACGAGCACAAGATGGCGGAATACCTCTGCAAGGGTTTGACCGAACAGGGGTGTACCGTCGATCTGGCCGCCAATGGCATCGACGGCCAGCATCTGGCTATCCAGCATGATTACGATGTGATTGTGCTCGATGTCATGCTGCCGGGATTGGACGGTTTCTCGGTGCTGCGCTCCCTGCGCACCATCAAACAGACGCCGGTCATCATGCTGACGGCCCGCGACCGTGTGGAAGACCGCATCAAGGGCTTGCACGAAGGTGCCGATGATTATCTGATCAAACCGTTTTCCTTCCTGGAACTGCTGGCGCGGCTACAGGCGCTGACCCGGCGCGGTCGGGTGCAGGAAGCTCCGCAACTACGCATCGGCGACCTGCAGATCGATCTGCTCAGCCGCAAGGCCTATCGCAATAATGTACGTATCGATCTGACTGCAAAGGAATTTGCGTTACTGGCCATCATGGCGCGGCGTCAGGGTGAAATTTTGTCCAAGACGGCAATTGCCGAATTGGTTTGGGACATGAATTTCGACAGCAATACCAATGTCGTCGAAGTCGCCATCAAGCGCTTGCGCGCCAAGATCGATGCGCCGTTCGGCGACAAGCTGCTTCATACCATTCGCGGCATGGGTTACGTGCTGGAACCGCGCACTGGCAATGTATCCTCTCACAGCAACGACATTGATGCACCATGAGACATTCCATCATCACGCGACTGGTAACCATGTTCGCAGCGGCAGCGCTGGTGGTGTTTTCACTGATTGGCACCGTACTGTATGTGGTGGTGAAAAGCGAATTACTGCGCCACGAACGCGATGGCCTGGTCACCACCTTCAATGATATCCAGTACATGGTTTCCCATGTGGGTACGGCTGATCGATGGACTCGCGTACAAGCCAAACTTGATATGCTCACGCCGGCCGACGGTAAGGTCCGCTTCTGGATTTTCAGTGAAGATGCGCAATTCAGTTACGGCAAGGACCTAGCGGATCTGCATGACTTCGATTACGACCCCAACAACATCGGCAGGCTGCGCATCAAGGGCAAGAAGTTTCCCTTGCATACCCTCACCAAGGTGCTGCCAGCCTATCTCGACCGTCCGGCGATCCGGCTCACCGTCGGTGTTGATACCGAACCCTATTTCGAAACCCTGCGCACCTTTGTCGCGGCCATGATCGGCTTGTCGCTGGCGGGCATGCTGCTGGTGGTGCTGTTTGGCTACTGGATCGCGCGCGCCGGCTTGCAGCCGCTCAAGAAGATGTCAGACAAAGCGCAAACCTTGAGCCCCAAAACCTTGTCGGAGCGCCTGACCGTGTCGGCCCTGCCGGACGAGCTGTCCAATCTGGCGCAGGCCTTCAACGGCGCATTGGACCGCATGGAAAATGCCTACAAGCAACTCGAAGCATTCAACGCTGACGTCGCCCATGAGTTACGTACGCCGCTGGCCAATCTGATCGGTGAGACCCAGGTAGCCTTATCGCGCGAACGCAGCGCACCAGAATTCGAGATGGTGCTGCAATCGAATCTGGAAGAACTCGATCGCCTGCGGTCCATCATCAACGACATGCTGTTTCTGGCTCGCTGTGATCAAGGAGAAGCCGCCACCAGTCTGGTAGAAGCCGTGATCGCCGATGAAGTGCAAAAGACCATCGAGTTCTTCGAATTCGTGCTCGACGATATGAAGATGAGCGTATCAGTGAGCGGCGATACCGCAGCCAGCTCACAGATCGAAACAGCGTTGTTCCGACGTGCACTCACCAACCTGCTGCAAAATGCCATCCAGCACTCACCGGCTGGCGCACGCATCGATATCGGCATTAATGCCAAACAAGAGCAGGTGCAAGTAGCGGTATCCAATCCTGGCCGACCGATCGATGAGCGTCATCTGCCACGCCTGTTCGATCGCTTTTACCGGGTCGATACCGCACGGCGCGATTTCAATGGCATTCACGGCCACGGCTTGGGTCTGGCGATCGTCAAGGCGATTGCCAGCATGCATGGCGGCACGGCCTTTGCTGCTAGCCAAAACGGCACCACCACGATCGGCTTTACCGTGCGCGGAAAAACTGCCTGAGCACATTGCTGCTCTAGCTACGGGGAAATATCATGTAGGGATGTGGGGTCATCATCACGCTCTCAACTGCATCGGCGACGATGAAAAAACGGAATAACTCAACATATCAAAAAGGCGAGCCTTGTCTGCGGCACTTGCAGGAAATGGCTGTGGCTGCTTCGTTCCCGACCTGACCAGGTTGACCACGCCACAATGCGCAGGGGCCCGCCGGCGCGAATTATATCGCATCTTGACCCGGCGCAGTGGACCGAACTGCATTCCTGTCGATAAATCATTCAAGCATGCCGGCGTGCAGTACGCCAGAAGTGCACTGCACGCCGCCAGTTTTACAATCCCAACTCTTGCCAGATACTATCGACACGCTGTTTGACAGCATCGCTCATGGCAATCGTAGTACCCCACTCGCGCTGCGTTTCTCCTGGCCACTTGTTGGTGGCGTCAATACCCATCTTGCTACCAAGACCACTCACCGGTGAAGCGAAATCGAGATAATCAATCGGTGTGTTGTCGACCATGACGGTGTCGCGCACCGGATCAACACGGGTCGTGATGGCCCAGATTACTTCTTTCCAGTCACGGATGTTGACATCTTCATCGACCACCACAATGAATTTGGTATACATGAACTGACGCAAAAAGCTCCAGACGCCAAACATGACGCGTTTGGCATGACCGGCGTAAGACTTCTTGATCTGCACCACCGCCATGCGGTAACTGCAACCTTCCGGCGGCAGATAAAAATCGGTGATTTCACTAAACTGCTTTTGCAGCAGCGGAATGAAAACCTCATTCAAGGCTACGCCCAATACCGCCGGTTCATCGGGCGGCTTGCCGGTGTAAGTGGAGTGATAAATCGGGTCTCGTCGCATGGAAATACGATCAATGGTGAAGACCGGAAACCAGTCCTGCTCATTGTAGTAACCGGTATGATCGCCATAGGGGCCTTCGAGCGCATGTTCGTAGCCGGACGGATGCGCTTCATCAGGATAGATATGTCCTTCCAGCACGATTTCGGCCGAAGCCGGCACGCGCAACTCGCTGCCGATCGCCTTGACCAGCTCGGTGCGGCTGCCGCGCAAAAGTCCGGCGAACTGATATTCGGACAAGCTGTCGGGCACTGGAGTGACTGCACCTAATATAGTAGCG
>Ga0302155_10002533_pt1 | contig 12298 bp, 10 predicted proteins | sample I_Bog_N3_1_FD_193508 | JGI IMG/M metagenome (GOLD analysis project Ga0302155, IMG submission 193508) | Peat permafrost microbial communities from Stordalen Mire near Abisko, Sweden - I_Bog_N3_1 | ecosystem: Environmental > Terrestrial > Soil > Wetlands > Peat | place: Sweden: Abisko, Stordalen...
GGCAAGACGCTGATCAACTCGCTGAAGATCTTTTCGCTGCTGGCCAATATCGGCGACGCCAAGTCACTGGTGATTCATCCCGCCTCGACGACGCACGCGCAACTTTCTCCGGCCGAGCAGGCCGATACCGGCGTAACGCCGGAGCTGGTGCGGCTCAGTGTAGGCATCGAGGATATCCGCGATCTGCTGGCCGATCTCGACCAGGCAATCAAGATTGCTAATGGAGCGAGCGCCTCATGACGAGCCAAGGGGACGGTGCGTGTAGCACAATAGGAATCATGAGTGAAACCAGAGCCGGGACGGGAAGCTCGCCGCCCGCGAAGAGCTTTCTTGCGCCCACCTACGAGGGCGACTTCGTCCTCGACGAGCCGTTGGTGCTGGAGTGCGGGCGCACGCTCACAGGCGTTACGCTGCATTACGCCGTCTATGGGCGGCTGAATAAGACCCGGGACAACGCCGTCCTCGTCTGTCATGCGCTGACCGGCTCGGCACTGGTGGGCTCTTGGTGGCCGGAGATCTTCTCGCCCGGCGCGGTGCTCTCGCTCGACCATGATTTCGTGATCTGCATCAATATGCTGGGCTCCTGTTACGGCTCCACGGGACCCGGCTCGGTCGATCCGGAGACGGGCAAGGCCTACGGATCAAGCTTTCCCCTGGTCTCCATCCGCGACAATGTGCGTGTGCAGGCCAAGCTGCTGGACTCGCTCGGCATCCGGCGGCTGCGGCTGGTTCTGGGCGGCTCGATCGGCGGAATGCAGGCGCTCGATTGGGCGATCCACGACTCCCGGCGCGTTGCCCGGGCGGTCATCATCGGTGTGGCGCCACTGGCGGCGATGGGTCTGGCTCTCAATCATCTCCAGCGCCAGGCAATCCAGCGCGACCCGGAGTGGGCGGGCGGCAACTATCTGCCGCAGAAGCCGCCGCGCAATGGCCTCGCCTTCGCCCGCCAGATTGCCATGCTCAGCTACAAATCTTCCGAGCTCTTCGACGAGCGCTTTGGCCGCCGCCCCAACCGCAGCGGTGAGGATCCCTGGGAGGCGGGCGACGGCCAGGGGAGCCTCGGCCTGATCGGCGGCCGCTTCGACATCGCCGGCTACCTGGACTATCAGGGAGAGCGCTTCATCGACCGCTTCGACGCCAACTCCTACCTGGCGATTCTGCGCACCATGGACACCTGGGACCCGCTGCGCGGCCGCTCGGCCGAGGAGGCCTTCGGCGGTATTCGCGCCCGGCTCAGCTTTGTCGGCATCAGCTCGGATTGGCTCTTTCCGCCGCAGAATGTCCGCGATTTTGCCTATACCATCCGCTCGGCAGGCGTCGAGGCCGATTACCGGGAGATGACCAGCGCCCACGGCCATGACGCCTTTCTGGCCGAACAAGCGGAGCTGGTCAGGCTGCTGCAATAATGGAAACAGGGAACATTTTTCTTTCTGGGGTGTCTAACACTGTATGCATCCAAACACGATGCCAATCCGGGGAAGAGGGGTCGGAACGCAAAAGAGGCTTTTTAGCTCCTTTCCCTCTACACACGCTTGCTATTTCCTGTTCCCTGTTCCCTGTTCCCTGTTTTTTTTACAACTTCTCTTGTCACAAGCAGCGGAGCTTTCTATAATCCTTCCAACACCGCAGGTAAATCCGTGGTTAGGGGATGAGACATAGGGAGGGACCAACAAAACGCTCCACGAGATCAGAAAATCAGTGCGATATTGCACTAAACCAGAAAGCAGGACCACATGACCACCAAACCGCAACAACTCGACGCCGATTACATGACGGTCAAGGAAACCGCAGTGTACCTCAAAGTCCACCCTAAAACCGTTATACGAATGGTCGAAGAGGGGAAACTGGACGGTAAAAAGCTCGGCGCAGGAAAAAACTCCTCGATCCGCATTTCATCGGCGAGCATTGAAAAACTGCTCAAAAAGTAACCGCCACTACGTTTCACATTTTGAAAGGAAACCGCGATGCCAGCTTTCACTTCAGACTATCAACATCGTTGACTCGATACACGGCGCTCGGACCGGCGCAGTTGCGCGACCGGGGTACCGTCGGCGATAACATGAACATTGACCTCCATTTTTGCTGTTTCCAGGAGTACTGAATGAAGAAGATAGTCTTAGCGTCCATGATGGCATTGGCGAGCATCAGCCTCTTTTCCGCTCCCATGCTTCGAGCCCAGGATTCCACCATCACCATCAAGGATCCGGTTGAATTTAACAATTATCAGATGGCCAACTCGCAGCCCGACCCCAAGCTGAAGGCCTCGGCCCTTGAGGCATTCCTGCAGGCGTATCCGCAGAGCATCGTCAAGAGCGCTGTCCTGGAATCGCTGATCGACCTCTATCAGGGGCTCCAGGACTCGGACAAGACGCTCAGCGCCTCCAGCCGGCTGCTGCAAGTCAACCCCGCCTCGATGAAGGCTCTTTTCATGTCGGTTCTCATCAAAAAGAACCAGTGCGCTAAAACCCAGGATGCGCAGACCTGCGACGATGCCGCGGTGCTCGCTCAGAAGGGCCTGAATGTTGTGAGGCCCGCCGACACGACCGACGCCGACTGGAAGAAGCTGACCGCCGGAACCTATCCGGTCTTTCACTCATCCATCGCCCTGGACGACATTGCCTCCAAAAAGGACATCAATGCCGGAATCGGCGAATATCGCACCGAACTGATGCTCTACGCGCCCGAGCAAACCACCGCCTGGCCCTCGCAGGGACTCTGGGATACGCTGCAACTGGCCGAGGCCTACACCAAGTCCGACAGCCCGGATCACCTCGTGCAGGCGGTCTGGTTCTATGCGCGCGCCTGGAACTTCGCCACGCCCATCAAAGCCCAGATCGAAAAGAAGATGGAGTATTACTACCAGAAGTACCACGGCAACCTGGATGGTCTGGATGCTGTGAAGACTCAGGCGGCGGCTACTTTGTTCCCCTCGGGAACCTTCGTGATCTCCGCTGCGCCGACACCGGCCGAACTGGCCCACAAGGCAGTCGTGGAGACGCCCGATCTGAGCAAATTGGCCCTGACGGATATTGAGTTCATCCTGGCCAACGGCAGCAAGGAAGACACCGACAAGCTGTGGGCGGTTCTGAAGGACCAGATTGCCCCTGTCCCGGGCATTGTGCTCGAAGCTACTGCCTCGGCAATCAAGGTTGCCGTAACCCAGGATGCCAAGGACAACAAGTATGCCGACTTCATCGTCAATCTGAAGAAGCCGCTGTTGGACAAGGACATTCCCGCGGTGGGAGCAATCTATGGATTTCCGCCCGCAACCGCGCTGGTGGGAACCTACGATTCCTTCACGCAGGTTCCGGCCACAGCCACCATCTCCCAGACCGCTCAGATCGTGCTGCGCGATGGCGATATCCTGCCGGAGAAGAAGAAGCCGGTTGCTCCGCACAAACCGGCCGCCGGACATTCGGCAGCGCACCCTGCAGCGCATTGATCGGCCGATTGGCTGATTGAGCGCTCATTGCCACAGCAGACAAGCTGTGGCGCGATCCAACGACTCCTGGATCATCGAGGGGCAGTCCAATGCGGACTGCCCCTTCTTGTTTTTCCATTTACTTTCTGGGTTGGCCGGCTCTGCGCGGCGCAAACGCAGGAATGATAGGCTAGAGGTCAGCATGGATCGACTGATGAATCGCCCCGCTCTGCTGATCGCCGCCATCCTCGTCCTGCTTTGTCTGCCGGTCGCGGCGCAGGATCAGGACGCCTCCACGCCTCAGCCGCGCGTCACCCTCAAGGCCGAGAGGCCCTTGATTTTTTCTCCGGGCGGTGAGCAACTTTCCGCCGCGCCAGTCGAGTTGATTGCCTACGACCGGATGTCGGAGCAGGATCGCAATCTGGCCGCCGATGCGGAGTCGTCGATCGGCGAACGCGCTGGAGTGGACGGCCTGGAGTTCAATCAAGGCCAGTGGAGTTACCGGCAGATTCTCTGCTCTGCCCTGCCCCATCATCTCTTTCTACAGTTCACGCGCAACAACGGCGTGGGCGATGTGAGCGTCTTCTCCGCATCGATTCCGCGCGGCAGCGAGGGGCGCGTGCGCATCGTTCCCATTCAGCGCCGCGGCTATTCGCTCTTCTCGCCCGCGCCCATCAATGCGCTGACTATTTCGGCCTTCAACCATATCCGAAGCGAAGAGCGCCCGGCCCAGGCCCCCCAGTGGCTGGCCACCGGCCTCTGTTACGCCGCCCTGGCGGGAGCCCGTCCCCAGCTTGGCCCGGCGGAGCAGAGCGATCCCGCGAAGCTGCCCTCCGCGCCGCCGGGCCGTCTGGTGATATCGGCGGACGGGGCCGTAATTTCCTTCCTCGATATCGCTCTGCCGCAGTGGCCCATGCAGTGGACGATGAGCTTCGACGGCAAGGGAAAGCTGCTGAAGGCCTCGCATGCGCCCACCTCCAAGCCTCCCCACGGAGCGGTCAAAACGCATCCCGTCGAGGTCCAGGGAGTCATCGTGCAGCATCATCCCTGAGACCGGGCAGTTTCCGCCAGTCTCTGCTTGTTGTATACTCCAAGCCGTATGCAAGTATTTGCGATTCTTCCCGCCGCTGGACTGGGAACCCGGATGGCCGGCCCTCAGCCCAAGCAGTTTCTCATCCTCGATGGGCTGCCCATCCTGATCCATTCCCTGCGCGCCTTTGCCGCCGTCGAACGCGTGCAGGCGATCTATGTGGCCGTGCGCCAGCCGGAGATCGAGCGCGTGCAGGCCCAGATTGCCGAGTATGCCGCCGAATACGGCTTTGCCGGGCGCGTCAAGGTCGTTGAGGGCGGCGACAACCGCCAGGAGTCGGTCTCGCACGCGCTGGCCGCGCTGCCCGCCTCGGCGGACGACGTTGTCCTGGTGCACGACGCGGTCCGTCCGCTGATCGACGCGGCCACCATCGAGCGGACGATCGATGCCGTCATCGAGCACGGCGCGGCCATCGTCGGCCTGCCCGCCGTGGACACCATCAAGCAGGTCGAGCGCACGGCGCACGGCGCTCTGATCACCTCCACCATACCCCGCGAGTTCATTGTGCTGGCGCAGACGCCGCAGGGCTTCCGCTATGGCCTGCTGCAGAGTGCCTTTGCCGAGGCTCAGGCGGACGGCTTCATCGGCACCGACGAGGCCTCGATTGTCGAGCGCTCGGGCCATGCCGTAGCCGTGGTGCATGGGTCTGCTGTGAATTTGAAGATCACTCAGCCGGGCGACCTGGCGCTGGCTGAGTTCTATCTGCGTCAGCGCGCCCGCTGAAGAGCGGCTGCAAGTGTACGGGGCCACCGCCAATTAATTTTAGTTAGGATAGGCACTGAAAGCATGGAAACTCGCATCGGATTTGGCTATGACTCGCACCTCTTCAAGGCGGGTGTGCCGCTGCGCATCGGCGGTCTGACGCTCGACCACCCGGAGGGTCTGGCCGGCCACTCCGACGGCGATGTGCTGCTGCACGCCATCACCGACGCGCTGCTGGGAGCCGTCGCCGCCGGCGACATCGGCACCTTCTTCCCGCCCGGCGATCCCCGCTGGAAGGACGCCGACTCGGCCATCTTTCTCCGCCTGGCGATGGACGCCCTGCAGCACGCCGGCTATCGCATCGTGAACATCGACACCACGCTGATCCTGGCTGCGCCCAAGATTGCTCCCATCTCCAGCGAGATGCGCTCCCGCGTCGCCGATCTGCTCGGCCTGGGGACCGATCAGGTCAGCATCAAGGCCAAAACCCCCGAGGGGCTGAACCTGGACCACGTCGCCCAATGCCACGCCGTCGCGCTGATCGAGCGCGTCATCGAGCCCGAAGAGCTGAAGAGCATGAGCGCCGTGATCGAAAGCCAGCGTCAGTTGGAAGATGTCGTCGAAGATCTGATCAGTTCCGTCCACGGCACACCCAAGAAGCGCGGCGGGTTGATCTACGATACGGAGGAGATTTCGCGCAACACTGCTCCGGAAAAGAATTGAGTTTCCGCTGGACGCGCCTGCCTCCGGGTACGTAGAGTGGTTAGGGAACAAAGTCAGGTCTCGTACATCTTTTAACAGGAAGCGGGTATCTTTTCATGGCAAAGCAAAGCACTGCACCGGCGTCGGCAAGCGCGCCCAATTATCTTGTGCCGTTCATCATCGTCACGGCTCTGTTCGGCATCTTCGGTTTCCTCACCAGCCTCAACAACCAGTTGGTGAGCAAGCTGAAGGAGATCTTCGATCTACCCTATGGGCCGTCGATGCTGGCCACATCGGCCTGGTTCTTCGCTTACCTGGTCTTTTCCGTTCCCAGCGCCAAGCTGATCGAGAAGATCGGCTACAAACGCACGATGGTGACCTCGCTGTTCATCATGGTCGTGGGAGCGCTGCTCTTCATTCCCGCGGCGAATCAGGTCAGCTTCCGTCTGACGCTCTTCGCAATTTTCGTGTTGGCCACCGGCGTCTGCGCCCTGCAGACCTCCGCCAATCCTTATGTCGCAATCCTCGGCCCTGAGCATAGCGCATCGGCCCGCTTGAATCTGGCACAGGCAATTAACGCCGGCGCCTCGGCTGCAGCCGGATGGTTTGCCGGACGCTTCATCCTAGCCGACACCGCCAAGCTCTCTGATCCGGCCGCCCAGGCTCATATGCTGGAGATGCCTTACGTCTATATTGCCTCCGGATTGCTGTTGCTCGGCTTTGTCGTGATGTTCCTGCATCTGCCGGCCATCACACGGAGCGAGACCTACCGCCCCACGGACGCAGGCGCTCCGAAGCCGGGCCGTAGCATCTGGAGCATCTCCCACACCGTGCTGGGCATGGTGGGCATCTTCTTCTATGTCGGCGTTGAAATCTCTTTGGCATCTATTTGTATCTCGTATTGCAAGAAGGAAGGCATCAGCAGCATCGAAACGGCTGGAATCCTGGTGACCGTTTACTACCTGCTTATCATGATCGGTCGATTCATCGGCAGCGCGCTTATGAGCCGGATCAAGGCGGAAAAGATGCTCGTGGTTCTGGGCATCTTCGGTGTCGTTCTGATGCTGGTATCCATGGGTACGCATGGCCAAGTCGCCATCGGGAGCCTGGTCCTCTGCGGCCTGGCCAACTCAATCATGTACCCGACGATCTTCTCTCTCGGCATCGCCGAATTGGGGCCGTTGACCAGCAAGGGCTCCGGCGTCATCACCATCGGCAACGTCGGCGGCGCTATCATTCCACCGATCTTCGGCTTCCTCGCCGACAAGGTGGGAATTCATTACGCCTTCGTGCTGCCCATCGTCTGCTATCTCTTCATCGCCTACTACGGCCTCTCCGGCTACAAGCCATCGCGCTCTGCTGTGGCGTAGGCAATATGAATTATTCGCTAACTCAACGGCCCTCCGGCTTACCCTGGAGGGCCAATGAGTTTCTGATGTTTTTCCGAATCCCGTTGTCGATGCTAAGTCGCAAAGAAGTATACTTATAATAAGGTTGATTGGAGTAAGTGCGCCTTGATTTACAGTTTTTATGAATCTCTTGGGCGGCAGCCCTTGTTTGCCTGTGCGGGTTTGATCGCTCTCGCGTTGGCCGGTTGCGGCGTAAATCCAACTACTCCGCAGATCAGCTGGGCAAAGCCTGCGCCGATAGTCTATGGAACGGCTTTGAGCGCGACGCAACTGAATGCGACCGCAGGCGTAGCTGGAAGATTCTCCTATTCCCCTTCTCTAGGTACAGTGCTCAGTGCAGGCTCACGTACGCTCGACGTTACCTTCACTCCCACCGATACAACCAACTTTGCCTCCGTCACCGACAGTGTGACGATCACCGTGAATCAAGCAACTCCGGTGCTGAGTTGGACCACTCCGGCGGCCATCGCTTACGGAACTGCACTTGGCGCCGCGCAGTTGAATGCCTCCGCCCCCGTCCCCGGAAAATACAGCTACTCACCCTCTGCAGGAGCCGTACTAACCCTCGGATCGCAACCGCTTTCAGTGATCTTCACGCCCACCGATAGCACGGATTATACGAGCGCCACCGACGGCGTCACACTGACCGTTATCCAGGCAGTCCCGTCGATCTCTTGGATTCCCAAAGGTCCTATCGCCATTGGTATGCCCTTGGGGCCGGAACAGTTGAATGCGACTGCCATCGCGCCAGCAGGTACAACGCCGGTGGGCGGGGACTTCAACTACACGCCCTCCGCCGGAACCATCTTCAGCACCGCCGGGCCGCAAAAGCTTTCCGTCAGCTTTACGCCCTTCGATACAACCGACTATACTTCGGCCTCGGCCGGCATCACCATGAATCCCTCTGTCTTCGATGTCGTCGCCTGGGGCGATTCACTTACCTGGGGCTATCAGGGATTCTATGATCAGGGCGATTATCCGGACGATCTCAAGAAATTGCTCTCTCTGTCCGTGAAAAACATGGGGGTTGATGGGCAAACCTCCACGCAGATTGGCGTTCGTCAGGGCGGTGTCAAGTCGGTGGTCAGCGTTGCCGGCGGGATGATTCCAACCTCAGGCGGGGTTACCGTCACCTTTCCCACCTGTTCCCAATCCGACTGTCCCACATATACACCTGTCACCACCTACGGTCCGGCGGGGGGACTTTCCGGCACGATCCTGGGAGTTCATGGAACGATCACGATCGACTCGATGACCTCGATACTCACATTCACGCCGACAACCCCGCCAACCAGCCCGGTCAGCGCGCCTGGAACTCCTCCGTTTATCGTGGACACGCCGTATTCCAGCGCCCTGCCCATCTTCTGGGAGGGCCGCAACGACTTTATGTGGACTGCGCAGATTCTATCCGATTTAGCCGGCCAGGTTGCGACCGTGCCCACGGGACAAGACTATGCGGTCCTGTCCATCATCAATATGCAAAGACCGAGCGAATGGTACGGCGTAAGCGGAAATACTTTATACCAGTGGCTTATTCCCTTTAACGAACAACTCGAAAGCATCTACCAATCACACTATATCGACATTCGAAAAATCCTGGTGGATGCCTACGACCCCACACAGGCCACCGACGTTACGGATTACCAGCACGACGAGGTGCCCACTTCGCTACGCGCAATCGATATCGAGGGAACACTCGTGAATGCAATTGGTCCGAACGACACGACAATTACCTTGACATCCAAGTCAGGCAACTTTCCGATCTCTGGATCCATCTTGAACCTTGACACGGGGGCCAATGCCGAACTTGTGCAGGTTACCGCGGCATCGGGAGATACATTCTCTGTAACCCGCGGCTATGGAGGAAATCAAACCTCGCACGCAGCCGGTGTGCCAATGAAGATGAACGACATTATCCATCTGAACGCGCAAGGATCTCAGGTCGTAGCCTGCGCCGTGGCACACTACCTTTCCGCGTATGCGAACTCTACACTGTCCACGACTTGCCCCTGAGCACAGACGCTGTCGTGTATCGCTCTCGTCCTGACTACCCGGTCAATCCACGCATTCATAGGGCAGATAAACCGGTTCCCAGACATACGCGTGGATGCGCTCCCTGAGCGTCTCCTCCTCCACGGTCTCAGCAGTTCCATCGGCCATCGCCTGTTTTGCGACGGCTTCGGCCACCACCAGGCTCACCCTGCGGCAATCGGCAATCGGTGGCAGCAGCGGGGCATCCGGTTCGGCGAGCGTGGGCGAGAGACTGGCCAGTGCCTTGGCCGAGGCCATGATCATCGCGTCGGAGACGCGCGTGCTCCGCGAGACCAGAATCCCCAGCGCCAGTCCGGGAAAAATGAACGAGTTATTGACCTGCGAGATGCGCACCAGTTTGCCGTTCACCTCGACCGGATCGAAGGGGCTGCCCGTGCCCACCAGCGCGCGTCCATCCGTCCAGCGCAGCAGGTCAGCCGGCACCGCCTCCGCCTTCGATGTAGGATTCGAAAGCGGGAAGATAATCGGCCGCGCGGTGTGGCGGGCCATCTCGCGCACAATCTCCTCGGTAAATGCGCCTGGCTGCGCGGAGACACCCACCAGAATCGTCACCCCGGCGTTGCGCACCACGTCCAAAAGTGAGATCGCGCAGGGGCCGGAGGCTGAGTCCGTCAGCTTCCACCCCTCCACCTCGCCCCTTGTGCGCAACAGCGTCTCCTGGCCGGGGCGGACGCCCTGGCAGCCCTCGACCAGCAGCCCATAGCGGTTGAAGCTGTAGATGCGTTTGCGCGCCTCGGCTTCGGTCAGTCCCTCTTCCTTCATGCGGGCCACCAGCAGGTCGCCGATGCCGATGCCCGCCGATCCGGAGCCGAACATTGCGATGGTTTGCTCCTTCAGTGGCCTCCCGGTAGCGCCGACGGCGGCCAGCAGTGTGCCTGTGGTCACGGCGGCGGTGCCCTGAATGTCGTCGTTGAAGGTGCAGAGCCGGTCGCGGTAGCGCCTGAGCAGAATCGCCGCGTTCACCCCGGCAAAGTCCTCCCATTGCAGCAGAATGCTCGGCCAGCGGCGCTCGACGGCCGAGACAAACTCCTCGATGAACTCGTCGTACTCCGGGCCGCGCACCCGCTTCTGCTGCCAGCCGATATAGATCGGATCGTTCAGCAGTGCCTCGTTATCCGTGCCCACGTCCAGCAGGATCGGCAGGCAATGCTCCGGCGGAATGCCGCCCAGCGCGGTGTACAGGGCCATCTTGCCGATGGGAATGCCCATGCCTCCCGCGCCCTGATCGCCCAGGCCCAGAATGCGTTCGCCGTCCGAGACGACGATGCAGCGCACCTCGTCAAAGCGCTGGTCGGAGAGGATCTGCTCGATGTGATGGCGATGCGTATAGCTCAAAAACAGGCCGCGCGGCCGCCGCCAGATCTCGCTGAAGCGCTGGCAGCCCTCGCCCACCGCCGGGGTGTAGACCACCGGCAGAAGCTCCTCGGTATAGTGCTCGATCATGGAATAGAATAAGGTTTCACAATTGTCCTGCAAGTCGCGCATATTACTGTATTTAAGAAACGAGGTCTCGCGCCCGTCCAGCACCCTCTTGCGGCGAATGCGCTGGTCCTCCAGGCTGCCGACGTGAGGCGGCAGAAGGCCATGCAATCCGAAGTCGGTGCGCTCCTCCTCGCTGAAGGCGGTGCCCTTGTTGAGCCGGGAGTTCAGCAGCAGTTCGATCCCATGAAGTCCGATCCGCACCGCACCGCCGTCGCACTGCTTCGCCTTCGCTGTCTCGCTCATTAAGCATTCTCCCGTATTTTTCTTCTGGATAGCAAAAGAGTTGCCCCGATCATGGACAATCTTCAGCCTATCGCGCAGGGAGCGCAATCTCCTGTTGCCTGCGTCACAGCTGTGAAATTGAGATGGCCTAGTCACTCATCGCTATCGTGAAGAGGAAATTGTTTCCATTCCCAATAGCGCAGAGGTTCCCTAAGGCTAACTAACTGGCCGGAACTCGGTACTCTCAAGTTCGTACATTCGAGGGTTCTCAGGACGCCAGCCAAATTTAAATTGTGGGGCCATACTCATCCTTTGTGCCAGAAATTAAGAGCCTTAGGAAAAGTCTGCCGGTTCGGGGAACTCATCCCCCATCCGTGGAAACTCATAATTAATATCGATTTCTTCAACCTCTGGCATCGCCAACAGATCGATAATACTCTGCCGATTGTCGGCAATCTTCCGATACTCTTCCATTGTAAGCAGAACATAGGCGTTGCGCCCGTCTTCCGTGATGAAGACAGGGCTGTCTTTGCTTGCTCTCTTCGCGCGGCTTGGATACTGATCGAATTCAGTGCTGGATATTGCGGTGATGGCGAAGGTGACCTCCCATAGAAACCTGTTTCTATTGTGGCGCGAATCACGCCCGCTCGAACGTGATCAGCGCAACCTCCGAGCTGGTCCCCACGCGCATCGGAGGACCCCATGTCCCGGCTCCGCTCGATGTATACACTTGCAGCGCGCCGAAGCGCTGCAATCCGTAGATGAACCGGCCAAAGGCGCGGCGGGTAAACCATGTGAAGGGAAAGATCTGTCCGCCATGCGTGTGGCCGGAGAACTGAAGGCCGATGCGCGCCTGCTCGACAACCGGCAGGCGGTTGGGCACGTGGTTCAGCAGGATGCTGGCCCTGCCGGGCTTCAGGTTCAGGCCCTCCAGAATCGCGCGCAGACGAATCGGCGAACCAGAATCACCGTGCGAGACGCCCGCGATCTGTAGACCATCGGCGGTTACCATCTCGTTGGCCAGCACGCGCACTCCAACGCGCGTCAGCAGCTCGCCGTAATGTGCGGCATTGCCGAACTCATCGTGGTTCCCGGTGGAAAAATAACTGCCCAGCGGCGGAGCCAGCGCGCGGAAGGGCTCAACGAGCGCCGCCGCATCCGTGCCGGAGCCGTCGAAGAGGTCACCGGGAAGGAAGATCACATCTGGTTTCAGACGGT
>Ga0302155_10002534_pt1 | contig 12290 bp, 9 predicted proteins | sample I_Bog_N3_1_FD_193508 | JGI IMG/M metagenome (GOLD analysis project Ga0302155, IMG submission 193508) | Peat permafrost microbial communities from Stordalen Mire near Abisko, Sweden - I_Bog_N3_1 | ecosystem: Environmental > Terrestrial > Soil > Wetlands > Peat | place: Sweden: Abisko, Stordalen...
TACCGGCAAAGAACGTGATGCCGAATCAGGCAACGACTACTTCGATGCGCGCTACTACAGCTCTGCGATGGGACGGTTCATGTCGCCGGATTGGAGCGCCAAAGAAGAGCCGGTGCCGTACTCCAAACTCGACAACCCGCAGACGTTGAATCTCTATAGCTACGTCGTCAATAACCCACTTACGCAGATCGATGACGACGGCCACGAAATCATCTACATGACGACGGGGCCGAACGCGTTGCAGAATGAGCAGGTAGTCAGGGACTCCGTAACCGCGATCCTGGCCAATCCAAATACTGCTGGCAATCTATCAGGCTACGTCGGCAAGGACAATCCAGACCTCGTGATTATGAACGGTGATCTGAGCAAGTTGGACAATCCCACTCAGGCTCCTGATGGATCACCGGGAGCTTCGATAACGAAGGGTGATGCCGAACCGGTTATGTCCACTTCAACCGACGCGAATGGGAACAAAACAGACCCGCAGTTCAGCGGCGCGATCATCACAATCGATAACCGCACAAGTGCGGGCGACACGCCAAGTGTGATGACTCACGAAACCGTTCACGCTGGAGAGATGAAGGCGAACCCAAATCAATTCGTCAAGGACTCGGCAGCCGAGAAGAATATGCCTCATGACAAGAGACCGCAGGAACAACGGGCGAACGCAGCACAAAACAAATACGGCCCTGCAATAACGAAGGCCGTCAAGCAGATGGAAAAAGCCCGCAAGAAGGAGCAGCAATGAAGATCAAAAAGCTGTTCCTAACCGCCTTCGCAACCGTGGTGTTGCTGCCAGCGTTGCGAGTATCAGCCAATGCACAGATGAACGAGCAAAGCGCAAGGGAGAAAGCCCTAAGTATTGCCCGCCCACAACTGAGCTATCTTCGGCCTGGGCAGTTCCTGAGCGTCCAAAGAGACGAGGGGCTGGAGCAGAAACTAGCAGCCTTGGTGGGAGGACTGGCCGGGTCAGAGTTCATCTACAGGTTGAGTCCGGTGGGTGACGAGATCAAGGAGCGTTCCGTCGTCCATCACATCATCACGGACATCGACGATCCTATGTCTCTGGTTGCCGTTAGCCCGCTCGACGGGAGTACCTATCTGCTCCACGGCTTCGCGACATCGAAGGCCGATTTTAATCGGCTGATGGCGGCTCTGAAGGTGAAGATATCCAGCCCCGACCAAGCCGAAGCTCTGGCGGACTTCTACCGCGAAGTGAACCCAGAGCGTCGCCCGCTGACTCCGGCCCCCGGTCTCCTCGATCTAAAGCAGGCTGCCGAGCGGCAGTGTCAGGCGGTTCCGTTTGACGCGAACGAGAAGGACTTCGAGGCGTGGTGGAAGCACGCGAAGGCGGTCTACTCAAAAGCTTCGTTCAAGCAAACATCAACTCGCAGCGACGGCGGTTATGCCGTCGAATGGGTCGTGTTGTCCTCTCCCGGTGCCGGTATGTGCGGCGGTGCTGCTCTGCATGCACGTCTGGGGGTTGGCTCAGACGGCCAAGTCGGGGACATAGCCTTCCGGCCTTTAGAACCCGCTACAGGTCGCCGCTAAGCGGCTTGAGGGTGAGAGACAATGAAGACCGTCTTCCAGGTGCTTGTTGGCTTGGTCTTGTGCGTCGGCATCGGAGCGATGCTGATCTACTCCAGCCTTCCGATCTTCTGGGAACACGAAGAACCGCTTCAGGCCCATGTTTACTCCATCACTTGGCGATCTGGCGTCATGCTGGTTGTGCTCCTGGCGGTCACTCAGGGCATTTCGTTCCTGGCCTTCCGTCGTGTCCGCTTCGGTGTCAGGGCTGGACCGGGACGGTCGCAGCCCTGAGCTTGTGGTTAGTCTTCGGCCTGATACTCGACGTTCAGGTCAGCAATCCGGGCCACGAGCTTCTGACGCCGCTCGCCTTCCGGGAGCCGGTCGGCCAGAGCGGTCAGCCGCTCAATCTCCGCCTTAATCTGCTTCTTGGACTTGTCAGCCATCGGTTCATCCCCCTTTCTGAATGTCTAATACTCAGGTCCGAGCCGAAATCAGCCTTATCGAAAAGAAATATTTAGTGCGGTCTGAGGGCGGGTGGCCACTGTCTCGGTGACCTGTCCCAACCCAGATGAGGGTGCCACCGGTCCCTCGCTGTTGGGGACCGGTGCGTAGACACGTTCGGCTGCTGGAGCTACGACGCCTTTGGCAACCGGCGGATGGCGCACCCTTAGTTTTTCAGAATCTCAACATTCCCTCAAAAATGGGTGCCCCATCCTTCGTTTGTTTCTAACGAAAGCCGGTCCTGAGCAACGTCGAAGGGGGTGGGTTCCCACCAATCTAGACCCTCGCATCGGGAGTACAATTCTTCGAGCGCGAGCTCCAGGCATGAGCGGGTGCGATACGGTTTTGTAGTTGCCGACTATGTTCTGTTGCAGGAGATTTATAAGGAGGCCAGAGAGTGAAAGCGGCCGGGACCGGGGAGATCCAGCTTCGCAGATCCTCGATGAACGGCTTTGCATGGGCCTGGCGAATCTCTCGGCGTAACTCAGCCGGCTTGCTGCGGACTTCTTCTTCGATGCCGTACATAGCGCCGATGCCATTAATGGCCTCGGCGGTAGTGGGAGAACCTTAGCCCAAGACAATGCGTACGTTCCCCAGCGTCAAGAAGAGCCCGACTGGGACGCAAACGCAGATAAGAGCCATCAAGATCCCTGCTCCCGTAACCCCCAAGGTAAGCAGGACGAGTGTGGACGGCCAAACACTCGTGTGCTTCACCACGTGACGCGCTGAGAATCCGAGTCTTCCCACACACTTTGTGCGTGTGGTGAGTTTTGTTTGATGGCAGTACTCTCCCCCTTACAGCTGCGCGCGCAGTGTACGGTAGCGCACCCAATGGCAGGTGGCCCGGTCATAAAATAACCAAGAACTGCTGTGCCCCATTCATCGCAGTTCTATCGTGGATGAGTGGGAGACCACGAACCTCACCCCGCCCGCTCATCGCGATAAAACTGCGATGAACGGGGCACAGCATTCTATCTTGCCTTATCATCGAGGAGGGCAAACTAATGACCGGGCCACCTGCCGAAGAAAACTGGAGAAAGCCGGATTTCAATTAGTTCAACTCCGCTACTATAACTTCGTTGGTTATTTTGCCTGGTGGGTGAGTTTTTGCCTGCTGAAGAAGCGGTCCTTTGACGTAGCCGCGGTGCGGTTCTTCGACCGCGCAATCTTTCCAGTAGTTCATGGCCTTGAATCGCGCGTTTGCCAACCCCCTTTCGGCCAAAGCCTCCTGGCAGTAGCAATCCCTCGTGGAAGTCCCTCCTCCCGCGTTGTCGATTAGGTAGAGAAATTTCACTGGGACGCTACTCCGGTTTGGGCTGCCCGATGGCGCTTTCCTGTTTGGCCAGCTTCACGCGCGCGTTTTCCAGCTTGTGCTGCACCTTGGCCACATCGCCCGGCTCCACGTCGGCAGCTGCCGACTTGGCATATTCCGACAGCGATAGTTCCCACTGCGCCGCTGCCAGGCGGATGCGGCCGGTCTTCTCGTACAGATCACCCAGGTGGTCGTGAACCGTTGGGTCGGTCTGGTCGCGTTCTACGGCCTGGCGCAGGTTATCCTCCGCCAATTCGTACTGTCCCAGTTTGAAATAGGCCCAGCCCAGCGAATCGAGAAAGGCGCCGTTGATCGGCTCCAGCTCGACGGCCTTGCGAATCAGCTTCAACGCCTCGGTCAACCGCGTCCCCTTATCGGCCAGCATGTAACCCAGATAATTCAAGGTCATGGCGTTCGACGGGTCGAGATCCAGCGCATCGCGGAAGAACTGTTCGGCCTGCTTATAGTCCTTTTGCCGCTCGGCCCACTCGCCCTTGAGAAACAGCAGAGAGATTCGGTCTTCGTTTTTCTTGGTCAGAGCACCAGCTTTGGCCAAGGCGTCGTCGGCGTCTTTCCAGCGCCGCAAGCGAATGTCCGTCTGGGCCAGCCACAGCCAGACCGAGCGATCGTTTTCCGTGTTATCCAGCAGTCCTTTAGCCAGCGCCAGCCCTTCGTCAGCCTTGCCCCGATCCGCCATTTCACCAGCAAGCGTCAATTTGAGTTCGCGATTCTTGGGATTGGCATCAACGGCTTTGCGAGCGATCTCCATTGACTTGTCGAACTGCTTCGCATCGCGGTAAGCGTCCACTTGCTCCTGGTAACCGCGCTGAGCTGAATCGCCTCCCATATCGATCATCTTCTGGTAAGTGGCGATTGACTGATCGGTCTTGTTCTCTTCGTGATATACCGCCCCCAGGCGCTCCAGAAAGACGCTGCGCGTGTTCTTTTCTTCGCTGGTGTAGGCGCCGTTGGCGTGGGAAGTCAGGTCCACCATCTTCTCATAAACCTGCGCGGCTTCATCGTACCGGGCCAGCACATCCAGCAAAAGCCCTTCATTAAACCCAGCTTCGAGTGAGGAGGGATCCGTCTTGCGCGCATTGCGCACTGTGGCCAACGCATCTTCATACTTTCCCTGGCGGCGCTCAATCTCAGCTATGTGGATCAGAGCCTCCGCATTCTCGGGGTCGGCGTCGGCAAGCAGCTTAAACTGTTTCAGCGCCTCGTCGAGCTGGTCGTCGTTGAGCAGCGCCTGCCCGAGTGCGTCGAGTGTGCGCTCGTCTCCCGGCTCCATGTCGGCGGCACGCTGAAAAGCGGCGATCGCATCCTTGGGCTGCTTCAACTGGTCATAGGCCGTGCCCAGGGCAAACTCCATCTTAGGGCTACGGTCGGCCACTGGAACTGCCTCAATCAACTTGGTTACGCGAACGAGGTCACCGCTTTCGCCGTAGAGGCGAGCGAGGTTCAGCACCACTTCTTCTGAGTCGGGCTCGATTGCCTGGGCGGTCTTGAACTCCTCTTCCGCCTTCTTGCCTTCGTGCTTGACGGTGTAGAGCTGGCCAAGCACCATGCGATCTTGCACGCTGTTAGGCTGCAACGCGACGATTTTCTCGAATTCAGCTAGGGCCAGATCAAGCGCATTGCCTGCGGGCGAAGACGAGGATACGGCGTTGGATGCATCGCTCAACTGGCGCAGATAGATCTTGCCCAGCAGCCTGTGCGCCGCAACGTCGTTGGGTGCGCCCTTGAGCAGCTCTCGAGCCGTGGCTTCGGCCTCGTGAATTCGGCCGGTGCGCAAGTACAGATCCGCCAGCCCGTCGTTCAACTGGGGCGAGTCCGGATCGGCGTTCAGCGCCAGCTTGTACTCCTCAATGGCCTGCGTCACGAGTTCAGGACGACCCAGGGTGGCGGCATCTTCTTCATAGCTATTGGCCAACGCCAGGTGATAGTACGCCTGAGCGCGATCCGGGGCCGGCGCGGCTGGCACAGCAGACTCCGCCGGAGTTGCTTTCGCGGGCGCGCCCTTGCTGGGCTTGCTCGCGGGCGCGGCGGTGTCGGGAGGGAATACATCCGGAGCGTTTTGAGCGCAGACAGGCAGCGCTGACAGCAGGACGAGGGACGCGGCGGCAAACTTGAGCCAGGAAGGTAGCGAACTAAGTTTTGGTTTCATCATCCAAGGGATTCCGTGCCTCTTGAGCCGAGCGGGCGAAAAACCGATCCGACGGTCCGAGAGGCAGCGCAGGCAGCCGGTGGGAGCAGCTCTGCCTACTGTACAGACGATTCTACCCGTCATTTGGCTCAATTGGTGTGCCGGATTGCGGGTTTTTCTCGATTGGGCAGGTTACCAGCATATAAATGGGCACGATCCCGCGCCAATAAAGCCCCCAGGCGCTCGATTGCCTATTTTATGGCGCGGCTCAGGCCGCGACCTCTCAAAACGCAGACTGGCTCAGAATCTCCTTAACGGAAGCGTTTGGAGGGCTCATCAGAGAAGATTTCGCCGTCTCGGATATGCACGACGCGATGGGCATACTCGGCGATGTCCGGTTCGTGGGTGACCAACACGATGGTGTTTCCATTGGCGTGCAAGGTGTCGAAGAGCGCCATGATCTCAAGGCCGGTCTTCGAGTCCAGGTTCCCGGTGGGTTCGTCGGCCAGGATGATCGAGGGCCGGTTGACCAACGCCCTGGCGATAGCCACGCGCTGGCGCTGGCCGCCGGAGAGCTCATTGGGCTTGTGATTCATGCGCGATTCCAGGCCGACGTCGGTGAGCGATTCCCTGGCGCGAGCAAGACGCGCCGCAGCGGGCGTACCGTTGTAGATCAACGGCAACTCCACGTTGTGCAGTGAAGATGCCCTGGCCAGCAGGTTGAAGGTCTGGAAGACGAAACCGATCTCCCTGTTGCGAATGCGGGCCAACTGGTCGTCGTCCAACTCGCTGACCAACTGGCCATTGAGCCAATAGCGGCCCTTGGACGGCGTATCCAGGCAGCCGATAAGGTTCATCAGAGTCGATTTGCCGGACCCGGACGGACCCATGATGGCCACATATTCATTGTGCTTGATGCTCATGGAGACGCCGCGCAGCGCCTGCACCTGCTGCTCGGAGCCCATATCGTAAGTGCGCCACAGATCTTCAACGACGATGACGTTGCCTTGCGGCCTGGCCGCTGGTTGCACAAGATTCTCGCTGTCCATCGTATTCAAAGTCATTCGTATCTCATCCTTTGCCTATTCCAGCCATCTTGCCGATGTACTACCCCTTACGAGTTGCCGCCAGAGGCCGGCAGGACCGGTTTGGCGGTGTCCCGCTTCACCAGCGCGTTGCTCTTGAGTGTGCGCAGCGTCTTGAATGGGCCGATGACAATCTCCCGACCATCGGTAAGGCCCGACAGCACCTCAATGTCGGTGGCGCCGGTGATGCCGGTTGTCACGAAAACGAACTTAGCCCGCAACTTCCCTTTTTCGTCCTTATCGACCACATAGACGCCTTGGATCGGCGCGCTTTTAGCCGCGGAAGCGGATGAGTTGGATGCGGCCTGCACGTCGCCCTGGCCCTTGGGGTTGTCGTCATCTGGGTCGTGCATAGTCAGCGCCTGGATGGGAAGGGAAAGTACATTGGACTTGTGCGCCGTAGTGATCTTGGCGGTGGTAGAGAGTCCGGGGCGCAGGTCGCTCGAAGGCGCGTCCAGCGTGACCACCACTTTGAAGTCTTTGGCCTCTTCAGTACCGGTAGTGGACTGCGAAGTGGCGATGCCGGTGGAGCGAAGCAAAGCCTGATCGCCCACCAGGGTCACATGTCCCTTGAAGACCTTGCCGGGCAAGGCATCCACGGTTACTTCGGCCGATTGACCGAGCTGAATATTGACGATATCGGTCTCGTCCACCTTGACCTCGGCCGTGACGATGCTCATGTCGGCCAGGGTCATCAACGTGGAGCCCTCGGCATTTTGAATGCCCTCTACCACCGTCTCCCCTTCGCGGATGGGCTCGTTGGTGACGATGCCGTCAAACGGAGCGATGGCGATGGTTCTATCGAGTAGATCCTGATTGAAGCGAAGGCTCGCGACCTGGGTTCCCAGGTGACCGCGGGCCGAGTCGGTTTGCGCCTTGGCTTGATTGAGGCCTGCCACGGCCTGCGCCACTGAAGCGAGGTCGGTGTCATACGCGGCCTTTTTGGCGTCGAAGTCCTGTTTGGCCATGATCCCAGCTTGATAGAGGCCCTGAGCGCGCTCCCAATCGAGACGCTTCTGTTCCAGATCGGCCTTGGCGTGCTCGACGTTGGCCTCAGCGGTTTTCTCCGCCGCAATATAGGAGGCAATGTCGGTCTTGGCCGCGGCGATGGTAGCCTGCTGGCCGGCGACATTCGCTTCCTGCTGCACATGCTCGATGGTGGCCACCGTCTCGCCCTTGGTTACCTTGTCTCCCTCCTTCACATAGAGATGGGTGACGCGGCCCATGGCGGTGGCGCCAAGGTTAACGTAGGTCTTGGCCTTGATCTGGCCGGTGCCGCTGACAACCGTGGCCAAATCCTGGCGCACGATCTTGGCGGTCAGAACCTTGGTATAGCCCGACTGCTGCTTGTAGACCATGAGGGCCACAAGTCCGGCAGCCACTACTACAGCGCCAATAATCAAGAGAATCTTTTTCATGTGCGATTCGTACTCCAGACATCTCCAGATTCAGTGTACGCAATTGGTCCGGGCAAGGTTCCCAGAGGTTGCAAAAACTACCCGTAGCTTTTGTTGGCTGCCCTTTCAAGCCGGATAGGGGTCGTGAAGGCAAAACCGAGGCGAATGACCCCTGTGAAGAGTGTGCTCATTGTTTGGACGATAGCATGACTCGTCTGGTCTCAAACCCTCTTCTACAGCGTATCTTTCCGGGTTACCTTCGCGGCTATTCCGAGTCTAACCCGCAGCCAGCTCCATACGGAATCTTGCCCAGCCCCACCGGGACCCGTAGAATAAAGGTTCGCAGGAGTTTTGAAGGCAATGACGTTTAACGGTCGTACGTTTCTGTTCGCCGCACTGAGTTGCGGCCTTGTTTTCGCCCCCACTGCCGGTCTATCGGCCCAGCAGACGGACAACTCGTCCGCTCAGGCACAGCCGCCGGCTCAACCCTCCTCCGGGCAGGGCCAGGAGCCGGACCCCCTTAAGCGCGAACGCACCGACAAGGAGAAGTTCGCCGCCAAGAAGGCTCTCGGCAATGAATTGAAGGGCGGCTACAAATCCTGGCTCAATCAGGACGTGATCTGGATCATCTCCGACGAGGAGACCAAGGCATTCAAGTCGCTGAGCAACGATGAGGAGCGCGACGCCTTCATCGAACAGTTCTGGCTGCGCCGCAACCCTAGCCCAGACTCGCCGGATAACGAATTCCGCGAAGAGCACTACCGCCGCATCGCTTACGCCAACGAGCACTTTGCCGCCGGCAAGCCTGGCTGGAGAACAGATCGCGGCCACATTTACATCGCCTACGGAAAGCCGGACTCCATCGACTCCCACCCCTCCGGCGGCAACTATGAACGGCCCATGGATGAAGGCGGCGGCTCGACCTCCGTCTTTCCCTTCGAGACCTGGCACTACCGCTACCTTGAGGGCATCGGCGAGAACATCGACCTCGAATTTGTCGATACCTGCCAGTGCGGCGACTACCACTTCACCATTGACCGCAGCGAAAAGGACGCACTGAAGCACACTCCCGGTGTAGGCCTGACGCAAGCGGAAGAAATGGGCAGTGCAAAAAAGGGTGACCGCTTCTCTGGCGGCCTTGAACAACTCGGCCTCGGCTCAATGCGCTCTTCCGAGCAAGCGAAACAATTCGACCGCATCGAACTGGCCGCCAAAATCATGGCTCCGCCGCCCATCAAATTCGCCGACCTTGAGAATTTCATCTCCGAGCACAAGATTCTCAACGGGCCAGTCTTCCCCTTCGACGTGCGTACAGACTTCGTCAAGGTGACGGAAAACACGGTTCTGGTGCCGATCACCCTTCAATTGAAGAATCGCGACATCACATTTGTGACCAAGGACGGCGTCGCAAAGGGCTTCGTGAACATTCTGGGCAAGGTGACCACTTTAACCCACAAGACGGTGCAGACCTTCGAGGATACGGTCCAGGTGGAACAACCTGCCGAATTGCTGGAGAAGAGTCTGGAGCGGAAATCCGTCTACTGGAAGGCTATTCCCCTGCTTCCCGGCCTCTACCGGCTGGACATTGCTATCAAGGACGTGAACAATCCCGATCATGTCGGACTCTACGGCAGCAGCCTCGAAGTACCCACATACCACGACGAAAAGCTGGCCACTTCTTCGCTGATTTTGGGGGACGAGATGAATACCGTCTCCTCGCGTGAGATCGGCGCGGGTTCCTGTGTCATCGGCAATACTCATATTTGTCCGCGTGTCACAGCCAACCGGGCCACTCCGGTCAGCTTCAAGCGCGCGCAACAACTCAACTTCTGGATGCAGGTCTACAATCTGGGTATCGACGACGCCACAAAGAGCAATCAGGCGACAGTGACTTACCAAATTACTCAAACTGCAACCGGCGCGGTGATCCTTGAAAAGCAACTGGATTCGAAGGATCTCGGGACACACAGCGACCAGTTAACTGTGGAGAAAACTTTGCCAATGGCCGGCCTTGAACCAGGAAAGTACAAGGTGACGATCACAATAAACGACACGATCTCAAAACAAGAGATTGCGCAATCGGCGCCTTTTGTCGTGGAATAGTATGTACCCGCTGGATGGGGGTTACCGAACGCAAGATTCGGAAACCTGCGGGATTCGGTTTGCAAGCGTTTTGCCAGGGACGCCGCCAGGTCACCTATCGTGATGATGCGCAGGGTCCATCTCGTGTTTTTCGCCGCGCTGATTGCCGTGGGGAGCGCTCCGGTCAACGGAGCCGCCCCAGGGTCGGTTTCGGGTGTGGTGCGCGATACCGCCGGTGTGCCGCAGATCGGTGCAGTGGTCCAGTTACTGAGCCCCGACCTGACTGTGATCGCCACCGTCTACACCGGCGGCGATGGGCGCTTTTCTATTCCATCGGTGCTTCCCGGCCGCTATGCGGTCAAGGCAATGGGCGCCTCCTTTTTGCCCTCGTTGCGCGAAAACGTCCGCGTCCGCACTAGCACCGTTGTCAATCTCACGCTGGGTACCTTGTATGAGGTGATGCAGTGGCTACCGACTGAGCCTCGAGCCAGCAACGCACAAGCAGACGACTGGGCCTGGACGCTGCGATCGGCCGCCAATCGTCCCTTGTTGCGTTGGCTTGAGGACGGGCCGCTGGTCGTTGTCTCCGATGGCTCCGGCGCTGCGCCCAAGCTGAAGGCCCGCCTCATGGCGACTGGTCAGGAGGGAACCTTCGGAGAGAGTGGCGAACGCTTCTCCGCCACGGTCGAAGAAACGCCTTCCAATAGCCGCGAACTGCTGGCCCGCGTGGATTTTGCCCCAAATACAGATGAAGGCATGGAATCGATGCTTGGCTTCCGCCAAGATCTGGGTTTTGCGGGCTCAGTTCAATCAGTGGCTGCGGTCGCCGTTCATCCGGAGATCGAAGACACCGGAGCCGAGGGACTGGACGAAGCGGCTATTCGTAGTTGGGAGACCTTGCAACTCGGCGACGAAATCGAGGCCGAGGTGGGTTCAACCCAGGTGCTGGCGCGCTTTGCCGGTCATTCTTCAAATGCTGTTGCCAACAATACGGTGGTTGCGGCGCTGCCGTTTGCCACCGTGGGATGGCGCAACGGCGACTCCACGATTCACTACCGCGTTGCGACCTCTATTCCCAGCCCCAATGCCACGAATGAAACGGAAGCTCAAGCCTGGCTGCCCCGGCTTTCCGCGCACAATAGCGGGCTCGCCCTCGAACATGGCTTGCACCAGGAGATCGGCTGGGAGAGGCGCACCGATGTTTCCAGCATGTCTGTTCAGGTCTTCGACGAAAAGATCGACAACTCCGTCATCGAGGCCATGACTCGCTTCGCTGCTGGCGATTCAGGCACAGACACAGTTGCTGTTCCCATGCTTTTCGACAGCGCCAGCGGGATCATGCGCGCTACCGGGCCGGACTACTCCGCAGCCGGCATTATGGCCACCCTGGAACGCCGGTTGCCAGGCTCCAATCATCTCCGCATCAGCTACGCCAACGGCGATGCTCTCATCATCCCACCCATGGCGTCGCCTTCCGAGCCTGCGGGGTTGGAAGACGTGCTGGCCTCAGCGCGTCCGCGCCGCGCCCAGACCTACTCCATCTCCCTCTCAGGTACGCTTGACGGCACAGGAACACGCTGGCGGGCCAGCTACCGCTGGCAGCCCGAAGAAACTGTAACCGGCGTTGCGCCGTTCCAGGCGGATGCCGACCAGCCCTATCTCAACTTCCATATTCGCCAGGCAATCCACATGCGCAGCAATGGAGCAGGCGGCATTGACGCCTTCCTCGATCTGCGCAACCTGTTGGCGGAGGGTTACCGGCCTTACCTTTTGAGCGATGGCTCCCTGGTCATCTTTGCGCAGGATCAGCGCAGCCTCGGCGGTGGCCTGGCCTTTACATTCTAGTGAACGTGTTCTGTTTTGAGAGAACGGCTGGTTCTTTGCGCCCTTTTCTTCCGCCGCAATGAAGACATGCCGCGGACGATCCTGTTTTGCGAAAGCTCTTAAGCTGGGTGCTGAGTTTTTAAGCCCGGCAGCGCAGACAGCCCGTGCTGTTACCGAGCCATATTCTTTGGATTCTGCTCCCGGCCTGTGCTATATTTTTCAAGGGACGGCTTGAAGTTCTGCCCCGTATTGAGTTGTGTAAGCTCCCGCTTCACGGCTCATCCCGATTGTTTGGACGCGTAGCTCAACTGGCAGAGCATTCGGCTCTTAACCGACAGGTTGTAGGTTCGATTCCTACCGCGTCCACCATAACATCAATAAAATAAGTAGTTTACAAACCGCCCGCCAAAGGC
>Ga0302155_10002541_pt1 | contig 12262 bp, 9 predicted proteins | sample I_Bog_N3_1_FD_193508 | JGI IMG/M metagenome (GOLD analysis project Ga0302155, IMG submission 193508) | Peat permafrost microbial communities from Stordalen Mire near Abisko, Sweden - I_Bog_N3_1 | ecosystem: Environmental > Terrestrial > Soil > Wetlands > Peat | place: Sweden: Abisko, Stordalen...
CATTCTGTCGGCAGTATCGCACGCGCAGAGTCCGCCGCGCCAGCGGCTTCGTTCTTGTCGCCAACTCGGAAGTTACCTAGCAGGTAACAGGTTCCCCAGGCATGGCTTTGACAGATGTCTGGGGGCGGACTCGGTGTGTCCCGAAAAGGCAGCCGCAGATCCTTCCACTTCGCTTCGCTCCGGTCAGGATGACAGTGCCTTTTTGAGTGATGTCACCTGACAGGCTTGGATCTTGTCGGCTGTCCCGCTTTACCGTTTCCCCTGAATCGTCTTTGGACCGCCGCCGCCGCCTAATTTTCTGGCTTGTCGTTTCGCGGCAATTTCATGCATTTCAAGGCCCATTTTCGACTTGTTGATGGCGAGTTGGATGGCAAGGTTGATCAGGTTTCCCGTACACCAATAGAGCGCCAGTCCCGAGGCAAAGTGAGACATCGAGAAGCCGAAGATTACCGGCATCATGATGGCCATCATGCGGCGCTGGTTAGGATCCATTCCCGGCGAAGGCGTGATGAACTGCACCAGGAACATGCTGACCAGGATGATGCCGGGCAGAATGTAGTGCGGGTCTGGTACTGAGAGGTCATGAAGCCAATACCAATGCGCCTGCCTCAGCTCAATCACGTTGGCCAGCACGCGGTAGTAGGCGAAGAAGAGCGGCATCTGAATCAGCAGCGGCAGGCAGCCGCCGTACATGTTCACGTTCTCCTGCTTGTAGAGCTCCATCATCTCGGTGTTCATCTCGGCCCGCTTGGGGTCGCTCACCTTGAGATGGGCATATTTCTTCTTGAGCGCGTCTACCTTGGGCTGAATGCGCATCATCTTGAGGGACGACTTCATCATCATCAGCCGCGTTGGCAGCATCAGCAGGTTGAAGACTACGGTGACGATGATGATGTCCCAGCCCCAGTTGGGAACGCCGTGCTCGTTGAGGTAGCGCAGCACCCAGTAGAGCGGTGTGGCAAGAATCGTCATCCAGCCGAACTGAATCAGCGGCTGCAGCGATTGGCCTGATGGTTTGCCGTCAGCGGCAGTGGCATGGATCGAAGCGAGGACGTCCATTGCTTTCGGTCCGGCGAAGAGGCGCACCTTTGTATAGCCGCTGGTGTCGCCGACAGCAACGCCCAGCACGTTGGCAGGCTTCTTCTGGCTGTTGGGATTGCTCAAGTCGCCGGGAATCTCAATGGCGTTGTGCAGCGTGACAATCGTCGTGTGCGCAGGGTCTTCAGGCAGAAACGCAGCGGCAAAATAAAGATCGGTAATCGCCGCGTAGGCATACGGCTGGTCGAGGGTGGCGTTGCCGCTCACTTTGGCTGCGGCCTCATAATCCTGCTTGCCATCAATGGACCACGAGAAGAAAGACGGAGTCGGCACCTGGGCGCGTGTGGTGGAGGAAGGAAGAAACTCTTCCATGTCTCCCAAGCCTGCGGGCCACTGCAACAGCGACCTGACAGATGCTCCGTTGCGCAGAACTTGTGCCTCGGCGCTGATTGCATAGCTCGCGTCGAAGCGGAAAGTTTTCAGCACATCGACGCCGTTGCCGGCGTAATGGAAAGTAACGGTTGTGGGAGCAAGTACCACGCCGGTGGCCGACGGCTGCGCGCCATCAACCGTCACCTGATAAAGTGCCTGATTCACCTGGGAGGTAAGCGCGGGTTCGTATGTGTAAAGCGAGAGTGGAAACCCGAACTCCGCCGCGGCCTGTTGTTGAACCATGTCCAGCGGCTTGCCGGAGGTGTCTTTATACTTCTTCAGAATCCATTGCTTCACTTGCGCGCCGCGATTGGTGAAGACGATTTTGTATTGCTCGTTCTCGACCGTTGTCTGCGTCTCAAGAGATGCAGCAACCGTTGGTGTGACCGTCCCATTGGCGGCGCCTGGCTGGCTTGCCTGAACGGCACCGGCCTGCGCTACTGCTGGCTGCTGCGTCTGCGACTGGGTTTGCGTGGCCGGCGTTTCCGTGGCCGGCTTGGGCTTGAAAAAATACTGGTAGCCCAGCAAAACCACCAGCAACAACACGGCAAAGCCTATCGTGGAGCGCATGTCGCCCCCGCCGCCACCACTGCCGCCGGGGGTGCCGGGCGTCTGAATATTGGGATTGCGAATTTCTGCCAAAGGGATACTTCCTTGTCGTTCAAGGCCTGTTCACAGGCGCTCGAAGCACACGACCGTCAGGGCGCTGCTTGTTCTATGTTAATGGTTCGTGGGGAAAAGGTCTTGTAATGGCAGCAGGCGGGACGGGATCAAGTCCTCCGCGTGCAAACGGATGGCAGCGCAGCAGTCTCCAGAGGGACAGCGCAACGCCGCGCGCGGGGCCGTGGGCGGCAATTGCTCCTGCCGCGTATTCAGAGCATGTGGGAAGGTATTTGCAGCCACCAGGGCCCAGTGAATGTATCGCCGGAGAAAGCCAGCGTTGATAAAAGGCGAGAGTGGCCAGCAGAATGCGCGTCATAAAGCAGGCACTTCCTGAGACATTTTTGCCGCCTCAGCCTGTGCCTGATGAAGAATACGCACAATCTCCGCCTCAAGTTTCGTAAATTCAAGCGTCAGCACAAAACGGCGCGGATGCAGGATCAGATCGAAACCTTTGGGAAGCAGTTCTACATGACGCCGCAAAGCCTCGCGCATCCGCCGCTTGATACGGTTGCGTTCGTGCGCTTTGCCGAGGACCTTTCCGGCAGTAAGGCCCACACGCGGGCCCGCCGGCATTGAGGCACTTTCATAAGCGCGCTGTTGCCGGGCTAGAAACCAGCTCATGGACGAAGAGTGGCGCTTGCGACCGCCAGCATAGGCACGCTGATAATCGGCGTGGCGCTGAAGGCGCGCTCCTGTCAACGATTGAGGCCGAGACGATAGCGGGGCTTGAATCGGGGAGGCCCTCTCTCTGTCGGATGATTCGAGAGACTGGCGCGTGCCGTTGCGGGGAAGGCTGTTCATGAGAATGCCGAAAGACGCGGATGCCAGAAGCGATTGAGACAGCGCCGGAAACCGCTGCGGTTGACTCCGCCTCAAACGAAACGATCGGCAAATGTTAGTCGCGGAAGCCTGCGCTCACAGATACACGCTTGCGGCCAATGGCGCGACGGCGGCTCAATACAGCTGCGCCGCTCTTGGTCTTCATCCGCGCGCGGAAGCCATGCGTCTTCACGCGCTTGCGGCGATTGGGTTGAAATGTGCGCTTGGGCATAAAAATGCGCTCCTGTTTCCTAATGAAAATCTGCGCCTTAACGGCAAGTTTTAAGTATACCGCAGGTTGCGTCTGGAATCCAGCCCAATGTGCTGCTCAAGGTAAAAGAACTCGTCGTCGGAGTCCTCACGGAAGTCTTCAATCCACCACCGCAATATGGTCATGCGAGTCACGAAAGCGAAGACCTGCGCTGCTCAATCTTGATCAATTCTGCTCATCTTTTCCGTGACTATGGTAATCTCCGTTGCACCATTAAACAACACTCAAAGTGACCCTCGGAACAAGTTTCACTGCCATTGGTGCAACTCTGGATGAGGGGAGAAAAGTTATGTGAATAGGGGATTGCAATGACCGCCAAATGTGCTACTATCGGGACCGTTCAAGAAAAGTTTCCAAGCGTCCCACGGAGCGTTTTATCCACGGCCCCGGATCGCAGTTTTCAGGGGCAGATCATCGGCATCCAAGTATCTGGTCGGTAGCAGTTGGACGCAGAGCCAAAGGCTTTGCGCCAACAGATAACCGTTGCCAAAATCGTCGTAGATAGACCGTCTCGGCACTAAATTAGGTGACGCAGGCAAGGATTAGAAAGATGGCATTTGCAACTTCGCCGGCAACGGTGCTCAATCCCTGGATTCAGATTCTCGCGGCCCTCGAGAAAAAGGTGATCCGCCAGTCCTTTGAAACCTGGCTCAAGCCCACGCGTTACAGTCACTCAGCCGGCCGCACGCTCTATGTCCGTGTGCCCTCGCCGGAGTTTCAGCACATCGGGGACAAGTATGGCGACCTGATTCAAGAAGCCATCGACCTACAGTCGCTGGAGTTCGACGACGTGAGCTTCGTCACCGCCGAGGAAGACCCCTCCATCCCTCCGCAGCGCCGCGACGGCGGCTTCGGCCCTGTGCCCTCGCACGCGCCCACTGCCCCGCCCCCACCACCGCGGCCCAATCCGCAGCAGGAGAGATTTGACTGGTCGACTGCCGCGCAGTTAAACCAACGCTATACTTTCGATAATTTCGTGATCGGCAATGGCAACCAGTTTGCTCGCGCCGCTGCCTTGGCCGTAGCCGAGCGCCCTTCCCGTGCCTACAATCCGCTCTTCCTCTATGGTGGCGTCGGCATGGGCAAGACCCATCTGATGCATGCCATCGGCCACGAAGTAAAACGACGCCAGCCCATGGCCAGCATCTCGTATGTCTCCGCGGAAAAGTTTACAAACGAGATGATCACGTCGATCCGCAACGATCGCATGACCAGCTTCCGCGATCGCTTCCGCACCGTGGATGTGCTGCTCATCGACGACATTCAATTCATCGCGCAGAAAGAGCGCACGCAGGAAGAGTTCTTTCACACCTTCAACGCGCTGCACGAAAGCATGAAGCAGATCGTGATTGCGTCCGATCGGCCTCCAAAAGAACTTACGGAAATCGAAGATCGCCTGCGCTCGCGCTTTGAGTGGGGCCTTATCGCCGACATTCAACCGCCGGACCTTGAAACCAAGGTCGCCATTCTGCAAAAGAAGGCGGAGAGCGAGCAGGTGACGCTCCCCACCGACGTCGCGCTGTTTGTCGCTTCCAATGTGCGCACCAACGTTCGCGAGCTTGAAGGAGCAATGACCCGCCTCATCGCCTGGTGCCAGATGAACCGCATGGAGATTACGCTGGCTTCAACGCAGCAGTGCTTGAAGCAGTTCATTGACATGCAGGTGCGCAAGATCACCATCGAGGCAATACAGCGAGCAGTTGCCGAGCAATTCGGAATGCGCGTCTCCGACCTGAAGCAGAAGAACAACTCGCGCAATGTGGTGGTGCCGCGCCAGATTGCAATGTATCTGGCCAAGCAGATGACAGAAGCGAGCCTGCCTGAAATCGGACGCCAATTCGGCAACAAGCACCACACTACGGTGATGCATTCGATTGCCAAAATCGATGAGCAGCGCCGCGCCGATAAAGACCTGCATCGGACCCTGAATAAGTTGCAGGAATTGCTGAACGGGTAGCAGGTCGGCACGAAAACGAAAGCTAGGTACCCCAGGTCTCGCAGTCGAGTCCTGGGATACGACAACACCTACCTATCGCTGGCTGGCTTTCCCTGCCAGCACCTGCCGATTGAACTCTTCCGATTGCCCGCGACCTACCGTTAGCGGCTTCCATGCAGCATGACTCAGATGCTTGGCCAGAAACACAAGCTGACCGCAGTGGTAGCTGTAATGCGCGACCTGCCGGTTGATCGCCTGCATCACGGAATGAGCCTCGCCGCGAATGGTCACCGTCCGCCCCAAATCATCCTCGTTGAGCGGCTCAAGCGCCGAAAATAGGCAGGCCCAGCCTTCTTCCCACGAAGCCATCAGCTCCTCGCGCGTGGGCAGCGGCTCAACAAACTCCAGATCGCGGCGTCGATCCGGCTTCTCCCCATCGGTGGTCAAAAAATCGGTAAATCGCGACCGCATATTACCAGTCATGTGCTTCATGATCAATGCAATCGAGTTCGATTCCTCGTCCAGCACAGCAGTCAGTTGCTCGTCGTTCAATTGCGCCAAAGCTCGCTCCGCCAGGTTCTTGTAGTAGCGGAATAACGCCAGCGAATCTTTCAGATAAGAAGTTGTGAATTCCAGTGCCATGCGGATATTCTCGCACTGCTTCAAGAAACATCAAGCCCAAACCGCCGCTTGAAGCATTACTCTGGAAGACATAATCATTTCCGCTTCCCACGGAGAATCATGCCTTCGAGCCACATCCTTTCCCGCCGTAGATTTTTCGGCGCTTCAGCCGCGGTTGCCGCGACAGCCGCAATGAGCGGTGTCCAAACCGCATTCGCCGAATCCACCGCCGCGCTGCCGCCAGCCATCGCCGCGCTTCCTGTCCTTTCAGGCAAACCACGACCCTTCACAAACGCCGAGCGCGTTGCCCGCATCGACCGCGCCCAGCAACTCATGGCGGCGACAAAAATCGACGCGATCATCCTGGCCAATTCCACCACGTCCTCTGTTTATTTTGCCGACCTGCGCCTCAATGGCGGCGAGCGTCTATGGGCTCTTGTCATTCCTGCCAAGGCCAAGCCCTTCCTCGTTTGTCCGGCATTTGAAGAGGGTCGCGCGCGGGAGCTGCTTGAGGCCGGCCCATTCGGCAAGGACGCCGACGTTCTGGTCTGGCAGGAAGACGAAAGCCCCTTCGCGGCTCTCGGCAAGGGACTCGCCGATCGCGGACTTTCCTCCGGCACCATCGGCCTTGACGAGAACATGAAGTTCGTTTTCGCTGAAAGCATTCGCGCAGCTAATCCGCACCTGACAATTGTCAGCGCATCGCCAGTGACCGCCGGCTGCCGTATGGTCAAAGATGCGCACGAGATCGAATGCTTGCGCCTGGCCTGCCATGCCACTCTGCTTGTCTATCGCGCGGTTGCTCAGTCTCTCAAACCGGGCATGACCACCGCCAACGTTCACTCGCTCGTCGCTGCCGCATATGCGCGCGTAGGCTTTGAGGGCGAGGCAAGCCTCAACATTGACGAGTTCACCGCCTCGCCACACGGGTCGCGCCAGCAGCAGACGCTGCGCGAAGGCAGCATCCTCATGCTCGATGACGGCTGCTCGGTTGAAGGCTACACATCCGACATCACGCGCACCTTCGTCCTCGGCAAAGCCACCGACAAAATGAAGCGCGTCTTCGACCTCGTCCACCGCGCCCAGGCCGCCGCTGTTCAAACCGCGCGTCCCGGCGTGCCTACTGCGGATGTGGATGCCGCTGCACGCAAGATTATTGTCGACGGCGGATTCGGCCCTGGCTACACCTACTTCTCGCATCGACTCGGCCACGGCATAGGCATGGATATGCACGAGTGGCCATACTTCGTGAAGAACAATATGTTCGGCTATGACCCTAACCCGCATTTGTTGGCCGGCAATCTCCTCAGCGATGAGCCAGGCATCTATATCCGCGGCGAGTTTGGCGTACGCCTGGAAGATGACCTGCTGATAACTCAATCCGGTTCGGAGTTACTAACTCCACAAAGCCCGTCCCTCGAAGATCCTTTCGGTAATATGGAATGAAAACTAAGTTAGAGGCAACCGAAGCAAAGGCGACAAATGCTCGGCGCGATGGCCTGCTTCTATTAGTGCTCGGCAGCATCGTCTTCGTCCTGCTCGGCGTGGCGTTGCAGGGCGCGGTTCCCAGCAAGAATGTGGATTTCCGCGTCGTGTATTACCCCGCTCGATGCCTGCTTCAAAATCAAGATCCATACGATCCGAGCCAGGTGATGAGCCTTTATCGGGCAGAGGGTGGAGATGCTCCGTCAGACTCGGACAAGATTCGTCACATGGTCGCGGGCTATGTCTATCTGCCGAACGCCTTCACTTTCACAATTCCGTTTGCCCTGTTGCCGTGGGGGCCGGCGCACATTCTATGGCAGGTGCTGATCGTTGGCAGCTACTTGCTTGCGTCCTATCTCGTGTGGGACCTGACAGCACAATGGGCGCCACTTGCAGGTGGAGCGATTATTTGTTTCTTGCTCATCAACAGCGAGCTACTGCTCCTTACATCCAATGCCGCGGGAATTGTAGTCAGCTTGTGCGCAATTGCGGTCTGGTGCTTCATGCGTGATCGATTTGTGCCGGCGGGCATCGTTTGCATGGCGGTTGCATTGCTCGTGAAGCCGCAAGATGCGGGACTCGTGTGGCTCTACTTCTTTTTGGCCGGCGGAGTGAATCGCAAACGCGCGATCCAGGCAGCGCTGCTGACAGCGGCATTGAGCGTACCGGCGGTCCTCTGGGTGAATCACGCAGCCCCCAACTGGACGCAGGAGTGGCACGCAAACATGGCCACCGCAGAGGCGCGCGGAGGCACCAGCGATCCCGGCCCAACTTCGGAAGCGAGTCACGGCCTCGCCATGGTGATCAGCCTCCAATCGGCTATCAGCATCTTCTGGGATGATCCGCATATCTATAACCCAGCCAGCTATCTTATCTGCGCACCCATCCTGCTTCTATGGGGTTACGTTGCTCTGCGCAATCGGCCCACTCCATCCAGTGCGTGGCTTGCTCTCGCCTCCATAGCCGCCATCACGATGCTGCCGGTCTACCATCGCCAATACGATGCGAGGCTTTTGCTGCTCACGGTGCCGGCCTGCGTGATGCTGTGGGCGGAAAGCGGTCTGATTGGCCGGCTCGCCCTATTCGTAAACATGGCAGCCTTCGTGTTGACCGGCGATCTAACCTGGGCAATCATTCTTGCACTGATCAATCGCCTGCATGCGCCTGTGGTTGGGCTATCAGGGAAAATGCTGATCGTCGCACAGGTTTTTCCTGCACCCGCGATACTGCTGATCATGGGTATTTTCTACTTATGGGTCTACATAAACAAAAGTCATGGAGACAAGCTCGTGCCGTCCCAGCAAGATGGATAGCTTGAATCATTTTCAAAGCATTTTTATGGAGTTTTGCAGTCTAATTCGTAGAAACGCGCACAATGAATTCATGGCCTCCAGAGGACCGCAAATTCCTCAGTTCCCTCAATTCAAACTGTCGCAGTCCCCCTCCGCTTGTACCGCTACTGAAGGGCCCCACCCCCCCCCCAGGTAAAATTCGTTTTTGGGCTGTGAAGCTGTGGAGGAGTACTTAACAGACACAAAATAAATAGTTTAAAAGAATGAAGCCCACAGAAACACAGCCCCTGTGAATCAGTGAATCTGTGGAGCTATCATCAAGTTTCTTGGTGCGGATGCCCCGGGGAATCCAGTCGTTGCGGATTGAAATGCACCGGCTTCCAATACAATGGGATTTGGGAGCATGAACGAATGGCACACATGGTTTTTTGCGTACGCAACAAGAAGGAGATGGAGGGCCTGGATGAGCCGCCCTTCGACTCGGAGTTCGGCCAGAAGATTTTCAAGAACGTCTCCAGGCAGGCGTGGGGCGAGTGGGTAGATCGGCAGAAGATGCTGCTGAATGAGTACCGGCTGCAGCCTTGGACGCCGTCCGCGCAGCAGTTTCTGGTGGAACAGATGGAGCAGTTCTTTTTCGGCGAAGGCTCGGGGCTGCCTTCGGAGTTTGTTGCGCCGTCGCATTGATGGCAGCGCCAAACCGTATCTGAAAGTAGCAACCTGATTCCATCAAAGAGACACAAACTGAGCCTTGCGGAGCCGGTGAATTGGCAAGTTGGCGGTCCTCTCATGAGCCGCTTCTGACGGTTCTGACCCCACGACAAGTTCATTTGCGGGACGCTGCTGGTAGAATAGAAATTGCCGCATTGTGTGGCGATTCGCCGCCGTGGCGCTCCCAACCCATCGCTCCCTGACTTGATAATCGGGGGCCTGAACAAAAAAGGAAAAACTCCCTGTGACCCAGACGATACGTAATATCGCCATCATCGCCCATGTTGACCATGGGAAGACAACGCTTGTGGATGCCATGCTTCGGCAATCGGGAACCTTCCGCGCCAACGAGCAGGTAGCCGATCGCGTGATGGATTCAAACGAGCTGGAGCGGGAACGCGGCATCACTATTCTGGCCAAGAACACGGCTATCGTTTTCGAGGGCGGCAAGATCAATATTGTGGATACACCGGGCCACGCCGACTTTGGCGGTGAGGTAGAACGCGCACTGAAGATGGTGGACGGCGTGATGCTGCTGGTCGATGCAGCCGAGGGGCCGCTGCCGCAGACGCGCTATGTGCTGGCCAAGGCTCTGGAAGCAAAGCTGAAGCCTATCGTGGTTATCAACAAGATCGACCGTCCCGATGCGCGCCCGCAGGAAGTACTGAACGAAATTTACGACCTTTTCATCGACCTGGATGCGGACGAATCGCAATTGGATTTCCCGGTCCTCTACGCTGTCGCCAAGAATGGGCAGGCGACCACCGATCTAGCCAAGCCAGGGGAGGACCTGCAGCCGCTGTTTGAGGCCATCGTTTCGACGATTCCGCCAGCTACCGGCGACGAGACGGGAACGCTGCAGATTCTGGTTACCAATCTCGATTATTCGGAGTACTTTGGGCGCATCGCGATCTGCCGTGTCTTTCAGGGAACGCTGCACGCGGGGGATGATGTGACCATCTCCAAGCGCGATGGAACTCTGCAGAAAACGCGGATTACCAAGCTGTTTACTTTTTCTGGTCTCAAGCGGATTGAGACCACCGAAACCACCATGGGCGACATCGTTGCCGTGGCCGGCGTTGAGGGCATCACCATCGGCGAAACGATTACCAGCGTGGATAACCCATCGCCGCTGCCGCTGATCGTGATTGACGAGCCGACGATTGCAATTCAATTCAGCGTGAACAACTCCCCCTTTGCAGGGCGCGAAGGCCAATATGTAACCAGCCGGAACCTGCGCGAGAGGCTTGAAAAAGAATTGCTGACCAACGTCAGCATTCGCGTGGAAGACACGGGTTCGCCGGATACTTTCAAGGTCCTGGGCCGCGGCGAATTGCAACTGGCGATTCTGATTGAAATGATGCGCCGTGAGGGCTTTGAACTTTCGGCTGGTCGGCCGGAGATTGTCACAAAGACTGTCGACGGTCAGCGCCTTGAACCTGTCGAGCACCTGACCATTGACGTCCCCGAAGCCTACACCGGCACTGTGATTGAGAAGCTGGGGCCGCGCAAGGGCGAGATGACCAAGATGCACAATCATGGGTCGGGCCGCGTGCGCATGGAGTTTCGAGTACCGAGCCGCGGTCTAATCGGTCTGCGCAGCGAAATGCTCACTGAGACGCGCGGGACTATCGTGATGAACGCGCTGTTTGATGGATATATTCCGTATCAGGGAGAAATTCCGCAGCGGCCTACAGGCGCATTGATTTCCGATCGCCAGGGTACGACGACGACTTATTCGTTGAACGGGCTTCAGGAACGCGGCACTCTTTTCACCGGCGCGGGCGTTGAGGTTTACGAAGGGATGATTGTCGGCGAGCACTCGCGCGACAACGATCTCGACGTGAACGTGGTCCGCGAAAAGAAGATGACCAACATGCGCGCGTCCAGTGCGGACGAGGCGATTCGCCTGGTGCCGGTCAGGGCTCTGAATCTGGAGCAGGCAATTGAGTTCATCGCGGAAGACGAGATGGTCGAGGTTACCCCGAAGTCTCTGCGTTTGCGGAAAAAGATTCTGCAGCAGAATCAGAGGCCCAAGCGGTGGCAAAAGGGCGGCGGAGAGTAATACTCATCGAATTCGCGAAGACGTCAAAGTCCCCGCTTCGCATCAAGTACACGCGCTAGCGCTTCTTCCGCCGTGACGCCTGTTGCGGATAGGTGGCCCATCTTTCTTCCTTTACGCGGGGTGTGCTTTTCGTAAAGATGCAGGCGTACTCCAGGAACGGCAAGAGCAGCAGCAAAGTCCGGCTCACCATTTGCGTCGATCCATATCTCGCCGAGCAAATTGACGATCGCGGCAGGAGTGATCAGCGCGGTATCGCCAAGCGGAAGATTGCACACTGCGCGTACATGCTGTTCAAACTGGCTGGTCACGCAGCCGCGCTCACTCTGGTGATAGCTGTTGTGCGGACGAGGCGCTAGTTCATTGACTAGTAGATCACCCTGGCGAGTTACAAAGAACTCTACGCACAGCAGGCCCTCCAAACCCAGGCGCGCGATGATCGCCGATGCCAGCGCCTGAGCTTTGGCCTCAAGCTCAGCGGGCACACCGGCAGGCAGCACGCTCCACGCCAAAATCTGATTCTCATGGTGATTGCGCGCCGCTGGGTAACTGCGCACTTCGCCGGCTGGATTGCGCGCGGCCATCACGCTGATTTCATAATCGAGGTCCAACGCTTGTTCGGCTACTGCGGGCTGCTCGCCTAAGAATTTCCATGCGGCAGCAACAGCTTCCTCAGCCGCAGGTGAGTCAATGCCGATTCGTGCCTGTCCGCGCCCATCGTATCCGCCACGTCCAATCTTCAGAAACACACGTCCGCCCAACGCTGGAACAGCTTCCTGAAGTTCCGCTTCGCTTTCTACCACGCGAAAGGGGCCAACAGGAATGCCTGCGTCCGCGAGCCAGACCTTTTGCAGAGTCTTGTCCTGAATGATGCGGATGGGTTCAACTCCGGGTCGAAGCGGAGCAATCTCGGCCACCTCTGTGAGAGCATCTAC
>Ga0302155_10002546_pt1 | contig 12253 bp, 7 predicted proteins | sample I_Bog_N3_1_FD_193508 | JGI IMG/M metagenome (GOLD analysis project Ga0302155, IMG submission 193508) | Peat permafrost microbial communities from Stordalen Mire near Abisko, Sweden - I_Bog_N3_1 | ecosystem: Environmental > Terrestrial > Soil > Wetlands > Peat | place: Sweden: Abisko, Stordalen...
GGCCGGGTGTCCGCTATAGGCAAGGATATCGATGGGAGTCTGGGCACGTAGCGCATGCAAGAGCGATACCAGAGCGCCGGGCTGTTCGAAAGGTTCACCGCCGGAAATCGTGATGCCCTCGGCGCAGGGTAGCCAAGGGGCAAGATGCGCAAGTACGTCTTGAACAGTTGTCTTGCCTTGATTGGTCGTCCATGTATCGGCCGAGATACAGCCAGAACAATGGAGGCTGCAGCCCTGAAACCATATGCCAATACGCCTGCCTGGTCCCAGGGTCGTTACTGGAAAATGCAGGCGTGAGATACGGATGTCCATGGATTACAGTTTCTGCAGCTGCAGCTCGCCGGACTCAATCCCTTTCAAGGCGAAACGGGCTCCAGCTTGCGCATCCAGATCAAATAGTCCTCGAGCCAAGGGATTGATGAGATGTGCTTCGATTTGGTTACGTATGCCACGGCCACCGTTGGATAGATCGCTGAGACAACGTTGTTTCAGTGCGGCTGCTGATACAGTATCAAGTTCGATTGTTATTCCTTGCGCGGCGATATCATCCAAGACTGCGCGAACCATCTGTTCGAAGATTTGTTCAGCAACGTCTTGACGAATGAAATCAAAGACGATGATGTTTTCGCCGATACGGTTGAGTATTTCAGGTCGATTTAAAACAAGCTTAAAGTGGCGTTGAATTTCGTCAAGAACCTTTTCTTCAATCTTCTCAAAAGGATCATTCTGCATAACGTTGGCAACACGTTCACCCGATTCATCTTGTCGGTAGATGCCTAGATTGGACGTAAATATGATCAATGCTTCGGAAAAATAGACCCTATCTCCACGGCCAGAGGTAAGGACGCCATCGTCGAGGATCTGCAGGAACTTGTCGAGTATGCGCGGATGAGCTTTCTCTATTTCGTCAAAGAGCACCACACTAAAGGGACGTTCCCGAATGGCGTTCGTTAATTCTCCGCCGACATCATAGCCAACGTAGCCTGGCGGCGCGCCAATGAGGCGCTGGTCTGCATGCTCGGCGCTGAATTCAGACATATCAAACCGAATGTAGGCGTTTTCATCACCAAACAATAAGCTCGTGACAGTTTTTGCCAGCTCCGTTTTACCTACGCCAGTGGGGCCAGCAAGAAAGGCGACGCCCCGAGGTCTACCTCCTTTGCGTTGAGAGCCGACCCCAGTCATCGCACGTTTTACCAGATCGAGCATATGCGTTACAGCATGTGCTTGCCCTTTAACGCGCTTTCGAATTTCGATATCGGCAGTGCGGATTTTTTCACGGTCGATTTGAAGCCATGGATCTTCCGTGACACCTACTTTGTAGCGTCGTACCGCGTCGGCAATTTTATCAATAGAGACATTCTCTACACGGGCCAACGTTGCAATCGCATTCATGTCCGAGAGAAAGAGACCTTCCGATCCATCTACAAATGCTCGCTCGGCCTCCGTCATTATCTCAGGCGCCGCTTGTTGCGATCCGGGGACGCCCCGCAAAAGGGCTCGCGATAGTGCTCTACGGGCGGCGTTATCGGGCCGGGAAACAGGAATGTGGCGTACACGCGGATTGTCAATGAGGATCCAATCAGGAAGATCTCCTTCCTTGTCCACAATCCAAACGATTGTGTTAAAGAAGGGGCGACGATGCTCACCTACCGGGCGTGTCTGGGCTGAATGCCCCAGTACCAATGCTCTTGTAAATAAATTGTGTTCTGGCGCGCTGAGGGATTCGGTGCGCACGGCAAGACGTGACGCGAAATCTATAATGAGAGCAATCGGAGGGCCAGAAAGATTGACAACTCGTTCTAACGTGGCTGTGAGGATATCAATACCACCAGGCGCTGTGGCGCCAACCGGTGTTAGTCCAAGATTGCTTAAAATGGCGTCGGCTGATTCCTGGCCGCCTAATCGACCTTCATTTACTGTGAAACCGACCAAGGGATTCCATATCACCAACTGCGCGTAGCCGGCTTCTCGAAGCCCATCGCACAAGGCATTGGTAAGCGGCTGAGCCGTGATTATGCCTGGCGCTACTTCGCAAGCTTGAAGATCTCGAACATTTCCGGACAGAACGAACTGACTTTTAAGGGGAGTGAAGCGCAGTAAGTCGCGCAACCAGCGCGGTTTTGTATATTCCGGCTGGTTTTTTGCTTGTGTATTGTTCATGGCCCCGTTTATTCATCGCATACTCAGTACGATGTCCCCTAAGTGTTGTTCCCCTTTAAAAAGTTTAACAGAAGGAGGGCTCAGGAAGGGGAGAGCTGATTAAGGAGCAGTTGCCATTTGGCGATACGTCAGAATGCTCCGATCGGGTTCATCTCAGCGGGGAAGTACCTTTACTGCGAGTCATTAATCATTTCCTTTAATGCGGCTTTCTGATCCGAATACCAGCGGGCAATGCATTCTCGGTCATGGCAATTTTTCTCTCGATAATTCCATGCCTTGCGAGCGCGCTCCTTAAAGGTGGTTTGATCTAAAGCATGTGCTTTTGCCTCTGCGAACACAGTCGCTAGTTCGACATCTCGCTCGGCTAGCTCTTGGTCACTACAAATTAAGCGCTCAACGTCCGAACCAGCCTGGTTGCAATTGAAGCTAGTTGGAAATGACTTGTTTGGGACTGAGCTTGATTGCGAGGGGGCAGCAGTGCTACTCGACATGTTGTTTGAGATGGCCCACGCCGCGAGAGGAGTTGCGTCGATTGGCAGGTCTGTCCAGATGAAACCCTTGGCCACTGCTTCGTTGGAATTATAGTCGGTGGTTTCTTTGTAAATAACATCTCCCTTGCCAATAACTTGGTTAATTGCAAAGGCCGCTATATCGGAGTCGCAGAAGTGAGCTTTACAACCAGCGCCAAAGTAATAGCCATCTTTTACTTGAACTCCACCTACGTTGCTAACTGTTAGGCGATCAGCGATCTTCTTCCATGCTGCAGCCGAAACGCCATTAAAGGCGGCTTTGAATCGACGATCCTTCACGGCGTCAGATGGCGGCTTCCCAACTAACCATGTGAAATCAATTTCTGAATGTGAGGGTGCTGGCGAAGAGATCTGCGCGGCGGGTTTATTTTGATTTTTTGCGCGGTCATCGCTTGCGGTTGAATTTGCTCCTGACGGTAAAGTCTGGCTTCCGGTATTCGCCAGGTAAAAACACGCAGCGACTAACGCCAGCGCGGCCGTAATTCCTGCAAATATCGTTGCATTCCTTTGAACGTTGTCTTGAATATTCGGCAATGCTGGGCGAGGGGAGATTTCGCTTACTAATAGCGATTGAAACCTGCCATCTGCTTCTGTGATTTCGGCTAGCAGAGAATTCTTCCTTTTTTCAAAGGATTTCAACTTATAGAAGCCATATAAGCCGGGACCGACAATGAGGATAAGTCCGGCGGTGGAATTTCCCGTTAGAAAAAATGTGCAGCCTACAAGACTTAATAAAAACGGCCAAAAAAAGGCAGGAGATATGGGCCACGCTAGTACTTTGCTTTGCAATGATGCTGCAGCGTCTTCCAACGCGCCATGATTTCCTTGGTGGCTGCTACATTTTTCCTCTATCTCGTAGAGTGCACGCATCGCTTTTTCTTTTTCGGCGAGCGATATCGACCCGATATCAATCCCTAGCTTGATGGCTTTGGTCGTTGTTTCAAATTCTTGTGTAAGGCTTGTCAGAAACTCTTGGTGATCTTCAAGAGTGGCTGCGTCGACGAGGTCTTCGACATGAACATAGACCCCGTGTGAAATGAAGTATTCCTGCAGTGCTTTGGTTGTTCGACTTTGTAGTTGCGTGACGAACTCTCGCGTTGCCATCTCCCGTTTTGACAACCTGTCGGTGTTGTCCGAATCAATGTGCGCACTGGCTCTGAGGGCGGAACCGACAGGTTTGGTCGTTCTGCGCGCCGCGATGTTTTGAGTGTGGCGAATGCCAGTTCCAGGAATGCTTGTGGTGATACGCCCGCGTGTATTGTAAGTAAATCCTTTTCCACCGAGGGAGGCGCTCACACCACTTTTGCTAAGATTGATCCGCACGCCGGGTGCGATTTTTATGCTTTTCTTGAAACCCCAAGCCATTTTTTTACTCCCCTTTATTTTAATTTTGGGCTAACTCAACACTATCGGTGTAAGCATCTACGGTACGTTACTCTTTTTTTCTTGCTCGCGCAGCCCGCAACGAGCAGGAAAAAGAAATGGAGTAAGCAATGGAAGGGTTCGGATTCGCTCGGAAACCGAACGGGGATTCAGTTAGGTCGGGTAGCGGCGCGAGGAAAGACGGGGTAAATCCACGAACAAGCTGAGCAGCATGCAGATGAACATACTCAAAAGTATGAAATCGTTCCTGGCATTGGTGATGAAGTTGATTCTGAACGGCTCACGATGCGCTCTCACGCAGCAATCTTGTTTTTCCCTTTCAGCGGGATGATTTCTGCCCCTTGTTCAGAAAGATAGAGTTGAGTGCCCCACCAATCAAAGAGCTCTACGCGTTGAACAAAGCGTTCGCCACGATCGTATGCGCGCGCGACGTCATTATCGTGAGCATGATCCAAGGAAAGTTCGACAACTTCGCGCGCAAATCCATGATCTCTCGCTAGTGTCGAAAATGCACTACGCCAACCATGGGGAGAATGTTTTCCCGCTAACTGCAGTGTTACTCGATAAACTTTCTCAATCGATTCTCTGCCGATGTGTTTTCCACCGGAGGGCGAAGGAAATACGTAACCTTTATTTCCAATCATTGCTCTCCAACGACGTAGCTCCTCCACAATCTCTTTACCAAGAGGGATGCGATGATCTATGTCTCTATTGGTCACTTTCATCTTTTGTCTAGGAATGATCCACACGGGTTGCTCATCTTCTAGATGAAATTCATTCCATTCTGCGGTGACTACGTTGCCAATTCTGGCGGTTGTAAACGCACAGAGACGATGTGCCATTTGCACTGACGGCGATAAGCGCGCCATTTGGGCTTGTCTTAAGATGCGACCAAGAGCATCGTAAGTCAGTAGGGCAGGCATTCGCCCGTTGTCTTTTTTTCGGGGTAAAACTTCCCTAGCTGGCCCCGCGGGATTATCACGACAATACCCTTTTGCCTGGGCGTAGCGAAATACCCCATTTAAATGTTGAAGAATGCGGGAAGCTGTTTCAAGGACATCTCGTTTATTGATTTCTTGAACGGTTGTGGCAATGATGGCTGGCGTGATACTGGCCACCGGGAGTTTCCCCATCTTAGGATAAATGTCTCGCTCGAACGCGCGGGCAGACTTGGTATGGTGTCCTGCGCTCCATTCCTTTTGTTTCATATCCAACCATTCGGCTGCGACAATTTCGAACGTATTGTCGTTGTCGGAAACTGTTTTGGCACGGCTGACACGCCTGTGGCTCACCGGATCCTGACCTTCGAGAAGCTGAGCTTTGACTTCATTGAGCTCGACGCGGGCAGCAGCCAGCGTAATTAAAGGATAAGGCCCGATTGAATAAAGTTTCTCTTTGCCATCAATCCGGTATTTGATGCGCCAGGTTGCGCCACCTGCAGGGGTAATGAAAAGATGCAGGCCACCGCCGTCTGCCAGCTTCTTGCCAGGCTCAGCTTTGGCTAGAAAGGCTTTGACAGCCCTGTCCGATAGCTTGTTGGTCGCGATACCCCCAGCCATGATTTTTCCTTTAGTTCAATTTTGTCCGATACCCCGACTGATACCCCCATCATACTTGGATGTTATTGGACAATACAAGATCCCATCGGACCTCGCTTCATAGGAGAGGAAAAGAAAAACGCCGTCACTTGGACGGCGTTGGATCATACTGGATGAAATGGTGGTGGAGCCGGCGGGAATCGAACCCGCGTCCGCAAGCACTCTACAGACAGTTCTACATACTTAGCGCTGCCATTTGATTTAACCCGAACGACGCGGACGCGCACGCTTCGTTAAGGCGAGTCACCTTAGATTTAGCCTTGAGCCAAGTGACCCGATTCAAGACGATTCCTTGTAAATGACTCTACTGCTGTTTTACCAGCCTACCCCAAGGAAGAAGTAGTGTAGAGCTAACCGCGATTAAGCGGCCAGTGCGTACGAGTTATCGTTTGCAGTTATATCTTGTCTGATTGTATTTACGAGGTAGTCAGGCCTCGGTATGCCCTGCGCTGCTTTGCAACCCACGTCGAAACCAAGTCGGCCCCATGCAGGACTCAATTATAACTCACTGCGTAGTGGGCTGCATCGCTATCATGGTTCTAGCGTCAATTCGACACGGCTGCTCAGACCTTTGTCCTTGATGCCATCGGCATCGAGCTTGGGGGCTAGCAGGTAGATGCGTTCAGCTGCAATGAGGCTTTGATCCTGTAGGTAATTGCGTACCAGATCGGCTCTCCGTTGGGCTAGGTCACGCAAGTCGTCAGCGCTGATCTGGGTGTTGTCAACGATCATTTTTTGCATCTCTTCCGGTGGCACGGACTTGGTCAAGCCGATGACGTTGCGCGGTTTTTTGAATTTCCCATTTTGATAGGCTTTCTCCAGATATGTGATGCGTTCGGCATCAGTCAGGCTGATGCCGAACGCATCTGGTTGTCCTTCTTTGGCAATGATGTCTTTGCGCTTGAGTGCAATCAACTGGCGATTGAGCAGCTCTTGACGCAGACCAGTCGTGTCAACGGTGGGATCGACTCGGCCCATGACATCGATTTTAAGCCCTGGGCGTTGGTGCAAGGCATAACCGAGCGTGTCCAGCTTGCTGCGAATATCGGCGCTTAACGCTGCTGAGCCGGGCTGGAATTCTATATAACTCAACTCGCCGCTATGACCGCCGCCGAACATGGAATTGATCAGCGCAAAAGGGGAGGTGGCGGCCTTGACGATCAGATTGCCTATCACGCGCAAAATAACGCCGCCAACGGAAAATTGCGGATCCGAGAGCGAGCCGGAAATAGGTAGATCCAGATCGATGTTGCCTTGACGATCCTTGAGCAGCGATATCGCTAGCAGGACAGGTAGCTTGGTGACGCTGGGGCCGTCAACGTGGTCGCCGAAGCTTAGTTGTTCAATGCGCACCTTATTTTGTGCCACCAGCTTGTCGTTCTCGATCTTGTATTGCACATCCATCGACAGCTTGCCCTTGGTGATCGGATAGCCGGCATATTTGGCTGAGTAGGGTGTTAGTCGAGGTAGCTGCACGCCATTGGCGCTGGCCTTGATGTCCAGAAACATGGGTTTGAACAGAGGGTTGAGCGTACCAGAAATCTGCAAAGGGGCATCGTTGTCGATCTTGCCTTGTAAATCGATGGCTGCCGATGCTGCGCGATCGGAAGCAATGCTGCCGATGGTGCCGTTCATGCCAGTCATGTTGGCGGTGTAATTGGGTTTGACGAAGTTGTCGGTGTAGTTGATGTTGCCGCTCTGCAGAATAGTTTTCCCGATACGGATGATGGGCGCGTTTGTATCGGGTGCTGTTGCTGGGACGGTGGTGTTCGCTGCGAGGCTTGGCGTGTTTGTTGTTGGGCTTGTATGAACGAGGATGTTTTGTAGATTCAATTGCCCTTGATCTGACAAAATTGCGCGGGCATAAAAATCGGACAACATGATTGTGTCCAGCGTAAACACAGCTTGGCTAGCGAGCTTTGCATGCATGCCTTGGAGGTTAAGCGCACGCCAGCGCAGGAAGTCTGTGTTGCTCAGTTTGTCGAGCATGCGCAGGTTGTTGACGCTCGCGGAACCGTCATATTGCAGCGCTAAAGCTTGCTTGTTCAATGGCGGCGTTAATGCCAGTTTTCCTTTACCGCTGAGCGTGCCATTGGTGAGCAAAACATTCAGGTAGTTAGTGAAATACCTCTGAAAGGGTGCAATTGGCAGGTTTTGCAAATCCAGATTGAGCGCAATCGTTTTCAGTTGTGGGCTGGCTTGGCCGGTAATGGTCAGTTTGCCGTTTTGGTTGATTCTGGTTTGTAGTGAAATTTTACTGATTTGATCCAATTGTGTTGATAGCTTATCGACGTTGAGACTGAAGCCATCAATTTGCAATTTCTGTGAAGGTGATACGCTCGCGTCTTCGTAGGATACGGCACTGTCGCTGATCGAGAATGCGGCCAATTTGGCTTGCCAGGCAGCATTGGCTTGGCTTGCCTTAACTGCAGTGGTTGTGCTGTCTTTAGCGCTTGGCGTTGGTATCAATGCGAGCAGATTCAACGTGCCATTGTTGTCGCTGCGGAGCGCACCATTGAGGCCGACGATGTGCAATGCACTGGCCTCAACTTTGTGGGTTTGCAAGTCCAGGTTGGCATCGTCGAGCGCGATGCGCCTGATGCCGATGACGGGGTTGCCGCCAGTGGTTATGGATGCTTCTTTCGTCGCCAATTTGATGTCGCTAATTTGTAGCCCCAACTGGGTGAGCTTGAGGGTATCGCCAGCTGCGTCAAGCTCGGCTTGACCGGATAATTGACCGCTGAGTGTGCCTTTGAGTGAGCGATTCAGGTAATTCTGATAGCCGCTCAGTTGCAGTGCCTTGAGGGTGATACGGCCATTGATCGCTGCCTTGAGCGGAGAAATGTTGCCGTCAAAGCCAAGTTCGCCGTGGCCGTTTTCCATCATCGATAGCATGAGCTTGGCAGGTTTGGCACCAGGCAATGTGGATAGCTCGTTGGCATCAATGGTGACGTGATCGAGTTGCACCAGCTGACGTGGTGTTGCATTGGCATCGTCGGTCCAGTTGATGCTGCCATCATGCACATCCAACTTATGTACGGTAATACCTGGTAGCGCTTGATTACCTTGTGTTGTATGCGCTGGTATTGGCTGGTTTTCCTGTGGGGTGTTGGTTGTGGTTTTGTTCTCGCCGATGCGACGCCAATTAATTTCACCTTTCTTATTGATGTCGGCCCAAATTTGTGGTTGGTCGAAGACGAGCTGGTCGATTTCACCGCTCAGGTGCATGACATCGAATCGTTTGATCCTGGCGCTGAGGCTGGCAATTTTCAATAATTGGGCGTTGTTTTTTTCTTGTACCGACAAATTTTCCAGAGTGATGTTGCCAGCCAGTCCAATTTGGGGTTTGTCGGCGTTGTGGCTGAAGCTCAGGTCCAGCTGAGTTGTCAGGGTGGCGCTTGCCAGTTTGATCGGCAATGGGACTGGTGAAAAGGGGAGATAACTGGCGACGTCCAGTTTTTCGATATCGATGGCCAGGTTGGTGTCGAGTGAGCTGGCGAAGGGTTTGCTACGGCCTTTGAGTGAGAACGGGGTGCCGTTGATGGTCATCGAAAGATTGGGTTGTACAAAGGTATCTACATTGCGTGGCAGGTTGGAAATCAATGGCACACCGATGTTGAGTGCGCTGATGTCGACGCGTTTTCCTGTGACCTTGTCGTCGATCAGAATGGCGCCGTTGTACAGTCCAAGATTAGCCAGTGAGAAATAGGTTTTCGCTTCACTCTTGGGCATTGCTAGAATGCGTTCGATCACATCAGTGAAATTGTAGCGGCCGATGCCTTCCTGGCTCAAGCGCACCAGATGCAGTTTGGGGCCGACCAATTTGACTTCGTCGAGGATGGCCGATAGGCGCAGCAGCGAGGTTGATGATACGTTGAGCAGGACTTCTTGAGCGCTAAACGCAGTTGTTGTCTGGTCGGGTTCATACAGCACCACCTTGTTGGCTGTGAGCGCCAATCGGAAGGGGTTAAAATTGATTTCATCGATACTCAGTTTGCGGCCGATTTTTTCCTGGGTTTGTTCGATCGCAATTTTTTTGATCAAGCCGGGAAGCGTCAGCCAACTGAGCAAGGCTAGCAACAGCCAAACAGTCAGGGCGATGGCACACCAGCGCAAGCTGCGTTGTTGCCAGGAAGGACGGAGATGATTGGCCATGTTGGCTCCTTGAGAAAGGTCGCCAGCGCGCCTTTGTTTATTCGTGTCGGTGCTGTATCAGCATACTTGTGCATGCTGCAACTTGCAGCATTCATGCGCTGATGAGTACATTATGACGGGATCAGATCGAGCAAGTGTAGCGGATCCTTGAGAAGGAAATCGGCTTCCCAAGAGGTGGGCTCGACTTGACCGCAATAACCCCAGGCGGCGGCGATGGTGTGCATGCCGGCTGCGCGACCAGCCTGAATATCACGCAAGTCATCACCAACATACCAACATTGTTGCGCCGGCAATTGCAGGCGGTGCGCGGCTTCGAAGAGCGGCGCCGGATGTGGTTTGGTGTGTGGGGTCGTATCACCGGAAATTACACAGGCAGCATGCCCCAGGCCAATTTGCGGTACTAGCGGATCGGTGAAGCGTGCGGCCTTGTTGGTGACAATGCCCCAGGCGATACCGCGTACTTGTAGTTGTGTCAGGAGTTCGGCGATGCCGTCGAACAGGCTGCTGTTGATCGCCAGGCGCGCTTCATAATTATTCAGGAAGGCCACACGCAGTGCTTCATAGTCAGCATCTTCTGGCTTGATGCCGAAGGCGGCGCCAATGAGGCCGCGCGCACCGGCTGAGGCAACCGGGCGTAATTGTTCGTAGGGTGTCGGCGTGAGTCCTCGTTCGGCACGCAATTCATTTACGGCGGCAGCAAGATCAGGCGCGGTATCGGCAAGTGTTCCATCAAGATCGAACAAGATGGCGCGTGGTTTTTGCACAAGCATGGTGAGCTTCGGGTCGGTGGAGTGATAACTTGTCTGTAGACAGCGGTCATGTCAACGAGATTGCCGACATCAAGCTTGCCGCTGCGACTGCGCAGCATGTTGGGGCTTGATGTCGAGCTTTTAAAACGGCTTACGGCAAGCGATCATGTAATTGACGGCTGTATCTTGATTGAGTGAATACAGCTTGGTCAATGGATTGTAGGTCAGACCTTTGATACGCTCGGGCTCAAGATCCGCTTCGCGCAGGAAACGCGTCAGTTCTGCAGGTGTAATGAACTTGGCGTAATCATGCGTGCCCCGGGGTAACATGCGTAAGACATACTCTGCGCCGATAATGGCAAACAGATAGGATTTGATATTGCGATTAAGGGTCGAGAAAAACACATGACCACCGGGCTTCACCAGCGTTGCGCAGGCACGCACTATAGATGCCGGGTCGGGAACGTGTTCTAGCATTTCCATGCAAGTGACGACGTCAAATTGCGAGGCCTCGCGTGCTGCCAGGTCTTCTGCCGCAATTTTTTCGTAACGAACCTGGATGCCGGAATCCATACTGTGCAGATCGGCAACTTTCAAAGCCTTGTCGGAGAGGTCGATTCCGGTGACCTTGGCGCCTTTTCTTGCCATGGATTCAGCCAGAATACCGCCGCCGCAACCGATGTCGACGACGGTTTTACCAGTCAGGGCCACAATGGTATTGATCCACTCCAGACGTAGCGGATTAATCTCGTGCAAAGGGCGAAATTCGGAAGTGGGATCCCACCAACGATGGGCGAGATCACTAAATTTTTTGAGTTCTTGAGGATCGGCATTCATGGCAGCAATGATAGCCGAAAGTGCTGCTTGCTCGCACAGATGCTGCCTAAAAATACTGTGTCATCAATGTGATTTTCCATAAAAAAACCCCGCCGAAGCGGGGTTTGATTCGATTGAAAATCGATTACTTGGTACGAGTACCAACAACTTCGATTTCAACGCGGCGGTTCTTGGCGCGGCCAGCTGCAGACTTGTTGTCAGCGACTGGTTGCGATTTGCCCTTGCCTTCAGTGTAGACACGGTTGGCTTCAACACCCTTGGAAACCAGGTATGCCTTGACCGATTCAGCACGGCGCACGGACAGTTTTTGGTTGTAAGCAACCGAACCGACCGAGTCAGTGTGACCGACAGCGATGATAACTTCCAGGTTCAGGCCCTTCAAGTTAGCAACCAGCTCGTCCAGCTTGCCTTTGCCAGCAGGCTTCAGGACTGCCTTGTCGAAGTCAAAGAATGCGTCAGCGGCATAGGTGACTTTTTCCGATGTTGGTGCAGCCATTGGCGCTGGTGCAGGAGCTGCAGGAGCAGCCATTGGAGCAGGAGCAGCAGGAGGTTGTTCGCAAGGGCCATTCGAGAAGGCAGTTTGCCAGCACAGACCGAATGGATCGCGAGTCACGACGTCACGGCCGTCTTGCAGGAACAGGCTGTTAGGACGAACCTTGATGTCCTTGATTTCCTGTGCAGTCGCAGACAAAGCGATGGCTGCGGACGCAGCAGCGAAGACGAGTTTTGCTAATTTGTTCATGTTTCTCCTCTCGGGTGAGATATCCGCAGATAAACTGCGCTACAAAATTACGACATCAAAAAAACGAATAATATCATGTGTTCAGGTCGTTACATG
>Ga0302155_10002559_pt1 | contig 12221 bp, 13 predicted proteins | sample I_Bog_N3_1_FD_193508 | JGI IMG/M metagenome (GOLD analysis project Ga0302155, IMG submission 193508) | Peat permafrost microbial communities from Stordalen Mire near Abisko, Sweden - I_Bog_N3_1 | ecosystem: Environmental > Terrestrial > Soil > Wetlands > Peat | place: Sweden: Abisko, Stordalen...
ATTTACTGGGTGCATACGAAGCAGGCCACAAGCGGTTGATCGCCTGCGACACCTCATCGCTGGTCTTGAACTTACCGCCGCCCTCACCGTTGGTGCCGACAAAGTCAGTATCGCAAAATTGGCAAATTGCCGTGCTGCGGTCTTCTTCGCGGCCGCTCCAGAGGTTGCAACCGCTAAAGCGGCAAAACACCGCAGGACGACCGGCATGCGTGCCCTCGCCTTGCAAGGTATAGAAAATTTCTTTAATGCTGTAGGTCACAATGATTAGAAGCGCTGGCGGCGTGGCTGCCGCGTGGGTCGGATGCTGAATGCAGACGGCAAGTTCTGCGCCATCTGCCAGGTTGCCATTATAGCTTGTCTGTAGCCAGGATCGCCGGCGTCATGCATATGAGGCAGAATTATCGGCGAGAGCGTAAGCCGCTCTCTGGGCCTTTTGATATCGCAAGATGCGCATTGCGTACAGAAAATAATAAATTCTCGACCATCTCCATCTTGCGTATCAATAAATCGAAAATCTTATTTCAAGAAACATATATGCCTTTTGATTGATTATTTGAAAATATTTTTCTCATTCCTTGCCGAGCATATCTTGACCTGCTCGAGGCATCCATTTATGGGGTTTTCAAGAACGATGACGCATATATCATGCGGATTTGATCGACCGACGCAGGATCATGCCATTTTTCAACGATAGCCCGGTAGTAAGGCTTAGTGCGTTCGCGGCTCAATACGTCATTGATCTGTGCAATGACGTTGCGTCCCCATTCGTTTTTCGGGCACATGACACGGTTCAATTCCATTTCCCCGTCCTCCTTGATCGGAAGTGCAATCAGTTCGTCAGCATGCCCCATGGCGCGAGCCTGATACAGTGCCAACAGCGGAAGCTGGATCAAAAAATCCAGTCTTCCTGCCAGTAACATGTTCATGGCATCAGTTTGCTCTGCATAGTCATTTCTTGGCGGCCATGTTTTCAACAACTTGTCGACAACGGGGCTGTAGACACGGTCGCGCATCACCGAGGTCGTGAGATTGTGATTTTTAAGGAGCGCTTCCAGCGATTGTGCCCCGTGCAATCCTATTTTGTTGTCTTTGCGAACAATGACATTCAGAGGACACGAACAGCAGAAAACGAAGCAAAGGAATGGCACTTCCGATTGCTCCAGCCCGTGACGTCACCGGATCAGTAGAAACAAAGCTGTCCCAACTTCAAGGCCGTCGGTGCCCGGTGAAGGCGCGCCGGAGAGCCGATCTCCGTTGATTTCAGCGGCTTGAAAAGATGATCTGTGGGACCAAGCTTCACCACAAGATGACCGGTGTCTGCCGCAACCATGTGTCGGCCGTCAGTTGCTCGACAGCGAACCGAGCAACATCGGCGCGAGCTACCTTGCCGCCGTTGATGCTTGCAAGGTTGGTGACGGCCCTGACGCTGCCACGAGCTTGGTCATCGGTGAGCCTTGCAGGCCGGACGATGACCCAATCGAGTGAGGTGACGCGGATTGCGGCTTCCTGGCGGTTCTTGTCCTTATAAGCTTGGCTCAGCAGCAAAGGCTGGAACAGTCGGTCGAACACGAAGCCGCCGTGGCCACGGCTGTCTCCTACCCCAAGGGCGGAGATGCAGACCAAGCGGCGCACGTCGTTGCGCGTCATCGCCGCGATGAGGGCGCGCGTTGCGACGGTTAGCAGGTCGACCTCGCGACGGCCCATACCGGTGCCCAAGGCGCTGACGACGGCATCGCAGCCATCCATGGCGCGCGCGAGGGTGGCCTCGTCACGAGCATCGCCCTCGATCAATTCTGCTCCCGGCAGATCGGCGCGCGCCGTCGAGCGGACCAGTGCTACGACGGAATAGCCTTTCACCACGGCGTCGCGGACGATCAGCTGTCCGGTTCCCCCCGTTGCTCCCACAACAAGAATCTTCATGTTTAATCCCAATCGTTATTAATGTTAGCGCTGCAGTTCACATCGACCGGGCTGTTTCAGGCTCTCAGGCAGGATCGCGGGATGCATTAGCTACCAATTGCGCCCTCAGGACGGTGGTCCACGACGCATTCATTCCAAATAAAATGCGAATTTCCGCGAGCAGGCTCGAGAGTCGCATCGCATGGCTGATCCGCGGACTTACGCCGTGGCGGCCTTCTGGGCCGCTGCGAAGACGTCGCGTGCGGACGTTGTCCCCGCTACGTGCTCCGTTCCCTCGGCGCCGAGGTCCATCCATCCCGCATTCACGGCCTCGTACATTTTTTCGGCGGGTCCGCTGTGGCCTTTCGGGATGCCGAATTGTTCGAACGCTTCCGCCCACCCTGCACGCGGGATTGCAAAGGCTTTCACGTCGAGATTAAGAACGTCACCCAATTGCTCGGCGACGTCGTCCGCGCTCACCGCCGAACCAAGCTCGACGATGCGCTGCCCTGACCACGCTGGCCCGGTCAAAAGGGTTGCGAACTCCGCGCCGATGTCGTTCGTCGCGACCATGGTCGATTTCCGGTCTGTCGGATTGTAGAAGACCGGTAGCGTTCCGCCCTGCGCGACCTGCAAGCCGAAAAGAAAGTTTTCGAAGAACCCGCCTGCGCGCACAAATGCGACTGACGATATCAGGTCGCGAAAACCTTGCTCCAGAAGCGACAATGCCGTGATCACCCCGTGCCCAGTGGGTCTGTTCGCACCCATTGACGAAAGCGCAACCACTCGCGGCGGCGCTGCCTTGGTGAGCGCCTCGACATAATTCGCAATCACGCCCTTTGCTTCTTTGTAATCGGGCGACGGCGCCCAGACCGAGGGCAACATGACGAACGCGCCTTCGACGCCTTTGAGCGCTCGCTCGATGGCCACCGAATCATTCCAATCGCCGTCAACCAGCTCCACGCCCTGGTTCGCCCAGTTAACCGCCTTCTCGCGGTCGCGGACCAGCGCGCGCACCTTCTTGCCTTGCGCTAGCAAATGTCTTGCCGTCGCGCCGCCCACGTTTCCTGTGATTCCCATTACTAAAAACATGCGTTTTCTCCTGATGTTGAGGGACAGAGCACTGCCCCGATTGATTCAATGAACGAGCGGTAAAACGGCCTGGATACGGGGATCGCGCAGATAGAGACCGCCCCAAGTCATCACGCCCAGAAGCAGAGAAATGATTTCCGGCGGCGCCCCCAACTCACCGATGCGGACATGGGCACATATGGCACCGCCCAGAAAGCCAGTCACAAGGATTGCGCCGAGGACGGCGGTAGCCGGGATCGCGTAAAGGATGGCGCAGGCGAGGATGATCGGACCCACGATGCGGGTCATCTCGATTGCGAACCCGGTTTCCCGCAACATGCTCGCGATCTGTGCTGGCGCGAAAAGCTGAATAGTCCCATCTGCCGCTAGAGCGATAACGACAAACGCGCTCATGAACCGACCGGCCCACTGGGCGCGATGCGAGGTCATAGTTGCAGGCTCTTGATGTAGTTTCATAGTGACGGACACGTGTTGTTCTTCGATGAGAGGTTCCAATTCTTAAAAGTTTACTGTGTCTATTTAATGTGATAAATATCTATAATTCGAACACACTATTACTTTTCCAAGTAACAATACCGAAAGGCACGAAAATGCAGAATCTTGAACCTCTCCTTATATTCATAACGGTGGCGGAAATGGGCAGCTTCACCCATGCAGCCGATAGCTTGGGCATCCAAAAAGGACGTGCCTCAACGGCGGTTCGAAAGCTGGAAGAAGATGTCGGCGTCAGGCTTCTGCATCGGACGACCCGCAGCGTGCAGTTGACGGAGGACGGACGCGCATTTCATGCGCGTGCCCGCGATCTGCTTGCTGAAGTCGATGACCTAGAGTCGATGTTCGCAGACGATCGCGTGGCACTTCGCGGCCGTTTGCGGGTCGATCTCCCGAGCGAGGTGGCGCGCACAACGATCGTGCCTGCCTTGCCGGATTTCATGGCAGCTCACCCCGAGTTGGAGCTGGAGGTCTCGAGTACGGATAGGCAAGTCGATCTGGTTCAAGAGGGGTTCGACTGTGTATTGCGGCTTGGACCCATAAGGGACGAGACGCTGATTGCCCGACCACTGGGCCTGTTGCGCATGGTCAACGTTGCCAGTCCCGCCTATCTGGCGCGCTATGGAGTCCCTCGATCGCTAGAAGATCTCCAGCGTCAGAAACATCGGACCATTCATTTTTCGACAATGCTGGGCGCAAGACCCCATGGATGGGAATATCCGGACGGCGACAGCTACGCGACGCTTCAGTTGCCCGGTGCGCTATACGTCAACAACGCGCAGACCTACGAAGCCGCTGCCGTTGCCGGCCTTGGCCTGATTCAGGCGCCACTTTTGGGGGTTGGCCGATACTTGAAGAATGGAGCGCTGGTGGAGGTCTTACCCGATATTCGTCGCCGGGCGCTCCCCGCGTCGCTCGTGGTAGCACATCGTAGCAATCTGTCGCGCCGAGTGCGCGCATTCATGAAATGGATTGAAGATGTGCTGACGCCGTATGTCGAATAACGAACCGGACATCTTCGTCCGGCCCTCGAAATCAGCATTCTAAAATTACACTATCTCCTTTAAAATCAATAAGTTACATAAGATTTCCGATAGTCAACAATAGTCCCCAAGGACCTGATTTCACTCCCACTCACTCATCAATAGACTTTCTATCCAATTGATTCCATTCGTGTTTTTGAAACTCAATTTTTTGATACCCTCAGAAATACCCTCATCACAGATTGCCGTTTCTTGCCTGTGGTTGCCGGATGATACCAGACGTAATCACTAGCCTCCCACCCATTGCAGCATGCGCTTACAGGCCGCATTCGGGCCAGGAGCGGTTATAGGCGGAAGCAGAACTATGCATCTGCTATCGGCTTGCTCCAGTCGTTTTGACGAGCGTCTTGGTCAATCACCCCTGCGTTGGCTTGCAGTCTCTACGGAAGGTGATTTATAGATGTACGGGCCTGAAGCCACGAGATCGGCACGGGAGGCCGAACGTATGTAGAGCTCGACTTCAGCTGAGACTTCTGCCATAGCAGATTTTACGTAAGTGATGGATGCCAATGTAAGCAGCCGTAAATTACTGATGTGCCAGTCATCGAGCGTTGATGCCTTGAAGAGAGTTACAACTGGTGGCCCCACACGTGCCACTGGTCCATCAGGGTTAGCAATTGGCACCAACACAGTACCCTGCGTGTACGCATTTTCATCATGCACTACGGTCTTATCCCTCAATGCCTGGAGAACAGAAAACTGTGCGCGCCCCTCCTCTGGCTCGTTCGCTAAGACTACTGCTGCGTCAAGCTTGCTCCGACTTGCGCTGCGTTTGAAGCACTTGAAGAACATGGTGAGTGCCGCTGTCCACAGGGCATTCGCTTCTGGAGTTGGCTGAGTATGCTTGTGAGTAAGAAGTTCCAGCCAACTGAGAGTGACCTCGAGATCGGATAGGTGAAGACTGAGGTCTACCCAACGTCGGGCACTTTCGTGACGGACAGCGTACATAGAAACCTGGCCTTCCGGCAGAGTTCCTGACGTTTGACCCGGTTCGACGCTTTGCATGTTGATGTTGATGGTCATTTTTTCCTCTGATGAAATCTCACCTCCTTCGCCTCGCATCGAGCAACTCGGATATTCAAAGGATCAGTATCCAAGAGTATCCGCCCCTCGCACGCGAGCACCTATCAAATATGAATCATATTGACCCAGAGCAGCTTTCTGATGTTGCGTTGCCAAATATCAGCTACCGCTGCAACGCGGGCATTGGCTTCAACTCTGTGAACGACAACCACGGGTCGAAATCAGTCAAGGCAATGCGATTCAGTGGCTGATAATGCAACTTTACTCTCATTGATGATGCAGACCGGCGCACCAGCGGGTGCCGGAATACTCGGCTTATCACGTTTTTTTACGGAAGGGTATCGAGAACCGATTTTTTACTCGCCGGATCAAATGCTTAAAGCATTTTAGAATGCATAAAAAGGGTATCAATCCACCCAATTTTCTGATTTCAGTACCCTGCCTTTTAATTCCGAAAAAATCGTCAATTTTCCTTACAAATCAATTTGATAATCGGTTTCTATACCCTCAAATATCACATCATCAATAGCGGGTATACGCAAGACATGCAATCCATCCGAAAACGATACCCACTCAAATACCCGTTCCACTAACTATTTGATTTTTGTAGTTCGGCTGCAATTTTCTTGGAAATAAAAACAAAAGCCGCAATAAATCAACGATTTATGCGGCTTTTCCAAGCTTAGTCAGCTCGTTTATGATGCGAAACGAATTATCAATGACAAATTTTTAACTAGCTGAATTTATTGACATTTTTCTTGCCATATGACATTTGGGTCACTCCCACTCAATCATCAACAAGCAGAAAAATCCTTTATATGACAACGACTTGCAAAAGTAACTGCATTCGATGCCATGAGAAATACCACGTGCAGCGGCTTTCATGCGGCACTCAACTCCTGTGACAACTCGGGGAGCTTGATGATCAGCCGGAATAGCCACAGTAAATCAACATATTTTGTGTTCTGGCTTGATGTAGTCAAGTACCTTTGAAAAATAATTCAAATCAAGTACGCGTGTCGATTCTTTGAAATACGCGTGAGTAGGCAGACATAAGCGATTCTCATGATCAGAATTGGTAGAGCACCGAAAACATGAGCGATTTTGAACGCCACGGGTCACAATCGGACTGCCGGAGATACGGCTATCGAGCCATGTGCAACGGAAATAGGTTGTGGCATACCAGTTGCCGCTGATTTGAGTCTTCAACAACAGGCCAGCAAAGGTATTTACTGCAGCACCAGGCGTGTAACCACGTCCCAGCGTAACCGCATCAGATGCGGTGGTGCCGTAGTAATAGCCGGTATAGGCGCTGCTTTCATATTCAACGCCGAGCTCAGGATAGGCTTTCGTGCGACCGAACGGTATTTCGGCCAAATACCTTGCCTGCACAATATCCCCGCCGGACTTACCAAAATCATGCAAGGCATGGACGTCGAACGCACCTATCGGCGTGATTTGCAGAGTGCCCAAGCCCAGCGGGATGGAGCCCTGGCGGCTGGACACCACCGAAGAGTGATAACCGTCTGCACGATATTGCCCCAGCACTTCCAGATTGCCATAGCCGAAAGGAAGAACTTTGACGCCTAGGCTATCGACTCGCGCAAATGCCCGGCCATACTCAAAGTTCAGATATGGCATGGCACCTAGGTCGTTTTTGACGCCAGTCACGATGGCCTGCGTACTTGTGATTGCAAGGCCTATATCACCTGACAGGCCTGATTCTTCGGCGTATGCGACATGCGTAAGCGATATCAATGGCAGCAGGAAAATCAACGACAGTTTATGTTTCATAGAGTCTCTTATTACAGTGATGGACAGGAAATAAATCGTTAGGCCGCAATTCTGTTATGGCGCAATTGCAATGCCTGCCCGATATGCTCAATAGCAGGCAGCAGCGAATTAATCACCTGCTCAATGCACGGCCCCCTCGCCTCCACTGATGTTTAATATTGAATACCTGCTTAACAGGCAGCGTATTTCTCAACTACGGCTTCTAATTAAGTTTAAAAGCACTCATTACCTGTTCCAAATTTTTGGCCTGATCCTGCAACGATTGTGAAGAGGTAGCCGCTTCTTCCACTAACGCCGCATTTTTCTGCGTCACCACGTCCATCTGCGCAATAGCCCGGTTGATCTCTTCGATACCAGCCCCCTGTTCCTGGCTTGCGGCTGAAATTTCGCTGACAATATTTGTCACCCGCTTCACACTCTCGACGACTTCATGAATTGTGACTCCGGCCTGCTCAACCAATTTGCTGCCAGCATCGACCTTGCTTACCGAGCTGCCAATCAATATCTTGATCTCCTTGGCTGCAGATGCGGAGCGTTGTGCGAGACTGCGCACTTCATTCGCCACGACCGCAAAGCCACGTCCTTGCTCACCTGCACGGGCCGCCTCCACCGCCGCATTGAGCGCCAATATGTTGGTCTGAAAGGCAATGCCGTCGATTACGCTAATAATATCGACTATCTTTTTCGAAGAATCATTAATCGAATTCATCGTATCGATGACCTCGCCGACAACGCTGCCGCCTCTGATAGCGACTTCGGAAGAATTCATCGCCAATTGTGTTGCTTGCTTTGCATTGTCAGAATTTTTCTTCACCGTCGAGGTCAACGCGTCCATGGCAGACACTGTTTCCTCAAGAGAGCTCGCCTGCTGTTCTGTGCGTCTCGACAAATCGAAATTATCTGCCGCTATTTGCGTCGACCCTGTAGATATCACGACAGCGCCGTCCCGAATCTTGCCTACGGTTGTTGCCAGTCGCTGTTTCATCTCGTCGAGTACGGCCAGCAAGCTGTGAGAATCGTTCGTCTTACGGATAATGGTCATCGATAAATTTCCCTCGGCGACTGCTTGCGCGATTTCGCGGGCATAACCCGGCTCGCCGCCAAGCTCCTTCCAAATGGCGCGCACCACAAGGACAGAGAGCAATGCAAGTGCACCGAGAATCACAACTGCCATCACGATTCCTTCCAGTATCACGAAATGGACATTCCCCTCACTGCTTGCCACCCCAGATGAGAATTGCTTCTGCGCTGCTCTATTGGCCGCTTCGAGTTCAGTTGTGAGTTTCTTGAGCGAGGCTTGCATCTTCGCAACAACTGGTTGTGGATCGCCTTTGTCGATCTCCATCATCAGACGTGCCGCTTTATTGGCCGCGTCGAAATAACTATTGAAATCACTGCCAAGATTTCCTCCGATGATCTCGGCACCGGGGATCTGCATGAAATTCCTGAGATGCTCACGAAACTTGTCGGCGCGTAGAATCACCTCTTCCAGTCCTTTTTTATCACTGTCACCGACCGCGTTGTTGAACGCCTCAACAAGATTATTCATTTCGACTTGTAGCGCGCCGGAATGAGCAAGTATTGGATAATCGATATCGCGTGTCATCCGAATCGAATGCAAGGCCTGGGTCGCAACATACGACGACAATGCAATGCCAACACTGAAAAGCACGGCGGCAATGATCGGCAACGACAAAATTCTATTTTTAACATTCATACTTTACTTTCGAACGCGTTGCCGCGCTAACGGCAAAAAAGTACCAGCAACGCCACGTGTTCAATGAAGATCAAGCACGATTTTTACGCTGCCGTCGACAACGTTTTTATCCACGTAACCGACAGCGGCAGGATTGGCGGCAACCGCTTTCTTGACACCGGCACTGTCACCCGCATCCTTGGGTGGCTGCCCTTTTCCGGTAAACACGATTTTTGCCCAATAGGCTTTCACCTGTGCGCCGGATTTGTTGACAACCTTGGTGTAGAACTCTTCGCGTACAGCGGAACCATCCGTTTGATCGATCGGCGTCGCAGCACTGCCCGACGGAAAACTGCTGGTGCGGCCGAGAAATAGCTCGCCGACTTGTTCGGCAGTCAAGGCTGTGATGGGGCTGCCTGCAGCCACAATGACAACCGCCTCGGCCATGGCAACGCGTGCAGTACTTGACAAAATCAATGCGGCGACAAGCACACCAAGATATTGGATCGAATTTTTCATCGCAGCTCCTTAAAATACAAAGTCAAGAACGGCGCTGATCACGTTGGCACTGCTGCCAAAGACGTATCCTGTCTGTAAATTACTGAAGGAACCGGCGGAGTTTGCCGGTGTTGTCACACGATCGTATTGCACCTTCAAGTCCATGTTTTTATAGAGATCCCAGCGTACGCCGACTGAATAATCCGTTTCTCCATTGTCGGAGTTGGAAAATAGCGTAGTGCCATTGAGCGACACTTCTTTCGAATACACGACATACGGCGTGAATTTCTGGATCCGGTAACCAGCCATCGTGTACCAGGCACTGTAGCCGGGAAGGAGCAGGCCAACTTTCGACCGCGTCCACTCGCCTTGCACAAACCAGTTTCCCGGATCGTAGATGGCACCCAGGTTATAGAAACTCAAAGCTTGTACCGGAAAAGGGCCGAAGGTCACTTTGCTCTGTTCATATCCGGCACGGACAGTCAATGCACCTTTCTCAACGGTATCGAATACACCGAATATATTATCGGCAGTTACCTTGAAGGGACCCGGCGCATTCGTGCTAGTTGAACCATAGAGCATTTGTACGGTGTTATCGACACCGCCAAAATGCAGCTTGTATGAGGCGTCGACACCATCGCTATTGGTCACCGGAAGCAGGTTATACGTTTCGATCGGAGTATGCAGCCATGGATTGGCATAACCAACGTTGCGATAATCCGCCGACAGGAAGGATGGCAATGCAATGCGTCCAATGCGTACGCTCAAGTCTGGCGTAAAAGCGTATTTAATGTTGGCCCACTCTAGTGTCGGCATGTACGAATTATTGTAGGTCTCTTGTGAAATGATCTGGACCACCGCCGACAATTGATTGGTGAATTGCGCGTTGATCTGTGTGCCTATTTTTGTCGTGTCGGTGAAATTGTATTGCGAACTTGCTCCGGCCCCTTGCGCTTGAAAGATGTTGTTTGTGTAATCGACCGTTCTCAAACTTGAATGCGTCAGGCCCACGGTGCCGAAACCGCTCAACGAAAATATTTTTTGCGAATCTGCGTTCGAATCCGATGCGTCGTCGGCATGTCCAGGCGTCGTCATGCCGCATGTCATGATCATGCCTGCCACTATCACACGTACCCAATGCGCTCCGTCAAGCGCTCTATGCTGAACTGATTTTTTCATTATATAAATCCCCTCCTTTAAACTCACAACGCCATGAACAATACCCTCGCGTGATTAGCGGCAACGAGTGTTGCCGCTAATCGTGAATATGCTGTTCGGCTCAGTGTTGCCTCCACTGCAGGATCGGAAGCCATTGCAGGGCCGCACCCGGATCACCTTCAATCTTGATTTTTCCTTGCAGGTAGGCTAACTGCGGGTTAAGTTTTCCAGCTGCCAATTCCTGTAAATGCGGGCCGGAAATGATGATCGTGGTGTCTGCGCTCACGTCCTCTGCTACAATTTTTTCAGCACTGACAAAAATGCTTCCCATGTCCTTTATCCTGACTTTCAAGCTCTTGGCAGGAGCGTTTTTTACTGCCAGCGCCGCTTGCAAGTTTTGCATGGTATTGGCAATGAGTGTTTCGGTTTGCATCTTATTTCCTTATTCAATATAAATGATCAAGTCATGTAATACAGCGCCTTGGGAATCGTCCGTTTTTCAAACAATTTTCAGAAGACTGTCGGTAAAGCGTTTGTTGCGAATTGCGTTAAAACTTATATGTCGTTGAAAGAACGAGTGTTGGTCTGTCAGTGCGCTTGATCGAGTCGCCGTCCTGATACATATAGAGCGCAGGCGTACGCACAATGGCGCCCGTCACTGCGGCGGTCCAGTCCATGCCCCAGTGCGTATGAGTAATGCCAAGCAGATAATCGAAGGTGTCGGCTTCCGGGTAATTGGCTACGCTTTGATAGCCGACATGAAAGGTCATCTTGGTATCAATGGGCAAAGGCTGTATGTAGTCCAGGTCGAACAGTAATGTGCCGCGTGAGTCATTGCTTCCTCTGGCGTAGCAGGCCAGTGCTTTGGTCGGATCTGCCATGTACTGCAGCATGGCACCACAAACTCCGCCGGCATCGGCACCACGATAGGTTTTTGAAATGACATCGATGACGCGCCCGTAGAGCCTTCCGTAGCCGAATTCCAGTACAGCGTAATTGGTATTGAAGTTGGTGTTGCTAACGTTGGTCGGTTGAAATGCCTGAAAATCAAAACTTTGCGGGGCCGAAAATTTGGCGCCGGGGAAAACTTCGCTTGCCAATCCAACGCCGTAGTGCCATTGATCTGGATTACCACCACGCCAACCTAAACCCAGCAGCATGCCCACGCCGTCTCCATTGACCATTTCTTGTTTGCTCACGTTATTGAACTGAGCTAGCGCGATCATGCCGCTTTCATGGGCCAGGTCGATTTCCAGTCGAGCCCCAGGCCGATTGAAGGAATCAGAGATGCCGCGGATTCGGACATCGCTCATGAGACTGGCTTTTGTATCGATAGAATAAGTGGCGATGGTGACATCATCGTCACTGCTCGCCCAAACACTGGTACTGGCTAAAACGGTCACAGCGAGAAACGCCGCAGAGGCGATATAAGATTTGAGGTACATGTTTTTTCTCACAAATTAAATGTTTGCTTGCCGAGGATGCTATTTTTTGCACACAGGAGAAGTCGGTAGTGCCGACTCCGG
>Ga0302155_10002570_pt1 | contig 12201 bp, 10 predicted proteins | sample I_Bog_N3_1_FD_193508 | JGI IMG/M metagenome (GOLD analysis project Ga0302155, IMG submission 193508) | Peat permafrost microbial communities from Stordalen Mire near Abisko, Sweden - I_Bog_N3_1 | ecosystem: Environmental > Terrestrial > Soil > Wetlands > Peat | place: Sweden: Abisko, Stordalen...
TGCTTGCCTTGTCTCTAATCTCAACCTCTCTAATCTCTAAGCTCATAAAGACCCCTTGCCGCTACCCACTCTAGTCGCCTCACGACAAAATTCTTGTCAAGCCCCCTCCGGCCTCCTAAATCGCCTAACTCATTGCAAAATATATGAAATAAAGATTGCAAAAACTTGGCGTAGTTATATTGTCCGTTCTGCTATTCTTAAGAAGTAGGGTTAAGTAAGAGAAGTTCCCAGAGCTGCAACGGCACAAGCCGCTTGCGGCCTTTTGCTTTGCCTCAAAGCTCGATAGCTCACGGCTCAAAGCTCACCAGGACCCCAGGTCAACTCAGACTGGCTCACTGGAAAACTGGCAACTGAGAACTGACAACTGAACAGAAACCGCACCTAACCCCAGGAGAATGAATACTTTGACCATAAAGTCTCTCGAACCAATACTTTGCCCCCGCGGTCACCCGCTAAACCGCTGATTCCAGAGACCCTCCACAAAATAATAGTAGGGGGGTGGGTCGCGGCCAGAACCGGTTCGATGCGAGTCGCTCTTCCACGCATCACTGGATCTTGAATGTAACGGCAATCTGCGACGGCAGATGCGAAGGGCAGACAATGACCAGGCCTTCCGGCTCCTGATGCCAGACCAGCTTGGCGCTGCTGCCCAACATCGTTACCGAATGGATCGGACCCGGCAACAACCCTGCGCTGCTGCCCAGCGACACGATCCTTACCGTGTCTCCAGGTTGCGGGACAGCCAGAGCAAAGGCATAGACTGCGCCATCCTTGCCTGCGGTGAACCGGAAGTCGGTCGGGCCGAAGTGGAAGTCGGCTTGGGCCTTGCCTAGTTGTCCTTGCGGCAGCGATCGCAGCTTGCCCTTCGCGTCCGTCGCGCCTTCACCCAGCTTGAGCCACGCATGGCTGCCGTAGATGCCTTCGCCGTTCATCCGCATCCACGCGCCCAACTCGCTGAGCATCTGTTGGCTGCCCTTGTCCAGCGAACCATCAGGCTGCAGCGAGATGTTGACCGCATAATCGCCGTCGCGGGAGACGATCTCCAGCATGTAGAGCACCAGCGCGCGGGCGCTGTAGACAAAGTCCGGCGCGTAGAACCAGTCGCCGACCGCGTTCTCACCGATCCAGATCTGGTCCGTCTTGATGCCCTTCGGGAAGGTCCCTTCGAACGTGGTGGCAATGCCGCGTTGCGGTGGATGGAACTTGACGATGCTGAAGGTGTCCACTTTGCCGCGTGTCGCGAGGCTGTGGTTGTAGTAGTCGGCGACGACGCGCTGGATGCAGTCGCACTTGTAGCCGGTTCCGGTCTTGTAGCCGGTGAACGGCCCGGTCGAATCGCCATCGGTGAAGATGAAGTCAGGATCGTACTTGTTGATTACGTCCATGATGCGCAGAGCCCAGCGAGTCGCGTACCAGTGTGCATAGTCGAGATGGTCCTGGAAGATGCCCTTCTCGGGACGGTATTGCACGTTGGCGACATCCTTGTAGGCCCGCAGATCGATGCCATACAGAAGGCGTGGATCATAGCCTTGCCACCACTTCCCGACGCCATCGGCCAGCGTCTGCTGGGCATCGTAAGGAACGCCCGCGAGCGGACCGCTGCTGTCACTGCCGAACGCAGGCTGATACCACCACCATGTGTACTCGTGGTGAAAGGCCACTCCGAAGTGCATTCCCGCCGCGCGCGAGGCCTTGGACCACTCGCCCAGCAGGTCTCGGTGCGGACCCATGTTGACCGAGTTCCACGGCTGATAGGTCGAGTTCCAGTTATCGAAGTTATCGTGGTGAACGCCCTGAATCAGTAGAAAGCGCGCACCCGCGTCCTGGTAAGTCTGCACCAGCTTCACCGGATCAAGCTTGGCTGGATTCCAGGTGTGCAGGATCTCCTTGTATCCGGATGCAGAAGGTGGTCCATACTCGCGCAGATGGTTCTCGTAGGCCAGCGTGCCCGGTTGATACATCTTGCGCGCGTACCAGTCGCCGCTCTGACCCGCTGATTGCGGCCCGAAGTGGACCCAGATGCCGAACTTCGCATCCCGCAGCCACGCCGGATCGCTCGGGTAGTTCGCGTTGATAGAGTCCCACGTGGGCTGGAATGGCCCGCTCCCAATAGGGAAGTCCATCTTGACCTCCGCAAAGGTCGCTGGATCCTGCATGGTGAGCGAGTCTGGTGGCTGGGCCGCTGGCACGTACGGAAATGGCACCGGCGCCGGCATCTGCTGGGACCGCGCTATGCTCGGATGCACGGCCAAACATAGGAGTAATGAGAGGATAACTGCGAGCAAGCGCCGCTTCGGATGCTTCACAACTCCACTGTCGAGGGGAAATATCGTTGCCGCCCCAACGATGTACTTGAAGTCCACCCGTTTGTTGTAGTCCGTGTGCATCCGCGCTCCTGACGATTATCGCTGTGCCGTAAAGTGATATGTTCCCGAGCCCACAACGCATGAGACGAACGTTGAGTTCTCGTCGATAGAGAGGATTCCCTCATCGCCGCGAAGTCTGCGGCTGGATTCGAGCACCGTGTGGATGAACTCCGGCGGTAACGATATGGTAGCGGTTGCGCCCGCAGGAATGACCACGTCCAGATGCAGCGCGTCGCCCTCGCGTCGCCAACTCGAGCTGATCGGCCCGAGCACCGAATGGTAAGTTGCCTGTGCGGAGCCAATGTGGCCGACGACCTGAGGATGGATCCAGATTCGCCGGTCACGTTCGCGGGACAGATCGAAGTCGATCCCTGCAAGGCCGCGGTAGAACCACTCCTCGGCATGACCCAGCATGAAGTGGTCTTGCGAGGAGTTGGGATTGGAATCCCATGCTTCGGTCAGAGCAGTCGCACCCTGGGCAAGCTGGTAGCCATAGCTGGGACTGTCGGTCCGCATCAGCATGTCGTACAACACATCAGAACGCCCGTTGTCCGTAAGCGCGCGTACCAGATAGTGAAACCCGATATCTCCCGACGTAACGTGGTTCTGATGTTTGCGAATGTCTGCGACCAGGTTGTCAAGCACAGCCTTGCGGTATCCCTCTGGCACCAGACCGAGCGCCAGCGCCATCGCATTGGAGGTCTGGCTGCCGCGGTCGTAGTTGCCGGTCTCGGCATGAAACAGGTGTGCATTGAGAGACGCCTTGACAGTCGCTGCGCGGTCGGCAAACCCCTTGGCTTCGTCAGGCTTATTAAGGATGATTGCAATCTTTGCCAGGTCGGTCAGGTCCTCGTAGTAGATCGCGGTTGCGGTCATTCCTCGCCCGGTCAACTGCGACTCGCCCGGCGCTCCCGGCCCGATGTCGTACCAGTCTCCCAGCCCGTAGGCAATCAGGCCATCGTGCGAGCGGCTCTGCAGGTAGTTCGCATAGCGAACCATACTGTCATAGTTGTCGCGCAGCAAGTGCACGTCCCCGTAAAAGGTATATGCGGTCCATGGACTGAGAATCATCGCGCTGCCCCACTCCGGGGAGTCTCGGAAGGCCGTGTCGTGTCCGGCACCGTCCAGGAACGCAACGAACTCCGGGGCGATCGATGGGACCATTCCGTCATCGAGCTGCGCATCCCGCATATCGCGCCCCATCTTCCGATACAACAGCGACAGATCGACGTTGTACAGAATTGAAGGCCCGGCAAGATAGGTCTGTTCCAGCCAGCCAAGCTTCTCTCGCGTCGGGCAATCGGTCAGGACGCTCACCATGTTGTTCCGGATCGCGGCGTCTATCAGCCCGTGAATCCGATTGAGCAGCGTGTCGGAGCTGGAAAATCCCCCGTTCACGGCCGCCGCATCGTGCAGCGCCTCGCCATCGAATCGTGCCACAAACGGCAGGACGGGAGAACCAGAGAGCCGAACCTCTGCATATCGAAAGCCGTAGTACGTGAACTGGGGTGTCCAGTGCTCCTGCGCTCCGCCTCGCAGGGTATAGAGAAAGAGCACTGGATCCTTCGGAAACGCGTTGGCGCTTGCCTGGGTGACTCGACCGGTGGAGTCGAGCAACTCGCCGGGCAGGATGCTCACCTCCGATCCGCTGGGACCAGAGAGGGTAATGCGCGGTCTGCCGGCGAAGTTCTGGCCCAGGTCATAAACAGTGACGTCAGGATTGGCTTGAGTGGCACGTGTCGCAGAATAGACATGCGCCGGTAGTACCGGAGGAAGACGCTCCGAGTGCAGTTCGCCTCCGGGCCCTTCTACGACCTTTGCCGGTGTCCAACTGTCGTCGGAGAAGTACGGCTTGGTCCAGCCTGGCGGTGCCTGGCGAGCGTCGTAGTCTTCGCCTCCATAGATCGAGGAGAACTGGACAGGACCGGAGGTCGTTCTCCATCGGCCGTTGCTGGCGACGATGGATGTCGATCCATCGGCGTAGTGAAGATGCAGTTCGGCAATCAGCTTAGGCTGGCCAAAGGACCCGATGAACTTTGTGTATCTGTCCTGCACTCCCGGTACGTTGTACATCCCGTTGCCCAGCATGATGCCCATGGCGTTCACGCCAGAATGCAGTCGTGATGTGATGTCATAAGTGTCATAAAGGACCGTCTTGCGATAGTCCGTCCAGCCTGGAGTCAGGACTGCCGTTGTGATCGCATGGCCATTAACAAACGTCGCCGACTCGCCGAGTCCGGCGACAAAAAGAGTCGCACGCGCAATCGGCTTCGTCACCGCAAAGGTGGTGCGAAAGATCGGCAGCGGAGGGGCCGAAGTCACACGAGTGTCTTCATTGCCTTTCGCTTGCGGCAGTCGCGGACCATCAGGCGCATCCGCAATCCATTTTGCCTGCCACTCCGGAGGCCGTAGCAGACCGGTAAGAAACATCGCGGGTGAACTCCAAGGGGATGGCCGGCCATTTGCATCCCAGACCCGCACCTTCCAGTAATAGAGCGTGTCAGAAGAGAGAGAGTCGCCCCCATAGGCGACCGACGGCGTGAACCCACCGGCGATTTTCCCTGAATTCCATGCATCTCCCCGATTCCGGTCTAGTTGCGCGCGAGAGGTGGCGACCAGTATCTGGTATGCTCCTTGTTCGAAATCGCGAGGCTCAGATGAGCTTTCGCTCAGCTCCCAGTGAAACTCCGGGGCTGCTTCATCAACACCCATTGGGTTGACGCTGCGGTCGCAGAGAAGATCCCGTAATGAGACCTTACCGGCACTCCCAGTTCCATGCACTTGCCCCATGCAAACCCACGGCATGGCAAGAAGGACGAGGCTCAGAAGAACGCGAACGACCGGACCCGGCTCCATCCCAACCGGCAGCCCGTCGGGAGCAATAATTGGACCTGGGGGGCTCATTGGGATACCTCTGTTGCGATCTGCGGCTTGCATTCGTTACCGCTAACGTACCTTACTCGACGTGTTCTGGACAAGCCTGCCTTCTGCTTCGCCCACCGCGGCTCATGCCTGAGGAAAGGAAGCTGTTTGAGTAGCAAAATCGGGGAACGACAAATGTGCAAATCCCACATTGTCTCAACAGGCGGGTTAAGTTCAAACGTGTGTGTCCAGAATGTGCCCGATGCTGCCAAATAATATCGGCCATTGAGTGAAAGACCACATAAGCACAGTGATCTGCCCGCTCGGGGCAAGTCTTAGCAAAGTTACATGAAATGAGTAGGGAAATGGTGGACGCGGTAGGGATCGAACCTACGACCAGTCGATTAAGAGTCGAATGCTCTACCAGCTGAGCTACGCGTCCAGGCCTTGAAAACTCGCTTTGGGAACGAGCAGCGAACGAATGTCATTCGCCAAGGAGTGAGCGGAAGGGCTTCCGCACAAAAGATAGTTTACCATGGTGCGATTGTGGATTTCGCTGGCCCGTAAAGGGCTAAGCGACGAAGTCTACGTGGGCCTCACGGGAGATGATGCCGCGCTCGTAGCCCATGGCGAGTATCTTGCGGATAGCTTCGCGGCCATCGTCGCCGTAGTTCAGGGTGCGCTCGTTGACGTACATGCCGACGAAGCGGTTGGCGAGGTTGGGATCGAGGTCGCGGGCGAACTGCATGGCATATTCCAGCGCGGCCTCGCGGTGGTCCATGGCATGCTGAATGCTGGCGCGCAGAGCGTTGGTGGTGATGCGCTGCACCTCAGTGCCGAGCGAGCGGCGGATAGCGTTGCCTCCAAGCGGCAGCGGCAGGCCGGTCTGCTCATGCCACCATACGCCAAGGTCGAGGATCTTCTGCAGGCCGTCTCGGCCGTAGGTGAGCTGGCCCTCGTGGATGATGAGGCCAGCGTCAAACTCCCCAGCGACGACGGCGGGGATGATTTTGTCGAAAGGGACGGTGACGGTCTCGATCTCTGGAGCGAAGAGCTTGAGCGTGAGATAGGCGGTGGTGAGCGTGCCGGGGACGGCGATGCGCAGCTTCTTCACCTCGTCGAGCGTGAGCTTCTTCGGAGCGACGATCATGGGGCCGTAGCTGTCGCCGACGGAGCCACCGCAGGGCATCAGGGTGTAGTTTTCCTGGATGTAGGGGTAGGCGTGGAAGCTGATGGCGGTGACGTCATAAAACTGGTCGGTCATGGCGCGGTGGTTCAGCGCCTCGATGTCCGTTAGCGTATGGGTGAACTTGTAGCCGGGCACGCGCACCTTGTTGGTGGCGAGACCGTAGAACATGAAGGCGTCGTCGGAGTCGGGGCTATGGGCGATCTTGATTTCGCAAACTTTATCGGAGACGGGAGCTGCAACAGGGGTCATTGGTTCCTTGGAAAGAAAGTTGCGGAAGGGGAGCGTGACAAGGTCAGTCGATCATGCGTGCCTATGTCGGTTTAGATGCTGCGAGGACGCTTGAGGGTGCTGTATACGCCGGCGGCAACAACGACTTTGACGGCTTCGCCGGGCAAGAAAGGAGCGACAGCGCCGATCCATGTGGCCTGCAGTGAATTATGGGTGTAGTACATGAACCATTCTGCACCGGAGAGGAAGAGCACCATCATGGCGAGGCTGGAGGCGAGCAGAGCAGAGGCGAAGCGTGAGGAGCGAGCGTTGAAGATTGCTGCCAGCCGCTGTGTGAGGCCGCCAGCGATGGCGGCGACCAGTGGGTAGGCCATCAAAAATCCGCCGGTGGGTCCGAGAATCTGGGCTAGGCCTCCGGGGCCAGTTGGAGCGAAGACGGGCAGGCCGCAGAGGCCTTCCGCTAGGTAAGCCAGCATGGTGAGGAAGCCGGCAACCGGACCGAGCGCTAGGCCGACGCCGAGCACTGCGAGCGGCTGCAGCGTGAGCGGAACCGGCGTGAATGGCAGCGGGATTGCAATATGTGCTGCTGCTGCGACCACTGCTGTAGCGGCGAGACCGAGGGCGAGTTTGCCGGGAACGCTGGAGGCTAAGCCCTGGAGGCTGGTGGTTCGAGTGGTTGTTGTTGCGGAGAGCATGGATTTCCTTAGGAGAAGAGGAGTTGCGTGGTCCTTATGGCTGGCTGGAGCGAAGGCTGGTGCGCTGTTGCCTCCGAGTGCGGCGGATGTGAAGCACAATGGCAAACGTGGCCCAGACCAAAGCGACAAAGGCCAGAATCGAGATGGCGAGCAGGACAGACATCAGACAGGCTAAGGATACCAAAGCGCGCCTCGTGTGACAGTGCCGCCGGGCATTGTGCGTGGTGGGTAGGATGCATAACAGCGAACGCAGGAGGCGTTATCGCCTTTGGAGGAGGTATCGACCAGTATGGTTCCCCATGCAGCATGGTGCGGTTGAAAGCTCTGCTGTTGCGCGATAATTAGGTGGAGAAGAGAGCTTTGACGTGGCGCTAGTGTCGTCCAATTTGCGAGTGAAGACGCCGCCTCCCCTTTTGGGCGCGGTGCGCAGTCGTGTGGGTGTCTGGCGGCGGCGCATGGGCATAGCCACAGCCACAGGGCTGGCAATCATGATGGGCTACGGCGTAATCTTCGGTCACAACGGAGTGACTTCTTTCTTGCACAAGCGCCAAGAGGCACGGTCACTCCAGTTGGAGATGCAGCAATTACAGATTGAAAATGCTCGACTCCACGGACATGTGCAGCGGCTGCAGAACGATCCTGACGCTATTGAGTACGTAGCTCGCGAAGACCTGCACTACACGCGGCAAGGCGAGGTCATCTATACTTTGCCTGTGGCGCCGAAGGCTGCAGACCAGGCGCAGCCGGCGGACCAGCGGTAGCTTAGGCGTCATCCAGCCGGCTTCCGCGTGCGTTCTTCTTTCAGGAATGAAGAGCATCTAATGAATCTTCTGGATCGCACTCCCCCTGGGGCTGACCATCGCCTGCCTTATGGCAATCTTCCGCTTCAGTTTGGGGATCTTTGGCTTCCGAGCGGGATGAAACGCCGGCCTTTGCTGGTCTTTGTGCACGGTGGCTGGTGGAATAGCGCCTACGATCTGGGATACGCGAGCTTTCTGTGCGAGGCGATGCGAGCGCAGGGAGTGGCCGTGTGGTCACTGGAGTACAGGCGCGTTGGTGATAATGGAGGCGGCTGGCCAGGAACGATGCGGGATGTGGCTGCTGGCATGGATCACGTGGTGAAACTGGCTGAAACATTTCCGATTAACACGATGCGGGTGATCGCTGCCGGACATTCGGCCGGAGGACAACTGGCGTTCTGGCTTGCTGGACGGCACCATGTTCCGCATGAAAGCGTGCTTGCTACGCCGGCACCGAACCTTGCTCTGAAGGGGGCTGTCACGTTGGCAGGAGCGATCGATCTAAAGCTGACGATTGAACTGGGTGGTTTCTTCAGTTTCTCCAATGGAGACCCTGCGGTGCGAGCGCTGATGGGCGGGTCGCCGGAGGATGTGCCGGAGCGATATGCGGCGGCAGATCCGGGGGAGCTGCTGCCGCTTGGAGTTCCGCAGATACTGGTGCAGGGAAGCGAAGACGACCAGATTCCTGCTGCGCTGCCGTTGCGCTGGCAGCAGAATGCGAAGCGGCAGGGAGACCCCGTAGAGGTGAAGATAGTTCCAGACGCCGACCACTTCGATTTGGTCGATCCGGAGAGCCACGCGTGGTCAGTGAGCCGTGATGCGATGCTCTCGTTGCTACGCGGCTGAAGGTCGCCGGTGCGAAACGCAGAGTACGATTGTGTGGGGTGTTGCTTGGCTATTTCGCTGGTTGATTCATTTACTGCTGTCGTCGGCGTGCAGGCGCTGGCCGCCGCAGCTGTGTTGTCGTTGCACAGGTCGGATGCGTGGCTGCGGCGCGCACTACCGTATGTCATCAGCGTTGCTGTGGGCGTACTGTTGGCGACCGGAGCGGCGCACCTGCTGCCGGAGGCGGTGGAGACGCTGGGCAATCGCAGCGCGGTATGGATTACGCTGGTGCTGACAATGCTGGGCCTGTATGCCTTTGAGCGAATCTTTCAACTGGTCTCAGGAGTGAGAGCCGAGCCGCTGCAAGAGTCAAAAGAGGACGATGTTGAGGCACAATGCGCTGAGCTGCACGGAGGCCACCAACACCACCATGCGGCATCCAAGCCGGCGACCTTGTTGCTCGGATGTGTGACGCATAGTCTGGTTGATGGCACGAGTGTGGCGGCGGCATTCTCTGTGGACGTGCGCGTCGGTTGGGTGACAGCACTGGCTGTGGGACTGCACGAGATTCCGCACCGGCTGGGAGACTTTGCTCTTCTGGTGCACATGGGACTGAGCCGCGGCCGGGCGGCGTTGCTGGCTATCGCCGCGGGTGGGTCGAGCCTGCTGGGCTGGGGCGTTGTAGCCGCGCTGGGAGCCGGAGGATCGCATCGGGTAGCGTGGTTGCTGCCGGTGAGCGCCGGGAGCTTCCTGTACATTTCTTTAGTGGACCTGCTGCCAGAGTTGCAAAGTGAGCAGACGCCTGCGGCAGTCGTAGGTCAGATTGCCGCGCTGGCCGGTGGCGTGGCTCTGGCGCTTGGTCTGACTCATCTACCAGGAGCTTGATTTGGCGATGCGTATCGGTGTGGATGTTGGTGGTACCAAGATTGAGGCTTTGGCGATGGATGCCTCAGGGCTGGAGTTGAAGCGAGTCCGTGTTGCAACGCCGAGGGGAGACTATCCTTCGACCGTGGCTACGATTGCTTCGCTGGTGAAGGAGTTGGAAGCCACGACCAAACAGAAAGGAAGCGTCGGCGTCGGAATTCCGGGAACGATTGTTGCAGCAAGCGGGCTGGTAAAGAATGCGAACTCAACGTGGATGAATGGCATGCCGCTGGAGCGCGATCTGAGCGCGGCGCTGGGGCGTGAAGTGCGTTGCGCGAACGACGCCAACTGCTTCGCCGTGAGCGAGGCCACTGATGGCGCGGCAAAGGGATTTGGAATCGTCTTCGGTGTCATTCTCGGCACTGGTTGTGGCGGCGGCATCGCCATGCACGGACAGGCTCATGCAGGGCCGAACGGGCTGGCTGGCGAATGGGGACACACGCCGCTGCCGTGGACGACTGCCGAGGAACAGCCCGGCTCGCTGTGTTACTGCGGGCGTCATGGTTGCCTGGAGACCTGGATATCAGGAACCGGCTTCGAGTGGGACTTTGCACGCGTGAGCAGCCGCAACCTGCGGGCGACGGAGATCGTGGCTGCGGCGGCGGCCGGTGATGATGAGGCCGAGGCTGCAATCGTTCGGCTCATCGACAGGTTGGCACGCGGGCTCTCGGTGGTGGTGAATATTCTGGACCCGGACGCCATCGTGCTGGGCGGCGGATTGTCGCAGGTAGACCGCTTGTACGACGGCGAGCTGGCGGCTAAGCTGCGCGACTACGGATTCGGCGGCGGCGTAACAACGCCGATACTGCGCAACGTGCATGGTGACTCCAGCGGAGTTCGTGGTGCGGCGTGGCTGTGGCCGCAGGCATCAGAGTAAGCGAGGTGCGCGATGGTAGAGACGCTTGGTACAGCGGTAAGAAAGCAGTTGGCCCAGTTGCTGGAAGGCGGCCAGGCGCATGCGACGTTCGAGGCGGCGGTGAAGGGACTACCGGTGCAGCTACGCGGTGTGGTTCCGAAGGGTCTGCCCTATTCGGCCTGGCAGATTGTGGAGCACATCCGCATTGCGCAAAGCGACATCCTCGACTTCAGCCGCAATGGAGATGGCAGCTACGAGCCGCGAAAATGGCCGCAGGCGTACTGGCCGAAGAGTGCGAAGCCGCCCAGCGCGAAGGCATGGAGCGAGTCCATCTGGAAGGTGCATCAGGATCGCAAAGCATTCGAGGCGTTGCTCGCGAAGGCCAGCGATGCCGAGTTGGTGAAGCCGTTTGCGTGGGGCAATGGGCAGTCGCTGCTTCGCCAGGCACTCCTCATCGCAGACCATGCGGCGTATCACACCGGAGAGCTGATTGTGCTGCGCAGGCTGCTGGGTGCCTGGAAGAGCTAGTTACAACCCCAGCGCAGCGGACCACTGTGAGGCGTGCTCAACGGTGAGGTCGGGCTCCGCTGCTTGAAGTGCCTGCGGTGCCAGACCGAAGAGACAGCCCAGCGAACGTGCTCCGCAACGGCGCGCGGTTAGGACGTCCACGTCGGAGTCACCGATCATCACGACCTCTTCCGGCTGCAGCTGCGCTGCTGTTGGGGCGAGCGTATTTGCCTCCGCGATGAGCGCCAGCAGGCCTTGCGGATCGGGCTTCTTGCTGGCGAAGGAGTTGCCGCCGTAGTTCTGATAGAAGAACGGGGCGAGCCCGAGCGCGGCGCATATCTCCCGGGAAGGATTCACCGGCTTGTTCGTCAACACGGCCATCGGAAGCTGCGGATGGCGCGCGCGGATAGCAGTGAGAGCTTCGAGAACGCCTGGATAGCAACGCGTGTTGTCCAGCTTGTGGACGCGGTAGTATTCAAGAAAAAATTCGAAGGTGCGGCGGAACAGTTCACTGCTATCGCTGGCTCCGCTGTCGAGGTCTCCCGGGTCGCCGAGTGCGCGCCGAACCAGCATCGCGGCGCCATCACCGATGTAGCCGGCGATGAGCGCGTTGGGCAGCGTCGGCTTGCCGACGTGGATCAGCGCTGCGTTGACGGCATTGCAGAGATCAAGAGATGAGTCGATCAGCGTGCCGTCGAGATCGAAGATCAGCAGGCGAGGCGATGGCATACAGCCAGTTTAGTTCTCCATCGTCCACTTCATGCGGCTAAAGGACCAATGGCCGTCGTAGTATGTCCGCAAATTGAAGTCGTACGTCCCGTGAATCTGCTGTATGACTCCCGTCTTGCGATTGCGCAGCGTCTCCGTGTAGGTGCCGGAGGCCTGGAAGGCAGAGCCGCGACGGAGAACTGTGGGCGGCCCAAAGTGAAGGTCCGAATCCAGATTGTCA
>Ga0302155_10002572_pt1 | contig 12189 bp, 13 predicted proteins | sample I_Bog_N3_1_FD_193508 | JGI IMG/M metagenome (GOLD analysis project Ga0302155, IMG submission 193508) | Peat permafrost microbial communities from Stordalen Mire near Abisko, Sweden - I_Bog_N3_1 | ecosystem: Environmental > Terrestrial > Soil > Wetlands > Peat | place: Sweden: Abisko, Stordalen...
ATCTCGTCTCCCGCTCCATTCCGCCCTCCGGCGCCAGCCGGGTTGGCTACGGTGGTTTGGAGCGAAACACTTACAATCAGGCAGCCCTGCCAAGGCGCGGTACCCAAGTGGTAAGGGAGAGGTCTGCAAAACCTTTATGCGTCGGTTCGATCCCGACCCGCGCCTCCAATCCTTTCAATAACTTAGATTCGATTTCCGGCAGAAGTAAAAAGCCGCTGTAGCGGAAACTGTAGCGGGTGGCTGTCGTTTTCTTACTGAATCATCCCTTCTGATGCTCTCTGTTTCAGCGACAGTGCCTACATTTATCCCGCCATTCTGGACCGCCTCAGTATGCTTGCTTATTAAAGAATAAGGCGTTATCTTTTCATTGCAAAGCGCGCTATGAAAGGATGCTTGCATTAGCCCAATGCCGATTCATCGCCAGACTGGAGACTATGCCCAATCCTCCACAACGGGGGAGACGGTTCGCGCTTTCGTTCCCTTACCATTGCCGCCCGTCCCGCCGCTCGAACTGGGAGCATTCTTGCCGCTCCTAGACCGCGCTAATCAGGCATTGGGAAGGCTGGATGGACTTTCCACACTTCTGCCGGACACGGAACTGTTCCTGTACCTGTATGTTCGCAAGGAGGCGGTTCTGTCCTCCCAGATTGAGGGCACTCAGTCTTCCCTCTCCGATCTGCTGCTGTTTGAGAATGCGGGCGCACCGGGCGTTCCGATGGACGATGTGCGAGAGGTCTCGAACTATGTGGCAGCCATGCAACACGGATTGGAGCGTCTGCGCGATGGCTTTCCGCTCTCACTGCGCCTGATTCGGGAGATTCACGGCATTCTATTGAGGGGCGGACGCGGTGCAACCCGAACGCCGGGAGAGTTCCGCCGCTCGCAGAACTGGATAGGCGGAACCCGGCCCGGAAATGCTACCTTCGTGCCGCCACCACCAGAGCGGCTAATGGAATGCCTCGATAGCTTTGAGAAATTTCTCCATGATGAGGATCAAAAGCTGCCCCTACTGGTGCAATTGGGCCTTATCCATGTGCAGTTTGAGACAATCCATCCCTTTCTGGACGGCAACGGAAGGCTGGGACGCTTGCTGATTACGCTTCTGCTCTGCGCCAGGGGCGCTTTACGTGAGCCGCTGCTGTACCTCAGCCTGTATTTCAAAACTCATCGTGGGCGCTACTATGAGTTACTGCAAAGAGTCCGCACAGATGGCGTCTGGGAGGAATGGCTGGAGTTCTTCCTGGAAGGGGCGGAAGCGACAGCGAAGCAGGCCGCCGATACAGCCGTGGAACTGATTCGTCTCTTCGATACGGACCGGAAGCGTATTCAAGTTCTCGGACGATCCGCTCTCTCTGCGCTGCGGGTCCACGAGTTCATGCAAAAGAAGCCGCTCATCAACATTGGGGTGGCAGCCCGCGCCCTTAATCTCTCCATCCCAACCGTGAGTGCCGCGTTGCAGCGCCTGGAGGAACTGGCGATTGCAAAAGAGACCACGGGGAAGGAACGGGACCGGATATTTGCCTACACCCGCTACTTAGAAATCGTGAGTGCGGGAACAGAGCCCATTCAGGCCTGATGAGAAAGCAAGGCTTCCCCCGAAATCCGCCGATAACGACGCAAAAAGCGTTGCGGGGACAGTGGGAATCTGGTGATTCAGCCCCCTTCGTGCTCTCATTGCGTCATGGTCGCTTGCCTCTCGAAGGCGGCGATCTGTTGCTTTGCCACGAACTGTTCCATTCTCTCTACAGACCGCGCCTGATGCTCTTGGGAAGGATGGGCATACCGGAGGACCATCTGAATCTTGGAATGGCCAAGTAGCGCCGCCAGCGTCACAAGGTCAATGCCTGACTCTGCCGCCCGCGTTGCCCAGGTGTGCCGAAGATCGTACAGCCGGAATCGGGCAACTTTGCTGTCCCTCACCGCTCTGTCATGGGCATTGTTCACCTTCGGAACGGGCCGCGTTGCGTCCGTGTCGCATGGGAAAAGGAAAGGTGTCTCCAGTCCTGCCATGCGCCGCGCCAGAACGTTCCGTGCCGCCGTGGTCAACGGAACCCGCCGCCGCGCCGCCTTTGTCTTGCCAAAAGGATTGAAGAGGAACCCGCCCGGCAGATTTACGTTCTCCGGCTGAATTCGGTAGACCTCTTCGGGCCGCATCCCGGTCTCCAGCATCAGCGTTGCCACGTCTCGCAGCATAGGAGTTGCAACGGCCAAGTAACGCCCCTGCTCGTCAAAGGTGAGAACCCGCGTCTGCTCGTTATGCTCTGATAGAGCCTTGGCTCCTGACTTGCAAATCGGATTATTTACGGGCACTCCCGCTTTGATTGCATGATTGAACATGGCCCTCAAACATGCCAGTTCCCGGTTCACAGTCGCAGGCATGATGCGCCGGTCCGTGCGTTGCCCTTTGGCGACCGAGCGGGCCGCCTTGAACTGTTCCACCAAATCTGACGTGATCTTGTCTAGCGGCTGGTCCCCGAAGAACCGCAACAGGGCAGCGCTGCTCACCAAATAGCGCCGGTACGTCCGGGGATGCTGTTCGTGCTGCATCTCTGACCACGCAAGGAACTCCCTCATGGCCGCCTTGAAGCCGGGAGCCTTCTTGCGCTCTGTGATGCCCACTTCGCCCTTGGCAAGGGCTGTCTTGAAGGCCGCTTCAATCTGTCGGGCCGTGCGGGGGTTCCCCTGTTTCGTGCTGCGTTGAACGTGCTCTCCGTTGAACAGGAAGTGATACCAGTACACGCTGCCACGTTTGAAAATGCTCATGGGTTCTCCTATCCGCGCTGTTTTTTGTTTGGTGCCTTCTTTGCCGCCTTACTCTTGGCTTCCGCCTTCCGTTTCCTCTCATTGCGAACGGCCACAAGGTGCGCACAGTCCGGAGTGCAGTATTTCCTCTGGTGCCCACTCTCATGGTTGAAAACAACACCGCAGTCTGGCCGGTGGCACATACTCGATTTCACATTGGCCAGCTTGTCCAAATAGATTGCCGCCAGAATTGCGTCCCGAACACACCAACAACGCAAACTAATCCTGATTGGCGATTCAAGAGGGATAAGGATGTCTTGAGCATCGAGGATGCTTGAAGAATGCCTCAGTCGCGCATATTCCTTGGACAAGGCTTCCCAACCACCCGGCTCAGTCAATCGGCACTCTCTCAAGAGCTTCTGCCATTGAAGAAGGTCTGCAAACGACAGCGCCACTTGAAACCCCAATGCGTTTTGGTGCTCTCCACCGAAAATTCCGTATTGATTGAACAAGCGTAGACCTTGCTCAGGTTCCGAAATACTGAAAAACTGATCACGAATTTCATACACGTCAATTGGCAGAAAGTTCGCCAAATCTCTCTCGCCTTTTGCACCGGGCTTAACGGGGAGAGCTACTTTCACGCCGTACTTGTTTTTTGGCGGTGTCCAGACGAAGACCTTGTCGCTCAGCTTTTCGTTCCGGCGTCCATAAAATCGATCCGGACTCCACCTTGCCTCCCGTTGAATATCAGGAAACTGCTCGAAGGTCATCAGGGCAACAGGCAGTTGAGCGCTCCGGTAGAGGAAGGTCTCCACGGGGATTGTCGAGATTTTAAGTTGTGACATAGTTTGTGTCTTGTTCATGTCTTCTGATGGATATAGTGTCACAGGTACGGGCTTGTATGCAAGAGCATTCGCTCATATTTCTTTAGAACCAGGAGGGGTCAATGAACCCAGAAAAGCTGTACTCGGTGGAAGACGCAGCCGCGTTTCTTGGCGGAATCAGCAAATGGACAGTTCATGCATGGCTGGCGAAGGGGCGTCTGCGCCGGACGAAGGTTGGCAGCCGGACCATGATCCGCGAAAGTGACCTGCAAGCATTCGTAGCCGGGTGCAACCAAGAGCCGCCTGCACAGCGCAAAGCCGCGTCATCGAAGGCGTCATGAGCCGTGCAGCAGCAAGGCGAAACAAGCCGCAAGCCAGCGTGCGGCCCGCACTTCATCTAGTGCCGGAGAGCGAACCCGCCGTCAACTGGACAGAATACCCACGCATAGATCCGGGAGAATACCCGGCATACTGCAAGCGGGCAAAGTGGTACTGGGAACCCGGCTTCAAACGGTGGACTTGCATCGTCCTATTCGACGTTCTGATGGAGGGCCAAAATTCTTCGCTTGGAACCATTCCGATGTGGTTCAACGGCGGTGCCGGGGAAAGGCCCAAAGCTGGCAGGCGCACACTCTACCTACCGGCATGGGTAAAGGCCAATGGAGGCCCGCCCGCTCGTAGAGATCGTCTTTCCCCTACGGTCTTCGTCCGGCGCATGGCACGGGTGAGAGTCGGGGATACAAAGGGACCGATTCCCTACTCGGTTGTGCGGGAGATTCTCGAATGGTCCACCGGTACACCAGTCAATCCGTCACACAGTCAAGGAAGGCATCAATGAATTGCCACGCAATCAGCAGCTTGGGAAATTCGCTTGTCAATGAAGGCGTCTGCATGAAGGCTGCGAGGAAAGTGTAGGGCCGTGGATTCGGCCCTTTGCCGGGGTCGAGGTGTAGCACTCACACCCAATCACACACCAAGGGCGGGCGGCGCTCAAACGCTGCCCGCAAAGGCATTACCGAAATCACCTTCTCGTTCCGGGCTGGACTCTGAGGATGATTTGCTGTGCTGGCGAGACACACTCTCAAATTGGAGTGTGCAATGTTACTGCAAGGAAGTCAACCCGCTTTCAGGATTCGCGCAGGGTTCGACTTTTCATTGCGCGGTGCTCTTCGCTCACGCCCCGGACACGGTTGGAACAGCGTTCGATCTTACTCTTTCTCGCCGGGAAACGGCCCATATTGCGCGTCAGTGCAAGGGAAGGTGTCGGGCCTCGGCGCAGCACCGCTGGACTCATAGACGCCGCTCCTGGGCCGCCGCTGTCGCGCTGCTCATGTGGAACATGAGAAGAAGACATTCTTCTCATAGCTGAAAAATACCCGCAGCGGAGGCATCAGTCAAGGCCGCGTCAGCGCCGCGCAGCGGGCGGAGCGTAGCGGAGAGCCTTTACGGATGCCGGAGCGGAGGGTACGCCGCGCCAGCGGCGAGAAAGCCCGATTCACCACGACTCTCCACGAAGAAACACGACTAATGCCGATTTTGACTCATAAAGCCAGATAAAGCCTCATCGTCCCACACCGCCCCAAAATGAGGCTTTCTGAGCCATTGTGAGCTTTTTTCCGCGCTGGCTGGCCCCTTTTCATTGTGCCGCACATGGCCTGCTTAAAGGTACATATATGCGGCACTATAAACCGCAGAACCTAAATGGGATATAAGAGCGAAACAGCCATTGTGCGTCTGCGCTTTATGTTCCACTACTGCATTCCCCCTGCAAGACGACCAAGCAGACCCCGCCCACCGCCCAGCCGCCACAGAAGAAGATCGGCGATTCTTGGAGATCCCCGGCCACCGCCGCGCCCGCGCCGACATTCTCCAGCACTCTCCACTGTTCGCATTGGCCTAGCGGGACAGGCTTAATTGGATAGCATTTCTTGTTTCACCGGCGACCATCATCTGAACGGCATTGTCGAACTGCTCGGTTTACTTTGTGCTTGCAACGAATCCCGCTCCAACCCACCCCACTGCACGAATCAGCCCCCAAGGAATGACAAATCCAAGCAGTGGCAAAATTGCGGCAAGGAGATAGCGCCATCGGCTCGGTGCCGGTGTCGGGTAGAGTCTATCGCCGTCCTCTGTCTCGATTGATTCAACCGCCAGAGTCTTCGTCCAATGAATTGCCCTGATGCCGCCTTCATTCACTGTCGATGCTGGGGGATCACTTGACTCCGCCGTGCAGGCATACGGATCGTCTTTCGCGGAGGCTGGAGTATCCAAGGTATATCCCTTTGGCAGCGATGGAGGTCTGGCATACGCCACGAACGGATCAACTTGCGAAAGATTCCCTTGAATTGTGGCAGTGGAATTAACACCCCATTCGGATGATGCGCATTTCAGCTTCGCAAGAAGGTCTACCCGCTCTCCGTTTGTCAGAGTATGGAGAACATCCCGCTGCTGATTCTCCGGGAGTTTACGGAGGGCTTCAATCGCCTCTTTCGGAGCATAGCGAAGCGCCAGGGGCCAAGCATTGCGCTCGTTTTTTACAACATCCGAAGCCGCCAACTGCTCAAATTTGTTGTGCCGCTCCCTCTGACCCAAGACGCTTTGCAATTCCAGGTATGAAGCAAAGCCGCCAAGAATAGCCCCGACCGCTCCCATGAACAGTGCCAGCCGTCGCGTTCCTTCCTTGAAATTCACTTTCGTTTCCCTCTACTCTGTAGCTACTTGAGCGGCAAACAAATTCAACGCTGACGGCGATCTTCGCCAGCAGGATTTTCAGTCGGGAGCTTCGCCCCTATCGCCTTCCCCAGATGTCAGCGGATCGCAGCAAGTTGGACTGGACAGAACACGCTGAATTTATGGAAGCATTTCAGCGGGGATCTTGACGCCTGATTTCCGAAGTTCTTCTAGCTTCTTGGCTTCTTTGTCTGCAAGATCGTTCTCATGCTCATACAAAGGTTGAATGTTGTTCCTATAGAATTGTGCTTGCTGGCGATTTGGTAGCTCCATCAGCACTTTCGAGTATGCAACCTCTTGCCGAAGATCAAGAATAATCTGATCATCCAAACGGAATATTTCATCTACCCCCACCAACATCGCAGTCCCCGATTTTTCGTCAGGCGGAAGAATCTGCTCCGCTTTGTGGATTCCGTCTAATGCACGCTGTCTGTTCGGTTCATAGTCGTTCAGCAACTTCTCAACCTCGGCACATTGATCGTAGTAATCCCGCATCGTCGGCGTCTCGCGGTGTCGAATCTGATATAACTGCCGACGGAACTCAGCGCCTTTTGCATTGAGGTCCGCATTATCAGCGCTAATCTTTCGGATCGCATCGGCAGTTTTGATGCGTCCCGAGTTCCAAATCCCTAGTCCTATGCCGGAGGCGAATAGAGCAATAGACGTTACACTCACCGCAATCATGAACCGCCGATGACGAACGCGAAAGTGGGGTTCAGTCTCAGGCTCTCGGGACTTGATTCCTCTCCAAGCTAAGAAGGCCATTACAAGCCAGAACATCATAGGAAAAATGGATTTGCCTACACTCTCCCCGGCCTTTTCAGGATTCGAGTCCAGCTCAGACAAGAATGTAAACATGTTCATGGCTAAGAGGGCTGCGAAAATGAATACCAAGACACCCGTTAGCGCGTACCTGCCCTTCCCGGCTCCCTTTGATTCCTGAAGAGGGGAAGGCACCGTTGGAAGCTCTGCAATTGTTGTTGCACCCACTTTCTCTGGTGGCTCTAATGTGTACGGCTCTGCGGTGGTGGGCATAGGCGCGAGCTGGCCGCTCTCCAAAGCGGGCGAATCGTAGGCCTGCTTCAGTCGGGTCTCTAGCGATGCCTTAGCTTCGGCGTATTTTTCCGGGGTGAGATTGTCAGAAAGCCTTTCACGTTCCAATGAAAACATTTCTTCCTTTAGTGCGTTCAAGAGGGCCGTGCTGCTGGGCGCAGGTGGGCTCGATGCTGGCGCGGATGATGGCGCAGAGAACGGACTAGGAGCGACAGATTCATTTTTCCGGGTCTTTCGCATCAGAAAGCTGAAGATAGCCCAGACTACCCAAACGACAAGCCCATAACCGAGGAGATCGCCTACGAGATTCTCTATTGCGAGGGCCGGATCAAAAATCACCATGCACATATCGAGTCTCTCTTTCGCTGGTCGGAGTTACTGCTTTGGCTGTTCCTGCTCCAATTCTGCGTTTAGATGAATCGTTCCCCCATTGACGGTTATTGTCTTACTCCAATCGGCGAATCCTTTTCTCTTTACCACGATCTGGTGATTGCCAGGGGGTATCGGGACAGTGGAGGGGGTGTTACCGACAAATGCGCCGTCAACCTCAATGTCAGCGCCGGAAGGCGTCGAGTCAATCGCAACGGATGCTAGCAGTGCGGGATCAGTCGTCTTGGCTTTCGAATCTTTCTCTGTGACCGTTGCCGCAGCCGCAACAACCCAAAATTTGACATCTCGGCATTTGTCGTTGTCTTTAGGCTCACAGATTTCCATGTCGCGCTTTTCGATCTTCGCTTGATATGTACCGGGCAACAGCATGTCTTTTGGATTCTTGGGCTGTAACTCATAGCTGTTACCGTTGCTAGCCTCAATGAAGGCATGTTCTGCAATCCTGTGCGCCCATCCGGCACCCCCGGAACTTTGTGACCATCCAGCATTGCTGCTGAACCAAGAAAGGTGAAACGTCCCGTGCGGATCTTCGATATTTTTTGTGCTCAGAACTTTGACAGTCAACGGCCAATTCTCCTTAGCCAGCACCGGCTGAACGACGAATGTTAGCAAGAGCAAGCCAATCAGTTTTCTCATTTTGAATTCTCCTTGCTTTTCGAGAGGTTTCTTGCATGGCAAGAATGATCGCCCTTGTAGCGGCGGGAATGCAATCCGCCGCCCTTCCATCAAGACAATTTGTGAACGCTAAAACCCTCACCACTACGGTCAGCCTGGACAGGTCCGGCAGATCGAGCGCAGTTACTCGGTCTTAAAATTGCTCATGCTTACCGATGGAGGTGATGCCACGGGAGCCTCAATTCTGATTTCAAATGCGCTTCCGTTTTGAAAGTGAAATCGCATACTCTCTTCGTTGCTCTTGCCGGTTGTCATTTGCCCAAGTTCGACCTCCACAGTGATTCTGCGAGTCCCAAGGAACTTAGCAACCTGGCCGGGGTCCGCGTCAGCCCGCGTATAAAGCTCGGCAAATAGCTGCTGCGCAAGCGCAACGGCATCCCCGTGGAGAGTGGGGGACAAATGCGTGATTACCGATCCGACTTTGCCATCCTCGAAAAATATCTCCCAAAAATCTGCTGGCGCGGAAGAGGCCTTCTCTTCAACAGACCACACTTCTTGCTTCGATTCCGGTCCAATACCAAGATCCTCCTTCGTCAGTTTGTAATGGCCCGATAGACCGCTCAGGACTACTTCGCGAGTCATTCCAATTCCGACCGCAGAGATTTCTGATGGAGCCTGATGGATGTCCGCCGATCCTTGCACTTGCGCTTGCCCGTTGTCTTGCTTTCCACTTTGGCTGGCAAAAGTGATTGGGGGCGTCGAGGTCTGCGCAGCGTTGTTCGGATCGTTCAATGTTGATTTAATCGCTTTGCTGGCGCATCCATCTGAGTCCTGACTTCCAGACACCCACGGCTCATCATCCGTTTGTTCCGTTTTCTTGAAGACTCTTGAAAGCTCCAAGCTATGAGAAGTAACATCAAATTCGTACTTGAATTCGTGCGGATGATCAGCTTGCCGCCTGTATACCTGCCAGCCCAGTGACCAGATGTGTCTGCATTTGGATTTGTCTATTCCGCGCTTATTACAATAATCGGTATCGAGCGGCGGTCTCAAACTGGATGGTTCACTGAATTCGATTGTGCCCTCATATCGTCCACGAATCGACGGTTGGCGTTCGACGTTCCAAACGACATTTTGCGGTGGCCCATTGGTGTCTACAAAGCCTTCCGCAACCATCTGATCGTAATCAGGAATGCCCTGCGGCATTTCAAGTGGTGGGCAATTCTTAATTGCCTCAGCGATTGAGCGAAGCTGCTCCGTCGCATGTTGCTCGCCAGCGTCCATTTCTCCTATCGGAACTCCAGTTGGAGCGGCAGGTTCTTGAAAAGGCTTAGAAACGGGATCGTGGGGGATGGTCTGGCCGCTGTTTACATTCGGACCAGTTGGAGTTGCCGACTCTGCCGCATGAGGTTTCCAAATGGGGCTGTGGTTCGCGTCCGTCTCTGTATTGTTTGGGACGCAAATCCAATTCCAATGACTCTTTCCGTTGTTATCGCTAACACACTCCGGCGTCACGTCTTTGCAGCCAATCGGAGGAATGGGCTTGATGGGCCGTATTGCACACTGCCCTATTACCAAGGGGCCGCTAGCAATAGATACCAACACCGCCAACACTGCCCAAAGGTGAAAGAATCGCGCTCTTTTCATTTCCATCCCCTCCGCCTCATTTCAGCAAGATTATTTCTTTGGCTTCTCAGACTCTTCAATGAACTCTTTCAGGCTCTTAGCGCAAGCCTCTGCCGTCTTCTGGAATTGGTTGGTTCCCGCTTTGCCCGCCGAATAAGCGAAAACAATCTGTGAAGATCGCGGATCGACAATGGAAATGCTCACATTGGTTGATCCGAGGGCCTCCTTGTGAGCGCGGCGCTCTTGTGCTCTTTCTGCTCCCAGCGCCCAGCCCTGATTCCAGGCATCGTTGCTGCCGTTATTGACATTCGTGCTGTTCACCGCATTTTTATTCACGCTGGAGTCATTGACAACAACCGCTGGTTGGCTAGGGGTTTGATGGTTGACGCTGCTCGTGATGATGTAGTCCGCCTTATCCTTCTCAGCTACCAGGGCCAGCGGAACGTGCTTATTAACAATTGCGGCGGCCAGATATGTCTCGTATCCGCCCATCGGTTGGATGTAGACAGCGGAACCGCTCCTGAGTTGTGGAGCTTGGGCGAGCGCAACAGTGGAGAAAGTGAGCAGCACAAACGCGAGTGCGCGATTCATCGGAAGTTCCTTTCCTTGCGGCGCGGGAGCGTCAAACTGAATGCAGAAGCTAGATTCATGGTTAATTCCTGCATTCGACAAGTCAACAACAATGTGACTCATAGGGTGTGTACGCATCGACTACGGAACGCGAAGATCAAAGCCAATGCCGCTCGATATTCGCATCCGGTTTGGCCGCGCAATCCGCCGCATCCGCGAGGAGCAGGAAATCAATCAGGAAGAGGCTGCGGAGCGTTGCGGGCTGCACAGAACATATTACAGCGGCGTCGAGCGCGGCGTGCGGAACGTCTCTTTGGTCAATATCGAAAAAGTCGCCAAGGGTCTGAAAACGGCCCTGCCGGACCTCTTCCGGCGGCTCTGAATCTGTTTTGTGACACAATCGCCAAACAGGGACGGAAAAAATGGACTCCAGGCCATGGGAAAAATCCGAAACTGCCGAGCGATTTAGGGCGCTTCGTCGGAAGGCCCGCATGAAGCAATCGCATTTGGCGGAAATCATCCGGATTAGCCGTCAGTCCATTTCCGAGATCGAAAATGCTCACGTGATGCCGCACCCCTCGACATGGAAACGTTTCGCCGATCTTGAAGCCAAGCACAACCAGCCCCGAGTTGTTTTGCCCGTTCATTGGGATTGGGATTGATATTCAGGAAGTTTGGGTTCATTCCATCTTGGCTCCGGATCTCGCTCGCTCAGCGACAGAAAGAATTGATCAATGATGTCGTCTGTAGTCACAAAGAGAGTTGCCATGACCATATAGGTGTGATTTACAACGTCGATCATAAGAGTTTTCATCTCGCCATCATCGAAACGGGACAATTTGGGCCAAGAAATCTCTCCGTATGGCGAAACGACCTTAACATCCGAAAAATCGCCTGTCTTGCTGGAAGGAGAAGTTCCGCTATGGAGATTTTCAAGGTGGGTGTTCCGAAACGCATTCAGTGCGATGTGCTTCGTCAGTCGCTTGAGGAGTTCAGGGTCTTCCCTGAGGCGTTTCGCCTGTCTTCCATTCATTGCGGACTCCCTGCGTTAATCGATGCAACGATCTTATATTCTGCGCGTCAGAACTGGCGGCGGTATTTGCTAGAGTCGAAACTCGACAAAAGTCTGGCACAAAAAGGCGACACGCATTGCTCTTTTTGCCAATTCCTGCGCATTGCTCCCCTCTGGAAATTGAATTCAATTCACTAAATTCTCAAGGATTATTCTGCGCCTCAATTTTTGAGCTGAGTCAAAGGACAGTGGCCAGAGCCGCAGATGCGTTTCCCTCAAGCACGGGGTGCTGGACAACTCAAAGCCACTCGCACGGGGTCCGGGGGATTGCCCGTGAATCGGCCTGGAATCGACCTCTCCCCATCAAGGGTTAAAATGCGCCCTGTTTTCGAGTGACGGAGAAAGCCGTCTTTCTGCTTTCAATTGGCCTTACTGCCTCGGGGATTGTCTTGGGTCATCTGTGTACAAATGGCGGATTCAGCGTCGGAGAATGCCAGCAATTTCAGGCGTAAGTGACACTGCCTGAAACGTGCCGGATGCGAAGCTCGATTCATGCAAGCATTCCGAGTATGCTTGCTCATGCGGTGATCGAGCAATGCCGTGGGCTACGCTCTTGGAGCGGTCCGC
>Ga0302155_10002578_pt1 | contig 12165 bp, 10 predicted proteins | sample I_Bog_N3_1_FD_193508 | JGI IMG/M metagenome (GOLD analysis project Ga0302155, IMG submission 193508) | Peat permafrost microbial communities from Stordalen Mire near Abisko, Sweden - I_Bog_N3_1 | ecosystem: Environmental > Terrestrial > Soil > Wetlands > Peat | place: Sweden: Abisko, Stordalen...
ACTCCGTTAAAAACTGGTGGGACAAGGTGGGACAAATTGGCAGAGTCACAAGATTTTGTCCCACCTGTCCCACCGTCCCCTAAAAACGTGGGACAGCGCAAACCCGCGCCGGTACTGGTTGTCCCACCTGTCCCACCTGTCCCACCACAAAAACAGCAAGTCGCACTCGCGCATGACGACGACTTAATCCGGGAATTTATGGAGATGGACGGCCTGACCTTGGAAGAGGCGCAAACCATGGCAAAAATCAGCATCAAGCCAAGATCGTCGGATGAATGGCTGGTGCTGATCACTGATCTCGACCAGGCGATTGAGGCTTATTGTCTGGCGGCGGGTTTGTCGGCCGATGCCTTGGCCGAGCTACTGGCCGAGCGCAACCGTCAGTCGCTGGCGTCTATTCCTGAGTCACTGGCGTGGTTCAGGCGGGAATGGCAGGCACTTCAGCCAAAGCCCAGCAAGACACCGGCAGCACCAGCAGAGCGACTGATGCCCTACTCCAGCCGGGAAAGTGCCAAGGCGCGCGTGCGCGGACTGATTGCGGCGAAAAATCAAGCCTGCTAATGCTCAGGGATGTCTTTTGTGAAACGAACCCCATGAAAGACTTTGTCAATGCCTCGTCGCCAGGGTATTGCTGCATCTTGAAACGCAACCCCATGACGCGCGCGCATGTGCGCGTGCGCGAAGTCGGCTACAAACTCAAGGTATCCATTCCGATATCCACGGCAAAGGATCGTTGACGCAGCTTTGCGCTGACGATCCTGACCCTGGCGCGCACGGGAAAAAGTAACGATCACTCAAACGAACTATTGGCACCAGCTCTCAGCCCCTCAGTTTGGGACACGTCATAAGTTCGCACATGGGTTCGCACCTCAAACCATAAAGCCGAACGACAGCGACCTTGACGAAACTTTACATCCCGATTGAAGCGACCGAAATATCAATTTTGAGGAGCCGAAAAAGGCCGCACCGATCACGAAATGCAGTAACTATCGCAGTAAAATTTAAGTCGAAAGACGGAAACCAGCCACCAGACTGACTCTGCCATTCCGGCTCCCGCACCAGATGAATGCCTGGCAACACCAAAGTATGACTAAAACCCTTCGACTCTCATAGAGCGGAGGGTTTTTTTATGCCTGTCGTTGCCCACGTAAAACCAGTAACTACAACAACGAAATGCAGTAACTATCGCAGCAAACCTATGAGGGGTTACTGTAAAACGAGTTACTGCATTTTCACTGCTGGTTACTGCGAAACGAGGCCCGCCATGGCGATTAACAAAATCTCAGATACAACACTTCGCGCGCTTAAAAAGTGATGCGGCAACCCGCACCACCTTACCTGTAAACGTAACCAAGATTTTCCTGAAAACCCCTAAAAAATCTAAGACTTAGGGAATTATTTGTGACCGTAATCCCAAGTTTGCCAATTGACAGCTAGATTTTTTGACCGTGCCGTTAGCCATGCCAAAGCAATATCAAAAATAAGGTACTGTCATCATGCCAAAATTAGCCATCTCGCTGACCGGCATACAAGCCAAAAACTCCCGGCCTGTATGCACCGGCCATTGAGCAGTACTCAAGCCAGCCTGGTCAGGCAAGTCATTTATCGCAGATTGCTTTAATCATTTGCGCTCCGGTTGATCCGGGTACGGTATGTTGCAAGATGACGTCAGCGTAGGCCAAATAGGGGGAGAGCAAGGCGCCGCCTTGGGCGTCAATCTTGGGATACATGGTGCGGCTGCCAAAGCCGATACGCTTGCCATCGCAATCCAGGTAGGCAACTGATACTTCAGAAAGGTAAGTCGTGTCGCGCCCTTGTAGCGCCTGCGGTTGGGTCCAGTTGAGCAAGACGTTGGCTTGCAGGATGCCGCGATTGCGCGAAATGCTGCCCTTGTCCACGTAAAAGGCGCCGATGCCATTGTCGCCCAGCAGCGACCATTGCGCGGCAAAAGCCTGATCCGATGCCAGCAACAAGGCCAGTACTACAAATTTCATTTTAGTTCGTTCCATGAAGATGTTCTCGATCAAGAAAACATGAACGCCAGCATGGCGGCATCGTCTTCGAGCATGATCAGCAGCGTTACCGACCACAGCATGGTGTAAGCGCTCAGGGTAAAAATAAACGGCGGAAGTCGGAGCGTCATTGTCATTGCATTTATTCTCAGCGGCAAATGCTAACACGGTGTGGCGCTGCTGTATTTGCGGAGATGCCGGAAATGGGCTTAGCCGGCAAGCGCCAGGATGTGTACGGTAATGGCGGCCTAGGGCTGTCGGAGGTCTGGCCAAGTCACGCTTGGGCGTTGCGCCGCTTTGCCGTACCTCTTTATTTGTCTTCGTCGGCATGTCTTGCTATTGATGTTTTGTCCGGCATTCTTAACTAAAAATCTCTTGCAGGCTCAGAATCAGGCCGGTGTCCGTTGCATCGTAACCGGGTAATTGATTGATGGTCTCGCGCAATCCGGGCGAACGTAGAATGGCGATCACCGATTGCATCAGGGGATCGTTGAGTGAGGCGCTGGGGAGCGCGAAAAAATAGCGTTCCCGGACTAAGGGAATGAAATCCAGTCCGAAGCGCTGAGCCGCTGTCTGGACACCGAAACCTACGTCGGCCATGCCGCTGGCGATAAATGCCGCTACTGCCGAATGCGTGAATTCGGTATTTTCAAAGCCATTGATTTTATGGTGCGAGATGCCGCTGCCGTCGAGCATCAGTTCGAGCAGCTTGCGTGTGCCCGAGCCAGCTTCGCGATTGACGAAGCGCAAGTCGCTGCGCGGCAGGTCGGCCAGATTGTGGATTTGTTTGGGGTTGCCCGCTGCGACGAACAGGCCCTGACTGCGAACCGCCAGGTGAATCAGACTGTCGCTGCGTCTGTTAAGCCATTTTGCATAACTGGCCATGGCGGGCTTTTCAAATTCCCCCAGCGGTACATGAAAGCCTGCCAGGTCGCATTCCTGACGCGACAAGGCCGCTACTGCGTCAGTACTGTGGCGATAACGCACCTCTATCGGCAGGCCATTCTGATTAAATTGGTGCAGTAGCGCCGCCACAGCAAAGCCGTGGCTGGCATTGAGGCGGATGGTCTTGGATTGTCCGGCGGCGGTCTTGCCTAATTCGAATTCCAGTTCTGATGCCAGGCTGTCCAGTGTGGGAGATAGTCGCGCACTGATCATACGGTCGGCCCATAGCAGTTTCTCCGCGAAGGCAGTCAGTGTTGTGCCGCGGCCACGGCCGCTGGCGATCAAGGCGTGCTCAAAAGATTGTTCCGCGCTGCGCAGCAAGCCCCAGGCGTGGCGGTAAGAGTGTCGCAATTGCTGTGCCGCTTTGGCGATGGAGCCTGTTTGCTCAATGGCAATGAGCAGTTTGAGCAAGTCGTTGGTGTCGATTGCCGCATTCTCGCCGTGACCGATTTCCCAATGTGGATTGATGCTGACTTTGATCATATATATGTAATAAATAGCATATTCAATTCAAGCTAAATCGATGATACCGTACAGTACGGTTGCTAGGTAATTTAAAAAAATACGCTAAGCAATTAGAAAATATAGGCAATTATTTGCATAAATATAAGATTCATTGCCATAAGTTTATCGTTGTCAAAATACACCATCACTAGGAGGGGACAATGGCCTTTGATTTCCTGCAGAAGGAACACACCATCGCTAAGCCGGGTTTCAATCGCTGGCTGGTACCGCCGGCTGCGCTTGCGATTCATCTTTGTATTGGTATGGCCTATGGTTTTTCGGTTTTTTGGCTGCCTTTGTCGAAGGCATTGGGTATTGAGCACTCGCTGGCCTGTACGCCCGGTAGCAGTTTTTTTGATCAGGTTTTTTCGACTTCCTGTGACTGGAAGATTTCAATGCTGGGCTGGATGTACACCATGTTTTTCGTCCTGCTCGGCGTATCTGCGGCGATTTGGGGGGGCTGGCTGGAACGCGTCGGTCCGCGTAAGGCGGGTGTTGTTTCCGCTCTGTGCTGGTGCGGCGGCTTGCTCATTTCTTCGCTGGGTGTCTATGAACATCAGATTTGGCTCATGTGGCTGGGCTCTGGTGTCATTGGCGGTGTCGGTCTGGGGCTGGGCTATATTTCACCGGTATCGACCCTGATCAAATGGTTTCCGGATCGGCGCGGCATGGCGACCGGCCTGGCGATCATGGGCTTCGGTGGCGGTGCCTTGGTCGGCACGCCTTTGGCCGTGCAATTGATGAAATATTTTGCGACACCGACCTCGGTTGGCGTGTGGCAGACGTTTGCTTGCATGGCGGGCATTTACTTTGTGTTCATGATGGCCGGTGCGCTCGGTTACCGGGTGCCGCCCAGCGGCTGGAAGCCGGCCGGCTGGACGCCGCCGGTTACCAACGGCAACACCATGATTACGCAACATCATGTGCATGTGAAAAAGATCTGGGGTATTCCTCAGTTCTGGCTGGTGTGGCTGGTGTTGTGTCTGAATGTGTCTGCCGGTATTGGCGTGATCGGCATTTCTTCGCCGATGCTGCAAGAGGTGTTTGGCGGACATCTGCTGGGACTGAACATCGGTTTCAATGATTTGTCGACCCAGCAGAAGGCCAGCATTGCTGCGATTGCTGCCGGTTTCACGGGGCTGATCAGTTTGTTCAATATTGGCGGTCGTTTCGTCTGGGCTTCCTGTTCCGACTTCTTCGGTCGCAAAATGACCTATGCGATTTTCTTCGTGCTCGGTTTTGTCTTGTATGTGAGCTTGCCATGGTCGGCCAAGTCGGGTTCGGTGGCTTTGTTCGTGGCCGCCGTTTGCCTCATTCTGTCGATGTATGGTGGTGGTTTTGCCACTGTGCCGGCTTATCTGGCGGACTTGTTTGGTACGCAAATGGTGGGCGCGATCCACGGCCGTCTTCTCACTGCCTGGGCTACTGCCGGCATTCTGGGACCGGTGGTGGTCAATTACATGCGCGAATATCAATTGTCGCTGGGCATGCCGCGTGAATCGGTCTACAACACCACGATGTATATCCTGGCCGGCATGCTGCTGTTGGGGTTATTGTGTAATTTGCTGATTCGTCCGGTCGCGGCGAAGCATTTCATGACGCCGGACGAACTGGCGCAAGAGAAAAAGCTGGCACGTGAAAAATCTTCTTCCGATAGTGTTGTCAGCTTGACCGCTGCGCAGCTCGAGCAAGTCGGTCGTGGCGGCAATCTTTTGTTTATTGCGGCAGCCTGGCTGGCAGTCGGTATTCCCCTGGTCTGGGGTGTTTCGCTGACCTTGCAAAAGGCGATCGTCTTGTTCCGGTAAGGGATAAGGAAAATTGTTTGCTGCCCGTCGTTCAAGGCAGTAGTTGGTATCAGGCAAGAAGACAGGCCATCGTTTTATGTTGCGATGGTCTGTTTCTAAAAAGCTGTTCCGGGCCGCCCAGAAGCGTATCAACAGACGAGCTGGGTCGTGCATTCCATCCTCTTGTCGCGCTTGTCTTCGTGCGCATTGGTGACTGGTGAAAGGGTTGCCGTGGACAGTAAAGCAGTTTTCGCACCGGTATAACAAAAAGAATGCTGGTATCAGTTCGTTGTTGAGCAGGAGGAAATATGGTCAGGACAGCGCAGTCTTTCGATATCGATGCAGTGCGGCAGGTAATTGCTGCACGCCGCGATTTGCCCGGCGCCATGTTGCCGATCTTGCATGGCATTCAGGAAGCGCTCGGTTATGTGCCGGCCGACACGGTACCCATGATTGCCGAGGCGCTTAATGTGTCGCGTGCGGAGGTGCATGGCGTCATTTCTTTTTATCACTATTTTCGTCAGCAAGCCGCCGGCCAGCATGTTGTGCAGCTTTGCCGTGCCGAGGCTTGTCAGGCCATGGGGGGCGAGGCATTGGCCCGTCATGCTCAACAGGCCTTGGGCTGTGGCTTCCATGAAACCAGTGCGGATGGACAATTTACGCTGGAACCGGTGTATTGCCTGGGCTTGTGCGGCTGTGGTCCGAGTCTGACTGTCGACGGAGAATCGCATGGGCGCATGAATGCGCTCAAGCTCGATCGTCTGTTGCTGAGCAAGCGAGTGACATCATGAACGCCGCCATCACCATCTATGTGCCGCGGGACTCCGCAGCACTTGCGCTGGGGGCTGATGCGGTGGCAGCAGCAGTGGTACAGGAGGCGGCGCGGCGCGGGGTCGACATCCGATTGGTGCGCAATGGTTCACGCGGCATGTTCTGGCTCGAACCTTTGGTCGAAGTGACAACGGCACAGGGACGCATGGCCTATGGGCCGGTGGAGCCTGACGATGTGGCGGGATTGTTTGATGCCGGATTTTTGCAGGGTGGCGCGCATGCGTTGGCATGCGGATTGACGGAGGAGATGCCGTATCTGAAACATCAGGAGCGTCTGACGTTTGCGCGGGTCGGCATTACCGATCCGGTGGCGCTGGACGATTATCTGGCCCATGAAGGTTATGCCGGGCTGGCGCGCGCGTTGACCATGAGCGCCGAGGCCATCATTACGGAAGTGCTGGATTCCGGTTTGCGCGGACGTGGCGGCGCGGCGTTTCCAACCGGTGTCAAATGGCAGACTGTGGCGCGCGCTCAAGCCAGCCAGAAATACATTGTTTGCAATGCCGATGAAGGCGACTCCGGTACCTTCTCGGATCGCATGGTGATGGAAGACGATCCGTTCGTGTTGATCGAGGGCATGACCATTGCGGGCCTGGCGGTGGGGGCCACGCTTGGCTACATTTATGTGCGTTCCGAATATCCACACGCCGTTGCTGCGCTCAATGAGGCAATCATCGTCGCGCGTGCCGCCGGTTATCTGGGCGCTGATATTCAAGGTAGTGGCAGGGCCTTTGATGTGCAGGTACGCATGGGGGCGGGGGCCTATATCTGTGGCGAAGAGACGGCTTTGCTGGAAAGCCTTGAAGGCCGGCGCGGCATGGTCCGTGCCAAGCCGCCATTGCCGGCGCTGGAGGGTTTGTTCGGTCAGCCGACGGTCATCAATAACGTCATTTCGCTGGCCACAGTGCCCATCGTACTGGCACGCGGTGCGGCTTTTTACAAGAATTATGGCGTTGGCCGTTCACATGGCACCTTGCCATTCCAGTTGGCCGGCAATATCCGTCATGGCGGTCTGGTAGAAAAAGCCTTCGGTCTGACATTGCGTGAGCTGTTGCAGGACTTCGGTGGCGGCAGCGCCAGCGGCAGGCCGATTCGCACGGTGCAGGTGGGTGGACCTTTGGGCGCGTATATGCCGCCACAGCAGTTCGATACGCCGTTGGATTACGAAGCGTTTGCCGCCGTTGGTGCCATGATCGGTCATGGTGGTGTGGTGGTATTCGACGAGAGTGTCGATATGGCGCAACAGGCGCGCTACGCGATGCAATTCTGCGCCGTCGAGTCCTGTGGTAAATGCACGCCTTGCCGTATTGGGGCCACGCGTGGCGTGGAAGTCATGGATCACATCATTGCCAACCAGAATCGGCCGCAGCAAGTGCATCTGTTGCGCGATTTGTGCGACACCATGATCAATGGTTCACTTTGCGCCATGGGGGGGATGACGCCTTATCCCGTGTTGTCGGCGCTGAATCATTTTCCCGAAGATTTTGGCATTGTTGCCGAACCAACGTCTGCACAAGCCGCTTGAGGCGGTTCATCATTAGTAGGGAGTGTTTGTCATGAATCAGCTCAACGAAACAGATTACGGTACGCCGGCCAAAGTCTCGGCGCAGCAAGTCACGCTGGAAATTGATGGTGTGAGCGTGACGGTGCCGGCTGGCACCTCGGTCATGCGGGCCGCGGTCGAGGCCGGCATCAATGTGCCCAAACTGTGCGCCACCGATAGTCTGGAGCCGTTCGGCTCCTGTCGCCTGTGTCTGGTCGAAATTGAAGGCCCGGATGGACGTCGCATGAAGGGTTATCCGGCATCTTGCACCACGCCTTGTGCGCCAGGTATGAAAGTACAGACCCAGACACCCAAGCTGGCCGATATCCGGCGCGGGGTGATGGAGCTGTACATTTCTGACCATCCGCTCGATTGCCTGACCTGCCCGACCAATGGTAATTGCGAATTGCAGGACATGGCTGGCGCAGTTGGTTTGCGCGAGGTGCGGTATGGCGACGAAGGGGAAAATCATCTGTCGCTCAAGAAGGATGAATCCAATCCTTACTTCACTTATGATCCATCCAAATGCATCGTCTGCAACCGTTGCGTGCGTGCTTGTGAAGAGACGCAGGGCACCTTTGCGCTGACCATCAACGGGCGCGGTTTCGAGTCACGCGTGTCGGCCGGGCAGATGGACAGTTTCATGGAGTCTGAATGCGTGTCTTGCGGTGCCTGCGTGCAGGCTTGTCCGACCGCCACGCTGACCGAAAAGACCGTGATCATGCTGGGCCAGGCCGAACATAGCGCCATTACCACTTGCGCCTATTGCGGCGTGGGCTGCGCCTTCAAGGCAGAGATGAAAGGCAACCAGGTGGTGCGTATGGTGCCCTACAAGGATGGCAAGGCCAATCATGGCCACTCCTGTGTCAAGGGGCGTTTCGCCTGGGGTTATGCGACTCACAAGGATCGCATCACCAAACCGATGATCCGCAGCAAGATCACAGATCCCTGGCGCGAAGTGTCCTGGGACGAGGCCTTGCAATACGCGGCCAGTGAATTTCGCCGGATTCAGGCCAAGCATGGCAAGCAAGCCATTGGCGGCATTACCTCCTCGCGTTGTACCAATGAAGAAGCCTACCTGGTGCAAAAGCTGGTGCGTACCGCCTTCGGCAACAATAATGTCGATACCTGCGCGCGCGTCTGCCATTCCCCGACTGGCTATGGTCTCAAGCAGACCCTGGGAGAGTCAGCCGGCACGCAGACCTTTGATTCGGTCATGTTCAGTGATGTGATCCTGATCATCGGTGCCAATCCAGCCTCTGCCCATCCCGTGTTCGCCTCACAAATGAAGCGCCGTCTGCGGCAAGGGGCCAAGCTCATCGTGATCGATCCGCGCACCACGGAAATGGTCAAGTCGCCGCATATTCAGGCTGATTATCATCTCAAGCTGCGCCCCGGCACCAATGTGGCCCTGATCACCGCGCTGGCCCATGTAATCCTGTCCGAAGGCTTGCAGAGCGAAGACTATATTGTTGAGCGTTGTGATTTGCAGTCCTACCAGGATTGGCAGCAATTCGTGCTGCGCGAGGAAAATTCGCCGGAGGCCATGGAGGCCATCTGCGGCGTACCGGCAGCGCAGATACGCGGCGCTGCACGTTTGTTTGCCACGGGCGGCAACGGCGCGATTTATTATGGTCTGGGCGTGACCGAGCATGCGCAGGGTTCGACCATGGTGATGGGAATCGCCAATCTGGCGATGGTGACCGGCAACGTCGGCCGCGAAGGGGTCGGCGTCAATCCGTTGCGTGGTCAGAACAATGTGCAGGGTTCATGCGACATGGGTTCCTTCCCGCATGAGTTGCCAGGTTATCGGCACATCTCTGATGCCACCGTGCGCGCCAGCTTCGAGCAGGTCTGGGGCGTCACGCTTGATCCCGAGCCGGGGTTGCGCATTCCCAACATGTTTGACGCCGCGCTCGACGGCAGTTTCAAGGGACTGTATTGCGAAGGCGAGGACATTGCGCAATCGGACCCCGACACCCAGCATGTGGCCGCTGCCCTGGAGGCAATGGAATGTATTGTGGTGCAGGATTTGTTTCTCAACGAAACCGCCAAGTATGCCCATGTCTTCCTGCCGGGGTCGTCGTTCCTGGAGAAGGATGGCACCTTTACCAATGCCGAGCGGCGTATTTCACGGGTACGCAAGGTGATGCCATCGAAGTCCGGCAAGTCCGACTGGGAAGTCACCGTAGCCTTGGCGGCAGCTCTGGGCTATCCGATGTCGTACACCCATCCGTCGCAGATCATGGATGAAATTGCCGCCTTGACGCCCAGCTTTGCGGGCGTGAGCTACGACAAGCTGGAGCGTTTGGGCAGCATCCAGTGGCCGTGCAACGAGAGTGCGCCGCAAGGCACGCCTATCATGCATATTGGCGGTTTCATCCGGGGCAAGGGCAAGTTCATCAATACCCAATACTTTGCCACCGACGAAAAGGTCACCCTGCGTTTCCCCCTCATTCTCACCACAGGCCGCATTCTGTCGCAATACAATGTCGGCGCGCAGACACGGCGTACCGAGAATTCCCAATGGCATAGCGAAGATAAACTGGAAATTCATCCACATGACGCTGAGGACCGCGGTATTCGTGATGATGACTGGGTCGCCATTGAATCACGCGCCGGTCAGACAGTCTTGCGCGCTACCGTGACCGAGCGGGTTCAGCCGGGCGTGGTCTATACCACGTTCCACTTTCCTGAGTCCGGTGCCAATGTGATCACCACCGACAATTCCGACTGGGCCACCAATTGCCCTGAATACAAGGTCACTGCGGTGCAGGTCATGCCGGTATCGCAACCGTCGCAATGGCAACAGCAATATCAGCGTTTCCACAACGAGCAGCAAGGTTTGTTGCAAGGCGATAAAGTCATGTCGGAGCCGTTGGTGACGAAATAAGGCGGCGCGGCAGTCTTGACGGATGGAAATGAGAGCGAGTCAATGAGTACATGCACTATCGAGTCAGCCGGCGACCAAGCCGATCTTTTGCCCAGTGCTGCCACGGTGGGGGTGGCCAGGTGGCAGGACGGCCACTGCGCGCTATTGCAGGATATCGTCGCAGAAGAAGTGCCGGTTGCGCTTGAATACAACGGTATCTCGCATGCCGTCATGATGGCGACGCCTGCGGATCTGGAAGATTTTGCACTGGGTTTTTCATTGACCGAAGGCATTCTGGGCGAGGCTGGCGAATTGTATTCCTGCGAGCTCGTCGTCGGCACTGAAGGTATTCAAGTGCAGTTGGATATTGCCGGCGCGCGCTTTGCCGTGCTCAAAGAAAAACGGCGCAATCTGACCGGACGTACCGGCTGTGGCTTGTGCGGAGCCCAAACGCTGGCGCAGGCGGTGCGTCATCCGGCGCCAGTGCCTGCGGCGTCATGGCAACTATCGGCGCCAACTCTGTATGCCGCGCTCGAAGCGATGCAGACACAGCAGCTGTTGCAACAACAAACCGGCGCCACCCACGCCGCTGCCTGGCTGGGCAGTGATGGTGGCCTTACCCTGGTGCGTGAAGACGTTGGCAGACATAATGCGCTCGACAAGCTGATTGGCGCCCTGGTCCGGCAGCGTCAGGATCTGACTGCCGGCGCGGTCATCATTACCAGTCGCGCCAGTTATGAAATGGTACAAAAGGCAGCGACGGTCGGCATTGGCTTCATTGCCGCCATTTCTGCGCCGACCGCCCTGGCGATTCGGCTGGCAGAAGAAACCGGCGTGACGCTGGTCGGTTTTGTGCGTCGCCAGGGACACGTGGTGTACGCCGGGTCGCAACGACTCTTAAGTGCGTCTGACAATATCAACGTTCTGAGGAATGCATCATGAATATTTCACACTTGATCAAGATGGCCAATCAGATCGGTGCTTTCTTTTCGACCATGCCCGATCAGCAACAGGCGTCCAAGGATCTGGTCAGCCATATCAAGCGCTTCTGGGAACCGCGCATGCGTCGGGCCTTATTGCAATACGTCGAGCAAGAGGGCGGCGCGCAACTCAGCGAGGTGGTTCTGGCAGCCGTCAAGGAGCATGGCGCCGAACTGGTGGTCTGATCCGCCATGCATCACGGTAAGTGCTGATGGTTGAAGTAAAGTTATGGATAATGTCGGCAGGCCGCAGTAATGCAGACCGGTTGCTGCTGGCGCTGGCATCGTGTGCGCCTTTGATGAATCGCAAAACCAGACTAAGCAGACGGAGCCGTGATGTTTGATCGCCAGGAATATGAGTGCCGTCGTCGGCAACTCAAGCAAACCATGTCGCGCGGACTGGTGTTGCTGATCGGGGCAGGCAATCTTCCCTACAGTTCGCCCTACGATAGTTACCGCTTTCGCCAAGATACCAGCTTCGCTTATTTTTTCGGACTGCAACGTCCGGGGCTGGCCGCGCTCATTGATCTTGATGACGGTAGCGAAGTATTGTTCGGCAATGAGCAATCCGACGAGGACATGATCTGGCACGGACCGCACACACATTCGCTACGCGAGCAAGCGCAAGCGGTTGGCGTGGCGCAGGTGCGACCCTATGGCGAACTGGCGCAAGCCATCGATGCCGCCAGGCAGC
>Ga0302155_10002583_pt1 | contig 12145 bp, 10 predicted proteins | sample I_Bog_N3_1_FD_193508 | JGI IMG/M metagenome (GOLD analysis project Ga0302155, IMG submission 193508) | Peat permafrost microbial communities from Stordalen Mire near Abisko, Sweden - I_Bog_N3_1 | ecosystem: Environmental > Terrestrial > Soil > Wetlands > Peat | place: Sweden: Abisko, Stordalen...
TTCCAGCTCATCAGCCACCTGCCCGGGTGAACCAACCACGGTGAAATAGCGCCCGCCCAAGGCGTGCTGCTCCAGCAATTTGCGCCGGGTCCAGTCATTGTTCTGCAGGTTCCTGGTCGCCGACTGGATCGCATTGCTCTTCACGTACTGGATCGGCTCATCTAGTTCGTACTCGGCAAAATCAATCGCGGTAGACGCGGAAAAATGTGCCACCCCGGCCTCCGCACTGGCATACCCCAGGTACTCGGCATGCTTGGCCCAGGCCGCTTCCTCGGTCTCGCCGACAATCACGTTCAAGCCCATGAATACCTTGACGCCTTCGGGATCACGTCCGGCCGCCACCGCGCTGGCGCGCACCTTGTCCACCTGGACCTTGGTCGCGGCCTTGTTCTGCCCGCTGATAAACACGCACTCGGCATGTCGCCCGGCGAACTCCAGGCCACGCTCCGAACTGCCGGCCTGGAACAGCACCGGCGTGCGCTGCGGCGAAGGCTCGCAGAGGTGATAACCCTCCACCTGATAGAACTCGCCGGCGTGCTGCACCTTGTGCACCTTCTCCGGCTGGGCGTAGATCCGCCGGGCCGGATCGTTGAGCACCGCGTCGTTTTCCCAGCTGCCTTCCCAGAGTTTGTAGAGCACCTCCAGGTACTCGTCGGCCTGGTCGTAGCGCCGGTCATGTTCGACCTGCTCCTTGAGGCCCATGGCCCGGGCGGCGCTGTCGAGATAACCGGTGACGATGTTCCAGCCGACCCGCCCACGGCTCAGATGGTCGAGCGTCGACATCCGCCGGGCAAACAGGTACGGCGCCTCGTAAGTGAGGTTGGCGGTCAGGCCGAAGCCGAGGTTTTTCGTCACCGCCGCCATCGCCGAAACCAGCAGCAGCGGATCGTTGACCGGCAACTGGATCGACTCCCGCAGCGGCACCTCCACTGACCCCTGGTACACGTCGTAGACCCCGACGATATCGGCGATAAACAGACCGTCGAACAGACCACGCTCCAGCAGCTGCGCCAGCTCGGTCCAGTATTCCAGCGTCTTGTACTGGGTCGAGTTGTCCCGCGGATGGGTCCACAAGCCGTGGTTGATATGCCCGATGCAGTTCATGTTGAAGGCATTGAGCAGGATCTTTTTCTTCGCCATCAGATGGTCCCCCGCAGCGGTGGGTTTTCCGCATTGAGGTAGTAGTTGCCCACCGCGTGGTACTTCCAGCGCACCGGGTCATGCAGGGTGTGCACCCGCGCATTGCGCCAGTGGCGATCCAGCCCGTGCTCGGCCAGGGTCGCCTGGCTGCCGGCCAGTTCGAACAGGCTGCTGCCGGCCGCCAGGGAGATTTCGGTGCTGATGGCCCGCGCTTCGGCAACGGCAATCGAGGCCGCTGCGACGGTTTCGGCATTGGTCTCGGCCTGGGCCAGGTCGAGGTATTCACCGGCCCGCTCCAGCAAGGCTTCGGCGGCGTGCAGGCGAATGCTCAGGTGGCCGATGCTCTTGAGGGTCAACGGATCTTCAGTGGCCTTGTCGCTGCCGGCATCGATCCAGGGCCGTGTGCGGGTGCGGACAAAGTGCAGGGTGTCTTCATAGGCGGCGCGGGCAATGCCGGTGTCGATGGCCGCATGGAGAATCTGCGCCAGCGGACCGACCGGGGTCGGACGTTCGAAGGCGGTTTGAAAAGGAATCACGTCTTCGGCGGCGACATACACGTCCTCGAACACCACCGAACCGCTACCGGTGGTGCGCTGGCCAAAACCGCTCCAGTCGTCGATCACATTGAGGCCGGCGCTGTCACGCGGCACGAAGGCCAACTGCTGGACACCCTGCTCATCCACCACCGAGGTCGGGATGCGCTGGGCATACAAGGCGCCCGTGGCGTAGAACTTGCGACCGTTGATGCGGTAGCCGTCGCCGTCCCGGCGCAAGCGGGTGACACGGTCATGGGCGGTCTTGGTCCCCAGTTCGGCCAGGGCATTGCCAAAGCGCCGCCCCGCGAGCACCTCGGCATACAGGCGGCGTTTCTGCGCCTCGCTGCCGTTGACCCGCAACACTTCCAGGGCATAGAAATGGTTCTGTGGAATCTGCCCCAGGGAGGCATCGGCCTCGGCGATCAGTTGCGTCACCTTGGCCAGGGTCACGTTGGACACGCCGGCACCGCCGTAGGCCTTCGGCACGCTGATACCCCAGAGGCCGGAGCGGGAAAACACCTCCAGCTCGGCCAGCGGCAGGCGCCGTTCACGGTCGCGCAGGATGCTGTCGCGCTTGAAGTCTTCGGCCAGGTCGCAGGCCACGATCAGGGCTTGCTCGTCGCTGCTGATGACCGCGACGTGTTGAGAAAAAGTCATGTGTTTCTCCAGAGGTCTGGTCGTCAAATCCAGGAATGCCGGGCCGGCAAACTGCCGTTCAGGTGATAGGCGCCCACGGCGTGGTATTTCCAGCGCACCGGGTCGTGCAGGGTGTGCACCCGGGCGTTGCGCCAGTGCCGGTCGAGGTTGAACTCGGCCAGGGTGGCGCGGCTGCCGGCCAGCTCGAACAGCTTCTCGCTGGCGAGCAGGGCGATTTCGGTGGTGAGGACCTTGGCTTCGGCCACGGCAATCGAGGCACGCGCGGCAGAAGCCGCATCCACCGGCTTGGCGCTGACCTGGTCGAGCACCTGCCCGGCCTTGCGCAGCAGCGCCTCGGCGGCGTGCAGTTCGATTTTCAATTTGCCGATATCGGCAATCACGTAGAGGTCGTCACTGGCGCGCTCGACCTTGGCATCGACCCACGGCCGCGAACGCTCGCGGATAAAGGCGATGCTGTCGTCGATGGCCCCACGGGCGATGCCCGCGTCGATGGCGGCCTGGATCAGTTGCGAGTAGGCGCCCTGGATATTCGGCACCTCGCCCTGGCGCCAGTTGTCCACCACGTCTTCCGCTTCCACCCGCACCTGGTTCAACAAGACGGTGCCGCTGGCGGTGGTGCGCTGGCCGAAGCCCGACCAGTCGTCGACGATGCGCAAGCCCGGCGTGCCACGCCGGACGAAGGCCATGACCTGCCGCCCTTCGTCGTTGATCGCCTTGACCGCCACCCAGTGGGCAAACAGGGCGCCGGTGGAATAGAACTTCTGGCCGCTGATGACCAAACCGTCACCGTCGGCGGTGATCCGGGTCTTGAGCTCCAGGGTGTTTTTCGTGCCGCGTTCCGGCCCGGCATTACCGATGCGCCAGCCTTCCAGCACGCTCTGGAACAGCTGCTTCTTCTGGCGTTCGGTGGCGGTGCCCAGCAGCAACTGAAGAATGCCGAACTGGTTCTGGGGGATCTGCCCGAGCGCCGGATCGGCGGCGGAAATGATCGCAAAGACTTCGGCCACGGTGACAAAGGATACCTGTGGACCGCCGTACTCACGGGGAATCGTGATGCTGCCCAGGCCGCTGCGGGTGAACTGCTCGATCTCGGCCCAGGGCAGCTTGCGCTGACGGTCGCGGCGCGCGGCCTGCAAGCGGGCAGCCTCGGCCAGCTCATGGGCGGCCTGCAAGGCTTCGGCGTCGTTGCGCAGCACGCGGGCCGGGAGCAACAACGGAGCAATATCCAGGTCGCTCTGGACCTGTGCTTCATGCAAATTAGACATCAACGCCACTCCGTGGCGTGCGCAATGCCCTGGCGATCCGCACAAGGGTGATTGTGTTCCTGACCATACCGTCCTCATCTCTCTTTGGAAGCGTCGCGAAAGCGCGACGCCATAGAAATCAAACAAGTCCGGTGGTCCGGTGCATATACCCTAAGCGCGTATAAAAATTAAATAAACTAACCTTTGGGAATATGCATAGAAGGTCAGCCTCTCAGCCCCGGCAGGGCTGGGCGAGCTTGGGGAAAACCGGGCGCGGGGCCCTGATGTAGTGCCGGGCGCTGCCCACCCTGAGCCGCCGCGCCGGCGCCCAACGGGAGTTGTTGCCGACCCGGTCGATCACGCAGTAGGTGAGGTCCAGGCCACTGTCTTCACCGGCTTCCTGGATCACCGCCGGTGGCACGAAGACCCGGACCGGCTTGCCGATGTCCTCGCCGGCGAGCTTGGGCAGGTCGAGGCGCACATCGCCCCAGAGCAGGGTGATTTCGTCCTCGGCGGCCATGTTCAGATAGGGCGCCAGGGTCAGCGGTACGCCCCGGCGCATCTGGCTGGGGTTGACCCCGTAGCGCTGGATCGGCGCGGGAATGATCAGCGGCGCCAATCCCTGGTTTTCCTCGCCGAAGGGCTGGCCACCCGGGCAAGCAAGCTTGACCGGCACCTCGAGCCGGCGCGAACAGGCGCCGGCACTGCCCACCCGCAGGACCCGATAGTGGACCCGCGCCAGCCCGTCCAGGACGAAACTCTCCGGTACCCGCAAACTCAGCGACTGGCCCACGTCATTGGCCGACACCTGCCGCGCCGTCACATAACAACCGTCCCAGAACAACTCGATCAGGTCGCCCTCATCCATGCCGACATAGGGCCGGACGACAATCGACAACTGCGCGGCGGCCAGCAGGCCAATACCACGCCCATGGGCCTGGGGGACGACAGGCGGAGCCAGCCGCAGGGTTTCCTGAAAATGAGTCATGCAAAAATCCTTTTTGTAGGGTAACGAAAAGTCCAACGTGCAGGCGCAGGCCTGGGCCGCATAAACAACCGTTGTCCTTGAACCTTAATAGGCGTCCTTACCGTCGAACATTCTGGAAGGCGCACGCGCAGTCCGGCGAACAGTTGGCCGAAACGTGCATACAGTCCTGATAACGTCGTGCAGGTTGTGAAGTGCAGCTAAGAGTTTTGCCGGGAAGGTGTCAAGCCATTAAGCCGTCAGGGCGGGGATCGCCCGGGAATTCGGACACTTCCTACTTTCGCAGTCGTTCGTGTGAAAGAAGAAGCAGGGGAAAGGCGGTAGTAAACAATTATCGCCCGATAGGCGATCAAACAACTTTTCAAAACCGTCGTACTCATTCCCTGAGTACGCCTTATTCAATCAAGAAGTGTCCTACGTATTACCGAGAAACTTGCTGAGAAACTGCCGGGTGCGCTCTTCCTTGGGATTGGCAAACAGCGCCTTGGCTTCACCTTGTTCGACGATCACGCCCTTGTCGAAAAAGATCACCCGATTGGCCACATCCCGGGCAAAGCTCATTTCGTGGGTGACGATGACCATGGTGCGTTTTTCTTCGGCCAGGCCACGAATGGTTGCCAGCACTTCACCCACCAGTTCCGGGTCGAGGGCCGAAGTCGGCTCGTCGAACAGGATCACCTGCGGCTCCATCGCCAGCGCCCGGGCAATGGCCACCCGTTGTTGCTGACCACCGGAAAGCCTGCGCGGATAGGCGTCTTCCTTGCCTGCCAGGCCAACCTTGGCCAATAGCTTGCGGCCCAGGGCCAAGGCCTGGTCACGCGGGGTCTTCTTGACCACCAGCGGGCCTTCGATGACGTTCTCCAGCGCCGTGCGGTGGGGAAACAGGTTGAAGTTCTGGAACACGAAACCGACCTGCTGGCGCAGCTTGCGCACCAGGCCCAACTGCTGGTTCAGCGGACGGCTGCCATCGATTTCGATGTCGCCGACCTTGATCCGGCCGCTGGTGGGTTCCTCGAGGAAGTTCAGGCAACGCAGGAAGGTGGTCTTGCCGGAACCGCTGGGACCGATGATAGCGATCACCTCGCCGGCCTCGACCGTCAGGTCGATACCGTTGAGCACGGTCTGCCCTTTGAATTTCTTGGTCAGTTTTTCAACCACAATCATGCTGTCAAGACTCCTGGTCATGCCGATTGACCCGCTCTTCCAGACGGTTCTGCAAGTGCGCGAGCAGGCTGGCAAGGACCCAATAGATCAGGGCGGCGGCAAGATACATGGTGAAAATTTCAAAGGTCCGGGCAGTAATCAGCTGGGCCTGGCGGAACAGTTCCGGTACCTGGATGGTCGCGGCCAATGCCGTGTCCTTGACCAGGGAAATGAAACTGTTGCCCAACGGCGGCAGGGCCGTGCGCGCGGCTTGCGGCAGGATCGCCCGGCGCAGGGTCTGCGCCCGCGACATGCCGATACTCGCCGCCGCTTCCCACTGGCCGCGCTCGATGGAGCTGATGGCGGCCCGGAGGATTTCACAGGCGTACGCCGCCATGTTCAGCGAGAAGCCGATCAGCGCGGCGGGCAGCGGGTCCAGCTCGATGCCCATCTGCGGCAGTCCGTAATAGATCACGAACAACTGGACCAGCAGGGGTGTGCCGCGAAAGAACGACACATAGACCCTGGCGATCCAGCTCACCGTCTTGAAGCGCGACAGGCGCATCAAGGCCAGGCCGAAGCCCAGCAGCAAACCGAAGAACATTCCACCCAGGCTGAGGATGACCGTGTAGTACGCGCCCTCGAGCAGAAAGGGCGCGGAGTCCAACGCAAGCTGAAAAGCTGCTTCCATTATTGAGTGACGTCAGCGTTGAAGTATTTTTCCGACAGCTTTTTCAAGGTGCCGTCAGCGCGCAGTTCGTCGATGGCCTTGTTCACCGCGGCCAGCAACTCGGGTTCGCCTTTACGCAGGGCGATACCGGCTTCCTGACGGGAGAACGGTTCACCGGAAACGGCCAGGGTGTCGTTGGTTTTCTTGATCAGTTCAAAGGCTGCCAGACGGTCCACCAGAATTGCGTCGATACGGCCTACACGCAGGTCCTGGTACTTGGTCGGATCATCGTCGTAAGTCTTGATGATGGCTTTCGGCACATTGTCCTTGAGCCATTGTTCATAGTTGGTGCCCAGGCCGACACCGACCTTGTGGCCCGCCAGATCCTGGGCGGTCTTGAACTTGTCGGCGTCCTTCTTCTGCACCAGGGCCTGGATACCGGAAACGGTATAAGGCTCGGAGAAGTCATACTTCTTCTTGCGCTCTTCGGAGATGGTCACCTGGTTGATCACCGCGTCCAGGCGCTTGGACTCCAGGGCGGCGAGAATGCCGTCCCACTTGGTCGGTTGCAGCTTGACCTTCACACCCAGTTTTTTCGCCAGGGCGTCGGAGAACTCGACCTCGAAGCCGGCCAGCTTGCCGTCGGCACCGATAAAGCTGAACGGTGGGTAGGTGCCTTCCAGGCCAACGTTGATGACGCCGGCCTTCTTGATGTTGTCCAGTTGCTCACCGGCAAAGGCCTGGCCGAGCAGTCCGGCACCGAGTACCAACCCCAGGCTGCCGACCAGCAGACGCTTGCGAAATGCGGAAATATTCATGACGAGCCCCGTGTGTATTCTTATGGGTGGGAACGCGAATCTGACGTGCTGAAGAGCAGCGTCAATCCTGCCTTAAAGCGGCGCTGGCGTCTCGCGCCAAATCGCCTGCGCCGCGACTATAGCGAGCGCTTAATATTCTATAAAATAATAAAAAACTATTTGTATATTCTATTTTATTACCTGCTGACACCCGAATTGGTGTCGGGCTGCCCCGCTCCCTGCAGGGAGCGGGGCAGCCTCACGCTCAAAGTCGGGTTACAGCATAGCGTTGTAGGCAAACAACGCCGGCGCCCCGCCGGTGTGCAGGAAGATGATCGGGCCGTCCTCGAAACGCTGGCGGCCGATGCCGTCGAGCAGCCCGGCCATGGCCTTGCCGGTGTAGACCGGGTCGAGCAGGATGCCTTCCTGGCTGGCCAGCAGCTTGACCGCCGCCAGGGTCCCGGCGTTCGGCTCGCCATAACGGGGAGCGAAATATTCGTCCCACAACTCGACCTTGAAACTGGCCGGCAGCGGCACACCGAGCAACTCGGCCGTGCGCTCCGCCAGCCCCTGCACCTTCGGCCGCTGCGCCTCATCGCTACGGGACACCGTCACGCCGACCACCGGCAAGCCCGGCAGCGCTTCGCTCAGGGCCAGGCCCAGGCCGCTGTGGGTCCCGGCACTGCCGGAGGCCAGCACCACGGCGGCGAATTCCAGCCCGCTGTCTTCGATCTGCGCCGCCAGCTCGAAGCCGGCCCGCACATAACCCAGCGCGCCCAGGGCATTGGAGCCACCAATCGGCACCAGATAGGGCTTCTTGCCGTTGCTGCGCAGGCGCTCGGCCAGGGCCTGCAACTGCTCGTCGGCATTGTCCAGGTTGTCCACCAGCTCGACCCGGGCGTCGAACAGGTCGAGCAACAGGCGATTGCCATTGCCCAGGTAGTTGGCGTCCTGGGTGCCGATGGGGTTTTCCAGCAAGGCCACGCAACCCAGCCCGAGGCGGGCCGCCAGGGCCGCGGTCTGGCGCACATGGTTGGACTGGATGGCGCCGGCGGTGATCAGCGTGTCGGCACCGACCGCCAGGGCATCGGCCCCCAGGTATTCCAGCTTGCGCAGCTTGTTGCCGCCCAGAGCCAGGGGCGTCAGGTCATCGCGCTTGATGTAGATATCGCGGCCGACCCACGCCGACAGGCGTTCGAGCTTTTCCAGAGGGGTGGCCTGGGCCAGGAGTTCCAGACGGTTAAAACGGGCAAGCTGTTGTTTGATCATGGGTCCGAGCTGGCTGTAGGAGATGCCTGGACTATAGGCAGGGGCTTTTCCTCAGGCAACTGTCATTCGCTTATGTCGGAAAGTTCTGAGGAAAGCACCATTCGTTCTTAATTACCGTTTGTGTCGGTGCCGTAAAGTGGAAGTCATTCAGGCGACCCGATGGGCCGGTCGTCCCGTCGGAGATTTGATCGTGAGCGAGCGTTCCAGCCATTGGCAACTACAGACCATCGTCGGCCAGTTGCGCAGCGCCCGGGATGAGTGGCGCAGCCGTAATGGCCGGGTCAGCGACGAACAGGGCGGCCGCGAGCTGCCGTCGCGCCAGGCCATGGCCGAGATTCTCGAATCGCTCTGCGGCGCGCTGTTTCCCATGCGCCTGGGGCCGGTGGACCTGCGCGAGGAAAGCGAGGATTTCTACGTCGGCCACACCCTCGATGCCGCCCTCAATGCCTTGCTGGCCCAGGCCCGCCTGGAGTTGCGTTACGTGGCGCGACATGGCGGCGAATCGGACGCCGAGGTCCAGAGCAAAGCCGTGCAACTGATCCAGGACTTCGCCATGGCTCTGCCGGCATTGCGTCGGTTGCTCGACACCGATGTCCTGGCGGCTTACCACGGCGACCCGGCGGCGCGCAGCGTCGATGAAGTGTTGCTGTGCTACCCGGGGATTCTCGCGGTGATCCACCATCGCCTGGCCCATCACCTGTACCGCGCCGGGTTGCCGTTGCTGGCGCGGATCAGTGCGGAAATCGCCCACTCGGCCACCGGGATCGACATTCACCCCGGGGCGCAGATCGGCGGCAGTTTCTTTATCGACCATGGAACGGGCGTGGTGATCGGCGAAACCGCGATCATCGGCGAACGGGTACGCATCTACCAGGCGGTGACCCTGGGTGCCAAGCGCTTCCCGGCGGACGAGGACGGGCAATTGCAGAAGGGCCATCCACGTCACCCGATTGTCGAGGACGACGTGGTGATCTATGCCGGGGCAACCATCCTCGGGCGGATCACCATCGGCCGCGGCGCCACCATCGGCGGCAATGTCTGGCTGACCCGCAGCGTGCCGGCGGGCTGCAACCTGACCCAGGCGAACCTGCAGCAGCATGAGGAAGGGACGCAGCGCTAGTCGTCAGGGCGCTCGCCACAAGGCCGGCAGGTCCTGCATCGATCTTGCGGCCGCCTTCGCGGCGATGCGGCGCGAAGAGGCCGGAACGATCACCCCATCAGAAGCGTCATACCCCTGCCTAACGCTCACGTAAGAAAAGCACCACCGAGCCCTGCGATTAGTCCTCAAAGCCCTATCCGTGTTTAACTTGACCGTTCGTTCAAGTTAAACCGGCGGTTCGCTGCCCGCTCACAACAGGAGGCTTGCCTTTGCTGAGTCCGAGATGTCCAGCCACGTTTCATGTTCTTGAGGTGCCCGTTTCATGAGCACGTCCCCCCCTTCCACCAGCGGCCTGATCCGCATGAACCCGCCGGTGTTCTACTTCGCCGCGAGCTTCATCCTGCTGTTCGGCCTGGTGGTCATTGCCCTGCCCGAAGCCGCCGGCCAATGGCTGCTGGCGGCGCAGAACTGGGCGGCCAATACGGTCGGCTGGTACTACATGCTGGCGATGACCCTGTACCTGGTCTTCGTGGTGGTCACCGCCTTGTCCGGCTACGGCAAGATCAAGCTCGGTGCCGACCACGACGAACCCGAGTTCAGTTACCTGTCCTGGGCCGGCATGCTGTTCGCCGCCGGGATCAGCATCACGCTGTTCTTCTTCTGCGTTTCCGAACCCCTGACCCACCTGATGCAACCGCCCCAGGGAGAAGCCGGGACCCAGGCCGCCGCGCGCCAGGCCATGCAGATCCTGTTTCTGCACTGGGGCCTGCACGGCTGGGGCGTGTTCGCCTTCGTCGGCATGGCCCTGGCCTACTTCGCCTACCGGCATAACCTGCCGCTGGCCCTGCGCTCGGCGCTGTACCCGTTGATCGGCAAACGCATCAACGGGCCCATCGGTTATGCCGTGGACGGCTTCGGCATTATCGCCACGGTGTTCGGCCTCGGCGCCGACATGGGCTTTGGCGTGCTGCACCTGAACTCGGGCCTCGACTACCTGTTCCACGTGCCCCACACCCAGTGGATCCAGGTCGGGCTGATCACCCTGATGATGGGCGCGGCCATCGCCGTCGCGGTCGCCGGCGTCGACAAGGGCGTGCGGGTGATGTCCGATATCAACATGCTGCTGGCCTGCGCATTGCTGCTGTTCGTGCTGTTCGCCGGGCCCACCCAGCACCTGCTCAACACTCTGATCCAGAACGTCGGCGACTACCTCGGCGCACTGCCGACCAAGAGTTTCGACCTCTACGCCTACGACAAACCGAGTGACTGGCTGGGCGGCTGGACGGTGTTCTACTGGGCCTGGTGGATTGCCTGGTCGCCGTTCGTGGGCCTGTTTATCGCGCGGATTTCCCGCGGCCGGACCATTCGCGAGTTCGTCTTCGGCGTGCTGCTGATTCCGCTGGGCTTCACCCTGGCGTGGATGTCGATCTTCGGCAACAGCGCCATCGACCAGGTGCTCAACCACGGCATGACTGCCCTCGGCCAGTCGGCCATCGACGACCCGTCGCGAACCCTGTACCTGTTGCTGGAAACCTATCCCTGGAGCAGGACCGTGATTGCGATCACGGTGTTTATCAGCTTCGTGTTCTTCGTCACCTCGGCCGACTCCGGCACCGTGGTGCTCTCGACACTCTCCGCCCGTGGCGGCAGCGCCGACGAAGACGGGCCGAAATGGCTGCGGGTGTTCTGGGGCGCGATGACCGCGCTGATCACCAGCGCGCTGCTGTTCTCCGGCAGCATCGACGCGCTGAAATCGGCGGTGGTGCTGACTTCACTGCCGTTCTCGTTGATCCTGCTGCTGATGATGTGGGGGCTGCACAAGGCGTTCTACCTGGAGTCGCAGAAGCAGATCGCCCAGTTGCACTCCCTGGCACCGCTGTCCAGTTCACGACGCAGCGGCTGGCGCCAGCGCCTGAGCCAGGCGGTGCACTTTCCGTCGCGGGACGAGGTGTATCGCTTCCTCGACCAGACGGTACGTCCGGCTATCGAGGAAGTCAGTGCGGGGTTTGTCGAGAAGGGCCTGAACGTGGTCACGCAGCCGGACCCGGCCAATGACAGCGTCAGCCTGGAAATCGGCCATGGCGACCAGCATCCGTTCATCTACCAGGTGCAGATGCGCGGCTACTTCACGCCGTCCTTCGCCCGTGGCGGCATGGGTCCCAAGGAGCTGCGCAACCGCCGCTACTACCGCGCCGAAGTGCACCTGCGCGAAGGCAGCCAGGACTATGACCTGATGGGCTACAGCAAGGAGCAGATCATCAACGACATCCTCGACCAGTACGAACGGCATATGCAGTTCCTGCATCTGGTCCGTTGAAACCCGGGATCAGGCCTGGTCCAGCACCATGAACAAGGCCATGGCGATGGCCGGCAAGCCGAACACCGCCAGCCCGATCATCACCTCCGAAAGGAGGCTCTGGTGGGCGGTGATCACGCCGATGGCGCCGTTGACGATGGTCGCCAGCAGCCACATGCCGAGAAAGCCGGCGCCGAGGATCTGCCGGCTGATGCCCAGGCGCCGACCGAAGAACAGCGTGCCACCGAGCAGGATCAGGCCGATGGCGAGAATGATGGCGGTGTGCATGGGGGGGATCCTCCGAGGTGC
>Ga0302155_10002586_pt1 | contig 12132 bp, 10 predicted proteins | sample I_Bog_N3_1_FD_193508 | JGI IMG/M metagenome (GOLD analysis project Ga0302155, IMG submission 193508) | Peat permafrost microbial communities from Stordalen Mire near Abisko, Sweden - I_Bog_N3_1 | ecosystem: Environmental > Terrestrial > Soil > Wetlands > Peat | place: Sweden: Abisko, Stordalen...
CACCCGAAAACATCCGCGTCACTACCGACATTGAGCATCGGCACAATGCTCCAATCCAAACAGCTCTACCAAATGAAGCGTCAGACTACGAGTGGAAGCGAGAGACCGGCGAGGTCCAGAGTTATCAGCACAACCAGGCTGGAAGCTGGCTGCACATTGACCCGCAAGGCCAGTTCTACGATCGCCAGGCGCAGCCAATTACGCGAGAGGCCGCTCTTGAGCAAGCCGGCCAATCCTCGGCTCACTCAATGGGCGACAACGCCCAAATGCAGTCCGGGAGCAAAGACATCACCGACCTCGGCCTGAGTCTGTAAACCAGATCGATCATCGGCAGAATCATCCGAGAATACTCGCCAACCGGCTGACCGCCGACTTTTTTGTTGGAAGCGGCTCCGGCGGAGCCGACCGGCAAGCGCTCCGTGCGTGAACGTGACGCCGGTCGAGGGGGTAGCGACTACTTGATTCTCCTTAATCTGTGGCAGAAACGACCAGCAAGCTGATAGAAGTGAGCGCCAAGGCCAAGGGGAGCGGCGAGCAAAGGAATTCGGCAGCAATTACTCCAGCTATTCAAGAATCGTAGCCACGTTTTCGCACCGTCGCGTCGCCCTGAAGTGTCCAGCGGCCCAAACGACAACATGTTCATTGAGTGTGCTGGCGCCGCCCGTGCTGACTATCTGATCACCGGCAATCAGAGGCATTTTCCGAAATTTTGGAAAAACACCAATATCATCACATCACGTGAGCTCATTGGCTTCACAGCCCCGCATCCTATCCCCTAGTACATAGCTGATTCTATTGCCAATACCAATGTCTCGGCCACGAATGTCATCTAGGTGGGTGACAACGCCGCGCGCGCATCGAGAAGCATACAGACTCGTGCCTCGAAGTGACACGAAAGGCCTTATTCTAAAAGATTTGCGCCCAACAATCCAAAAACTGAGAAGCTGAACTTATAATGGGGCAGTCCTCAAATGGAGTCTGAGAGCCAAGGCTCGCCTACGGAAGGCAGATCTGAGCATCTTGGCCGCCCGCGAAGGAACTGTGATGAATCAGGAGAGCGAAACCCTGGAATTTTTCGGCCCTCTACTTGCCGATCCTTCAAAGATTAAGCGCGAAGCTGTACACCGGCGTAAACAGTTTGATGAGAAATCCATCGTCGCCGAGGAGATCCCCGCCTACGAGGCTGATGGTTGGCAGGTCGATAAGAGACTGAAACGCTCGATTAGAGTCAAGCGACCAAAGGCTATCGACGAACGTCTCGAAAACCGATTCTGGATGCTTCTCGCCAGATTGGGCTATCCCGAGATCAACTCCGGTCGCAAGTTCACGATGCTGATTGACCGCAAGGGCGCAGAACCCCTGCGAAAGCAGGTGGACGTATTCGCAAAAGATGATGAGACGGTGATTGTTGCGGAGTGCAAAGCCTCAGGAAGCTTTTCCAGGCGGAGCTTGCAAAAAGACATCGAGGAATTTGCCAACCTCAAGAAGCCAATCGCCTCCGCAATTAGAAAGCACTACGGCGAGGACAAAAAACTCAAAGTCATTTGGCTCTTCGTCACGGAAAATATCATTTGGTCCGCCCCGGACAAGCAACGCGCCGGCGGCGAGCAAATTCGGATCATCACTGAGAGAGAACTCCGATATTACTTGCAGGTTGCAGACCACCTTGGGAAGGCTGCCAGGTATCAGTTTCTTGCGGAATTTCTCAAAGATCAGGTTATTCCAGAGCTAAGTGGTAAGACTGTATCGGCGATACGTGGGAAGCTTGGAGGGAAGCCATTCTATTGTTTCGTCACAACTCCCCGCGACTTGCTCAAAATCTCATTTGTTAATCACCGCTCTTTGAACGACCCCGAAGGTGCCCCAACCTACCAGCGACTTGTTAGTCGTACCCGAATGCGCGACATCGGCGAGTTCATCAAGGGTGGGGGCTACTTCCCAAACAATCTCCTAATAAACTTTGTTAGACCTGTACGGTTTGAAAGGGCCGCCACAGACGAAACTGCCGGTATTCAGTTTGGCCATCTGCATCTACCGGATAGATATAGATCTGCTTGGATCATCGACGGCCAGCATCGTTTGTATGGCTTTGCTCCCATTGACGACAAGTACCTCAACCAGAATGTCATCGTGGTTGCATTCGAGAATTTATCGAAGACTGAGGAAGCAAACCTCTTCGTCACTATCAACCATGAACAAAAGTCCGTACCCAAACATTTGCTGGATGACTTGGAAGGTGAGCTGAAATGGGGTTCTGATATTCCCAGCGAACGCATCGGATCAATCAGCGCACGACTCGTAAATCTGTTGAACACCGACGTTGGTGAGCCCTTCCACAATCGCATCACACAACAGGGTATGCCGACAACCAGCCGGACCAGCTTAACTATCCCCGCTCTGAAAGATGCTTTTCGGAAGTCTGCTCTCCTCGGAAGAGCCATGCTGAATAACAAGGTCTATGACCATGGTCCGTTGTGCGGCAGTACGGACGCTGAGACGCTCGACAGAGCACGTTCGGCGGTGAACGAATTCTTCTCTCTGATTAGCAACGCAAACCTGCATGAATGGCAGAACGGTCGTGACGGATTTCTCTGCACGAACATTGCAGTGCAGGCCTACATCATGCTCTTTGGCTCCCTCGTGAAGTATTGGGAAACGAATACTGCATCTAATGCGCGAGAGATGGAGATTGAGGAAGTGCTCATGGGCATTGACGAATACGTCAAGCCGATCCGCGACTTCCTTGAGTCGAGTACCCCAACACAAATCAAAGACGCCTTCCAGGTCCAGTTCGGCTCAGGTGGCCCACCCGAGTATTACTTCCGGCTTTGCAAACTGGTTAAGGTCAAATACGCGGATTTCCAGCCTGATGGCATGGCGGACTGGGAGGCAGAGCAGTCCGAAGACCGCATCAAGGACGCGGACATTAAGCTCAAGGATATCGTTTCAGACATGCGGGATCATATCTTCAGCGTCTTCAGGAAACTGTACGGCGACGAAAAGGATGCCTACTGGGAAAAGGGCATTACCGACAAGACGGTGAAAATCGCTGCGTACAATCGATCGCTTGATACAGATTTAGAAGATCGTCTCCCACCGGAAACTTATCTCGAAGTGCTTGAGATGAAAAAGGTGGTTGAGGCCAAAGCGGTCTGGCCTCTCTTCAAGCCGGTGTTCAATATCCCCGAGCCTGGAGAGAAAGGGCAGGCAAAGAACCTGAAATGGATGGAGCGCGTCAACGAGCTACGCCGGATACCCGCGCATCCTGCCAAGGAGCGCAAATACAAAGTCGAGGATTTTGAGTACATAGACTTCATCCATGACGAGTTTACAAAACGGCTGCTTACCGCGATGGAGGAAACGGATATAGTCCTATCGTCAGTCGGCGGTGATGAGGATGATTGAACCATTCCTCAAATGGCCTGGGGGAAAAAGATGGCTTGCAGCCCGCCATCTGAATATGTTCCCGAAGACCTATGGGAACTACATTGAGCCCTTCCTTGGAGGGGCTGCGATATTTTTCGCTCTCTCCCCGGTAGATGCATATCTGTCTGATGCGAATGGAGAGCTTATCAATGCTTACAATCGGATCAAACGCGACTGGGCCAAGGTTGAGCAACGTCTTGCAAGATTCCACAAGAAGCATGACCCAGACTTTTACTACGAGGTGCGGAAGAAGAATCCCAAGGACCCCATCGCTAGAGCAGCGCGGTTTCTCTACCTGAACAGAACTTGCTTCAATGGCATTTACCGCGTCAACAAAGAGGGCAAGTTCAACGTTCCGATTGGCAGCAAATATGAGGTTAGTTTTGAAGAAGGGTACCTTGAGACGGTCGCGAAGGCTCTCAAGAATGCGCGGATCAGGAAACGGGATTTCGCAGTTGCGATTGGGAAGGCCAAGGAGGGGGACTTTGTTTTCATCGACCCGCCTTACACCGTAATGCACAACAACAACGGCTTTGTGAAATACAATGCCCAACTGTTTTCATGGAAAGACCAAGCAAGACTCGCTACTGCAATCAAAGCCGCCGGAAAGCGCGGCGCACTGATAATGATGTCCAACGCCGACCACGATAGCGTAAGAGAGCTTTATGATGATTTTGGCACACACCATTCGCTTACGCGCGCCAGTATTCTAGCGGGCGATCCTGGCTACCGTAGAAATGCAACTGAATTGCTCGTGACTAATTACGCAGTTTCCACGGACTCGGCATAGCTGCCAATGGGTTATGTGCTACGACTCGGCAGTCAACTACTCTTAAGTTGAGGCGAATTATGCAGGTTACGAAAGTCCTGACGTGGGCGAAATTTCAACTGGTTCAGCCACTGGGCGAATCGAGCAAGACTGTTGGTTTCGGCTTGCTATTTGGCATGATGCCCATATTGATTGCTTGGCTCATCTTGGTACTCTTCGGGCTCTTCTCAGCACAATACAAGAGCGCGCTTATCCACGGTGATGTCCTTATGATCGCCACATCTTTGGCTGGTCCAGCAATGATAGCGATTTTCAGAAAACGTGATCCAGAGACAATCGGACAACCTGAAATCGTTGGCTCGCTCGGCCTGCTCTTAACTGTCGTGTGTGCAGTGGTTTTTGCGGTCGTCAACACGACAATCGTATCGACGGACTTCCTAGCAAGCAAACTGATGCTGAAGGTCGATATCATTCGCATCTCTTGGATGTTGCTAGCACTTTCAACCCTCTACGCACTTTACATTGAATTCCACGAGGCGAGAAGTGGGAGCTTGATTATTTATCGCACCACCTATGCAAAGGAGCAACACAGTATAGAGGATAACCTCAGCTTCCCAGGAGGCCAATAATGAAGCCTGATGACTGGATTTCAATCCCTTGCATCCCAATTGAGCAACCTATCGGAAGGTTCTACATCGGTGTCGTGGATTCGAAGGCTCTGCTCGACATCTCCCACTCGGACATCATTCGCATTGATAAGAGGGAGAGACAGATCGAAACCGTATCAGGTTTGGAGCGGCCCATATCAGCGTCCCGAGTCAAAGAACTTCGTGAGTATGTAAAGAGCGTTGATGCCACTTTTCCGAGCGGGGTGATTCTATCTGTCAGTTCAGAACATGTCGAGTACAACCCGGAAACATGCCGAATGCGGATCAGGCACTCAGCAGAAGTCGCTGAGATTATTGATGGGCAGCATCGAATAGAGGGTTTGCGGGGATACACGGGGCCAACATTTGAGGTTAACGTCACAATCTTTGTAGACATTGATACCGAAGACCAGGCAATGGTCTTCTCGATTATCAATCTTAAACAGGCTCCTGTCCACAAGTCTATAACTTATGAGCTCTTTGAGTATGCTAAGTCGCGCAGCCCTCAAAAGACTTGCCATTCCATTGCGCGAGCCCTCAATTATCAGGAGAATAGTCCCTTCAAAGACAAGATAATGATTCTTGGTGTTGCCGATGATAAACAGAAGGAGACTCTTACTCAAGCTGCATTTATCAAGCCACTTTTGAAGTTGATAACTCTTGAAAAGCAGGCTATGGCGGACCGGGATGCACTGAAAAGGAATAGATTTCTTCCGGTTCCAACTCCAGAGGAAGTCCGAACCAACTCTTGGGTGTTCAGGAAATGGTTCATTCAAGATCAGGATGCCAAGATTGCACAGACTGTCGGCAATTACTTTCTTGCGGTGGCCCGCCAGTGGCCAAAGGCTTGGAAAGACAAGCAACCTCGTATAATCCTGAATAGAACGAACGGGTATAACGCGCTTATGCGCTTTCTACCGCTTCTGATCTTTAGGCTTGGACTAGACCAAGTCCATTCAGTTGATGAATTTCAGCCTTTCTTTGGCAAAGTGAACCTCGGCGATGATGATTTCAACTCCGAGAGGTTCACAGCAGGAAGCAGTGGTGAGGGGCATCTTCTTCAGAAGCTCCTCTTGGACACCGGAATCGCAAAGAACGAGGCGTGGAGACAAATCAATCAGAATAAGGACGAATGAGTCTTTATGGCAGATGAGCAAAAGGGGATGTTGATAGCACGCATCAATCGCAAAGACTGGTGGCATGTGCCTCCGTCCGATCCGAATGCGTATGAGCAGCGTGGAATGTTCCTTGCTTCAACATTCCGCGAAGCCGAATTTTGGGGCCGTCCCTTAGACACGCCAATCCGGGTGAATGTGCTCAATCCGATCATTGGAGATGAGAGCACCGTTCAAAATGAACTTGGAGTCGTCCCGCCGGAATATCCAGGGGACGATTCTCCAAGGTTACTTGCGTGGAGATGGGAGCTGGATGCAAAGCTGAAGAAGGCAGCTCTGGCCAGAGGGCATGATGCAATCGTTTTGCTCAGCCTTAGTGGCTATGCCAAGCTCATCGGCGAGGGCAAGCTGCCCCTTTCAATAGAATTGAATTTGTTACATGGGCCAGCCGGTGCGGCTAGAAAGTGATGCGGTCACCCGAAGAAGCCCTTCAATGTTCCCACGCGCCCAAGTGGTTCGGACCAATCACATACCGAAATCGCCTTCGGGTCGAACTTGCTTTCTTCCAGCGCGCTCATGAAGCCGCTGTGCTTCTTGAGCAATATTCGCCATGTTGCCTGGTACTTTCGTCTGACCCGAGACGGCAGCGTCTCGTCCATCCTATGCCTATAGATCGTCTCAAGGTAACGAATGTCATAGGCTAGGAACCAAATCTCATCGGTATCGATGATGATCGACGGATCGATTGGATACTCATGGCGTTTCCAGCTCTGCCGCAACAGCGACTGCATTATGAAAACAAAGTGGCAAGTTCGATTGAACCTTGCAGTCTTGAAAATGTCACTGTAAGTAACAACTGCATTGCTCATAAATAATCCCATGCACTGAATCCTCTTTTCCGCTTGGTACGCTTCGATCAGTGCAGGGCCGTAGAATACGTCTTTGATGTGTTCCATTTGATAATGGGCGAAGTCATCGCACGTTATGTAAGCGCGAAAATGAACGTCTCTTCCGATTAAGCGATAAAACAGATCCTGTGCGAACTCGCATAAATACATGACGATGCAATGGACGTCATCGAGCCCCCGCGCGTGTTCCTTGTTATAAACTAAGATGGTATCCGAGAAGATGATCGTATTGAAGACGTCGTGTCGATGCACGTTTAACTTATTAATGATCTCGTAAAGCTCCTCAACCTTGCCTCTCTGATTTATCAGTTTGGTGAAATTCAGAATATCGATGTACAGGAAGAATCGTTGTTGCGGCGCACGGTCCGTCTGATTGTTTGTCATGATCGCTCCTTTGGATTTCCGTTCTATCATTGCAACCCTCTCCATTGGACCGCCGGTGTGATGTCAAGCTGAAAACGAATCTTCGTTCCATCAACTGGGCTCGGGGGATTCTTCATACTCCTGAAGTATGCTGTCGTTCATGTGTGCTAGATGCTCCATATTGCCGATCAGGACGACGCTTTCATAGGAAATGAACGTGCAACTCTTCGAGAGCGGGCCGCGTTCTAGGAGTGAGAATACCGGGCGTTGCATCTCGCGAAACACCTTTTCGCGTCTTTCGTCCGGCGCCACGATGTGTAGCCGGATATCCATATTAGGTTGTAACGCTAGCAAATCTGCCATTCTCAGAATCCCAGAGTAAACAGCCGTCGTGTGTTCAACCTCGAATGCGCGAGCAATCCATCTTCCCCGGAGCCACAACACATCAATCTGCTCGATTGTGCTGAGGGTTGCAATGTCATTGTTTAGCGGAAGGCTTTCCAGAAGTGCCCCACGATCCCTCTCCTGGATCAGTTCTGCAACACGACCTCTATCCGTCCTCGGTATCCAGATCTTGAACCCCAGAGTAATCCCCATCCTTGCCAGTGTTGCTTGGACCTGAAATGACTGACGCACTTCAGTGGGACGCGTTTCCGGCACAACAACCTCATGCCCCTCTCCTTCATCTTCATCATCCGGGACGGTGACAGTCACTTCCCCCTCAGGTGTTCTGACTTTTCGATCATTCGCCCAGCGCTCCCTCAAGGGAGCTTCGTAGAAATCAAGAATCGCGGAGGGATCGCTCTCTTGCAGTTTGCCGCGCAAGGCAAGCAAAGCATCGTCCAGTTGCCGATCTGTCCAATTGGCCAGCTCTCGCGACTGTGCGATACGAAACGCGCTCAATATGCTTACGCGGTCGTTATTCGAAGAGATCCTCTCAACCCGTTCAGGGAACGTGAAGTATCGAAGCATGTGCCTGAATTGGCGACTTCCCTGTCTTGGGACGGATTCGATCCAGGCGAGAAACGCATCATAGTCGTGAAGAACCGAGCGCTCCGACGTTGTTCGGCGCTTCAAGTCGCGCGTAAGCTGGATGAGGAATTCAAGCTCGTTGGGACGATAGTTGTTGAACCCAGGCCCACCTGAGCCAATTCCGACCAGGACATCGTCCTTCAATAACGGATGATCAGCGGTGAGTTGTTCCCCCGATAAACTCCACAATGCTGTGATTTGTTGGCGCTTGGTTCTGGCTTTCATGTTGGAAGGAAAGAGCAGGAGTGCCCAGAGCATTTCAGCAGTGAGCTGTTGAGCGGGAGCGGAGGCTGATCCCACCTGCTTCTTCAGCTTCGTCATGAAATCGTCCCCGCTGAAGTCGGGATGTTCTACAAACGCGTGGAATACTTCTTCGACCAATGCGGCTGTCCACAGAGACTGCCCAGGATTGAACACTGAGCCGTCCTGGACAAGACATTCCCTAATCCAGAACTCCGCTGCGGACAGAATCGGCGATGTGTCGCGTTCTTTGTATTGACGGGCCATAATGGACGCCTCACTCTCGTTTCAAGTGTAAGAGTCCGAGGTGGTTCGACGCATCCAATGTCAAAGTATTTGATACTTCACATGAAATGTCGGACTGTATTCCGGCCTTCTCTTGCGCCGGTCGTAAAGGCGGGTAACCGGATCCGTGTTCGAGGCTGCGCGCAATCCGCCCACCAGCGCCCATCTCTGACCTACCTTGACGGTACCCGACGCACCCAGGTTGCGGCTGCCCTGCAAGTCATATTGAGCCCAGCGTAACCTCAGTTGGTGCTTTCCGTGGCGCCGATCTTGCGAATGGCCTTGAATTACCCGTGTCCACGCCGCCGTGTCCGCCCCGATCTTTCCTTCAGCCAGTGTCCGAACTGAGTCAGCAAACCCCGCCGCCAAGAGCGCCCCACAAACCCTGGCACCAAAGAATAGAATGCTCGGCCCAATGTCTTCCCGCCAGCGGCAATCGTCGACCGCCCGTGCCGTGGGCTTTTCGGCCTGGCCCGCGAGGTTCCGGTGGACCCTTTGAGCTGAGGCACGATCTCCTTTTTGGTCACAATCAACTCGGCCATCATGGATGCGTCAGAACGCTCTCGCCCTGCGGCGGCGGCGCACACTCTTCCGCTACGCTTTGCGGATTCCTCTCCCCAGGCAAGCTGTGGTCCCTCTCCGCCAAAGACTTTGCTTGGCACTTGGGAGTTCACTGCGCCCCATGTCCGTTCCGGCAGTATGTCCCGATTCACTCGCGACCAAATTCAAAAGGAGAAACATCATGTCCAGCCACAAAAACAACGTCCACCTCGAAGGCAACCTCGGCAAAGACGCCGAAAAGAAGTCCACCCCGAACGGCGATGTAGTCAACTTCAGCATTGCCGTCAACGAGCAGTGGGAAGACAAGGACGGCGCCGAGCACAAGAACACCGATTGGTTCCAGATTCAGGTTTGGGGGCCTTTGGCGAAGTTCGCCGCCACCATCAAGGCCGGGACGCCGGTGATCGTAGAAGGCAAGATCAAGCCCGAGACGTACACGGCTGACAGCGTGGAGCACAAGACTTTCTCGATCAAGGCCGACTACATCCGCAAGATCGACTACTCGGCACCGAGCGAAGTCAGCGATAGCAAGGCGGCCAAGCCCGCCAAGAAGGCCAAGTAGCATCCGAGCAACCTGGAGGCGGCTCTTCGGAGCCGCCTCCCAGCTACCCCAATTCCAAATCCTCGCCGTCAGTCTCGACAGCATATATCACTACTGTGTCATTGAAATCACTTGGGATTACATCCACCGACAATTCTTTCTCACTGTGCCCGTAATACATATCCGATGCCACAACCTTGTAAAGCTTTCCTATTTCGCGTGTACCAATTTGCTTGCCATCGAGCCGCGTAATATAGACCTCCGTAAATCCCGCTGCGTTTGACATTGGCCAGGGGTGATCAAAGAGGTCTTCAAGATCAATCGATGTGAAGTTGATGTCCGTCAGAATGCGGCCAAAATACTTGCTGGTCATGCCAGATATATCGAAAATCAAGCAATACTTGTTCCGCTTATCAGAGTTAAGCCCGTATTGCTGCCGATTAACAAAGGTCTCGCAGTCCCTTCCATCTAGCTGGCAGTAGGCCACGATTGCGTTAACCAGAGCTATCGTAGCTGCCATCGCATTCTTTGGAGAGCATTTCAGCTCAAGGTGTTCGATTGGGCGAAGCAATTCGGCGTAGTTGTCCGCCGCGGCTGCGGCCGTAAACTCACGTAACCATTTCTGGAACGGTCGTATGTATCTAGATTGCTTTGCGTCGGCTGGGCCTTCATCTGTCGTCTTTTTATGATTGAGGCGTTTTGACAACAGTTTGGCAACACCTTCGGAGTGTCCTTTGCGAATGGTCGGGTTAGTTGGTCGCCTTGCTGCTACGGAAACCGCTTCGTCATGAGAACCGCGCAGCAGTGGCAACGTTTTTGTGAGTTCGGACAGGGGCACCGTAGTCATATCGCATCCGGGTGCCCAGCGATAATGAAATCCATTGAGCGTCACACTGGCCGGAGCTGACTCTATACAGAGCAGAATGTTTAAGCCATCCGGGTGCAGTACAAGGCACTCTACCCAACCAACATTTAGGCGGATTCCCCATTCAAAGAGAGTCGTACCCCATCGGTCAGAGTGCTCAGGCGCGAGGCCTTCAATCGACGTGGCGAGAAATTGCAGGTAACTTTCCTTTGCATCAGCGGAGATTCCTTGAAAGATTGATTCGATCACCGACTGGGCAGCTTTTGCATCCGATTTATCTAGCGAAGCGGCCTTTTGCTTTGAATCGCTTTCGAGCAGAAATGCTGGTGTGTTGCAGATCGCATACGACTTGATGAAGTGTGGCGCAATGTTTTTGCCAGAGCTGCGCAGCACTAAGTCTTGTGGTGCCCTCTTTCCTCCAATTTTCCGAAGTCGATCCACTGTATATTCTGATGTTTTGTCATCATCATTCACCTGAACGTTGGTCAACAATCCCCAATGTGAGAGTTGACTGCAATCATCAGCATTACCGAACAACACAGGCATACTGCATTCATTGCTGCGGGACTTCTCCAGCAGGCTATTGGCGGTCTTCCAGGGTCTCCCTTCTTTGTAACTGCATGAAACCTGTCTCTTGAAATCTTGGTCGAGCTTTTTGCGCTCTACAATGGCGTAGACACAACACTCACTTAAGCAATGCCGCTCAGTCGCGTCTGCCGCTCTAGCCAGTTGCGATTTAAGATTCCCTCTCTTGGCCAGCTTTGTGAGGGAGACTTGTACATTCGAATTGCCGAGAGCATCTTCAATTTGCCCCCATGGAATGACCTTCCTGATTGCTGCGGCTTGAGCAGAAAGGTTCGGTTTTGCATGAAGTGCGGCTTGCTTGGCCTTGCGCACCAAGCCAGACGAAATGCCGGATGCCTCTCCGAGCCACAAAATCATCGGTGGGCACACGATGTGGTTGTAGACAAATTCTGCGTCACGATTCCAATTCTTCCGTTCGTAATAGCCAGGGGCGCCATATCCCTTCAGCCACCCAAGCCAGTGCTCTTTTTGAGTCGTATACCAAACGGAAGCTGTGCCCCAAATACGGAGCTTTCTCAAGTCGCGTTCAAAGGAGGTTGTAATTGGACACGTTGCAGGCAGTTTGGCGATCTTAGAAGCTAGCGTGCGTGGGGTCATATTTCGTTTACCCTCATGTCAGTGCCACTGTTCTCATTATACAAGGGTTATCGACATTTCTGTGTGTTTTTAGCGGCTGAAATACTGCCAGTAATCGGCTGTCAGAAATGGGCCGTCAGAGATGCATTCTAGGATTTTGGTAGGGCGTATCGCGGCCAGAAAGTCATATTCATTTTTATAACTTCTCTCCGTTTCAGT
>Ga0302155_10002596_pt1 | contig 12091 bp, 12 predicted proteins | sample I_Bog_N3_1_FD_193508 | JGI IMG/M metagenome (GOLD analysis project Ga0302155, IMG submission 193508) | Peat permafrost microbial communities from Stordalen Mire near Abisko, Sweden - I_Bog_N3_1 | ecosystem: Environmental > Terrestrial > Soil > Wetlands > Peat | place: Sweden: Abisko, Stordalen...
CGTACCGGTGCTGGTCAGAACGTCAGACGCGGCATTGTTCAAACCGAGAGAAGCGGCGGAAAGAGAGCTCACCGTGGTCGTGATCTGGGTGTTGGCGGCCGATGCGGCCGTGCTGCCGTCGCTGATGAACACCGTGTTGGTGTCGTTGGTGCCCGGGGCAGCGGTCATGGCACCCAGAGAAGCATCGGTGCTGGTTACGTTGATCCCGGTCGAGCCGTTGGTGATCGACGCTTCGCCGGCCGCATTGAAGGTAACCGCTGTGTTGGCGGAAAGCGTTCCCGCCGTGACTGCCGTTGCGATGTTGGCCTGTAGCGTTGCGATTGTATCGCCAGACGCTGCGGTGTAGACAAATGTTCCGCCGGTATGGGAGTCGCTGATGGTGGTCACAGAGCCGGCAGTAAGGACGGTTGCCGCCGACAAGGGGGCAAGAGCTGAACCCTGAGTGGAATTGAAGACGGTCGGCGAGTTCGAAGCGAACACGTTGACGCCGTTGAAGTTGGTGGTGTTGCCGATCTGGTTCACTTCGGTCAGGATCGACTGGAATTCGTTGTCGAGTGCGGTCGCCTGGCTGCTGGTGATGTTGCTGGAAGAAGCTTCCGTGGCCAGCGTGACAGCGCGGTTGAGGAGCGTGCCGACCTGCGACAGGGCGCCATCGGCGGTCTGCAGCATGCCGATGCCATTGCTGGCATTCTGCTGGGACTGCGTAAGGGCGGCGATGTTGGCGGTCATTCCGTTGACAATCGACAAGCCCGCGGCGTCATCCGAACCGGAGTTGATCTTCAGGCCGGTTGAAAGCTGAGTCAGAGTCTTTTGCAGGTTCATCTGCGTGTTGGACAATGCATTCTCCGCCGTCAGGGAGGAGATGTTATTCAGGACTGTGAGTGACATTGTGTGATGCTCCTTTGGTTTGCCATTTGCGCCTGCACTCGGATCTTATTGGTGGGCCTGGGTTAAGGCTCAAGGTCTCCGAGAAGGAGGTCGTCTTGGACAAACACTCTATCGGTAAGAGTGAAAAATCATTTCAACCTTCGCGCGAAAACATTCTCGCCTCGCATCGAATCGCGTTACCAAAGGCAGAAATACTCTCCAAATGCGGGCAAACAAAAGGAAACCTCCGCAGATATTTCCTAGTCGCGCATGCCAGTCCTCCCTCCAGAGCCAGGAAAACGGCCTCCATCGGCAGGCGGTGCGTTGCGCCGGCCAAGGTGCGAAAGCGTACAGATTACCCTGGAATGCTTGTCATGGCGGCCGGATGAAGGTCACAGGAGAGAACACGAAAGCCCCGGATATCTCCGGGGCTTTTGGCGAGGCTCGCAGTTCACTTACTTTAGATAGTCGAGAAGAGTCTGAGGCAGCACTTTGGCCGCGGCCGCCAGTACCGCACTGTTGCTCAGTTCGGCCTGGGAGAGATTCGTCGCGGCCACCGCGAGATTGATTCCAACCAACGAGGTCTGTTGCGTTGTCAAGGTCAGCGTTTCCTGGCCAAGATAGCTCTCCTGGGAGCTCAACTGACTCATCGTATTGTCCAGCGGGACCCGCTGCTGACCCACATAGTTCAAGCCCGCGGAGATGGCCGTGGTGGCCGCGCCGATTTGCGCGGTGGTCCCGCCCTGAAGAGCCTTGATAAGGGTATTGAGCGATGCGATCACATTCGGACCCGACGTCAGCATCTGGCCGCCAGGCAGGTTGGTTCCAACGTTCATCGAATCGCCGACCTGCACCGTATTCACCCCGCTGTTCCCAACATAGGCATAGGCGTTGGCGACACTGGTGCCCGGAGTTGCGGTCATCGCTCCAAGCGCGGGGTCGTTTGAGCTGACAACGACCCCACTGGTTCCGGAGTTGGTACCGATCTGAAGCTGGCCGGTGGCGTTGATGGTCGCCGTTGTGCCGGCCGAGAGCGTGCCTGCCGCGGCGGCGCCGGCAACAGCGGCCGAGAGGTTGGAGATCGTCTCGCCCGCGGTTACCGTGAAAGTAAACGTCTTTCCCGTGGAGGCATCGCTGATGGTGGTAACGGAGCCGGCCGTCAGCGGCAGCGTGGCGGTGAGCGGAGGGGCGGTTGAGCCCTCCGCCGAGGTATACGTTTCGCTCGCGGCCACAAACGGCGGTGTCGAGCTGGCCGTGCCGCCAAAGACATAGGACCCCTGATAAGCGGTGTTGGCTTGCGAAATGACACTGCTGAGCACACTTTGGAGCTGCCCCGCAAGAGCTGCGTTGTCCGCGGCGGAGTTCGTTCCGTTGGCGCCGGAGGTGCCGAGAGTTACAGCCGTACTCAGAGACGTCACAATCGAACTGATTGCCGAATCCGCCGTTTGCATCTGCGGAAGGACCGAACTGACGTTCTTCGTGTATTGGTCGACACTCGCTGAAGCTGCGAGCGAAGCCACCATATTCGCCGTGGCTGCGGGGTCGTCGGAGGGCTGGTTGACACGCAAGCCCGTGGACACCTGTTGCAGTGCGGTCGAAAGCGCCTGCTGACTCTGCTGCATGGCATACTGCATATCGGGAACCATCGTTGTAACTCGCATCAAGACCCCTTCATGCGCGGTCTTCCATCGCGCCCTGTTTGTTTATTCCGCGGCTGCGGTACCCATGCTCATCGTTATCTGGAACATCGCCTGAATCGTCGTAACCACGCGGGCGGCAGCTTCATAGGCTTGCTGATAGGTGATCAGATTGGTGGATTCCTGGTCGATCGACACGCCCGAAACGGAGCTGAGCTGATCGTTGAGCTGTAGCAGGCTGGCTGAGGTCGCGGTCGATTCAGCGTTCGCGTTGGAAGTCAAACTGCCCACCTGAAAGACCAGGCTCGCATACGCACTCCCGGGCGTCTGGCCGGCAGCGAGCGCGGTTGTCTGCACTGCGCTGAGATTGGCCAGATTGCCGTTGCTCCCCGATGTGCCGTCCGAGCTGGCGGCGATCAGGGCAGGGTTCGAAATCGCCATGCTGATTGTGGCGGCTGACCCGGCAACCGTCGCCGGAAGCGTGAAGAAATTCTGCCCAGCCTTGCCATTCTGATCGAAACCTGTCTTTTGGGCCGCATTGAAGGCCGTCCCAAACTGATTTGCCAGCGTATCCAACTGATTAAGAAGCCCAGGAATTGTCTGGTCACGGGTCTGAATGGTCCCACCAAGGTCTCCGCTGTTGAGTGAAGCAGTGACATTGGCGCCGTTCGAGTCGAGAACCTGTGTCATGCCGTTGGCGCCAGTCGAGGTCTGCAATGCCAGACTCTCCGATCCGACGACCATCGGTGTCCCGTTCCCTGTGGACAGCGTAATGCCGCCGTCGCTGGTCTTGGTCACAGAGACGCTCGTCAGCGCCGACAGGTTCAGCACAAGCTGGTTCTGCTGATCCTGCAGTGTACCGCCGTCCTGTCCGGTCGCCTTCAACTGGGCGAGTTGCGGGTTCAGCGCCGCGATTTGTGACGTAAGCTGGTTGATCTGGCCGACATCCTGCGTTACCTGGGAGTTCAGATTGGTCTGCTGCGTAGTCAATGTGCTGGAAACGGAATTGAAAGCCGCGGCGAGATTCTGGCCGGTCGTAATCACGCCCTGCCGCGAGGCGGCGCTTCCCGGATTCGTAGAAAGGCTGGATAGGCTCGCGAACAGCGCGGACATCTGCGTTCCAATATCCTGCGTCGAGGTCGTGAATGCGGGCTGTATCTGCTGCATCGAGGCCAGTTGGGCGTTTGCCCCGCTCTGCGCCTGAGTTTCCTGCTGGATTCTCGATTGCACCAGCTCATCGCGGACGCTCTGGTAGCCTTCGAGCACAACGCCATTGCCCTGGCTCAAATTCCCATCATGGGTGGGCGCCGCTTCCTGCAAAATCACAACCTGGCGGGAATAGCCGGGCGTATTCGCGTTCGCGATATTGTTGTTGGTCGCCTGCAGTGCCCCGGTGGCGGCGTCCAAGGCTTGTACGGCTATCGACAATGAGGTGTTCAGTGACATCGATTACATCTCGCAAGACCAGGTATAGTGCTTCAATCTGATCCCGTGAGCCTCCCGGAATTGACCTGTGTGGCTTCTGCATAAAGAAGCAAGAAGAGCGATTGATCTGCCGGAATGCTTCAGCAGAGACGCATATTGCAAGTTCAGCTCACGGATTGCGCCGCTTGTGGCTCGGATCTTCCGCTCAACCGCGTCCTCGATTCCTGACGGCGTTGGTCTTTGGGAAAACCGCAGCCCTTCGGTGACGGTATTTGCGATGATCATCAGGCTGGCACAGAGCATTTCCTGATTCGCAACACTCTCTTGAAACCGGGGCAGAGCATTCGATGCAACTGCATCCATGGCGACGGAAAGCTCAAGAGCGAGAGCATCCAGTTGCTGCAGGTAGGTCGCGGCTAGTTGATCGCGCGTTTGAAGTGCCTCGGAGATCATACCCAAAACCCTCTGACCAGGAACCCTCTTTCCGGGTCGATCAAATCCTCTGTTCACTGCCGCCGCCTCACTCGCCATTGCTGGCGATGAAAGCTTCGGCAATCTTCGCCGGGTCAATCTGATACGTCCCGTCGTTCACCGACTGGCGGAGCGCTTCCACCTTCGGCTGCCGGATCGCCGCGGAATTCATCGCCTGGCTGGTCAGCGATTGAACCGATGCACTATCCGAATGAAATGTGGTCCGATCTTCCGTCGTACTCTGAAAATCGACATTGCCGCTGTTCGAAGCCTGTTTCGTGCTGCGGTCGGTTGTCAGCTGGCTGGGTGCAAGGCTGTTCAAATCAATCTTCATCTCAACTTCTCCTGTCTCAACGGTACTGCTATCGGCCAGCGTCGGGATTCTTTTCAGTCCGCATGACGCAATTGTATGAAGGGGCCCGCTGAGAACCTGGAGAAGCCTATTTGTTTTGGGCTGGAGGCGACTTCGCCGCGGCCGCGGCTTCGGCCTCATCCGCCTTGTGGAGCTGCTTGGAAATCATCCTGGCAATGCCAATTCCGCCGCCGGCAGTCATCGCACCTCCCAATTGCTGCATTGCGAGCCCCTGAAACTGCTCCTTGCCTGGGTCAGAGTCTTCGCCGTCCTCGCCGGGTACCGATCCGAAGCTCTCCTCCGCTTTTTGCAGCCAGGTTCCCAGTAGAATCGACTCAAATTCCTTTGCCGACTTCTCGATCCGGGCATCCTCCATCGCGGATGAGGACGCCTTTCGAAGAACCTGGTCTCCATTGGCGATCTGCGGTCCGCCAAAGGATGGTGGCATGATGCTCAACGTCAATGGATTCGACATTAGATGACCTCCAGGTCGGCCTGCAAACCGCCCGCGGCCTTGATTGCCTGCAGAATCGCGATAATGTCGTGCGAGGTGGCGCCGATGGCATGGAGCCCCTTGATCAGTTCGTCCACGTTTGCCCCTTCTTCCAACTGAATCGATTGTGCGGGCCCGTCACTGACGGTCTGCTTTGTTTCGGACACCACCTGAGTCGTACCCGTATTGGAGAACGGCGCCGGCTGTGACACAACCTGTGTGGTCTTCACGTCAATCGTCAGGCTCCCGTGGATGACCGAAACCGGGGAAAGCCTCACATCGCCGCCCATGACGATCGTCCCTGTCCGCTCGTTCACAACCACTTTAGCCGGAGACCGGAAACTGATCGAAAGGTTCTGAATGTGCGCGATCAGCACAGGCACCGAAATTTCGCCGCTGTCGGCAACATTGACGTCGATGCGCCGGCTGTCGAGGGCGGTTGCGATCGTCCTTCCGAACTCTTTGTTGACCACATTCGCAACGTCCCGCGCCGCGGTGAAATCGGAATTCAGCAACAGAAGCGAAACGATCTTGAATTGACTCAAATCCACCGCCGCATCCCGCTCAACAGTCCCGCCCTCGGAAATCCTTCCCACAGTCGGATGATTCACCGTTTTGGAATTGCCCGCCGAACCCTCCGAGTACCCTCCGATGACCAGCGGCCCCTGCGCCTCTGCGTAAACTTCCCCATTCGGCGCCCGCAGCGCCGTCAGCAGCAGAACACCGCCTTGAATACTCTTTGCGTCGCCTACCGACGACACCGTCACATCCACTTTCATTCCCGGCCGCGCAAAGGCCGGAAGTGTCGCGGTCACGAACACCGCGGCGACATTCTTGACAACCACGACTCCCGGGGCGATCTGAACTCCCATCCGGCTGAGCGTATTGGCGAGCGTCTGCACAGTGAAGAATGTCTGCTGCGTATCCCCGGTACGGCTCAATCCAATCACCAGACCATACCCAACCAGTTGGTTATCGCGTACGCCTTGAATCTCCGTAACATCCCGGAGCAGCACTTTTCTGTCTACCGTCCCCGCCAGCAGAGCCACCGAAGACGAAAGAAACAGGAGAAACAGCAGGCCCAGTCTCCGAACCTGCCAGGAACGGCGCCCCGGCCCGGGAGTGCCCGAAACTCGAGTTAGAAATTCAATAGCCATAGAACCGCCCTCGTAAGAAGATTCGGCGGGCGCACGCCGTCGGAGATGATTCCCTTCCCCTTCATCTCGATTTCAAGATTGCTGAGAGATGTCGAGGCAACCGTATTGCTGGGGCCGATATCTCCTGGCCGAATCATGCCGCGCACCGTAACGTCCTCGTGTTGGTTGTTCATAAAAATCTGCCGCTTTGCCTCCACGACCAGGTTTCCGTTTGGAAGCACGGCAATGACCTGACCGGTAAGACTGGTGGCAAAGAGAGTATTGGTCGCCGTCGAACCCTGCCCCTTGAGAGCCGACGAAGAAGTGGCCGCCAGCAGGGGATTGGTCGCAACCGGTGCCTTGCCCAGAATGCCGGTGATGCTCGAAGTCGTGTTAAAGCTTCGCTCACTGTCCACCGTCCCCGATTGCGTTGCAGTTGTCTGCACAACCACTTGAATGGTGATCGTGTCGTTGAGACGATGGGCCTTGTAATCCACCGCGAAGTCGTGGAGCGGACTCTGAGCCGTCCAGAGGCTCCCGACGGTGTGCTCGTCCGCCGTCGGAACATACTGCTCCTGAAGCCGCGTAATGTACTCCTTCCGGAGCACTTCCGGGCTCTTTGCATTCGCTTTGGGTTTGGTCGTCCCGAAGGCGGCTCCAAAACTCGCTGCCAGCAACAGCGCAAAAACCGCTCGTGGAAAGGGAATGAAGTGCGTGGGCATCTTAGAAGCTCCCTTTCAACAACTGCGCGCTCACGACTTCAGCGACATAAATGTGCTTGCGATCCAGGCTTGCCACACGTATCCGGTGGCCGGCGACGCCATCCTCGAGACTTACCACTGTAACCTGAATGTGAGCGCGGTTATCATCCAGCATCAGCGTCGTGTGGGTGCCGGCCGGAATGGCGACCGCCCGGTCCTGCGGAGGCGCTATGTTTCCAATGACCGAATTAGTCCCCGCCTTGGCCGCCCCGCTCACCACGGCATAAAACGGCAAGCATTTCCCGGCAACATGACAGCCAAGTCTTACCCATGTCTCCAGTTCAGAGCCATCTGTGGAGTGGCGTTCATATGCCCTCGAAACAGACAGCACGTCCAGTGCTGGGTCCGGTTCCGTCGCAACCACCCTGGCCGCGAGCGAAACCTGCGCTCCGGCCAACGCCAGCCCCCGCTCAGTGAGAGTTTTTGCGATCTTGGCCGCGTCCAGGGTAAAGCGATCCTGGGGCCGGGTCTGACCCAGCGCCGGCATCGCCGCTACCCCTATCCACAAGACAAATACCCAATTCGTCATCATAACTTCCCCATGCCCCTGCTTCGGAACAACTGGCCAACGTTACTGGGCCAGTTGATTCAGTTGCTGCAACATCTCATCCGCGGCCTTCACGACCCGGGAATTCGACTCATAGGAGCGCTGGGCCAGAATCATGGCTACAAACTGGTTCACGACGCTCACATTGGACTGCTCAAGCATGCCCTGCTGTAAGGTTCCCAACCCATCGGCCCCGCCTGGCGCTCCGACGATCGGCTGACCCGACGCTGTCGTCGGCAGGTAGATGTTGTTTCCCGCGCTGTTGAGCCCCCCGGGATTGATGAAGAGAGCCGTCTGAATGCTCCCCACCTGGGTGGCCGCCGTCTGCCCCGGCTGAGTTACTGAAACCGTGCCATCGCTTCCAACACTGACACTGAGAGCATCCGCGGGGATGGTCACCGCGGGCTGCAGAGGGTTTCCGTCGGAAGTTACCATCATCCCCTGCGCATCGGGGTGAAATGAGCCGTCGCGGGTATAGCCAATCTGTCCGTTGGGCATCAAGATCTGGAAAAATCCAGCGCCCTGAATTGCCAGGTCAAAAGGATTCCCGGTGCTGGCGAAGGCGCCCTGCGTCTGGATGATCTCAGTCTCCGACGGTCTCGTTCCTAAGCCAATTTGAAGGCCGGCAGAGACAGTCGTCTGCTGGGTCGCGGCAGACCCCGGCATTATCTCATTCTGGTACAAAAGGTCAGTAAAATTGACTTGGCGTTGCTGAAATCCCGTGGTGTTCGAGTTCGCGAGATTGTTTGCAATGTTATCCAGGTTCAACTGCTGAGCAGTCATTCCGCTGGCAGCTGTGTAAAGTGCACGAAACATGTCCGGTACCTTTCATGTTTGCCTCGACAGGCAAGACTCCCTTAGTTAGCTGACGCGGGGAAGGTCCTGGGCCGCGGTTTTGTCGAGCTCGGTGCTGAACATCGTCAGCACTCGGCGCATGGTTTCCACCTCGCGTTGTGCGGAAATCATTTCCACCACGCTGGTGACGGGGTTCACATTTGAGCTTTCGAGAGCTCCCTGCCTCACCTGGGAGTTTGTGGCCGGGATCTCTGCTCCGGCCGGCGCTGTGTAGTACGTTCCACCCGCACTCTGAATCTGCGCCGTGGGTGCGAACTCAACTAGCTTGAGCCGCCCCGAGATAGCGCCATTTGAGGAGATTGTCCCGTCTGCGCTGATTGAAACAGGCTCTCCGACAATCGTGATCGGCCCGTTTTCACCTGATACCGGATCACCGGAGGCGGTAATCAACTGACCCTGCGGAGATATGCGAAAGTTTCCACCCCGCGTATATTTCGTACCATCGGCGGTCTGTACCGCGAAGTACCCGGGCCCTTCCATGGCCAGGTCCAACTCGCTGCCCGTATGAACGAGCGCGCCCTGCGAAGTATCCAGGTGGGTGCCACTCAGCACACCGAAGTCATTCGCATCCTGGTTCAACTCAGAAAGCTGGTCATTGCCCGTGGTGGCCAACAGGGAACTGAAGACGTTGTGAGTTGCCCGGAAACCCGAGGTACTTGTGTTGGCCAGGTTATTCGCGATTGTTTCCAGCGCTTGCGTACGTGATATCAGCCCCGTACAGGCTGCGTAGTACCCACTGTTCATGGTGTGGCCTCGCTCAGGTAACAAGCACGTTAGGGGCCACACCCAATCAACTGCATTTTCCCCGATTCTGGTGGGGTTTTGTACAAAGAACGATAGATTTACAAACCACTGGGAGTCCTGGAATTAGGAATAGATGAGGGACCGATGAGATTGAGCGTCGTTTCAAGGCGAGACTTAGTCCTTCTGAGTCAAATTAAGAATCCCGCCCCGGCTCCGGCTCTGGCTCGCCATTTCGATCTGAACTCAGGACAGGTAAGCAAGGTACACAGGCTGGAGCAACCAGGCTATGCAGCCTTTCCACGGACAGGGATCTTACTCAGATCAATCTGACGCTCCCGAATCGAACGCTGCCGAGAGCGGCCTCATTGAATTCGGTTCGCGTGTTGGCAAGCTGATGCACCGCGGTAAGGATGAACTTCCAGGTTGAGGAGGGACTGGAATTATTCACTGTACGAATCGCGGCGAGAACAAAGAGTGGCAGCGATCCCTCCATTGCCGTGAGCGCGCTTTGCTTCATGTGACCGACGGAGCCGTATCTCCGGTTCAATACCGCTGGGATCTCTTCAATATCGTGAAGAAGTCCGACAAGGTAGGCATCCTCCGGAGAAATATCGTCAAATAATCCGGCAACGAGCCGTGCATATTGGGCCGCCAGCCTGCAGTGCTTCCATAATGCGGTGGTCGCGGCGTTTTCAGCGTCACACGAAAACGTACGTGCGGAGAGTGCCCCAAACCATGCATTTACCTCGAGGCCAGCAAGGCAGCCTCCCATTCCGATCGGACGTTCAGGAGTCTGTCCATACTCTCTCCCAATCAGACGCAAGATTTGGATGGTCGCCCCGACATCGCTCAAGACCAGTTCAGAGGCCATTTGCAAGTCGATGCGCGGCTCATCCAAGAGAATATGGAGGCCAAGAACGGTTGACAGCATGACCGGCACTTGATCGAGAAAATCTGACTCACCCTGGGATGCCGATCTCTGTCTTCGGTGGTGATCGTTGCTCCGCGCGGACGTGGGAATCCAATTGTGATCGCGTATTGGGTTGGCGGCAAGATTCAGCACTGATTCTCTCATGATTGTCTCCTATCGGCATCGGAGGAGAACTGTCCAAACAAATGCGGCGAATCCAGGCATTACTCTAGTTACTTCAGAAATACATGGCGGCTGGGTCGATCTTGAGCAGCGTCGCCGGACGCTTGAACTCAACCAGCATTGAAGAGGAAATCCACATCCTTGGAGCGGAATTTCAGCCGGGCCCACAGGTAATCCTTGAATCTGCCAATCACGGCCTCTTCCAACTCACCTTCGACGGCACAATCGCGCAGGGTCTGGGCCATTTCAGCCGGTGTTCCGGATCGTTCGGACGCTGATTCATCCTGATTCGCAACTCCCAGCTGCTCTTGAGCCATCGTCCATTCATTCAAACGGACCTGAAAGTCGGCCATGGAAATGAAACACGGTTCTGTCTTATACCCTGTGATCCGCTCGATAAGGTAAAGCAGCCCGTATTCGATAGAATCCACAAACCCGACGAGAAGCAGGTTTCTTGCCGGCGTGTAGTGCAAAGGGATCATGGAATAGACCCGAATGAGAGGCGCAGGAATACGAACACTCGACAGGTTTCCCTGGCCTGTGAGCGGAAACACTGGGCATCCCCACTGAAGCGCGCGCACCGCTGTCAACTGCGATTCACTGACAAAGCCCAATCGCGTCAAGACCCTACCAATCTCTCCCCCGGTCTCCTTTTGGTCGTCTAAAGCCGCCCGGAATTGCTCGTTCGTAAGAGAACCGCGACTGATCAGGATGTGGGCGAGCGACATCCTTGCGATGTGCTCTGGCTGCGCATTGTTCAAGGCCAGAAGCCTCGTAAGCTCAGCCTCGGCAGCCGAAACAAAACAAGCTGAGCTGCAAAAACAGCTTCCGTGCATCTTGATTCGAGTCTTGCCAGTGGTCAGCTGTCTCAAAATCAGGGACCGATGACAGATTACACATCGGGAGGCACTCGCTTTCCTTTCGGCAACCAAAGCCGGAGTTCTGAGACCTGTGCGCTTCATGTGTTGGAAGGCTCCTGATTCATTCTGTTGCCCCGCGAATGCTCACCGGCGATCAAGAGAACAATGGGGAGGAGATGGACTGTGAAACTTCAGTCACACGCAGTCCATAATTACCGTCAATGACGACTGCTTCACCCCTTGCGATCACTCTCCCCTCGAGAAGAAGCTCAACCGGTTCCTCAACGTGTCGATCAAGCTCAACAACAGAGCCGGTCGTGAGTTCCAGAACTTCGCGCAAGGTAAGCTGGCGCTGGCCAAAACGCAGCGTGACATTCAATTCGACATCCATGACCAGCTTCAGGTTCACTGGATCGGGGGTTGAATCATGCGGCGCTGTCTTTGCCCGTTTCGCGCCATCTGAGCCGGCGCTCACGGCCTGCGCGTGCAGAGAGAGAGACCTCGCGATCTCCGGACTAAGATGCATCGATACCGTCAGACGATCGGAGTCGCCGTCGGCAGCAGTCATCTGAACAACGTGCGCAGTCTCCGACAGAGGCTCAGATGCCGAAGAAGCCTCGATCGTAAAACTTCCGTATTCTTGACCAATGACCGTCAGGAACTCGGAAGTCGCCGCACGGATCACCTTCAGGAGGGCTTCGGCCTGTTCTTCCCCAAACTCGTCGATCGGTTGACGAGAGCACTTCGAAAGAAGCACAGTGGCTTCAGCGCGTCCGAACTCCAGCAGAAGTTCGCCCTCCAGGCTGCCTTCAAGCGTGAGTTTCGACCAGACCGGCAGAGTGTCCTCTGG
>Ga0302155_10002602_pt1 | contig 12075 bp, 11 predicted proteins | sample I_Bog_N3_1_FD_193508 | JGI IMG/M metagenome (GOLD analysis project Ga0302155, IMG submission 193508) | Peat permafrost microbial communities from Stordalen Mire near Abisko, Sweden - I_Bog_N3_1 | ecosystem: Environmental > Terrestrial > Soil > Wetlands > Peat | place: Sweden: Abisko, Stordalen...
TCTGGGACCTTCCTTACGGCAAGGGCAAGCGCTTCGGCTCGAGTGGCGCCGCGCCCCTGCAATTCGCTCTCAGCAACTGGCAGTTAACGGCTCTCAACTCCTACATCAGCGGTCTGCCCATCAATATCACCTACTCCGTAACCACGGCTCAGCAACTGAGTACCGAGACAAGCTTTCTCTACCGCCCGAGTCTGGTTGGAACGCCGGTTCTGGCCAAGGGAAGCCGGACGTCCACCGCGGCAGGACAGTATCAATATCTCGCCCTGGCGGCGTCGGCCATCTCCATACCCACCGCGGCCAACACGCCCTATGGCAACTGCCCCCGCAATGTCGCCCGCGCCCCCGGCTACGCTGACCTGGATCTCGGCATCCACAAGCGCTTTCCTCTGGGTTTTGAGAAAGTTGGTCTTGAGTTCCGGGCTGAAGCCTTCGACGTATTCAATCATCCCAACGCGCAAGCTCCCGACAGCGTCGCAACCGACCCCGTTTCCAGTTACGGCGTCGTGAATTCCTACTTTCCTAGCCGCGAAGTGCAACTGGCTCTGAAGCTGATCTTCTGAGATGGCGGGGGTGACACCGGGCTGTGTAGTTGCAACGGGATGCCGGGCGCCCGAGTTCTCGATTCCGGGAACTCGGGCAGGCATTGCTATCATGACGAAAGGAATGGCCCGGTGGCGGCGTTCGCCAATGAACAAGATGCTTTGTCGCGCAGAAGGTCCACAATGCCTGTGGGCCTTTGCGGCTTTGAAAATGCGGTGAACAGCTATGCTTTTCCGATGCCGCAAAGGGGGGTTGTGCCGATATCGAAGGAAAAGGCTGCGTGGATGGCGGCTAGATTGAAGCAAGCTATCGTGCCTGTTCAGAATCCAACGGTAGAACTGCTCAATTCTCAAACGGCGCGATCGGGAAACGAAAGTCCAAGCGGGAAAGGAACAAGCAAGATGAAGGTGAAATGCAGATTCTGGGTCAGTGCCTTCGCCTTAATGGGAATCGTATCGGCTTTCGTGTCGGGTAAATCTGCAAATGCGCAACAGGAAGTTAGCGCCTTTGCTGTTGCCGCGAGTTTTAACCTCACCACCGGCATTGCCGCCGATAACGCAGGCAACATCTATGTGGCAAACTCGCACAACACCATCCTCAAGATAACGCCGGCAGGGGTAGTAATGACATTCGCGGGCAAGCCGGACGTGAGAGGGCACGCCGATGGCATTGGTTCCGCGGCAAGTTTCGTATTCCCCATTGGTATTGCCACCGATCGCGCAGCCAACGTCTACGTGACGGACAAGGTCTGCAACACCATCCGCAGAATCTCGCCAACTGGGGCGGTAAGTACCGTGGCCGGCACTGCGGGCGTGGCCGGACATGCAGACGGAATTGGCGGGAGTGCAAGTTTCCTGGGTCCGGTCGGCATTGCCACCGACAGTGCGGGCAATATCTATGTGGCGGACACAGGCAATAACACCATCCGTAAGGTCACTCCAACCGGCGCGGTGACAACCATCGCCGGCCTGGCAGGTGAAACAGGTGAATCGGATGGCATTGGCGGGGCGGCAAGGTTCACTGCGCCTTACAGCATCGCCACTGACAGTGCTGGAAACATCTTCGTAGCTGAGATGTCCAGCCATATCCTCCGCAAGATCACTTCGGAAGGGGTAGTGACAACGATCGCCGGGAGGGCAGGCGAGACTGGTCATGCCGATGGAATTGGCGCGAATGCGACTTTGTATGCCCCACACGGAGTGGCAACCGACAAGGCGGGCAACGTCTTTGTGGCAGACTTTGGCAACGACACCATCCGCAAGGTCACCCCGGCTGGGGTGGTAACGACAATCGCCGGCCTGGCAGGCGAAAGTGTCGAATACGATGGCGTTGGCGGGGCGGCGCGATTCTCGGAACCCGTGGCTGTTGCCACCGATAGCACAGGAAATGTGCTTGTGCTTGAAGCAGACAATATCCGTGAGGTCGCTCCATCCGGCGTAGTGACGACAATTGCCGGTGCGGTGTTCGGCCCGTGGCACTTTCAGGATCAGTTCTGTGAATGGGATGTTCCACCCGAGAATAGCGGCGCTGCGAGATCGGGCACAAGACGATGCTCTCTCAATATTGGAACAACATACTGTTCATCGTCGATTGAAGTTACCAGTGCCAACCCGAGCGGCGCCCGGCCAAAGCTGAATTTGGTTTACGACGGGGCACATGCTGTCACCGCGGTCGATACGAAATTCAAAGTTGAGCGTGCTGCTGGAGAGGGAGCCGCTGTGGGCGGCGATCCGAACCCCGGAGGGTCCAGCGCCAATTCCTGGCTGCATTACGTTGTCAGAATCACAGTATCCTCCACCAGTTCGTGCAAGTAGCCAGTTGGCAGGCGCGATCACTGTTGCAATCGGGAAGAAGGCTTGAGAGCATCTTCGCCGGTGGATTTGTTTTCACGCGTTTTGCGGGGTACTGAAGCGAGCCGAAAACGAGAGTACCCGCGCCCAAGGTGAGGGCGGACCGCTTGATCGGTTGACGCGCAACGGCATGGCCCGCGTTGCGTTCCCAGATGGCGGTGAAGCTCTGGCCAGCCACCAATTTCACGAATCCCTGATTCGACTGCTCGGAGGCGCTCGCTCATTTCTGGGGATAGCGGTCAAGAGCGGATGGGATGGGCAGCCTCAGGTCGCGAAGGGCGCGCCGTGCCCCGTCCGGGGAAACGTGGCTGCTGTCGATAAAGAGAAGGCTATCGCCCGCACGATAGGCACATTGGAAGGAACTGGCGCATAGCGCCAGCCTTGGGTCGAACAGCCTGACGCCGGAAAAATGCGCAACGGTCTGCTCAAGCAGGGTGGCGGAAAGCAGAACGCTTGGTGTGGCGACAGGAGGAGCAAAGCCTGGATCGGCACTGTCCGGTACTCCCAGCCAGAGTGCGAGTGTGCGCCGTGCGGAGATGTTGGAGGTGCGGACCTTCAACATAGGATCGAAATCGAAGTAGGGAGTGTCCTCGAGGACAACGACCTGCTTGCCGGAGGCTTGGAGGGCGCGAATCGACGCTGCCAGCGACTCGGTGAAGAGTTGGCGCGAAGCCTCCAGCGAGGGTGCCGGGGACTGCGGGGCGAGGTCGGGCGTGAGCCATCCATCCCTTCGGGTTCGATTGAACGGAGAGGCCCAGGAAGCAGCCAGAATCACGATTCGGATGCGCTGGTCGGCCTGTAGCAGCGCGAGGGCTTTTCGGTTGAAGCGGACGCACCCCGCGGCCCAGAGAGGCGCAAGTGGCAGGTAGTGGGTTGCGCCGATGAGCGGAGGACAGGAGTTCTTTCCCAGTTCGACAAGACCGTACCCCTGGGCGTCAGCGGCAGAACGCAGGCCCGGCGCTAGGGCGGCCGCATGGCTGTCACCCCAGATGGCGACCGAGGGCCTCACCGCCGAAACGTCGTAACAAAGTGCGGAGAGATCGGGCTGGTCTTTCTCCCCGACAAGGCATGGATCGGCCTTGAGGGTTTGCTCTGCGGACTCCATGCGGGCCAGTGCGGGGAGCCGCCGCGGCAGCCCATGGGTTAGCCAGGCCCCGGCACACGCGGCCAAAACGGCGAAGCCGGCCCAAGCGTAGCGGATGAGCAGAGGCGTCGGCGGCCGACTAGAGCGCCGGAAAGGCCGCTCGATGAAGTAGTAAGAGAGAACTGCGGGAAACAGGGACGCGCCAGCCGCAAGCAGGAGAGCCGCGCGCGGCGCTTCTCCTCCATAGACGATGCGCAAGAAGGCCAGCATTGGCCAATGCCAGAGATACCAGGAATAGGACACCCTGCCGATGAAAGTGAGCGGCGCCAGTGATAGCAGGCGGCGATTGATCCAACTGCCCGGGACGGCCAGCACTATGGCTGTGCCCAGCACTGACGGCAAGGCTGCGGGGCCAGGGAACGGCGTGTCGGCGGTGAGTAACAGAATTGGCGCGAGCAAGAGGGTTACGCCGGCCATGCTCATCGGTTCGGCAAGCAGGGCGGGTATCGATTGACGCTTGCGGTTCAATTCGGTCACAGCGAGAGCGACGCCGGCGCCCAGTTCCCAGGCGCGGGCCGGGAGCATATAAAACGCCTGCATGGGAGCGCGGTCGATAAGGCTCCAGGCCAAGAGGAACGACAGGCTGCAGGTGGCAAGAATCGCGGGCAAAAGCCATTTGCGGCCACAGCGGGTGAGCACAGCCATGAGCAAAGGGATCGTGGCGTAAAACTGCTCTTCCACACCCAGAGACCAGGTCATCAACAGGGGATTCAATTCGGTCTTGGGCGCGAAGTAATTCACGGTAGCCCAGAATAGGATGTTGGAAGCCGAGACCGTGGCCGCGAAGGCCGAGCGCGCAGTTTGAGCGAACTCTAGGGGTGAAAGCAAAACCAATGCAATCAGTAGGATGAAAGCCAGAGCGGCGAAAAAGGCAGGCAGGATGCGCTTGGCGCGGCGGCTATAGAAGCGCAGAAAGCTGAAGTCCCCGGCGCGGAGTTCGGAGCAAATCTGTCCGCCGATGAGGTAGCCGGAAAGAACGAAGAAGATGTCCACGCCGGTGAAACCGCCGGTGATTCCAGGCACTCCAGAGTGATAGGACACCACGCTGAGGATGGCCAGGGCACGGAGGCCGTCGATATCGGGACGATAAGAGCGATGAGAGAGGCTGGGCTTGTCGGCGCACACGCAGACTACTCCCGGAAAACAAGGGATTTGCAGGGGGAGAAGCGCGCAGTCCTACAGTTGAAGCATTGAGCAAGCGAAAGCCAAAAGGAATTCTTGAACCATGTTATATCACGGTGTTTGTGTCCCGTGGAAAACGCCGCCTGGCTGGCCGGCGGTTGGGACTTGTGGTTGTGCCAAGCCGCATCGGACAAGCAGGGCCGGCTCCTCTCGCACAAGTGAAAGTTTAGCGGGCAACCGAATGAGGAGCGAAGGTCTCCAGCGGCCGCTGCACTGCGGTTTGTCGCCTGGCGGGAAGAGTCCTGGCGATTTCTGCTAGCATCCCCATTGGAGACTTTTCAGGATGGACACTCTTACGGGTGCGGGCCTTGGCGCCCGCCGCAACGAAGATATCGCACTCGATCTGCTCAAATTTGTGGCTGCCACGGCCGGCGTAGGCCGCCCCGCCGCACCGTCAACCGGGTTCAGCGGCGCATCGGCGCCCAAGCCGGAGGAGCATGTGACCCAGTTACTCGAACTCTACAGCCGCTGCCTGAAGGCTGTTGAAGGCGAGGGGACAGAAATCGAGGCTTCTAAATAGCCGGCGAACCCATCTTGCGCGTTGCCGTTGCGGGAGCCGGCGCCTTTGGCCGCAACCACCTCCGTGTCTATCGCGAGCTGGAGATGGCCGGGCAAGGCATTGCTCTGGCCGCAGCCGTCGAGCCGGACGCCGCCCGCGCCGCCGATGCCGCCGCCAAGTACGCAATCCCTGTCTTCTCGACGGTGGACGAATTGCTGGCCGCGGATTTAAAGCTTGACGCAGCCACGGTTGCCGTCCCCACGGTGCACCATCACGCCGTGGCCTCGGCCCTGCTGGATGCGGGCCTCGATTTGCTCGTCGAAAAGCCACTGGCAGCTACGCTGGCCGAGGCTGACGATCTGATCCGCATTGCGCAGATCGGCGGATGCATTCTGCAGCCGGGACATTTGGAACGCTTCAATCCGGCGGTGCTGGCCGTGCAGCCGCAACTGCGCCGGCCCATGTTCTTTGAGGCGCACCGGCTCTCCGTCTTCACACCCCGCGCGCTCGACGTGGATGTGGTGCTGGACCTGATGATCCACGACCTCGACATCGTGCTCACCTTTGCCAATTCGCCGGTGCGCGAGGTGCGCGCCGTGGGCCTGCCGATCTTGTCGCCCAAAGTGGATATCGCCAATGTTCGAGTGGAACTCGAGTCGGGCTGCGTGGCTAACTTTACGGCGTCGCGGGTCTCTACAGAGCGGGTGCGCAAGCTGCGTTTCTTTGAGCCGCGCCAGTACGTTTCCATTGATTACGCGCGGCAGGATCTGCTGGTGATTCGCGTGGAGGCAGGCACGGGCAAGGCTTCGCCAGCCGAGCTGATTGCGTCGCTGCCGCCGCAGGTTGCCGCCATGCTGCCGCCAGGGATCGCAGAGGGAATCGCGTCGGGCAAGATCGACCTGGCCAAGATTGACCCGGCAATGATTGCTCAGTTTGCCGTCATGGCAAAGATCGATCCGGCGGTGATCGCACAGTTGCTCGCACAGTTCACAAATCCCGCGGAATCGAAGGCCGGCTTGAGCTTTTCCAAGCCGACGGTCACGCCCGGCGAACCGCTGCGGCTGGAGATCGAGTCGTTTCTCGATGCCGTGCGCACCCGCCGCGAGCCGGAGGTTACAGCCCGCCAGGGCCGCAATGCATTGGAACTGGCGCTGGAGATCCAGGCATCGATGGCTGCCCACGCCCATCGCGCCGGACTCGATGATTTCTTCGAGCCGGGCGCGTAGAGCGTGGTTTCTGGCCGTCAGGCAGCGCCTAGAGATTCAGTGCTCTTCCCATCTTGAAGAGCGCTGGGATAGCCGCCACGAGCAAACACGCCACGCCTATGGAATAGGCCGCGGCTTTTCCGCCGGATACGTACCCTTGCCTGAGAGCGATCACCACCAGGAAAGTGAGAACCGGCAGATTCAATGCCACCGCCGTTGCCAGCCCGGGCATGTAGCTGCGCCGTATCACGGTTGCCGCAAGGTGCGGAGCCAGGACATTGGCTAGCACGGCGACCATATATCCAAAAGCCAGGTAGGTCCAGACGCTCTGCTTTTCCGATTCCGCACTGAGCCAGGTCACAGCGAAGGCGAGGACTGTGAAGACCGTCACGGCAAAACGAAAGGCTCCCGGCGAGACGGGGGACCTCCAGAAGCCCACCCGATTCGCCCACTCCGGAAGCCAAATGGCCTCTTCCGTGTTGTGAAGAGTTATGACAACCGGAAAAAGCCACTGCAGATTCCCGAAGCTCATGACTGTCTCCTTCCTCATTGCGATGGGCCGAGTCTGCTTCACGCAATTCCCAGCACCCCGTTCAAGAAGCCCACCACGTACTTCCAAACCAGATAGTAGCCCGCCACCGCGGCCAGGAACATGGGCGCGATCAGCGTGTAGGGCACCTGACAAACCTGAAACCAGGTGACGCCATGAGAGCCGATGGCGAGCACGCCCAGACAGGTTGCCAGTGTCGCTCCGACGGGCATCAGCAGGAAAGGAAGAATCGCTCCATGCAGGCCGATGGACAGGTGAGTGTGCTCGTGCGACACAAGCCAGAGCACGTTCCACAGACCGAACAGCGAAGGCACCACGGCCATGGGAAAGATCATGGCCTGCTCGATCGGCACCGGCGCCTGGAGCACGATCCGCACCACAATGAAGACGGCCAGAAGCAGCGGCAGGACGAGAGTGGGCAGAAAGACCCCTGCAAGGTAAGCGCGGAGATAGGGATGCGTGTTCATGGAATCCTCCTCTTGCGAAGTTAGTTTCGCAGTTAGACTGGTAGTTAGTGTCACAGGTAGACGCCGAGATAGTATCCAAGCCGGGCAGCGGGCTTGGAAAACCCTTCACAAGCCAGCCTTGTAACAGGGCACGACTTCAGTCGTGCCGAGAGTGACCACTATAGATTCCGGCTTTAGCCGCTGCCGAATTGCAAATAACTGAAAATACCGCAGGGGCTAAAGCCCGACATCTTCTTGTTGTCTCTTCGGCACGACTGAAGTCGTGCCCTGATACAAAGCGCTTCCCGAACAGAGTTTTTGCGCAGCCTGCCTACCACCTGTGCGATTGCTGAATACGCTACTGACATTTGTGCGGAGTCTCCTCAGTCCCCGGCTTCAAAGGTAGTAAAGAATGACGGGGATCGAAGCCGGCATGAAGGCCGCAAAAGCCAGCAGGCCGGCCAGCAGCGCCCCGTCGAACCAGGCCGACGAAGATGACATATCCGCTGCCGGTCCTGCATCGATCCTCCGCAACACGGACGGCCACAGATCGCGGTCTGGTTCCGCGCCGGCATCCACGGGCGGCAGTGCCTGTTGCAGTAGCTTCTTGATGCGGTCCTCTTCGTGTGCATTCATGGTGTAATCCCCTGTTGTTGAAGGTCTTTTCTGAGCAATCGGAGCGCGCGAAAGACGCGCAGTTTGACCGCCGCGACTGAAATGCCAAGCGCCTCGGCCACTTCTTTGTGCGGCCGTTCCTCAACCACGGCCAATACGGCCGCAATCCGCAGCTTCGGCGCCAGCCTGCTGAAGGCCAATGCGATCTTGCGCCGAACCTCAGCGGAGATGGCCGGGTCGGCAGTTGCTGGCGCCGGAAAGTCCACCGGGAACTCACTCTCCGCTCTCGCCGTCCGCAGCCAATCGAGCGCCGCGTGAGTAGCGATGCGGCGCGCCCATCCCTCGAATCCATACGCCGGCTGAAAGCGGGCGTGGGCTTGATACATGCGCCAAAAGGTTTCCACGGTAAGGTCCTCGGCCGTGGCCGGGTTGCGGACGATGCGCAGAATCCAGCCGTAGACGGCGCGCCGATGCTGGCGGAAGAGCGTTTCGAAGGCGTCCACATTGCCTTGCCGAAACTCGTTGAGGACGCTGCTCGATTCGTTCTGCATTCGCCCTTCCCCTTCTATCTACGCTTACGGGCCAGACACAAGAAAGGTTACATCGATTGGGCCGAATGGCCGGAGCACTGACAAAAATCCCGGCGCGCTGCCGACGCCGGGAACAGTTTTGCGCGCCGCGGTGTCTACACAGATACAGTGGTTCCGATTGGGAGAAACGGAGTGCCGGGTACCCCGGCGACAGAGCTTCGTCGCCGGGGCGCAGTGCCCAGAGCCCCGCTCCTCGCGCCCTAGACAGCGCGCAGAGCGGTAAGCCCGCTTGCGCCTGCGAATGCTTGCAAAGACCCGGTACTGCGGCCCCCCGGCTGGCGCGGCTGATTCGCAGTCTCAAGGGAGGCAGGCCATGTTTGAAGACTCCACATTCGAATCCGCAGGTAGAATCCGCACCCGCAGCCGCCGCTGGATGATCGCGGCCTTCACCCTCAACAGCTCCATCCTGCTGGCCCTGATTCTGATTCCGCTCATCTACCCCGAGGCGCTGCCGCGGCAGTTCATCGCGTTTCTGATGGTTGTGCCGCCTGCGCCAACGGTTACAGAGCCGCCAAGGGTCGAGCCAACTCATGTTCAGGCAGCCCCAACCCAAATGCAGGATGGACATTTCTTGGCGCCGACCAAGATTCCAAGAACCATCTTCCAGGTCGACACTCAGGAAGCGGCGCCCAGAGTGGACATCGCTAGCTGGGGACCTGAAGCGACTAACCCTGCCGGTCCCGGCCCGGTGTTTAGCGGTCAAGGCGGACGCCCGGTCGTCCGCAATGAACCCAAAGGCCCGCTGCATGTCTCCACCGGGGTTGAGAGCGCGCTGCTGGTGCGAAAGACGGTTCCAGTCTATCCATCTCTGGCCCGAGCCATGCACGTCGAAGGCACGGTAGCCCTGGCGGCCACTATCTCCAAGGGTGGAACCATTGAGAATCTGCGCGTTGTGAGCGGCCCGCCGATACTACAGGGGGCCGCGCTCGATGCGGTGAAGACCTGGCTCTATCGCCCCTATCTGCTCGACGGCGCGCCCGTTGAAGTGGAGACCACAATCAATGTGATCTTCAGCATGGGCCGGTAAGCGCCAGTTCTCTGAACGCATGATTTCGTGCGTTGCAATCGAGGATTTCGGTATCCCACCCTAGGCGCAAAAACAGAGACGCGCCGAGGGTGGGGCACCCGCAGCGGATTCGCCCGCCTGCCGGCTTCGCTCCGCCTGCTGGTTGCGCGTGCGACTGGCGTGCTCCGCGCCTTATCGGCGACAATCTCTTCTGCCATGACAAAACTTCCGCGCCGTGATTTTCTGCTTACCGCCTCCGCTGCCACGCTCGCTTTCGCAGCATCGCCCAGCTTTGCCGCAACCGGCCGCCAGCGGGTGCTGGTCGGCTCAGGAACGCCAGACGGAATCCTGGCCTATGACTGGGATCAAGCCAGCGGCACGCTGACCAAGGCCGGCGTCGCAGCCGGGTTTCCGCACACCACCTGGATTGTCCTGTCTCGGGACGGCAGGTACTTGTATGCCGCTTCGGAGGTGGACTCGTTCAACGGCAAGCCGACCGGCGGAGTGGCCAGCTTTCGCTTCAATCGCGACGGAACCCTGTATCCGCTTTCTACCCAGAATTCAGCCGGCATGGGCACATGCTACGTGGGCCTCGACCACACAGGCCGCGTGCTAATCTCCGCGGATTACGGCGGTGGCAGCGCGGCCAGTTTTCTTATTACTGAGGGCCGTCTGAGCCCAGCCGTGTGGACCGAACACTACACGGCCCACGGCCCTAATACCGATCGTCAGCAAAGCGCCCACGCCCACTTCACGTCGTTCTCGCCCGACAATCGATTTGCCTATGTCAATGACCTGGGCGGCGATGCAATCCACATCTACGGCCTTGACGCATCGACAGCCATGCTTACGCCAGCCGGAGCTTATCGATCCCAGCGTGCCGCCGGCCCGCGCACACTGCACTTTCATCCCAACGGCCACACCGCCTACTCCGTCAATGAGCTCGACTCGACGGTGGACGTGCTGGAATGGAACAAGAAGGACGGAAGCCTGACTCTCCTCAAGCGCATCGCATTGCTGCCCGAGGGCTATGAAGGCCCCAGGCGCGCTTGCGACACGGTGATCTCTAAGGATGGAAGGTTTGTCTACTTTGCCAATCGCGACCTGGATTTTCTATACAGCTTCCGGGCCGTTCCCAGCACCGGAGATCTTACCCCGATCGCCCGCTCCAACTGCGGCGGAAAGACGCCGCGCAACTTTGTGCTGGATCTCACGGAGCGCTGGATGCTGGTGGCCAACCAGGACTCGAATCAGATAAGCGTGCTGGCTCGCAATCGCGAGACGGGAACTCTGGCCGATGCGGGCGTGAGCGTTGCTGCCCCCGCGCCCATGTGCATTGTGTTTGCGGAGGCGCAAGGTTCGATCTGAGTTCTGGGCCAAAGGCTCGGCGTTCTGTTGTATATTGACGCTATGCCCACGACCATGAAGGACATAGCGCGCGATTTGGGAGTCTCAGTTGTCACCGTGTCGAAGGTGCTGCGCAACCACGAAGACATCGGCGAAAAGACCCGCAAGCGGGTTCTAGATCGTGTAAAGGAACTCCACTACACTCCAAATCTTGCCGCGGTCGGCCTGGTTACTGGCAGGACATATCTCGTTGGTCTGGTGGTGCCCGACCTGCTTCATGCATTCTTCGCACAGATTGCGAAATCTCTCTCCGCGGTGCTGTTGAAGAAGGGCTATTGCCTCACCATCTCGACATCGGAAGAGGATCCCAAGCGCGAAGAGCAGGAACTCGACCGGCTTCTCGGCCGCAGATTGGACGCGCTGGTCATTGCCTCAGCTTGCGCAAGTCCCGCGGTATTTGAGCGCATCGAGAAGCAGGGAACGCCGCTGATCCTGATCGACCGCAGCTTTAGCGGATTCGAAGCGAATTTCGTCGGTGTCGATGACGAGGCAGTGGGATTGCTGGCGACGGATCATCTCGTTCAGGTTGGCTGCAAGCGGATTGCCCATTTGCGCGGGCCGGAGAACAGTCCGGGGATAGGACGGCTCAAGGGTTATCTCAAATCACTGGCCAAACACAAATTGCACTCGCTGCCAGATTATGTTTCCGTGCCGCGAACCGTGGATATTCAAAGCGGGGAGAGCGGCGCGGAGGCGATGAGAAAGCTGTTGGCCCTGAGTCCCCGCCCCGATGGAGTGTTCTGCTTTAACGACCCCATGGCAATGGGAGCGATTCATGAGATTCTCGATGCAGGTCTGCGGGTTCCGCAGGATATTGCCGTGATCGGCTGCGGGAACCTTCACTATGACAGCGAGCTGCGCATCCCTTTATCGAGCATCGACCAGCAGACCGAAGAGATCGGCAAGCGTGCGGGACGGCTGGCTCTGTCGCTACTGGAATCGAAGAATCATCCAAAGCCAAAGACCTTTATTCTTCAGCCGCAGCTCGTGGTGCGCGAATCCAGCGGCAGAAAGCGGAGTTTATCCAGCGAAATGGCGAAG
>Ga0302155_10002607_pt1 | contig 12063 bp, 10 predicted proteins | sample I_Bog_N3_1_FD_193508 | JGI IMG/M metagenome (GOLD analysis project Ga0302155, IMG submission 193508) | Peat permafrost microbial communities from Stordalen Mire near Abisko, Sweden - I_Bog_N3_1 | ecosystem: Environmental > Terrestrial > Soil > Wetlands > Peat | place: Sweden: Abisko, Stordalen...
AAGTGGAACGCCAGTTCACCCTCTCTTCACGTCCCCAGCATCTTGGTAAGGCACTGGAAAACGCATCACTTATTCTAGTTCGCGACATTGCCCAAGCCGTCGAGATCGCCAACGCTTTCGCCTCCGAGCATATCTCCCTGGCTGTGCGCAAACCCGAAAAGCTAGCTCCCAAACTGACTTCTGCCGGAGCGATTTATCTTGGGGATCTCTCCCCGGTGGCCGCCGGTGATTTTCTGGCCGGACCAAGCCACGAACTACCAACCGGAGGTGCGGCTAAGGCCTTTGCCGGACTGACCGCCGAACAGTTCCAACGCCGCACTAGCATAGTGCGCTACGATGAGGCTTCGCTCAAAAAATCTCGCGCGATCATCGAGACCTTCTGTGAAATCGAGGGACTCGATGCGCATGGGAGATCCGTTTCAATGCGCCTGAAGGCGCAATGAAACTAAGGGTATTAGGCTGAAGGCTGTTAGACTATTAGCGATGAAACCATCCGAAATAGCCAGCAGCTACGATCAAATCGCCCATCACTGGAATGGCGATAAGTTCAATCGAAAGAACGGCATTGCACAGCATGAAAGAGCCTTGCAATTCACCAAGAACAGAGCGAATGCAATCGATATTGGCTGCGGGAGCAGCGGGCGCATTATCGAGATGCTGCTTTCTGAGGGTTTTCAAACGGAGGGGCTGGATCTATCGTCTGAAATGATCCGATTCGCTAAGGAAAGGCACCCGCATGTATTGTTTCATCATGCTGACATCTGTACTTGGGAGCTTCCTCATCAGTATGATTTTATTTCAGCATGGGACAGCGTATGGCATGCGCCGCTTGAAGAGCAGGAAAGCGTCCTTGTGAAACTCTGCTCGGGCCTGAATCCAGAGGGCGTTCTGATCTATACAAGTGGAGGACTCGATAAACCAGGGGTCGTCACCAATCCCTTCTTAGGTCAGCCATTATACAACGCTGCAATAGGAATTCCTAGAACTCTTCAAATCGTCGATGAATGTGGATGTATCTGCAGGCATTTGGAGTATGACCAATATCCTGGGCCTCATCTCTACCTAGTGATTCAAAAGGTCTGATCATTATTGGTTTACTTCGGTCTGACCTAACGGCCTAACGGACTTCAGCCTAAAACCCTTCTTCCCCTTCCCCAATGATCTGGCGTTTCGGCAAGCACTCCTTTGATCTTTCCACGCATGCCCTGATCGTCGGGATCGTGAATGTCACACCCGACTCGTTTTCCGATGGGGGTACCTTTCTTGATCCGGAAGCCGCCTGCAATCATGGGTTGAAACTTCTGGCAGAGGGGGCTGATCTTCTCGATATCGGGGCGGAATCGACTCGACCCGGCGCCAGGCCTGTTTCCGAATCGGAGGAGCTAGATCGTCTTCTTCCTGTGATCCGGGCCCTGCGAAAAAAAACGGATGCCCCTCTCTCCATCGATACGTTCAAATCTGGCGTCGCGGCAGCCGCACTCGATGCAGGAGCGGACATCATCAACGACATCACCGCCCTGAGCGATCCTCACATGGGCCCGCTCGTGGCTTCGCATCGTGCTGGGCTGATCCTCATGCACATGCAGGGGACACCGGAGACGATGCAGGTGAATCCGGCATATCCGGAAGAGGGCGTTGTGGAAACCGTTGTAAAATTTCTTTCAGATCGTCAGCAGGGGGCAATAGGGTTGGGCGTGGACGCAGCTTCTCTCATCCTTGATCCGGGACTCGGTTTTGGAAAAACCGTCGAGCAGAATCTTGCGCTTCTCCAAGGCCTCCCCACACTGACAAAACTTGGCGCCCCGGTCATGATCGGCCACTCCAGAAAATCATTTCTCGGTGCTATGACGAGTAGTAGTACTCCTGCGGATCGCCTTGCCGCCGGCCTTGCAGTCACCGTTCTCGCGCGGGCGGCCGGTGCACGCCTCTTTCGCGTCCACGAGGCGCATTCCCACCGCGAGGCCCTGACTATGACCGAGGCATTGTCATGAGCACCTTCTTTCTCCATTTTCTCGGATTCCTTCACACCTATTGGACATCCGGCCTCGAGATTCTGATCCTTTCCGCGATCCTCTATAATCTCTACCTCTACCTGCGGGGCACCCATGCCGCCCGCATCCTGATCGGGCTCGCGCTGGTGTTTCTGACGCTGACGTTTATCTCCCAGCTTCTCGATCTCGCCGTGTTGAGCTGGCTACTGCGCAGCTTCTCTATTTTCCTGGCCATTGCTCTCGTCGTGCTTTTCCAACCGGAACTCCGACGTGCTCTGAACGAGTTGGGAAGCCATCATTTTTTCTCAACCGTGCTCCAGCGACGCGAGGCCATTGAGGAGCTCACCGACGTGGTCTTTGATCTTTCCAGCAAGGGCTACGGGGCTCTAATTGCCATCGAACGGGATATTAGTCTCGACCCGGTAGCCGAGAGCGGTGTCGCGCTGGACGCGGATTTCTCGAAGGAGCTTCTGCTTACCATCTTTCATCCCAAGACGGTCCTGCATGATGGGGGAGTGATCGTCAGTGGCGACAGGGTTGTCTCGGCAGGCTGTATTTTCCCCCTGACACAGCGCGATGATCTTGACCGCACACTCGGCCTGCGACACCGCGCGGGACTCGGACTTTCCGAGGAATCGGACACGATCGCCCTCGTGGTAAGTGAAGAGAGCGGACAAGTTTCGATTTGTCACTCGGGCATGATCGAGCGCAACCTCCCTTTTGAGCGCTTCAGGAAGCGTCTTTCACAACTTCTGCTCCGAGAAGAAAATCATGCCATCGATACTACTGCACAACTGGAAAGAGAAGCTGGTCTGCCTGTTGCTGGGCGCGGCGCTCTGGTATCTCATCCATCAAAGCCTAGCTCCGGTCACCCAGGGCCGCGGGGAAAGGACTGAGACCATCACGATTACCACGAAGCTCCCTGTCCCTCCTCAACAGAAATAGATGGCAAAGCGTACCCTTTTTGGAACCGATGGCATCAGGGGCAAAGCGAATGCCCATCCCGTAACACCCGAGATCGCCTTGCGGCTTGGAAGGGCCGCCGGTTTCCTACTGCGCCAACAAGTCGCTGGCGTCACTGATGAACATCCTCGCTTTGTAATCGGTCGCGATACCCGCCGCTCCGGCACCATGCTGGAAGCCGCCTTGGTGGCCGGGTTGAATTCCGTTGGTGTCGATGCCCTCTTGGCCGGCATCATTCCCACACCTGCCGTTGCCTGCCTTGTCACGGAATTGGGCGCCTCCGGTGGCGTGGTGATCTCCGCCTCCCATAATCCGGCCGAGGACAACGGACTGAAGCTTTTTGGCGACGATGGTTACAAGTTGGATGACGCCGCGGAAGAGCGCTTGGAGCAGCTCCTGCTCACCGATGAAATCGACGGGGTCAGGGTTTTTGGTGCGGAGGTCGGTTCTGTTTCCGAAATCAGCGATGCACGGGAACGCTATGCTGGGCTTGCCAAGGCCACTGTTCCCGGAATGTCACTCCATGGTCTGCACATCGCTTTGGATTGCGCCAACGGGGCTTCCTATCAAACGACGCCCGGAGTCCTAAAGTCTCTCGGCGCCACGCTCTCTTTGTTTCACGCCTCACCAGACGGCATGAACATCAACGCGTCGTGCGGCAGCACCCATCCCGAAGAGATCAGCCGGATCGTCAGGGAAACCTCCGCCCAGATCGGCATCTCGCATGATGGCGATGCCGACCGTCTGGTACTCTGTGACGAGTCGGGCGATGTGGTTGATGGAGATGAAATTCTCGCAATGACTGCTCTCGATGCTCTACACCGGGGAACTCTTGCTGGAAAGACGCTCGTCGCGACAGTCATGAGTAATTTTGGGCTCGATGAGTGCCTGGCGCAGGCGGGAGGCAAGGTTCTCCGTACATCCGTAGGAGATCGCTATGTGGTCGAGGCAATGCGTGAGGGAAATTTCTCCATCGGTGGAGAACAAAGCGGTCATTTGATTTTCCGCGATCACGGGACAACCGGCGATGGCCTGCTCGCAGCACTGCAAGTGCTTCGTATTATGACCGAAACTGGCAAGCCACTCAGTGAACTGCGCCGGGTTCTAAAAAAATATCCCCAGGCTCAGAGAAATTTGAAGGTTCGAGTAAAGCCTCCTTTGGATTCACTGCCGGAGGTGGCCCATCTGATTGCCGCAACGGAAAGCGCTCTGGAGGGTAAGGGCCGCGTGCTGCTCCGTTACTCAGGCACCGAACCAAAAGTTCGGCTTTTGATTGAAGGACCCGATGAGGCTCTCATCAACGCCTCCGCTGATGCCATCGCCTCAGCCCTGATCGTCGCGATCGGGGAGTAATCATTTGGCACTCAATTCCACGTAAAGATCTGACAGCCATCCGATCACCCAAGTGATCACAGCGTGGCAGGTGGCCAGGAAGTTGTCGGTATTTTCCACCAGGAGCTGGCCAAAAATGACCGGCGAAACAGTTCTCCCCGTCAGTAGCAGCAGTCCCGTGATGAGGAACAGATTAATAAGATAAATCACGATCAGGGAGAAGAAGGTGCCGCCGTAGCGAAGGTCGGGCTGGCCCTTCATGATCAGCAGGAAGGTGAAGACCAGGTGAAAGGCGAGCGTCACCCCGATCAGCAGGAAGAGCAGCCAACGAAAGCCGCTGAGGTCGGCCACCAGTGAGGCCGCCCCATAGATCGTCACCACCAGAATGCTGTAAATCGGGAAAAAGTAGGGTGCCAGGATAATCCAGGTATTCACACGGTCGGTGAGCACATGCCCGCCATCCTGGCTGACATGGAAGTGATCCGCTACTTTTCCCCCGAAGATCCAAGCCCAGATCGCATGGGTGACTTCATGGCCAAGCACATAAGGAATCATGAGGGCATTCCGGGGAACCACCAGATAGAGGATGCCAAAGAGCACTGCTCCGGCCGCAAAGCATCCGAACGTTTGTGTCGCAAGCAGTCCGTGATGAACGGATGTCGTGAAGGCTTGCAGGAAGGTTTCCGTCAGCACCCAGGCAACCGGCAGAAGAAAGAGGGCGACGATGAACTTGACCAGCGATTTCGGGACAGTGGGAGAAGCCTTTGGCTTTCCGGTGCCCTCATCATAGGGAAAATCATGATCGTAGCTCGTCGCCTCTCCCGGGTGAGGCTCGTGTCCGTAACCGGGATCAAGTAATTCCGGCGCTGACTCGACGGCCTCGGCCCGAACACGTCTTCCACGAATCGGTCTGGTAGCGAGAGATCTCCTAATGGCACGACCCTTTGAGCGAGAAGGGGTTGCCATGGTTGTTCGGAGGACTGCTCCTTAGGCCCGGCCCATGTAGGCGCCGGTACGGGTATCAACCTTGATGATCTCTCCCTCCTTGATGAAGAGCGGAACCTGGATCGCCTTTCCAGTCTCCAGGACGGCTGGCTTCATGACGTTGCCGCTGGAATCACCCTTCAATCCCTCGGGGGATTCAGTGACTTTGAGATTGGCGGACGCGGGAAGCTCGATGGAGACGGCACGACCTTCCACATACAGGACTTCGACCTGCATGTTCTCCACGAGAAAGTCCTTATTGTCACCGATCAGATCGCCCGGCAGCGTGATGGTCTCGAAGGTCTCGGGATCCATGAAGTTGTAGCTCTCCTGATCGACGTAACTGAAGTCGAGTGTCAGGCGCTGTACATCGACAAGATCGATCTTTTCCGTGGAAGAAAAACGGATGTCAGCAGATTTTCCCGTGCCGATGTAACGGACGATCAGCTGGACAAAGGCGCGGAGGTTGCCGGGGGTGCGGTGGGTGACTTCAAGAACGATGGCAGCATTGCCGTTGTACTTGATTGCCATTCCTTTGCGGAGATCGTTTGCGAGTGCCATGTGCGTGGTGCGTTGTTGTTAAAGAATTTTGAGTCGGGAGAGATCCTGAGAGTCAACCACGCCGAGCGGTTTTCCGTCGGCATCCGTCACCACGAGATCATCGATACGATGCTGTTCTAGCACCAGGAGAACCTCGGCGGCAAGTTTGTCGGCGCGTATTGTGACCGGATTCACGGTCATCACCTCTCCAACTGGTCGTGCGCCGATCGCTGGATCGGTCGGAAAATGCCTCGCAAAATCACCGTGGGTGAAGATCCCCTTGAGCAGACCGGCCTCATCGACGACCAGCGCCGCTCCTGCGCGGCGTGCCGTAAGCTCCTTGAGCACATCGACCACGGTGGCCGAAGCGGAGACAATCGCCGCCTGATCGCCGCTGCGCATGATGTCGCTCACCCGCAACAGCAGGGATCTTCCCAACTGACCGGCGGGATGAAAACGCGCGAAATCCTCGCGCGTGAATCCCCGCTCCTCTAGCAGCACCATGGCGAGCGCGTCGCCAAGCGCCAGCATCGTGGTCGTACTGGAGGTCGGCGCGAGATTATGAGGGCACGCTTCCTGCGAGACTGAGACATCGAGCACAACATCGCTGGCCTTCGCCAGGGTCGAGGAGGTGTTGCCCGTCAGGGCAATCTTGCGGACATTGAAGCGCGCCAGCGAGGGGAGAATCCGGATCAGCTCCTCGGTCTCCCCACTGTAGCTCAAGGTCAGGATCACATCGCCCTCCGAGACAACGCCCAAATCACCATGGAGGGCATTGAGCGAATCAAGCACCACGGACGGGGCACCCGTGCTGGTGAGCGTGGCGGCGATCTTCTCCCCGATATGTCCCGATTTGCCCACACCGAGCACGACAATTTTTCCCCGTTGTTCAACTGCTTCACGCAGAATTTTCACCGCAGCAACAAAGCTCCCGTCCAAACGCAGGGAAAGCCGCTCCAGTTCGCTGATTTCAATTGAGAGAACGCGCCGGGCGCGCTCGAGTGAGTCCATCGGGAGATTCTGAATCGGCAGGGGGGTGATAATCAACGCTCAATCATCCGAAGGAAGCGAGCAGCAGGAACCTCCCCATCAGAAACCATCCTGATTGTTTTTATGATCCGCTTAGTGCGATGCGGGCCTAGAGTAACAACACGCGGCTCATGGTGCTACTGCTCGAGCGATATGAGACACCGCCACAAACCCTATGCCACCGCAACGACTGGATATAGAATTACTTAACCTCTCTAGTACCAGATGACGTTACTGCTCAACATCCGATCGTCGTCAAAATGGAAATAACCCTTGAAGGATTTGCCTTCCAGCATCCCCGGCAGCCAGTAGGAATCATCCGCCCACATGTCGTGATAGGGAATGTCTGCGGGTTTCATCCAATAAGGAATCGCCTCTTCGGTCTCGATAGGATCGCCCAAGCAACCCTCGGCAAGAAAGACGGCGCAGTGGAGTGCGAGACCATCCACAAATTGGAAATGGAGTTCGCCGCGGTGGCTCAGGTTTAGCGGCGTCACACCCACCTCCTCCTCGGTCTCCCGGATCGCAGCCTCAAGAGCTGTTTCACCCTCCTCCAGGCGGCCGCCGGGACCGTTGATCTTTCCCGCACCGAGCCCGCGCATCTTGCGGATCATCAGGACTTCACCCTTCTGCCGCACGAAACACAGGGAGGCTCGCATCGTTGGCTGCCAGTTCTGCCAAAAATCATCCATGCGGTGTTTTTAACTGCAGAAGCTAAAAAGTCACAACTTTGTTACAATTGCTCCCTTGACCGGAGCAAATTTCGTCGCAGCATAGGTGATTCATGGAACTCGATGACCCCTCTCTCTTCCTCAACCGCGGCCTGAGCTGGCTGGAGTTCAATCAACGGGTGCTGGATCAGGCTCTCGACAAGTCAAATCCCCTGCTGGAGCGGCTCAAGTTCCTCTGCATCGTCAGTTCCAATCTCGACGAATTTTTTGAAGTACGCGTCGCCGGTCTCAAGCAACAGGTACAGACGCAGCTTGTTGCGCTAGCCCCTGACGCAATGTCCCCGAAAACGGAGCTTGCAGCCCTCTCCAAACGCGCCCGCCAGCAGGTCAAAGACCAGTACCGCTGCTGGAATGACGAGATCCGTCCCTGGCTTGCCGCACAGAATATCCGCTTCCACGATTTTCCCGATCTCCCGGAACAGGAACATCCGCATTTTGAGAAGTTCTTCCATGAGAGGGTCTTTCCCGTGCTGACCCCGCTGGCCATCGACCCCTCCCACCCCTTTCCCCAGCTGCTGAACAAAAGCCTCAATGTCATCGTGCAACTGGAGGGCGAAGGCCTTAATACCGACATCGCCGTGGTCCAGGTGCCACGCATCCTGCCGCGTGTTGTTCCCTTTTCCCAGCAGACCGAAGAGCAGGGACATGATTTCGTTTTTCTTGGCAGCATCATCAAACATTTCGTTGGATCACTCTTCCACGGTGTGACAGTTGTTGGAGCGCATCTCTTCCGCGTGACCCGCAACAGCAATCTCTATGTTGATGAGGAAGAGGCCGAAAATCTTCTCCATGCCATCGAGGAGGAATTGCGTCATGTGAACCGTGGGGCCGCTGTCAGGCTGGAAGTGCAGGAAGACTGCCCCGATGCCGTGGCCGACCGCCTGCTGGAAATATTCAGTCTGAATCAGGGCGACCTCTATCGCCATGACGGCCCGATCAATCTCACCCGCCTCATGCCACTGGCGCTTTCCATCGACCGGCCTGATCTGCGCGACAAGCGATTCACTCCGGCCTCCGTTGTCTCACTCAACGAGGAAGCCGATATTTTCTGGCATATCCGCAAGGGGGACATCCTCCTGCATCACCCCTACGACAGCTTCCAGACCGTCCTCGATTTTCTCGGACAGGCAGCTGAAGACCCGAACACCCTGGCCATCAAGCAGACCCTCTACCGTACCAGCTCTGATTCACCCCTGGTTGCCTCGCTGATCCAGGCGGCGCAGAACGGCAAGCAGGTCACCGTGATCATTGAACTGAAGGCCCGCTTCGACGAGGCCGCCAACATCAAATGGGCGCGACTCATGCGCGAGGCCGGGGTCAATGTCATCTATGGCATCGCCGGGCTCAAGACCCATGCCAAGGCGATGCTGATCGTGCGTCAGGAAGGTGATGTCATCCGCCGCTACGCCCACCTCGGCACAGGCAACTACCATCCCTCCACGGCAAGACTCTACACCGATCTTGGTCTGCTCACCGCGAACAGGGAACTAACAGACGATGTGGCGACGATGTTCAACATCCTGACCGGAGTTTCAAAATTTCCGGGCCTCAAGGAGCTTCACATGGCCCCCTACGATCTGAGGGAAGGCATGCTCGCTCTGATCGACCGCGAAATCGATCATGCCAAGGCGGGCAGGGCAGCTGAGATTTTTGTGAAAATGAATGCCCTGGTCGAGGAGGGGATGATCGAGGCCCTCTACCGCGCCTCGCAGGCCGGGGTCAAAATCCGCCTCATGATCCGCGGTGTCTGCTGCCTGCGCCCCGGCATTCCCGGGGTCAGCGACAACATCGAGGTGCGTAGCCTTGTCGGGCGATTCCTGGAACACAGCCGGATCATCCGCTTCGAAAACGGCGGCTCTCCCGACATCTATCTCGGAAGCGCCGACTGGATGCCCCGCAATCTCTTCCGGCGGGTGGAGACCACCTTTCCACTCCGCAATCCCCGTGTTCAAGAGCATGTGCAGGAGATCATCGACTGGTTCTGGCGCGACAACGTGAAGGCCCGCGTGCTCAATGCCGACGGAGAATATCTTCCACGACCTTTGGAACACGAACTCTTCGACGCGCAGGCTGAATTTCTCGCAGAGTCACAACGCCGCCGTAAGGCAAAGCCAGCAGTCGTTCAGTAGGGAAACCGAAGGAGCATGCCTGATACCTCGGCGCATTGCTGCTGGAAAAAAGGGACTCTTCTTTTACTCTCGCAATGACCGGGCTCTCCGAGAGGCCATCCGTCCAATGACTGTCCCAACATGAAAATCCTTGTTACCGGAGCCAACGGATATATTGGGAAACGCTTGATACCGGCACTGCTTGAGCAGGGACATGAGCTCTACTGCTGCGTCCGGGACAAAGCCCGCTTCGAGTTGGCGGACAAGGATCATCGGCTCCATACCCTTGAAGTAGATTTTCTCGGGGAAAAATTGACCACGAAATTTCCCCGCGATGTGGATGTGGCCTTTTACCTGATTCACTCCATGAACAGCAGCCACGGCAGCTTCGCCGAAGAGGAAAGTCGAGCCGCCAGAATGTTTCTTCGCCTTCTCGACAAAACATCGTGCAGGCAAATCATTTACCTGAGCGGCATCGTCAATGAGAAGAACCTCTCGGATCATCTCGCCTCCAGATTTGCCGTGGAGAAAATCCTTGGAGACGGACCGATCCCCGTCACGGTTTTGCGTGCGGGCATTGTTGTCGGATCAGGAAGCGCCTCCTTCGAAATCATCAGGGATCTGGTAGAAAAGCTACCCGTCATGGTTGCGCCAAAATGGTTGAAGACCCGTTGCCAGCCCATCGCCATCCGCAATGTCATTCAGTTTCTGATCGATGTCATGCTCAGGGAATCGACTCTTGGTCGGAATTACGATATTGGCGGTCCTGAAGTCATGACCTACCGGGAAATGCTCTACCAGTATGCAAAGGTGCGTGGTTTGAAGCGCTTGATCATCACTATCCCAGTCATGACACCACGCCTCTCCTCCTATTGGCTCTACTTCATCACCTCAACATCCTACCACCTCGCCTCGAACTTGGTGGAGAGTATGAAGGTTGATATCGTCGCGCGAAAAAACAACCTGGCTGAAGAATTGGGCATCACCCTCTTGCCTTACAGCACGGCACTTAAGCTGGCCTTTGAGAAAATTGACCACGGAAACGTGGTCAGCGGCTGGAAGGACTCCTTCTCCTCCTCTGGTGCAAAGCTTGTCATGATGGACTCTGTTCATGTCCCGCATCACGGCTGTTTTGAGGATGTTCGCAGCAGGAATGTAGCAGACACCTCAGCATCTGCGTGGGAGCGGATCTGGAATATCGGCGGGGATGTCGGCTGGTATTATGCAAACTGGCTCTGGGAGTTGCGTGGCCTTCTCGACAAGCTGACTGGAGGCGTTGGCCTGAACCGGGGACGCACGCATTCTCACGATATCGAACCTGGCGATGCATTGGACTTCTGGCGCGTTCTTGTTGCAGAGAAGGAAAAAAGGCGCCTTTTGCTTTATGCCGAGATGAGGTTGCCGGGTGAAGCGTGGCTGGAGTTCAAAATCATCCCGACGGAACACGGCGACCGCCTTATTCAAACCGCTACATTCCGTCCGCGCGGAGTTTCCGGACGATTATACTGGTATGCCGTCCTCCCGTTTCACCATTTCATCTTCAACGGCATGATCAACGCGATTACACGAACATGTTCCACAAAACCGGAACGGCTAAAGACCCGCTGATTATACTCGCGGCCTAACCCTCTTGCTAATCGCCGTTCGTCGGGACGGGCTGCTGTTCGTCGATGCTTGTGAAGCGCGGTTTTTTGAACACAGTGAGCAGCAATTTGTTACCGGAGGATTCCAGAATTAATGTCTCGCCGACATAACTGTGGTTTCCGAGCGAAAGTTTCAACTCCACTTCTCTTGTATCGCCATCAAAGAACCTGAGATATTTTGCAATGGTTCGGCCCTTGAGATCAGGAGATGAAAAGTAGTCGAAATAACTGTTCCCGATCAGCGTCTTCTTAGAGATGCCGAGTTTTTCCACCACCTTGTTGTTGCAGTTGATGATAGTGCCAGAGAGATCGGAGATGACGATCGGGTCAGGAAATCTGGAGATGATTTCGTGGAGCTCTTCAAGGCTTTTACGGTGCTTGTTGAGCAAATAGCTAAAGGTCGAGGCAAAGATGCCGACACAAAAAAAGGTAAACGCCCTGATGTCCAACGTCACTTCAAGCGGCAGTTGGCGGGTGTGTGCGGTGAACAAGTAAAATGTCGGCACGTGGAACAGGGTGATGACAATGCCACTGTACGCAAGCGCCCAAAAGACCATCCAGGGCGTCGCTAAAATGAGGCTCATCAGCAGGAGCCCCAGCGTGCATAGTGCCGGCGTGATCGGCGGCCCCGGCATATAATGATCCCCAATGATCGCAGCTAGGACGTAGAGAGCAGGAAATACCCCGGAGGAAAAATTGGCGATGGGCCGTCGCTCAAAAACTTTCAACATAGGACGAGTAT
>Ga0302155_10002610_pt1 | contig 12062 bp, 8 predicted proteins | sample I_Bog_N3_1_FD_193508 | JGI IMG/M metagenome (GOLD analysis project Ga0302155, IMG submission 193508) | Peat permafrost microbial communities from Stordalen Mire near Abisko, Sweden - I_Bog_N3_1 | ecosystem: Environmental > Terrestrial > Soil > Wetlands > Peat | place: Sweden: Abisko, Stordalen...
ACATTGAAATACGGATTAAAAAGAGAAGAATCCAGGGCCTCAACGGCTCTTTTATTTAACCCTGATTGGTACACTTTTAACGTGCCATTTGGTACATCTTCAGTCCGGCATTGACAGAGGCTAGTGATTCAAGAAATCGAAGTCTAATTTCATCTAGTAACCCCTGACTTTAAAGCCGGTTGTTACTTAATACGGGGAGAGGTCAACTCAACGATAATTCGGAATACGTGCTCACAAAAAAAGATTTACAGCGCCGTGGATAGTGGAAACTTGCTGTTTTCTTCCTCAGTCGGTGCTCTCAGTTCAGCCTGCTTGAGCGCGTAGGAAATTTATTGTTCGGTAAATTTCCCTCTCTTCTCGGCATGACACCTTCTTTAAGATCGTTATCATGCCGATTTTTCGAATTTACAGCGGTACGGTTTTCTGGGGGAGGGTCAGTTTGCTGGCCGGTGTCCAACGCGTATTAAGAGGAGGCTAAATGCGATGGAGGTTACTAGTATCACCGGACATGAAACGCTTTAGATGTTGCACCGGTACAGGCATTTCAGTGCGGAAGATCTGACACTTAGTGTCCTCTGATACTCCCATTTATCCTGATCCCGCATTGACTGCTGTCGAATGCGTAGACGTCGTGCACTCTTTCGCCTTCATACTAGAAAGAGGGATTTCCGCTTTTGTTGAATTTATTATGCAAATCAACCAATGCTGGCGACGGGGGGAGGATATTCAAGCTCTTTTCGGTGGCAATCAGCCAGCCGCTTTTGTGCCAACCATGAATGATCTTGTCGATAGCAGTCACTGTATCTTGTTCACCCTTGCGCACCCAGACTACGGAGTTCCCTGGAATTAGCTCGGGTGACAAGATGCGGTAATCCTTCCATTCTGCGCTCTCTCTGACCAGCGGATTGATCAGAATGCCATCATGAACCGCCGCCACGCAATTGCCGCCACGCAGCGCCAGCAGGGACTCTGATGGATTTTTGAAGCCCCTCACCAAGGCACCGTAATCAGTGGTCAATGGTTTGGCGTAGTTACTACCCTGTGAGAGGCAGACCTCCTTGCCACGCAAGTCCTCCCAGCGTCGGATGGTACTGCTCTTAGGCAGGATTGCAATGCCTCCGACCTTGTAAAAAGGGGTCGGTACAAAGGATAGAATCTCACTACGTTCCTGGGTCCATTCCATGCCTGCGATCAGAATATCGACTCGGCCTTGTTGGAGCAATTGCACCCTATTGGATGCTAGTACCTGTATGGTTTCCATATCGACACCTAGCTGGCGGGCGATATCACGGGCCAGCGTGACGTTCCAGCCGACAGGCTTTTGCGTGACTGGATCGATCGAACCGAACGGACCTCCTGGCAGCGCGATACCAACCACAATACGATGGCGGCTCTTGATCTTGTCTAGCGTAGCATCTGCATGAGTAGTGCCGCACAGCAGTGTGCTCAGTAGTATCAGTGCAGTCAGTGTTGGATGCAAGGAAGATCGTGCGGTTGGGACTGCGGAAGAGATAATATTTATTTCCATAGCGTTAGCTTTTTTATCTGATGTTGTAGTGAGGGCGTTTTGAGCCTGTTACTAAGTACACACAATCTATTTAGGGATCGTCAATTGCAGCAGAGGATGAATAGAAATTATGTGTATATCTGTAGTCAGCATTTCGAATGGTTCCTGTAGCAGAACTCATTCGAATTGCAGTGCGATTTTCATAATATTCAGACGAAGTCGTCGAGCGGCCATTTGGGGCGTCGAATATTTTCAAAATTCAAAGTGCTCAAATCAGAAGTTGATGTGCCAGGCGCGCCAACATATATAACCTTGGCGGCCACTTCTACGAAAGATGCGTAGAAATGTTGCATCGACTTAACGACGATAATTTTCTTGTTAGCTAGATTGCATCTAAGCTGCGTAAACAAGTCGGTTCCAATGGCCTGATTCCGTTTGGTTGTGACGACGATTTCAATACCACCTGCATGCAACAATGCACAGTCGCCCATAGAAATAGAGGCGTTTGCCAAACCCGTCATTCTCAGGTCGATGGATAGTTTCTTGACGACACAGTCGAGATCCACCGGATCACCAGACATGGGGCCAATTTTTCCACCAATGCGTATCGGTAGGTGAGCGCCTTCCCCTGCTTCAAAGGCGGTACGCACTGCAACAGGATCCCATAATGGGCCAAGCGCAGCATCGTTCACACCCCTTTCGATCATTCTGCGTAATATGAATGTTGAATCGCTGGCAGCTCCTGCGCCTGCATTATCTGCACCATCGGCTAATACCACCGTGCCATCCTTGAATGCGAGAGCCTCATCCAGCGCTTCATCAATCGTCGGATATATGGGAGCAAGTTGCTCGCGCATGGAGATCAGTTCATTAGCCAATTGGCGTGCTAGTGTCTCGGCAAGTTGCGGATTGTTATTGGTATACACTAAAATTTTGGTACCCATTTCTGCAACGTCTCCCCAAGGAAATCCTTGCAAGACAGATATTGAAAGAACTCCGTCTTGCCCTTCCATAGTTTGGATCCGGTCGATGAAGCCACGGGCAGGTTGACGTGATGTGTGTAGCGGTACCACCATGTGACAATCAATCACGGCTGCAGTGGGTTTTATATTACCGGCGACGGTATCGGCACATATACTGACCACTTCATGTGCACGCTCCATGACATCAGTATGAGGGTATTCCTTCATCGCGATGAGAATGTCAGCATTGGAAACCATCTTGGTCGACAAATGACTGTGAGGGTCGAATTCCACGCCAATTACGACGGAGCGGCCGACAATGGCACGGGCGCGCATCAGGAGATCGCCCTCACAGTCATCGTATCCTTCTGCAACCATCGCTCCATGCAATCCCAGTACGACCATATCGACTGGCATTGCTGCCTTTAAGTCGCCGAGTAATTCATCTCGTAGTGTTTCATATGCAAGGCGTGTTGTTTTGCCACCAGGTACGGCACCAGCAACCATGCCCTCGATTAGGGTCCAGCCTTTTGATTTACTTTGGAGTCGAGCGGCTAACAGTGGCCCAGAGTAGCCAGTCAGCTTTTCTGGATGTTGGCCCGCTGGATAGTAAAACCGTTCCTTGAACGAGGCTAAACCGGTTGGCATCGGCCCGAAGGTATTGGTCTCGGTACCAAGTGCCCCGCTGAAAACGCGCATATCTTCCCTTTATTAACGAGCAGACTATTTTTAAATATAAATAAGTGGATCAAAAATTTTCACAAGGAAAGTCTTTGCCGGTTTGATGTCGGCCCAAACTTATATTTCATCCTCGTACGCCAGAAAACGTTCGACCAATCGCGCCCAGTAGGCGGCACCGATTGGCAGATTAAGATCGTTGAAGTCGTATTTTGGATTGTGTACTGGACAACCGCTCTCCCCGATACCGTTACCCAAACGCAAGAAACATCCTGGTTTTTTTTGTAGCATGTAAGCAAAATCTTCACTAGTCATCATCATGTCCGCATTCACAATTAAACTATTTTCGCCCACTAGTTCGCGCGCAACATCTATTGCAAATGCAGTTTCCTTCGCATCGTTATCAATTAGCGGATAACCTTCCTGATAGATAATCTCTGCGGTCGCACCATAGCTTTTTGCCTGTGCATGTACTAATGCCTCGATTCGCTCTCGTAACTGTGCTCTGACCTTCTCATTGAACGAGCGCACGCTCAATTCCAGAGTTGCTGATGCTGGAATCACATTATTCGCAATGCCTGAATTAAAAGAGCCAACCGTGATCACCGCCGGTTGGATAGGATCGATATTGCGCGATACGATGGTCTGCAGCGCCAATACGATGTTTGAACCGACGATTATCGGATCGATGCACAGATGCGGCCGGGCTGCATGTCCGCCATTGCCGTATATCGAGATGATCACTTTGTCACTGGCCGACATGAAGGGGCCACTACGAAACATGAAAGTGCCGGGTGCTACTCCGGGATGATTATGTATCCCGAATACTGCATCGCAGGGAAAACGCTCGAATAAGCCATCCTCGACCATACGTTTAGCGCCGCTGTCAAAGCCTCGTTCTTCAGCCGGTTGAAAATACAACTGTAAGGTTCCAGAAAAATTGCGTGTTGCCGCCAGGTAGCGCGCGGCACCCAACAACATTGTTGTATGCCCGTCATGACCACACGCATGCATAGTGCCGGGTTTAATACTGGCATAGGACAGGCCGGTGTTTTCCTGAATCGGCAATGCGTCCATGTCGGCTCGGATACCGATGCTTTTTTGATTGCTTCCTAGCTTTAGTGTGCCTACTACACCAGTTCCACCAACCCCCGTGGTCACCTGATAGCCCCACTGCGAAAGATAATCGGCGACCAGACTTGCCGTTTCAAATTCTTCATAAGCCATTTCTGGATTTTGATGGATGCGATGCCTGATGTCCTGCAGGCTATTTACAAAGGGTTCAAGATCATTTACTTCGCAGAAGTGATTTGGCTTAGTCATATTATTTCTCGTCATGATGAGTTTGAATTAGGTATTGTGCTGTGGTAGACGGATCCACAAAATCGTGAAAGCACCTAGTACCAATAGACTAGCCATCGCTAACAAACCGCTTTGTAAGGACCCGGTAAACGTGCGCAGTGCTCCAATGATGGCTGGACTGACAAAGCCGCCGAGTGCACCGATGCTATTAATAAATGCAACGCCGCCAGCCATTGCAGTGCCCTTCAAATAAGCGGTCGGACGAGGCCAGAACACCGCATACGCTGCATAGCAGGAGATGGTAGCTATAATTATTCCGCTCAATGCCAGTGTGAGAGAAGCTGTGCTCATTGCCGTCAGCGTCAATCCACTTGCTGCTGCGAAGGCTGGCAGCGCGCCATGCCAACGGCGCTCTTGATGGCGATCGGAACTGCGCGCATTCAACACCATTGCCGCAACGGCCCCTAAATAGGGGAGTGCAGAATAAAGTCCGATATGCATCACATTGTTTATTCCAGCCTCCTTGAGCATCGTTGGTAACCAGAAACTTACGGTGTATAGGCCGCAAATGAGACAAAAATACGTCAGTGACAAGATATAGATGCGTGGATCGCGCAACGCTTTAATAAAGGTATGGCTGCGCTCGTTGCTGGGCGAGTCAAGCTGGCGCAAAATAATTTCTCGCTCGCTATTAGAGAGCCAAGCAGCGTGGTTCGGCGAATCCACCAGATAGAAAAATACGAAGATGCCGATCAGGATACATGGCGCACCCTCTAGAAAAAACATCCATTTCCAGCCGGCGTAACCGTGCATGCCGTTAAGATTACTCAGAATCCAGCTCGATAAAGGGCCACCGAAAATATTTGCAACGGGACCGGCCAATAACACAATAGCCATCACACGGGCGCGGCGAGCCTGTGGATACCAGTAGGTCAAATAAAGGATCATGCCCGGAGCAAAACCAGCTTCAAACACACCCAGAAAAAAGCGGAGTGTATAAAAGCTGATGGGATCGCTGACCAGTACCATCGCGGTTGATGTCAGTCCCCACAGAACCATGATGCGACTTATAGTCTTGCGCACACCGATACGCACTAACCATAGGTTGCTTGGCACTTCGAAAATGAAATAACCGATGAAAAAGATCCCTGCGCCAAGACCATAAACGGCGTCGCTGAAGCCGATGTCTTGTTGCATACCGAGCTTGGCAAAACCGATGTTGACGCGATCAAGATAGGCAAACACATAACAGATCAGCAACAGGGGGAGTATGCGCCAACTGATCCGCTGATATATTTTGCTCAACGTTGCTTCATTGGCAGACAGCAATGTATGGTCCTGCGAGGCAAGAACTGTAGTCATGGAAATTCTCTTCATAGAGCTTACGAAATCGTCTACAACCCAAAGTGAGCGTAGCGCTGAGCTTGATATGGAGGGATTATGGTCATAATGAAATTAACAAACAATAGCAATTCTGCGTGGTGATTGTTGACTTAAAGTCAGCATTAGAATCGGCAAATATCTCGGTACAGCAAACACGAAATCCATGAGAAAGCATGAAAAATAAATTTGTTTTAGGAAAGAAGTGACTTCACCTAGCAAAAAGTATCGTGTGAACTGCTCAAGGGTTTTCCTGAAAAACTCCGGCGAATATATGAGAACTTCTTCTGGATTTCGCAAAGGTTGGAATCGGGTGTGAATTCGATGGGCTGAGGCTAGGTGGGAGCTTGATCATTGCCCTCAGATTGGGGGCTCAAATTTCGACATAAATCAATACTTCGCTATGAAGCTGATTATGTTTGGAGGCAGGGATTGATCTTCATCACTGAGAATATTCCCCATCTCCGCTGTATCTCTGTTTAAAATTTATGGCGAATCGCTAGTGAAAGTCCTAGCATCGTTGATTGATTATTTCCGATGCCGTTACCGAAGATCGGTTGTGTAATCAACGCGCCGGTGGCTTTATTGAAGTCGGCTTCGAGATAAATATCAGTGCGCTTACTCAAGAGATAATCAAGGATGCCAAAGACGGTCTGACGAGCACCATTTCGATTCGCGACGACTTGTTGTGCATGGTCGTACATGTAGCCGGAATAAACCACCCACTGCGGCGTCAATGAATAATTCATGCTAGCGGTAATCAGATCATCACGACGTGAGCCGCTAGTATTGGCATTGAGGAGGTTTTCACCTGAACCTGGGATGCCTACGTTCGATCCGCTCGGTACCCAATTAAAATTGGGACCTGTCGTTCTGCGTACCAAACCAATTGCATATTTCCCTACGGCGTTTGTATAAGCAGCACCAATACTAACTACACTGGATTGCACTTGGTTGCCGTCTTTCAGTTGCTCTGCTACTCCTGCTACTGAATAAGATCCTAGTGTGTAAGCTACGCTGGTAGCTAATGATCTACCAGCACTAATATTCCCCGCGGATTCACCTGCGCCATATTGTGCAGCGACGATAAGACCGGCGTTTCGGTATTTATAGACGATGCTGTTATCGAGGCGATCACCAACCAGAATGGTTGGCATTTGTAGCTGTGTATTGTTGTTCATTGGTGTGACGCTGTCGTAGACTTGCAGCGTGTCAAACCCGAGTGTAATGTCTCGTCCAATCTGCACAGTGCTGGTGTCACTACTTAGTCCGACGATTGCCTTGCGCCCAAATAAGCGTCCACTATAGCCAAGTACTCCATTGTCGGGAGTAAATCCATTTTCCAGAACAAAAAAGGCTGAATTACCACTACCCAAATTTTCAATGCCACTTAAACCGAGACGGCTCCCTTGGAAGGTTCCACCAGCAACTTGCCAAAGGTTTTCACCTTTCGCATTAGAATGCGACGTATAACGTATCACCGGCGCAGGTTCAAGCCTGTTGCAGGCTCTGAGAGCAATCTCGCGGTATTCCCTAACCGTTATCGCAATATCATCCCTGCGGAGCCCGATCGCGTCTGGGTGGCCGATATTACATACATCGCATACATCCTACATACATCCGTATCGCTTCTGGCTTTATCTATCTGGCAGTCGTTCTGGACGCCTGCAGTCGCAAGGTGATCGGCTACGCCATATCTCTGGCCCTGGCTGCACTGACGACAGCCTACAATGGCCGTAAGCCGCCGCCTGGTACGTGCCGTGGATGCCAAGATGCTAGTGCGCTGTATAAAGGGCGCTTTGGAGCAATTCGGACTGCGGGGGGGGGGGGCTGGCTAATTCTTACGAGAATGCACAAATCGAAAGCTTCACGAAGACACTCAAGGTCGAAGAGGTCTATCTCGCAGGATCACTTAGAGTCAATTCTGCGAGCAAAGGAACTCGCAGGCGTCAGCCTGGCTCGCAAGTGTTTCTCAGGTATCCGCGCGTCCGACATCCTTGAGGAAAATGGCGCGGGTGTATTTTTCAATTGAGCGCGTCAAAACGTCAGCCGCGGCCTCCGCGACAGCTGGATCTCCCATGGCTACGGCGCGTGCACGGGCCGCATGCAAGGAAGACATCTGCTCCAGATTATCCAATTGGTCGTGGTATTTGTAGTAGAAACGGCGCGACAGCCCCAGCAGAGGCGCAATGGCCATCGTCACGAAATGATTACGCGCACATTCTGCAATGAATTCATTGGCTACGAAGACCGTTCTGAGATACGAGCGGACGTCGTTGCGTCGGGCGGAATCTTCAAATGACAAAGCCATTTCGATCAGGCGGCTCTTTTCCTGCGGCAACGCGCGGCGAGCAGCCCAGCCGGAAATCAGATGCTCCAGGTGCAGCCGGAATTCGACCACTTGCAATTGCTCATACAAGTTTATCTCCGAAATCCGTACCCCGTGCCGAGGAACGGTTTCAATCAGCCGGTCGGCGTCAAGACGCTTCAACGCTTCCCTGATTGGCGTACGGCCGATGCCGATAAGATCTGAAAGCGATTGCTCAGTCCACATTGTGCCGGGCGCCAGCTCCAGAGTAACGATCAATTCTTCGAGCTTCTGATGAGCTTGCTGTGCAAGAGGAAGGTTTTTTTGCGGCGGATTTTTCATTGGCTATGCAGGCGGCAAGTGGCGGTGGTTCACGACCGCCATTATGTCCTATCCCAGTGATATTTGGTTCTGTAATGTGCCTGAGAAATATTAGCCTCGTTGCCGTGTGGCGGGCCCACCAGCTGTAGATAGGGTTGCCGCAATCTTCCTTCATTCTTTGTGTTCCCCGTCAGGCGTATGACGGTTGCATCTCCACTGCCGGACGCACTTTCCTGACTCCTTAAAAACAATCAGGGATTTCAGCGAAGGGCGGCAGTCGTCAAAAAATTAATAGGCGAAAAATTTTCTTTTGCGTGTAATATATTACAAATATCCATAAAATTTGCCTGACTTGATCCGGCACAACTTGAATGTTCATCTTGAAACATTCGAAAAAACAGGAGGAGACGACATGAGCACTACAAAGGTTTCACCGTTTGCCAACGTCAGCGCGAGGCTGGAGCGGCTACCCATGACACGCTATCAGCGCAAGATCTTCGCGATCGTTGCCACCGCGTGGCTGTTCGATTCCATGGATCTGGCAGCATTGACGTTCGTGCTCGGATCGATCAAGGCGGAGTTCGGCCTGAGCGCCACCCAGACCGGGCTGCTGGCCAGCTCCAGTTTTGTGGGTATGTTCCTGGGCGCCGGCGTGGCCGGCCTGCTCTCCGATCGTTTCGGCAGAAAGCCGATTTTCCAGATCAGCATGATCATCTGGGGCGTCGGCAGCCTGTTGTGCGGGTTCGCGACGGACTATGAGAGTCTGATGTGGTATCGCGTCGTGCTGGGGATAGGCATGGGTATGGAGCTGCCGATTGCTCTGGCCTTGGTGTCGGAGTTCGTGCCGACCGAGTCCCGCGGGCGCTACAGTGCGATCCTTGAGGGCTTCCTCCCGGTCGGCTTTGTCGTGGGCGGTACGCTGATCTATTTCCTCCTGCCTGCTGTCGGATGGCGCGGCGTATTCATCGTGCTGGCCGTGCCTGCGGCCTTTCTTTTCGTGATCCGCCGCATGGTTCCTGAGTCGCCGCGCTGGCTGGAGGCGACCGGCAACCAGGCCGAGGCGGACCGGGTCATGTGTACTATCGAAGGGCAGGTACTGCAAGCCTCGGGCGCGCGGAGCCTGCCTCCCGTTGCTGCCGGCGCCAACGATGGCGTGCTGGTCAAAGCGGCAGGTATGCTGGAAACCTTTCGTGAATTGTGGGCACCGGCCTACGCCAAGCGAACCGCCATGCTGTGGATCGTCTGGTTTTTCACGCTGCTGGGTTATTACGGCCTGACGTCCTGGCTGGGGGCATTGCTTCAGCAAGCGGGCTACGATGTAACCAAGTCGGTTTTCTACACCATTATCATTTCCTGCGCCGGTATCCCCGGGTTCATCTTCTCAGCCTGGTTGCTCGATGCCGTGGGTCGCAAGCCGGCCAGCATCGGCATGCTGTTGTGCAGCGCGTTGGCCGCTTATATCTACGGACAGTGCGCCACGCATCACGTCGCAGTCGCCTGGCTGATCACTGCCGGACTGTTTATGCAGTTCTTCTTCTTCGGCATGTGGTGCGTGATCTACGCTTACACCCCCGAACTCTATCCGACCCGCGCCCGCGCCACCGGTTCAGGCATTGCCTCCTCGGTGGGGCGACTGGGTTCGATCATTGGTCCCTTCGGACTGGGGCTTGCGCTTCCCGTCATTGGGCAAGGAGGCGTATTCGCGGTAGGCGCCGGATGTTTTTGCATCTCGGCCGTCACTATCCTGATCATGGGCATTGAAACCCGCGGTCTCAGCCTGGAAAAGATTTCTCACTGAGTCTTTTTTTATCCGCAGCACTAATGTTTTTGAAATATATCACACAAAGCGACTCACTCATCCCGCTGGAGGGATGAGTGGCAGGCGATTGATGTGACGAAGATTTTTATGGAGTTTGAAATGACACAAACAGAATCTGACGTTCTCGACATCGAGATAGGCGACAGCATTGCCACGCTGTCGATCAACCGGCTGGCCCGCCGCAATTCAATGGATCGCGCGCTGGTAGAGGCATTGAAGGCGGCATTGCTACGCTTCGATCAGGCCCCCCAGGTCAAGGCCATCGTCCTGCGCGGAAAAGCGGCAGGCTTCAGCGCCGGCAGCGACCTGAAATTCATCGCCGCGCTGGACGTGGCAGACATGGCGCGCTTCGAACAAGAGTGCGGAGATCTGGGGCGCCTGATCGGCCTGATCAGCAAACCGGTCATCGCTGCGGTGGAAGGATTTGCCATCGGCGGTGGCTTTACCCTCGCTGCATGCTGCGATCTGGTCGTGGCCGGCAGCAAATCGAAGTGGAGCATGCCGGAAGTGCCGCTGGGCTGGATCACGCCTTGGGGCTTGAAACCGTTGGCCGAGCGCGTCGGCAACGTGCGTGCGCGGCAGCTGTGCTATTGCCTGGAAATCCTGGACGGCGACGCTGCCGCGCGGATCGGCCTGGTCGATTACGCGGTGCCTGACGGCGCGGTACAGCAAGTTGCGGCCGATATCGCGCGCAAGCTGGCCGCGCTGCCGCAGCCTGCCGTCGCGGCGGTCAAGCGCTTCTTCTCGACGCCGATATTGCGCGATGCCGAAGTGTATGACGTCGAAGCTAACCGCTTGTTCGTCGAGAATTGCCGCGAAGAAGTCGCCACGCAGACTTTGGCGAAAAATCAGCGCAAGGAGATGCGATGAGCAAAATCTGTTCAGCGCGCGAAGCGGTGGCCTGCATCCGCAGCGGCGATACGGTAACCAGTACCGGTGTGATCGGCTGGCTGACGCCGGATAGCCTGTTGGCGGCCATCGCTGATCGTTTTGCCGATCATGAGATTGGCGATCTGAGTTTCTTTTTCCCGGTTTGCACCGGTGACGCATTGGATATTCCCGGTATGGATCGGCTGGCCCAGCCGGGACTGATGAAGCGCATCGTCTCGGGCAACTATATCAATCCGCTCAATCCCCAAACCGGACGTCGGCCGGCTGTCATGGAGTTGATCCAGCGCAACCGGATCGAGGCATATGCCTGGCCGATCGGCGCCACCATGCATTGGCTGCGCGAGGTTGCGCGCCGCAGTCCCGGCTATCTGACCGAAGTTGGTCTGGGTACCTACATCGATCCGCGCCAGCAGGGCGGAAAACTGAATGCGCTGACGACCGAGGATCTGGTGGAGGTGCGACAGTTCGGCGGCAAGGAATATCTGTTTTATCCCTCGTGGAAATTGAATGTCGGGCTGATCCGCGCCAGCGCAGCCGATGAATTCGGCAACCTTTCCTTCGACGATGAGCCCCTGCAGTCGGCAGCGATCGCCATGGCTCTCGCAGTCAAGGCGAGTGGCGGCAAGGTCATCGCACAGGTGCGTCGCATTGTGGCGCGCGGTGACGGCGAGGCGTCGCGCATGTGTATTCCTGGGGTATTGGTCGATCACGTGGTGGTCGATGCCGCCGCCATGATGACCACCGGCGTGCAGTTCGATGCGCGCTATCTGGGGGGGCGGCTTGATCGTACCGGATTCAATCCCGTCGCACAGGGAATGGACAAGATCATCGCGCGCCGCGCGGCGCTTGAAGTGCGCAGGGACGAAGTGACGATCTTTGGCTTCGGCGCCTCCG
>Ga0302155_10002627_pt1 | contig 12024 bp, 15 predicted proteins | sample I_Bog_N3_1_FD_193508 | JGI IMG/M metagenome (GOLD analysis project Ga0302155, IMG submission 193508) | Peat permafrost microbial communities from Stordalen Mire near Abisko, Sweden - I_Bog_N3_1 | ecosystem: Environmental > Terrestrial > Soil > Wetlands > Peat | place: Sweden: Abisko, Stordalen...
GTGAATGTGAATGTTCCAGATATTAAAGTAACTTGTGTAACCACCACAATAGAAGGATTATACACTGAAGTTATTACATACCACAATCCAGTGTTTGTATCTTGTATGTATAATCCTACGCACCCAGAATTAAAGTTCTGAATTGGAACTCCACCCTCACTTGCTTCTATGGTATGAGATGATGAATTATATGTGAAGATCTCACCCACCGCATTTTGAATCCACTGAGCTAACCCCAGGTATGTTCCAGTAACATGCTCAGTATCCACATATGTTCCAACTTGGAATAATGGCTGGGATGAACTTCCAGTGGCAAGCAACTTACCAACAAAACCAGATGAGAATACTGTAGTAGTGGAACTAACACTGATAACGGTGCTGTTCACTGTCATCACCATCGTGGTCACATCAGAACTTACCTGTATTCTGGCCTGATTACCGCTAGTATCGGCGTCAAGATATGGCCCATCAAGAGGAACATACTTGGTAAAAGTCCAACTTATGTTTGACAGCCGCGATAATACGTATGGGGGGTAATTTGGGTGCGCTACAAACAACTCATCCGCGGATTGCACGATGGTAAGTTGATCAAGATCTGATGCAGCATATGGTGTAGTTACTGTCACTGTACTCATGCCGTTAACCACCAATGATCCATCAATATAGAAGCGGATGTATGCTGCTCCAAACTCCAATATATAGGCCAAGTTATTACTTACTACAAATGGCAATATTCTAGTATAGTTTCCAGTGGCGGCAGAACTAATGAATTGTGTTCCAGGACGACGGCACGTACCTCCCTGTGGGCGCACAATGAAGTTAGTGAGCTGTGCCGCACCATTCTGATACTTATTGGTATCAGTCCTAGAATACATCAGTGGGGAAATTTCCCCAGCAGTAAAATTCGTTTGTATGGTATTTGCTCTCATGTCAAGTACCAGGAGTTGCTCCACCATTCCATGGTGGGAATGGGGGATCACGGTGGAGCATCGGTCCTCCAACACGTGACTGCAGCCACACATCAATGTCCAACTGCATGGAGGGATCCTCCACAGAATCTACGTAGGCCGCAATGCGCTTAGCCTTCATCAAGATCTTAGGATCAGGCGCCGCGCCAGTTAATGTCTTGCACAACTTATCATAGATGTATGCGGAAAGATACTCACAGAAGAGGGGATCAAACATGCTCACATCAGTCACATCAGAGATGTAGATGATGTTCGCATAACTCATATTTGAGTAGATGAAGTCACCCATCACACGATATGGTGCACCAGATCCATCAGCATCACCCTTAACATCATTGAATGACACTAACCGCAAGTAGTCCGCCGGTAGGGGGTACCGTATTGAGAAGCCAGTGATTGGGGCGTAATCTGGGTCAGCCACTAACTGTACTTGCTCCTTAGCAAACTTCCACAAACCTTCGCGCAATGCTGCGCGGCGATAAGTATCCCAGTTCGTGGAGACTAACTTGCACTCCTTGGATGAGTCAGTGGCCGCAGAAATGAGCCTAGTGCCCACAAGAGTGAGGGCACTATTCGCGATCGGAATCCCCGATCCATCACTAGGAAAACCAGCATCTGCCATAAATTAAGGGCGGAAGGACGAAGGACCCACACTCCGTCCTCCCGCAGCAACCCAACGCCGACTAATCAATGATGTACATGACGTATCCCTGGATGATCTGAGTGGTCAGGGAGGCCGCACCGACCGTGGCCGTGAGGAAGCAGTCCTTCGCCAGCATGTACAGCCACGCGCCAGTCGCGATGTTCAGCACACCCTCGGCAGCCGGGGCTGCTTGATACACCTGGCACGTACGAGTCAGCAGCTCAGTAGCGGTGGTGGTGGCCGTATAGGCCACCGCACTCGCGATACAAGTCGTGTTGTCCGCCACCTGGGCACCAATCGAGTCGGCGCCATTCATACCAGCCACCGACCCATACACGATGTTACCGTCATCAATGTATCCGTTGCCATTTGCCCCAGCCAGGCCAAAGGCGAGGGTAGCAGTTCCACCCAGACTCGCCGAGAAGTTCACCTGGATGGACAGCAGGCGTGCCCCCTTGGGAAGCTTCAGCAGTGCGATGTTCTGTCCTGAGGCATCAGCTGCTGCCTTATAGGTAAACATCTGAAACCGCAGCCGACCACCCAGTTGGTTCGGACGAACTGGGGCGTAAGTTTGCACCGAGCCAGGAGGTCCCTGGTTCAGCTCCAATGAGTAATTATTAATAGTAGTTGCGGCCATATTTTTGTTTTGTTAGCTGGCCGCGACAAGCGTGGCAACAGCAGTTTCAATTGCTGAGGTATCAATGCCCTCGGCGAGGAGTCCAATGTACCCATACAGGCCAGTGACTTGTGAGTCATTGATCTCAACATGAGTATTGGTTGGAACTTCCACATTCACGGCCCCAGTGGCCGAGAGGATGGTGATCCCATTCCCCACAGATTGCTTGATCTTATTCCCCCCACCCAGATTACCGAGACTCTCCTTGGTGATCTGGATGAGGACACTGTACTTTGGTGCGGCTTCAGCCATAATGGTTTACTTGGTTTCGTCGCAGAGCACTTGGTAGACTTTCGCCTCCCACATCCGGGTCGACCCAAACATGCCGCTGCAATACACTTGAATTGAGTTCCGCTTGTCACGGCGAGGACCAACATCAACTGCGATCTCCTCACCAATGGCGAGCAACAATCCCTGGCGCTCAAATGCGATGCACTGACGATAGCCAGATGCATTGAGACTGAGGCGATTCGACTTGACGAACTTGAAACCCATGAATGTATCAACATCACCATTCACGAGCGCCTTGACGGTGTTGTAGTCAGAGTTTGTAACTTCAGTCTGCCGGAGCAGCGCTTGGATCTGCGAGGGGTCCACCACGATGGTGAGGTCCGCCTCCATGTCCTCGGTAGCCTCCGCCTTATCCAACAGGTAGCGGATATTCCGCAACTTACCAATCGTAAGATTGGAGTTGGCCGCCGTGCCGGATTCAACGTAGTTGACCGCGATGATCGAGGTTGAGGGGAAGGTTACTGAGGTGCCACCACTCACGCCCGCATAAGCAGTAGAGAAGGCTGCCTGAATTACCACATCATCCATCGAGCGGCACAGCGCCATGACGGCGTTAGTGACGTACGGGGAGGTTGGATCAGCCAACATCCGAATGCGATCCTGCTTGTCGATTAAGTCCGCCCAATCAAACATGCGCAAACCAACGCGCCGACGATCGAATGGGGTTGAAACGAGGGGAGTGTCCGAGTGACGGTTGATTACCTCAACCGCGTCCACCGGGCCAATACGATCATAGAACTCATATTCAGCGTGCTGCGACTCAACCCGCACACGGTCACGGAACCGAGACGTCGCCTGCTGAAACATGATCTCAATATTGGCACGATAGGCATTAACGAGTGCCGTATCAATTGCAAAGCTCATGATTTATGAAAGTTTCTGAAATCACCAACGCGGCGGAGTTGTCCTCGCGGATTTCGCCTCACGTACCACAGCACGCTATTCTGAGCGAGTTATCGCCATCAGTTCGGATCTGGACGTATCCAGATTGTCCAACGAACCAACTATACAATGCTGGGCCTCAGATGTAAACACCTGAGGCCCAGGATAATGATTGTCCTGATTACTTCGACTGATGAATCATACTGGGATGAGGCTGGAAGTGAGCGACTCACTTATTGTTCCTGCTGTTTACCAGGCATGATCATCTTCTGAAGATTCAACATCTGCTCCACAGCGCGCTTGTGGTTGGGATGATTGCGCTGAGTGAATGCCTTCATAAATTCAGGATCACCCTTCAACTTACCAAGCTCCTGCTGGGCACGTGTGGCATCAGTGATGATCATCCCCTGACCAGCGCTCCCACCACGTGAAGTATCCTCAATCATGGCCTTACCGATATTGGCTAATGCCTTAATGAGGCGAGGATCATTCCCGCCACCCTCATTGATGTACGCGACAAACTCAGGGTCGGCGAATTTATTGACAGTCGCCTTAGCAAGATTCACGTTAATGTCGTACTGATCGCCCCACTCAGTCTTGAGTGCGGTCTCAGCCTGTATCTTACGTTGATCCAACTGGGTGGCCAGGGACTTAGTGGTTGTAACCGTGTCCTCATAGTAGCGGCTAAGTACGATCTCAGCCTGCTTCTGAGTGAGCCCCGCCTTGTGGAGTGCATCCGCCGTCTGCTTCCAGCGGGGGTCATCAGTCTTAACTTCCACCCCCTCAATTTTTGGGGGGACATAGTCGCCAGGAGTTTTCGGGCGGCCGACCGCCTCGTAGAATTCATTCCACTGACCATCCGCCCAGGTGGGTTCTGGGGCAGCAACACGCTTGGCCCCAATCAATTTCTGCGCATGGACGTACCCCTTGGCGAGTGTCGTCGGGGAGTCCATGTTCTTCAGGCACGCCTCGGACTGGAGATCGGTTGGGAGCGATCGTATGAAGTCGTTGAGAGTAGGAGCTCCTCCCGCTCCACCTGCTGATGCTGCCGCTCCAGCACCTCCACCACCTGCTCCTGTACCTCCGCCAGCCGCGCCCGCAGCTCCTCCCGCTCCTGAGTCGAGATTCTTGTTTACATATAGTCGTGTCATAGTTGTTGCTCCATTAATTGTTGTTCAATCTGGTCGAATTTCTCAGACTGGTCAATCTTCGCCATCTTCAAGATGGAGAGGGCCAGTCTCCTCGACCCCTCATTCATGGCGGTTTGGTGTGGATCGCCCGCCACGAAAGTAGATGAGAGCACGAAGCCCTCATTCATGATGTGCCTCAGCACACGCTCCCCATCAGGGTTGCCAAATACCTTATGGTATAGTCTACCAGTATCTCGCTTCCTTGTGATGAGATTGATGGTATCACTGATCCTATCGATTACTGCCCTGGTATTCATTGTGCGGGGAGGAGGTTCTGGATATTACCACCTGGACTCTTCGCACTCGCATCAGCAAGATTCTTCATTGACTTGCTGATCGGTTCCGCGGTCTGGGCGGCCTGCTGCAATTGTTGCTGCTTCTGTTTCTGCTGCCTCATCTGCTGAATGTCCTGAGCCGAGCGAAGCATGGTTCGTGGAACTCCACGTGCAATGGCCAACGTCTGGACGGTCTTGTCGAGGTCGATGGCATCCACGCACGTCGGATCAATCTGCATCAGTGGGGCTAGATCCTGTACAAATCGACTGATTGTCGTCGCGCGACTCCCCAACTGGGCCATTGCCGCAGGATTCAGGTATCCAACCTTCAACTTCGCCTTGGCGACCATCCCCGGCGCCTGTGGGATGCGGCCATGATCATTCAGTAGGTGGTATGATCGTGCAATCATGGGTCCCAGCAACTCAGAAGCAATGCGGCCAAATATGGGGGCAAGTAGGCGCAACTTCTCATCGCGTCGATCCTGCACCTCATATGCCGTCATCTCCACATTCTCCTTGGACATCTTGATCCAGTCGGAGTAGAAGCACGCCTTGATGAACGTGCGCTTCTGCTCAGCCTTCTCCTCGCCCCATGGGAGGTTTCCCTTGGTCTCAAGTGGAGTGATCTGGGACTCCTCATTCTCCTTGAAGATGAATGATCCAGGCGACGTCTTGATGGGTAGGAGGAATGAATCAGTCGCAAGAACCAGTGGTGGATCAACCTGCTTCTGACCGGCCTTGATGATGGTCTTCTCCATCTGGTTGAGCATCTTAATATCAGGCAAACACTTCTTGGCGGGACTCCTCCCATACACCTCGCCGGCAAGTTTTGTCCAGCGCGGAACATGGTATGGGAACGTATCATACCCCGACTCGGCGAGGACCTCACAAGTGGACTGTGATATCCACACTGAAGCCCACGGCTTATTTTTCGCATCCTTCCGCCCCATCTTACGATCAGTGCGTGGATAGACGTAATGAATCACGTCCACCAACTTGTCGGGATCAGAAGCATACTTCCTCAAGCCCTCAGGTAGCTCACCAAACTCCTGCTCTACTTGTCGTACAGACCACGCAAAATACCGAAGGAGTGAATCCACGCGCCCCTTAGAGTTTTCGGTGAAATAGCAATTCTGGAGGGGACGTGCAGCAAATAAGATTCCATTAGTTGTTGGATCCCACTCCTGATTGAGGCAGCCTGTTCCAAAACTTCCAAGGTCCATGTATGTTTCATGGAGCGCAAGATTGATCGATGAAGTTTCACGTGCATATTCTGCATAAATTACCTCACTCACCTGTTGGGTCCATGCTAACACCTCGGGATCCTCGGCCCATGGGTTCTGGCCATCAATCTGAACCTCAAACCAGCGCTCAGCAGGGTTGGTGAGGTATGAGTGCAGGGCGGAGGCGAGTTCCTCCAGCGCGCTGCCTGCCGTGCCATCATAGCACGTCTCCGGCATGACCGTGTAAAACTGCAGTTGTGGACTGTACGTGGCATACTGAGTGATTGGACGCACGAAGTATCTCACGTCCTGCCAGTCAGTCTCAAATGGGGCACGAATTGAGCGCAACTTCGAGAAGCGCTCAACCACATATTCTGCGAGCTTATCAGTCATAGCATCATCCACCAAGCAGAGTTGACTTGCTTAGATTCGCCGCATTCACTGAACTAGAGGAATTATTTCCCAGTATCGTGGAGTCAAACCCAACAGGTGGGCGCTTCTTCCCCTGCTCAAGAATATTCTTCGCCGCCTGATCCTTCGTTGGGGCGGCGGGCGGTCCTGGTGGTGCTCCTGGTCCTGATGGCATAATGTTATAGTAATCTTATGAGTCTATCTGTGCGGTACCAGTGGTACTTAGACCCTGGACCTCGTGCGAACCCTATCCATTCTAAATAATAAGGCATACAAAGTAAACAACAAAAAATATTCCCCGCAGCCGCCTGAATGTGCCACCCACGACCTTCCACACAGCAACCCATGAGGAAGAAATCAAGATCACGAAACACATATCCATGACTAGAATAATATAGCAAATCAGCGTCAAAATCAAGCCCAGCATCGCTATACATTCTCCGAATTTCCTCCTCATATGTATTGGTGTTCATCGATCGCCTTCTCCTGCGGAGGTTTACCCGCCTCCCCATACTTGGGACGATCCCTCATCCCCATAGCACCAGTGCGGAAACCATCCGCGGCATGACTCGTCCAGTCGTGCAGTGGAGTGTTGCTGTATGTCTTCGTGTCCTCATTATACTTCTTACGATACTGACGCAATGCCTCGATGCCACGCTCACATCGCTTCATGCTGAAATAACACCTGGGTAACAGGGACCTCACGGCTTCAATTCCATCCGCAACCTCATGCTGGTGGACTGCCTGAAACTTGATCCCCAATCCACGGGCAATCTGCTTACGTGACTTACCGTCGCCGCTCAATTCACGCACCGAGATGTCGTGTGGGGCGATGTGCTTCCCATAGTAGTACTCAGAGCGGTGCTCCCCATCCTTAATGGACGCCTGCCCTGATAACACCTTGGCGTAGTGTGTTAAGCCCTCGCCGCTATTCTCATAGTAGTCGATTATTCGCACCTCCACACCATACAGTTGCACGAACCATATGGTGGTGCTATCGTTCATTCCGAGATCCCACCACGTATGGACTGGGAGCTTTGGATCATAGGGGATATCCTCCATGATGCGACCCTGCTTCTCAGCCGTCAGCATGTGAGATCCATAGTAACTCCCAATGAATGGTGAATCAAAGCTGCAGAAATACTCCTGCTGGACCATAGCCTCCTCCATTCCGGAGTCGCGCTCCTCCTGAATCTGCTCATCACTAAAGACTGGCTTCCCATCCTCGCGCCTCGTCCCAGCGTCGCCAGCCTTCAGGACCTGGCAGAACCACTTCTTATTCTTCTTCGCCATCTCCAATAGCGTGTACCCATGGTTCCTCCCACGTGCAGTATAGATGAACACCGCCCAACCACCATTCTCCAATAGTATGGGGCGGATGTAATCCCACGCGGCGGGATCATGCAGGGAGTACTCAGAGAAGACGCAACCAATGGGATTCGTCCCCACCAATGAGTTGATGTCGTCCGTCCCCACAACTTGGTACATCGACCCGTTCGTGAAAGTGACGCGCATCTCAGTGCCGTTCTTACTGGCGACCAGGGACTGTGGGAAGTGGTCTAGGAATGCCCTACCATTCCGCGTCATCCCATTCCATACGATCGCCCTGCCCTGCTTATAGGTTGGGAGCAAGTGCCAATACAACCCCACGCGCTCCTGACTCTTCGTCGCGACAAGATTGATCGCCATGAGGTCCTTCCCCGCACGACGATGCCACACTAGTGCCGCGCGCTTCGCCTCAGCATCCCCCTCCATGTATGACCATGCGGGGATCTGGTATTGCCTCGGCTCATAATTATATGGAAGGATTAGCTCACTCATGACTTCACCTCAACTATCGTGCCTGGTATCCTCCGTATTGGTGCGTCCTCAATCCTTCCATCAGGGCCAAACCTGCGTATCACCACAGTGTGGTTGTGGTCCACCTGGCCTGTAACCTCCACACTCTTCAGCTCTGGCACCAAGAATTTCACGAGGAACTTGCAGATGCTCACCTCCAACTGCTCATCATCCGTGTTCTTCGCGATGTCGATCAGCCTCTCAATTGGCGAGAAATCGTGCTTCTGAAACAGTAAGTCCAGACCCTCACGTATCTCCCTCGGAGTAAACTTCTTCCCCAACTTCGTGATGGCCAACTCGTTGATTGCTTGCTCAACCTTATCTTCCACCGTCTTCGAGATTAAGTCCTTCGCCTCGCTGATCTCCAGGGACTTTAATGGGGGCAGTCCCTGTAGTTTCCTGCGCATCTCTTCTGGTGATAGTGGTTTTTGCATCTTACTCGGGTTTTGCCTTGCTCATCAACCACTTGTATAGGTCCGCACATGCCCTTATATCTGCCATTGCATCATGGGCTCCCTCAAGAGTTTTATTCAGTAGTATCTTGTATGCTTCCTCAAGTTTGGGCCACTTCTTTCCGTATGGCCCTGGTAGTGCACAAAGATCAGTTGTTGCTTGCATCGTGCAGAAGAATTGCACATTTGGTAGAGTACTAAGTGATGGCATCCCATGAATATGAAATGCCCGCTCAAGTACTATGATATCATACTTCACGTTGTGGGCAACTAATACTTTCACGTTCTTCAATAACCTTTGGATTAGCAACAGTACTGCCTTCTCATTGACACCGAACTCTGTGGCGATCTCAGTCGTAAAGCCATGTACTTCTGCGGCCTCCTTAGGGATCATGAACCCATCTGGCTTGATTATCAGGTTGATCTCTGCCCGTACTTTCCAGTCCATGTCAAATAGGATTCCACCAAATTGGACCATGCGTGGTTGGCAATCAGCAGTTGGAGCCTTTTTGAAGTCTCCCTTACCTGTGGTTTCTGTGTCGAAGACAAGAATCATATGATACTATGATATATTGTAGTAAGAGCTTTGTACACAGGATAATTATTGTGTGGGTGTGTTACTTTATTGCAGAATGCTTCTGGAAGTGGGCACCAGAGATCGTGGGATGGTGTCTCCTCAGTCCGTCAACTCTAGGGCCCCCTGGGCCATGTTCATGGAATTCGCTGACGCTCATGTAGCAGTTGATGCCTGACGGCATGAATGTTGGAGTATGGGTGTGGTCTACCTGTGTCATTCTAGTATAACCTAAAGGTATTGTATATCAAAATCTTGACACAAGTGTCACGACACGTAACTCTAGTATACCCTAAAGTTATCCTCGGGAATGGCTCCCGAACCCCCGATTTTTATGCCCTTAACACCACAATCAAGTCACATCTATTACCTAATCTAATCAAATGAATAACCAGCATTAATACATCGTAATCCAGGGACTCAGATTTATTCCTAATCGTAATTTTATTTATAGATAGGTATTACACAAGGAACCACCGTAATATCACTCCAATGTCAATCCTAATATAATAAATACAATGGTTGTGTTAAGGGTATTAAAGGTATTATCAATTTTATAAATCAAAAAAATCCAAAAAATAAGTCAAAATTTAAGTAATATCCTTAATACAACCATGATAATTTTTAGATAAGTCCTTAATAGACAACACTTTATAAATATTAAGGCCCACAACACAATTCTACGTATATCTGCGCACATCTGCGTTGTTACTCCATGATCCATGTGTAGCTATTTGTGTTTTCATGATTCGCAGGTCACCAGACCTACAATCGTCACGAGCACCTCATGCCAGAACCTCGTCAAAGTCGACGAGAACCTGTCATTCGGTCCTCTACGATTGTTGCTGCACTGTTTGCTATCGCAAGCCAGTGCATCACCGATCTGGCTCCCTATTGCAAAAACGAATCATGAAAACACAAACAACTACCCAAACGGATCACCGGAACAAGTATTACGCAGTCGCCGCAAAAATCCTTGTAATTCGCGAAGACGACACCGTCATCTACAGCTTCCAAGACCCCATGCTCTGGGACCCCAAAACCCAAAACTACACCTCACTCTCCACCGACCCAGACAAGTTCAGCACCATAGCTGAAGACTTCGAAACCGCAAAATCCGAATTCTGGTTCAAGTGGAACACATACTCCAAGCGCCGCTTTGGCTACAGCGTCCCACTCGTTCTCACCTGGATCTAACATCTTCTCGCATAAACCTACACCATATAACATACCATGAAAATTAAATTCATCAACAACATAAAACCCGAAACAGAATACACCGACCTTCGAAGCGCCGACCTCCGATTCGCCAACCTTCGAAACGCCGACCTATCCAACACCGACCTCACAGACACCGGCATCACCATAAATTAACCAATTTTCGGTAAACCACAACATACATACACATATGACCATACAAGAAATCAACAACATCAAGAAAAAAATACAACGCTTAAACAACATAATGTGTTACGACATGCAACACAGCAAAAAGAAAAATCGCGACAAAGCTCGTCAAGAAGCCAACCGCATTATCACCAACCTCATCGAAACCATCAACAACACAAAAATATGAACAAAAATATGAGCAAAAAAATCAAATCCAACGAAGTCAAGAACACGCCCGACACTTACGTCGGACTCACCATCGACACCAAAAACCAGGACTCCTGCCTCATCGAGGACATCCATGGGGGCTACTACATCTTCGACAAGCCCGAAGCATGCCATATCATCAGCAAAGCCATCCACAAGAAGTGGGCCACAATCCGCGCATTCATGGAAGAGACCGAACAAACCATCCTCTGCTACCATGAAAATCTCTTCAATGTCGCGCCACCCAAGAACCAAGACACCCTGCTCACCGCACAATATGTGTGGAACAAATTATTCTCACTAGCGGTTGATCGCAGAACCTCACAAGTCCCTGTCTCTGCAACAGGCCGCAAGTCCACCATCGGGCTCAGCGAATATCGCTACGGTGAAGCCATCCTCGCCAATAAGAAACCCGACTTCACCGGGATGCTCAAAACTCCCCAATCCAAGGTCTGCCTAAAACTCTTCCGTGAAGCAATGGACTCCACTCGTCCCGAACACGATGAGACCCCCACCTCCGAGCATATAGTCACCGAAGCCATCCTCCGTAAATACGTCGAAGACCACGCCGCGGTACTCCACACCAAGCAGGATCCCTGGAGAATCTTCCAATACTACCGCAAAGACCTCATCGAAGAAAAACTCATCCGCCGCCAATAACATGAAATTCATCTTTCGAAACGCACAATATAAGTTTGGAAACTATTCCAACATATACGTCGAAATAACTGCAAATAACGAAGAAGAAGCAGTACAACTACTCATTCTAACTGTCAAAAACCCAATCGACTGGCAACTACAATAAACATATGAACAAAATCATCTTTTTAACCTCCCCCGTCACCCATCACGGAACCGTCAGCCTGATCCGTTCCGCTAGCGTCCTGGCCCCCTCGGTCTTCGTCAAGGGTAATTACCACCCCGATGACTCGACCGTCATCCATTTTTGCCACCAATCTCCTCGCGTTGCGTACCGCGCATTCTCCTCGATTGTGCGGGCCATG
>Ga0302155_10002629_pt1 | contig 12018 bp, 10 predicted proteins | sample I_Bog_N3_1_FD_193508 | JGI IMG/M metagenome (GOLD analysis project Ga0302155, IMG submission 193508) | Peat permafrost microbial communities from Stordalen Mire near Abisko, Sweden - I_Bog_N3_1 | ecosystem: Environmental > Terrestrial > Soil > Wetlands > Peat | place: Sweden: Abisko, Stordalen...
GGCACTGCGCAATCTGCTGCTACTTGGTATGTTGTATTTGTTGGCAGCCGTCGTGGCGGTGGCCGTATCGCGCTTGGCTGACGGTGGCATCTTCTGGAATGCCATGCTCGGCACCGGGCTTGACACCAAGGATATTGAAAACAGCAATATCAGCCTGGCCATGATCGTGGCCGCTCTGGTCTATATTCCGGCGGCCATGGCATTCTGGTTTGCCGCACCCTTAATTGTCTGGCAACAAATGTCGCTGGGCAAGGCCTTGTTTTACAGCTTCTTCGCCGTACGCCGGGCCGGTCGTGCGTTTATTGTCTACGGCCTGGTCTGGTTGCTGATCGGCGTTCTACTGCCGGCCGCCGTCAGCACCATCATTGCTTTACTGATCGACAACATCACCATCATGATGTTTATTTTGCTGCCATTGTCGATAATATTGACCGTGATCATGTATTGCTCTTTCTATCCAACTTACACTGCTGTCTTTGGCAAGCCTGCCAGCGACGATGTCGGCCCGACTGTAGATCACAGCGACGCCGGCTAAAACAATGTGACAGCTTGTGAATCAAGCTGATGAATCGGGGAAAAAAGATGCGGATGAATCTGCCTGTAACCAATGTCGAATACCTGTTGCAAGAGGGTAAATCGATCGTTTCAAAAACAGACCTGCAAGGCAACATCACCTACATGAATCCCTACTTCGTCGAAGTCAGCGGATTTACCGAGGATGAACTGATGGGGGCCCCGCAGAACATCATCCGCCATCCGGACATGCCAGCCCCCGCCTTCGCCGACATGTGGAAAACCGTCAAAATGGGGATTCCCTGGACCGGCCTGGTCAAAAACCGCCGCAAGACCGGCGACCACTACTGGGTGCAGGCAAATATCACACCGGTGCGCGAAAAGGGCCAAATCATCGGCTACATGTCGGTGCGCACCAAGCCGCGCCGCGAAGACGTTGCCGCCGCCGAGAAGCTCTATGCCGACATGCGCAAAGGCAAGGCCAAGGGCATTGCCATCGAACAGGGCGCCGTGATCAAGACCGGTCTGCGCGGCTGGATCGCCAAGCTCGGTCGACTCCAGCTCAACACCCGCATCAATCTGGCCATGCTCAGCATGCTGAGCTTGCAACTGATCGCCGGCAGCATCAGCTTCCTGGGCGATCACAGCATGTTCAATACTGCCATCTGCGTCGTGACCATGCTGTTGACGCTATCCATCTGGTACGCCCTGCATTCGGCTTTGATCAAGCCGATCAGCGCGGCGCTGGCGGCAACCTATGCCATCACCGGCGGCGACCTGTCGAACAATATCGAATCCGACCGTCATGACGAAATCGGCCGCCTGCTGCGGGCGCTACGCCAGATGAACATCAACCTCACTGCGATCATCGGCGACGTGCGCTCCAATGTAGAATCGATTAACAGCGCCACACGCGAAATCGCCGTTGGCAACATGGATCTGTCGCGTCGCACCGAATCGCAAGCCGCCAATCTGGAAGAAACTGCCTCAAGCATGCAACAGTTGGCCGGCACCGTGCGCCAAAACGCCGACAGCGCGCTACAAGCCAATCAACTGGCCGAATCAGCCTCATTGATTGCCGTCAAGGGTGGCGCGGTGGTCGCCAAGACCGGCACGACCATGAGCGAGATCAGTGCGTCATCGAAGAAGATCGTCGACATCATCAGCCTGATCGACAGTATTGCTTTCCAGACCAACATCCTGGCCTTGAATGCCGCCGTCGAAGCCGCCCGTGCCGGCGAACAAGGCCGTGGTTTTGCCGTGGTAGCCTCCGAAGTGCGCAGCCTTGCGCAACGCTCAGCTGGCGCCGCCAAGGAAATCAAGACCTTGATTGAAGACTCGGTGGAAAAAGTCGATATCGGCAACCGTCTGGTTGACGATGCGCGCAACACCATGACCGAGATCGTCGATTCGGTCAAACGCGTCACCGGCATCATGAGCGAAATCACCATCGCCAGTCAGCAGCAAAGTAGCGGCATCACCCAAGTGCACCAGGCCGTCACCGACATGGACAAAAGCACCCAGGAAAATGCCGCGCTAGTGGAGCAGGCAGCAGCAGCAGCCGGCAGCCTGGAAGATCAGACCGACCGTTTGCTGCAGGCCATTGCGGTATTCAAGTTCAAACACAATTAAGCAGACAGGCAGTAAAGAAAAGCGGCTGGTAGACAATATCTACCGGCCGCTTTTCACGTCTGCGTGCAATGGGCAGTATTAGGCATGGAGATGCCGACAGCAACGCGTTCAACTCCCTCATTAATTACATTTCATACTAATCCTATATTTTTCTTCATAAAATATATCCACGATGCAATTTCCAACGGCTTGTTGGTATTCATTGAGGAGACACAAATGAAGATTGATTTCGATTCGATTGTGAAAGCTGCGGCAGCCACCATTAATGAAAAAGACGTCCAATTCGCGGCACATGAAGTGGAATGTCAGATTAATGGACGCGCCTGGAATATGAATCGGCCACTCAACATGATTGCATACGAAGATCAGCAATAAGTTTCGGCCAAGGCCCCTCTAAATTAGAGGGGCCTTTATGTTTATGTGAAAGGAATAACTTATGATTTTGCAATCCAGCCTCGAATTACAGATCGACAACTTGATTACGTTGATTGGAACAACAGACATAAATGGCGCCCGCTCTCTCAACTCTCTTGGATCTGTCCAAATCGCATATCGTTCATTTATTGAAAGATTACAGAAAAGAGCGATTGATGGGAAACCGGGGGAAGTAAATATCATTAATGATGTAAAAAAATCCAGCTCCTTGCGGCCTTTTTTTATTAACGATTCATTGCTTGATGACAAACATCAAAAGGAAGTCATCGCTGCTGAAGAAGATCATCATACTCATGAAAAATCTAATTTGATTCGTCGTGCGCAACAACAAATTGCGAGCCTTTGTCCGCAGCATGCGATTCTCTTCAATACGATTATCACTGACATTTTTATACTGCCATCAAGCGTTGCCAGAGGAGGATCAACTTCGCAGGCAATCGGTGTAATGTGGGCCAATCCGCATATTGACTATGCTATTCAAGATGTCATGGAAATGTTGTTGCATGAGTTCACTCATCACACTCTCTTCATTGATGAACTTCGTTATGGCCATTACGACTATTCAACGATCATCGGCAAACCGACTTGGGCAACATCCGCGATACTCAATACGTCAAGACCATTGGATAAAGTATTGCACAGCATAGTAGTATCGATGGAAATCCTGCTTCTTCGCGAGCATCATTTAGGACACCCTGCTCGTCCAAGAGTGCATCCTCCTACTGACGTTATGCTGTCACAGCTTGCGGGTGCAATTGCCTCGTTAGAGTCCGTTCTATTTAAAGAAACGTCGGTTACACATCCACTCTTTCGACCAAGAGCGATGGATATCCTGTATCGCGTTAAGCATCATTTAAAAAAATTCGATATTTTCGCCAAGAAAATAACGGATTCCAAGACACCAATCAAATCGGTGACATGCTGAATACCCGCTCCCGTTTGCGCGTCAATCGTCAATGGTTTGAGTTACTGTGCGTTTGGCCTGCAGCGTGGACTTTGATATTGATTGTGCTTCATCAATGTGTTATTGCAGGATCGTCAATTTTCCTTACTCGTCTGATCGAGGTTTTTCAGAAAAACGGCGATTTTCGCATTGACCTTGTTGGCTATCTGGCTGCAATGCTGTTTCCCTATCTACCGGGATGTGTTTCTTATGTCACGCTGCAGTCTTGGATTAACCATGCCCATAGTCGGTGCGTCAATCGCTTGGCCGACACGTCTTTCGGACTGACAGAAAAATACCGCGATATAGATACTCGCCGCAGTATTGAAGCTATCACGTCCAGAAATTCGTTTATTGTTATTAATGACTATTTAACCTTTCTACATGGTTTTTTTGGTTTTTTTCTCAATAGTTTTCTAAGCATATTAGTGCTGGGGATGTTATTACCTGGAAATCTACTGAGTGGATATTTCCTTAGTGTGGCACTGTGCTTAGTTATCGTTCTTATCTCAAGGAAATGGGTAAGCCAACTATCAACCAGAGTTGAAGGCGAATTCATTATCTATAGCGAGCTGTTGTCGAAAATATGGGACAACGCCACGCTGGGCAACACATATAATTTCGAACTATGGTCGAAAAAAAAATCTCAGTTGGCGAATCGCTATTACGCACAATCGACCCGACTCCAACTAACGAAACAATCAGGAAACTTGGTACTTGCTTGTGCCTCACTGGGGCCAACCATCTATCTGGTATTCCATGTGTTGCAAGCCCCAATTGCAAACCCTGCTTTGATTGCTGCCGTTATTGTCAACTTCACGCGTATTTTCCATATTCTCAACTCACTCAGTTCACTCGTTTATCAATTGCTGAATTGGTCATCGATGACCGCACGACTACATGTCGTGTTTGATGCAGAATCTTCGCTTTTTCATGCGACCGACCTATTGTCAATGCCGACAGGAATAATAAAGATGAACGACAGATGCATCTACCACTTTGATGAGGTTACCGAAGTCATCTCAGAGAGGCCTAATGGCCGCTTTACTATCAGAGGGGAGAATGGTTCTGGAAAAACCTCGCTATTGCAATACATTAAAAAAACCATAGGTGATCAAGCAATGTTGATACCGTCCGATCAAGGAGACTTGATCTGGAGCACGAATACGAGAAATCTTTCAACGGGACAAGGCGCTTTGTTTCGCATTCAAGAAGCGGCATCTCAAGCAGCGATTGTCTATATTTTATTGGATGAGTGGGATGCCAATCTGGACGAAAAAAATACATACGATATGGATCAATTTCTAGATGAGCTTAGCCAGGCGAAAATCGTGATAGAAGTGCGGCATTAAAGGATCAAAGAATGAATGAAAAAGGATATTTATCGAAAGCTGTTTTCGCTAACACAGCATTTCTTAACGCATACGAAGCAGGAAAATTTTGGCGTGGAAATCTAGATAAAAACATGTTAAGAAAATCGTTCTCTTGGGAACATCTTAACGATGCATTGTCAACAAACCGCATTACGAATGACAGATTTAGACTCTCGCTCAAGAGCGCCTATGCTGCGCCCAACAAACAGGTTTTCCTACCTACCAAGGATGGTTTTGGTAGGCCTACTGATTATTTATTAATAAGTGAGTTGCATCGACAGTTGCAATTTGGCGCAACGGGTGTTTTTGAATCCATCCACGAGATTTTTCCCGAAATTGAAATTTTGATTGAAGCCTTATCAGCAAGGTATTACTCACGGTCCGCAGCCAACGCTTACATTTCGTTCGGGACCACATCGGGTTTCGGCGTACACAACGATGATCACGATGTTTTGGTATGTCAGATCGAAGGTAAGAAAAGATGGAATTTTTTTGGTTCTCCAAGTAAAAAATTTAAGGCGACGGTTAATGACCTTAAATTTCCCTCGGAAATGGACATTACTGAGAAATTGATTCTCAGTGAAGGCGACATATTATTTATTCCTAAAGGTACTTGGCATGACGTTGAAGCTATTGCAGAACCGAGTCTTCATCTAACAATCAGTCTCGTTTATCCAAGTGTTCACGATTATCTCGCATGGATTCTCACGCAAAACAAATTTAGCACTCCTTATCAAGATATAAAATTGGCAACTAAAAATCTTCATCAAATAGCGGAAAGTAGCAAAACATTTTTCAACACCGCAATTTCAGAAGAATCCGTGGCAACTTTTATAAAAACATACTATTCAAGATACCCATCTATCCGAAATCGTCCGTGTTTCCCGTCTTTGAATGCGCCTTCATTAGAGGATTGTTATCAAAAAATCCCTTTTTCGTTCGTCGACATTTCAAATGATGCAAACCAAGAAACTCACAACATTATTGCCTTAGGAAAAAAGCATCGTCTCAATCCTCCTGCATATAAATTACTCTCCAATATGCAGGTAGGAGAATCTTACTCAGGAAAGCAGCTTCTCGACATGTGCCATGAGCATTCTGACACTTGGGCATCTGTAACCGCTACCGTACAAAATTTGCTGGATGAAGGTCTAATTTCAAAGCGTAAAAACAGCACTTTCCAAAAGGATTGCGGCATGACGTTCGATGAAGCATGACGCCCGTCCATATTGTTTTCCCCAACAAATTTAACTACATCAAAATTACTCAAATCTGAGTTTCTTCAGGCGTTGGACAGATCCGACACAACAGGGATGCCGGTTTTTATCAACCGCAGGTAAATAGGTTAACAACAACCTGGCCTAGTATTTTCATTTAATTATTTCGACGCGTGGAGATGTAGACAAGCTAATCACATAAGACGCTTGAAAAATCCACCATCAATGGTGGATTTGTCGCCTGCCCAGCCAGACATTTTCTGCCTGCCGTTTTTCATGCCGGTTCCGGCAACGGCTCCCAACGTCGGTAAATTTCCCGATAGCGCTGCAAGCGCGGCTGCAAGGCGGCATGGCGTTGTGCTTGCGGCTCAAACTGATCTTGCTCGGGTGGCTTGCGACACACTTCCTGTTCGCGTCCACCCACTGCCAGCCAAGCCAGCCGCGCCGCGCCCAGCGCACCACCGGCCTCACTGCCGACGTGCGTGACGATGCGGACATCCAGCGCATCACTGAGCAACTGCGCCCAATAAGCACTACGCGCGCCACCGCCCACCAGCGATAATTGCCGCACATCGGTGCCGGCTGCACGCAAGGCATCGAGACCGTCAACCATGCCAAAGCTGACACCTTCCAATACCGCATAGGCCAGTGCCGCCCGTTGATGCTCCGGTGACAGACCGTGAAACATGCCTTGGGCATAAGGGTCATTGTGCGGTGTGCGCTCGCCCGATAGATATGGCAAAAACAAGGGCGCCTGCGCCTGTTCGGCTGCCGTCAATGCGGCGACTTCCTGCAACAATGTTTGTTCATCCACGCTGCACAGCCGGCAAAACCAACGCAAACAACTGGCGGCCGACAACATTACGCTCATCTGATGCCAGCGCTGCGGCAAGGTGTGACAAAACGCATGAATGGCGCGCGCAGGGTTGGGCCGAAAACGGTCATTAACCACAAACAACACACCTGATGTTCCCAGCGATAAAAAGCCATCGCCCGGGTTGACCGCACCAATGCCGACTGCACTGGCAGCACCGTCGCCACCGCCGCCTGCCACCATGACCTCAGGTGACAAACCCCATCGCTGCGCAATGTCCGGCAACAGGTAGCCACTGGCGCTGCTGCCATCGACAAGCGCCGGCATTTGCGCACGATGCATGCCGCTGGCTGCCAGCAAGGTATCGGACCAGTCGCGTCGCGCCACGTCGAGCCAGAGCGTGCCGCCGGCATCGGACGGGTCGGAAATTTTCAGGCCGGTCATTTGCAGACGCAGCCAGTCTTTGGGCAACAGTACACAGGCGACGCGGGCAAACAAGTGGGGTTCGTGGCGCGCTACCCACATCAATTTGGGTGCGGTAAATCCCGGCATAGCCAGGTTGCCGGCAATTTCATGCAGTGCCGGTGCACGCGCCGACAGTTCGGCGCACTCTTCGGTGCTGCGTGAGTCGCTCCAGAGGATGGCTGCACGCAATACCTGGTCTTCCGCATCGAGTAACACCGCGCCGTGCATCTGGCCCGACAGTCCGATGGCGCGAATTTCTGCAAAGCTGACCGCACCAAGCTGCGCGCGCAGTTTGGCGATGGTTTCGCAGGTCGCTTGCCACCACTGTGCAGGGTCTTGTTCGGACCAGCGCGGATGCGGGCGCGATATCGTCAGCGCAGTTCCCGCCAGTGCCAGCAGTTTTCCCGCGCTGTCGATGACGACCGCTTTGACTTCCGACGTACCAAGGTCGATCCCCAGATACATGATGTTCCTCAGCGACTCGATAGTGGAGCAGGCATTGTAGTCGATGCCGCCAGCCACGCATGCACTTGCGCTACTGCCGTGCGCAGCAACTGTTCCAGCTGCGCGCTGCCGGCCAGCTCGCCCCACAGCAGTGGATCTGCACAGAAGGCTTGCAAGGGATCGGCGGCGGCCAGCATGGCGCGCACCGCAACCGGATCGAACACGCCATCCTGATAGGCATACGGCAGTTGCCCGGACTGCCAGCGCTGCAGAAACACAAAAAACAGCGCCGGCAACATGGCCGTGGCATGCGGCACATGACCACGTGCCAGACAGTCGGCCATGGTGGGCCGAATGAAACCGGGAATCTTGGCGTAACCGTCTGCGGCCACGCGTTGGTTGGTGTCTTCAATGGCTGGATTGCCAAAGCGCGCCAGGGTCATGTCACGATAGGCGGCGAGGTCGAGCGGACTAGGCGACAAACAGCCGATCACGTCCTGTGTCACGTAGTCGTAGGCCAGACGCCGAATGTCTTCATGACGGGTGCCTTCATGGATGTAGTTGAGCCCAATCAAGGTTCCGGCCCAGGCGATGCAACTATGGCTGGCATTGAGAATGCGGATCTTGGCTTCTTCATACGGCAGCACCGATTCGACCATCTCTACGCCCACCTTCTCCAATGCCGGACGACCGGCAATGAAATGATCCTCGATCACCCACTGAATGAAGGATTCGGCCATCAGGGCGCAAGGATCATCGATGCCGGTGGCTTCTTTGACGCGCAAGCGTACCGCTTCGGTCGGCCGTGGCGTGATGCGATCGACCATCGAATTGGGGCTGCTGACATGCAGCTCCAGCCACTGCAATAAGCGCGTCTGCGCACGCAAGGCTAAAAATTGCTGCAGTCCGGCATAGAAGCGTTCGCCGTTATGACGCAAGTTATCGCAGTTCAGTAGCGTGACGGCGCCGGCTTTGGCTTCCATACGCGCCTGCAGGATCGCTGCCACCGCGCCGTAAATGGTGCCGCACTGGCCGGCCAGATCCGCGGCCAAGTCCTCATTACTGGTGTCGAGCAAATGCGCGTGATCGAGGTAATAGCCACCTTCGGTCACGGTAAAGGAGATCACCTTCGTGCGCGGATCGGCACCGCTCTTGACCAGCGCCTGCAATTGCGCGTCCCAGGGCACGATGTGACGAATTGCGGTAATGGTTTCGTAAGCGCGCTGCGCTTGCGGTGTGACGGTCTCCAAGCTGTAACGACCATCCTGTTGCTGCAAGGCCTGCAGCAACGGCGCCATGTCGGCGCGGATGTTGCCCAGCGCCAGTTGCCAGCGACGGTCATCGTCATTGCCGCGCTCGCGCAGACGGTGCAGATATACAGCCTGATGGGCACGATGAAACGAACCGGCGCCGATATGCAGCCAGATCAGATCCTGTTGTGAATCGCGGGATGTCATGAAGTCCTCATTGTTTAATGGTTTGGCGTAGGAGCAGCCAGCCGTGCCACCGCATTGCCGTCGGCGCGAAACAGATGACAACGATGCGCATCGGCAGCCACGCCGATTGTGCTGCCGCTGGCTGGTTGCACACTGTCTGGCACGCGCAAGATCAAGGCGTCTTCAGAGGCGGCGCTGCTGGCATAGAGATAAGAAAAATCGCCCAGCAATTCGAGGGCGGTGAAACGCGCCTGCAGCATCGGCTCTTCGCTGGTAATGCGCAGATGTTCGGGCCGCACGCCCAGTGTGACGCGTTCGCCCACCGACAGTGTGCTCGTATCGACCGCTGCCAGTTGCGTGCCGCCGCCAGGTATTTCCAGCAAGGCTCCGGTACTGCTGAGCGCAATGATGCTGGCATCGATGAAATTCATCTTGGGCGAACCGATAAAACCGGCCACAAAGCGATTGGCAGGATGATGATAGAGCTGCTGCGGTGAGCCGACCTGCTCGATACAACCAGCCGATAACACCACGATCTTGTCGGCCAGCGTCATGGCTTCGATCTGATCGTGCGTGACATAGATCATGGTGGTCTTGAGATCGTCATGCAGCTTGGAAAATTCGAGCCGCATCTTCACCCGCAAGGAGGCGTCGAGATTGGACAAGGGCTCGTCGAACAAAAACACGCTGGGCTGGCGCGTGATGGCGCGGCCGATCGCCACGCGCTGACGCTGACCGCCAGACAAGGCTCGCGGTTTGCGATCGAGTAAGTGATCGATATGCAGAATTTTGGCTGCATGCTGAACCGCCGTGTCAATTTCAGCCTTCGATTTGCCGGCGATCTTGAGGCCAAAAGCCATGTTGTCGTATAGCGTCATGTGCGGATACAGCGCGTAGGACTGAAACACCATGGCAATGCCGCGTTTGGAAGCAGGGACATCGTTCATGCGGCGACTGCCGATGTTGAGATCACCGGCGCTGATGTCTTCCAGACCGGCGATCATGCGCAGCAAGGTTGACTTGCCGCAGCCCGAGGGACCGACGAAGACGACGAACTCGCCATCGTCAATGTCCAGATTGATGTCGCGCATGACTTCGTTGTCATCGTAGCGTTTGGCCAGATTTCTGATCGTGACTGCTGCCATGTAAGTCTCCTAGTTGTCTTTGTCTTGTTTTACGTTACGACTGTTCAGCTCGCGTCTGCGACCTGTAATGCAGCAATCAGTCCGGGGAAATCGCTCATCTGGTCAAACACCTGCTCGGCGCCGGCGGCGCGCAGCTTGTGCGCCATGCCCTCTTTGTCGTGCGCCACTCCGGTAAAGCCCAGCACGCGCATACCGGCGGCCACTGCGGCACGCACCCCGGTGACGCTGTCATCAATGGCCACGCAGTGCTGCGGCGCCACCCCTAAACCGGCGGCAGCAGCCAGATACACATCCGGCGCCGGCTTCGGATACGCGACATCCTCGCCGCTGTAGATATAACCATTGAACCTGTCGAGCAGGCCGCAACGCCACAGGCCCTGCACAATACGTTCATGATTGCTATTGCTAGCCACAGCCTTGGGCAAAGCAATTTTTTGCAACGCCTCGGCGATGCCCGGCACCATTTGCACCTCTGCCGCACAGGCGTCGCCGACGGCGCTGTTGATGGCGATATATTGCTCTGACGTCAGACCGAAGGCGAATTGGGTTTCCAGTTCGCCCAGCAACAAGGCCGTAAACATGCCCAGACGCACGGCAATTGCCTGATGCAACGCGGCACTGTCCTCACGATTTTTCAGCAGTGGCAGCAGTTGCTCATGCAAGACCCGCAAAGCAATGCTTTCGCTGTCGAGCAACACGCCATCGCAGTCGCAGATCAGATGGGTGATACGGCTTGGATTCATACGCGCCGTCATCACTTCACCGCACCAAATGTCAAGCCGCGCACCAACTGTTTCTGCGCCAGCCAACCCAAGGCCATGATGGGTGCAATCGCCAGCAACGAGGCGGCCGACAGCTTGGCCCAGAATAATCCTTCCGGATTGGAATAGGAGGCAATGAACACCGTCAGCGGCGCCGCATCGACGCTGGTCAGATTGAGACTCCAGAACGCCTCGTTCCACGACAGAATGATCAGCAGCAAAGCGGTCGATGCCAGCCCTGGCATGGCCGTCGGCAACAACAGATAAATCATTTCCTGCCAGGCATTGGCGCCGTCGATACGTGCTGCTTCCAGGATTTCCTTGGGTACATCGTTGAAGTAGGTGAACGCCATCCACACCGCAATCGGCAAATTGATCAGGGTATAGATGATGGTCAACCCACTCACCGAGTCCAGCAGCCCCGTGTTCTTGGCCAGCAGATAAATAGGCACCAGCACGCCGACGGCCGGCATCATCTTGGTCGACAACATCCACAACAGCAGTTTTTGCGTGCGCTTGGTCGGAAAGAACGCCATCGCATACGCGGCCGGCACCGCAATGAGCAAAGCCAGCACGGTCGAACCCAGCGACACGATCAGGGAATTTTTGACGAAGGCCAAGTAGTTGCTGCGTTTGAGCACCTCGCCAAAAGTATCCAGGGTCGGCATAAAGAACAGACTGGGCACATAGGCCTGATGCTCGGTCTTGAACGCCGTGATGGCGACCCAGAAAATCGGGAAGAACAGAACGATGGCGCAGCTCCAGGCCAGCACACCGACCCACCAGGGGCTTTTGCGGGTGTCATTCATTTTTCATTGACTCCTTTGAGGTTGCGCGCCA
>Ga0302155_10002645_pt1 | contig 11953 bp, 13 predicted proteins | sample I_Bog_N3_1_FD_193508 | JGI IMG/M metagenome (GOLD analysis project Ga0302155, IMG submission 193508) | Peat permafrost microbial communities from Stordalen Mire near Abisko, Sweden - I_Bog_N3_1 | ecosystem: Environmental > Terrestrial > Soil > Wetlands > Peat | place: Sweden: Abisko, Stordalen...
GCGCATTGTTCTGGTTGATACGAATGGCCAGATCGTCAACTATTTTGACGGATTGAATCTGAATGCGGCGCACGCCGTGGTTCAAGAAATACGAAAGCTCAGGAAATCCACCCCATGAAATCCCAGTTTTCTCGAATGACACTTCTTTGCAGTGTCCTGCTGCTCGTCACTGCCCGCGGAGTCCTTTTTTCAAGCACTCCTCCAACTGTCGCTGAAAGTACGGTGACAACCTATCCCGTCCAAGGAGTTGTTGAAAAGATCGCTCCCGACCATCAGTTGGCGACCATCCACCATCAAACCATCCCTGGCTACATGATGGAAATGACCATGGATTTTCCTGTAAAGAATCCGGAGGAGTTGGCTGGCGTCAATGTCGGAGACAAGATCACCTTCACCCTCCATGTCGCGGAAGAAACCGATTGGATTGATCACCTCCACACCGAAGGACATTCCCTCAAGACTCCGTCAGATGATGTGGCGCCGCCGGTTGCCCGCCTTTCCAACCTCAAACTTGGTGACAAACTGCCGGATGGTGATTTCGTTACAGAAAATGGTGCGACGATGCATTTCTCCGATTTCCATGGCACGGTGGTGGGATTCACTTTTTTTTTCACTCGTTGTCCTCTCCCGGATTACTGCCCCCTGATGAATCGAAATTTCGAAAAAACTCGGAAGATCCTTCTTTCCTCCCCGACTGAAACTTCTAAGTGGCAACTGCTTTCCCTCTCGTTCGATGGCGGATTTGATCATCCTGAAGTCCTCTCCGCCTATGCCAAAAGCTACCGGAACGACACTGCCGATCATTGGATCTTCGGCACTGCTTCAGCCAAAACCCTTGCCGAGGTCGGCGCACCCTTGGGGCTCATGATCATGAATCAGGGAGGCAGTATGGCTCACAATCTGCGTACCGTCGTGTTGGATAAGAACGGTCGCATTTTCCACCAGTTTAATGACAACAGTTGGACTCCCTCCCAACTTGCCGAGGTCATGCAGGAGGCTTTGAAAGAAACTCCTGAAAAATAGGCTGTCTGTTCATTTTCGGAGAGTAATGTCGGTTGGTTGGTTGGAAAATATGCCAACACCCCATCAACGATCGGACTGAAGAACTATGCGCCTTTCAAATACTGCGAGAGACTCTTGCGAAGTTGCTCCCTTGCATGGCTGAGTCGGCGCTCCACGGCTTTCACGGAACACTCCGCCACCAAGGCGATCTCAGCATGGGCGAGGCCTTCGTACTCACTCAGGATCAGCGCCTCGCGGAGATCTGGCGAGAGTGCGGCGATTGCCTTTTGCACCGCCCTGCTTTGCTCATCTTGCTGAGCGGAACCGGCTGGATCGCCTTCGGCCATGGGATCGCCCGCCTCATCAAGGGAAAGTGTCAGATGACGACCCTGCCAGCGGAGATGATTGCGTCCGAGATTTGCCGCGATGCCAAAAAGCCAGTTAGAAAAACACCGGGCGGCAGGATTGGGGCGGTAACGGTTACGTGACTGGTAGAGTCGCACGAAGGTTTCCTGAGCAAGATCCACGGCGACTGCTTCGCTTCCCGTAAAGCGGAGGAGATAGGCGATCAGCCGACTCTTCCACCGTTCCATAATGCCGGTCAGGGCGCAATCATCACCGGAAGCCAGTCGGCGCATAGCTTCACTATCAGCATCGGCATCATCCGAAACTTTGGCGTTATCAGCCATCAGCGGGAACCACAGGACTCGATCACGAGTGGTAAAACTTTCAGCAGATAGTCGCGGCGTTTCTTCGGAGGTAATTCCGCAGCCACGGCATAAAAGTGCTCCAGCATCACGATCCGGGTTTCCGAGCGAATACGGTCCGTTTCCGCTATTGCGGCTTTGATCTCGGGGGTGACGCTGGACGAACCGAGCGTCATGTTTTCCAGATTGGCATTCGCCTCGCACATCTGGGTGCAGAAGGGGCCGCATCGGGATCCGTATTCCTTTTCCATCACCTTGATACGCTCTGTCTGTGCGGGCGTCAGACCATACTCGTGACAGAGCCATTCCGAGGGAGCGCTTCGAAAAAAATGCGTGGCAACCTGTTCGGCCACCACTCCCAGCAATAGTATCCCAAGCAGGATGAACAGTCCGCGTTTCATTCCGCTTAGTGATCCTGACGATGGAGTGTGTAGGGATTCAGAGATTGAAGATAACGATCCTCCCCGGTGGATCGGGCCTGAAGAGTGCCGAGGAAGAGGCCGCAGAACAGGGCAATGGCCCCGGCAGTAATGGCAATGCGAGGTCGAGCAAAGAGCTGAACCCAGGAGAAAATCGCTGCGGCTGTGATACCCTTGCGATTCTCCGCCGCTTCAATGAGCATCCAGACAGCACGGTTGAAATCACGGCTGTCAGCCACTTCCGGCTGCCAGCTTTGAAGCAGTTTGGCAAGATTGTCTGAGGATTTCATGGGGATGGTTCGGACTTAACAGAATCAGAATCGGCCGGCGGGAGCAGTCTTTATCGACCGATCCCGCCGCCCGTTCAGATTACTTGCAGCAGGTGGAACACTTGCCGTCAGTGCACTTCGCACAGGAGCTGCAGGAGGTCTTGCAGCAGCTATTGCAGGCGTCGGAAGCCGAGGCCGTCGCGAAACCGAATCCGGCAATGACAGCGAGCAGGGCACCTGCCTTGATGAGGGTTGTGATTGATTTCATTTTTTTTTGGTATGGTTCGTCGCAGGACTGATTTCCCGTTCCACAAGGTGATTCACCGCTTTGAAGAAAATCCCCCGGATTATTTTTTGTGTTTTTATTTATCATTACGGCGCTGTGCTTTTTTTCTTCGCTCGCCGTTGTCAATTTTGTCACTCGTTATCTTTTGACAAAAATCACCAACTACTAAATTCTGGCCTCCTCCCAAACATCACCATGATTAAAAAATCTCCTCTGTGCTCCGCTGTACTCCTTTGGGGCTTCGCGCTAAGCAGTGTTGTTTCAACACAACTTTGCGCACAGTATAACAATCCGGCATTTTATCTGCCCGTAATTCCTCCTCTGCAAGTAACGAGTAATAATACTCAATCCAATCTTATTCCGTCCACACAGGCATCAGATCCTGTACTATCAAAACAAGTAACGCTTCCGCTCAAATGGAAGTATGGCTGGACTGATGGTCAACGCGCCAATACCATTGGGAGCGCTGCTGCTGGAGATCCCCTCCCCAAGGCAACCTATTATCTGTCTACTGGGTATTCTCCACAACAGATATCCATTGCCTATGGGTTTACTAATCTTCCTGCCGGTGATACGGGAGCTGGGAAAATTATCGCCGTGATTGAGTCTTACGGAAACACGAATATTCAATCAGATTTGAATATGTTTGATGCGCAATATGGCATCCCAGCAGCCACGGTCCATATAGCCTATCCTAGTGGAACACCAACCTCTACAGATGCTGGTTGGGCTGAAGAAACATCCCTTGATGTGGAGTGGGCTCATGCCATGGCGCCTGGAGCGACGATTTGGGTTATTGCGGCACCCGATAACACATTAGCTAGTTTGTTAACAGCTGTCGACTATGCCGTTAAAACAGTGAAGGCATCCGTCGTTTCGATGAGTTGGGGATTGGATGAGTTTTCCACCGAAAAAAGTTATGATTCTCATTTCACGAACCAGACGGTAACATTTATCGCTTCAGCCGGTGATAACCATGATACAAATTGGCCTTCGACTTCTCCTTATGTTTTGGCCGTCGGTGGAACCACATTGACATTAGATACAAACACCAGTGCCATTATCTCCGAGACCGGATGGGATGGGCTGAATGATTGGGGCATTACAGGGCCAGGAGAAGGTGGCGGCGGCGGAATCAGTCAATACGAAAAGATGCCTCAATATCAAAATGGCTACACGGGTTATACTAATAATTTCAAAGCCGTTCCAGATGTTTCCTATAATGCTGATCCCTACACAGGATTCGCCATCTATTTCACAGCTCCAGGAAGTTCTGCCGGCGGATGGGTTGTGACAGCGGGTACAAGTGCCGGTCCTCCACAATGGGCGGCCATCGTTACTGAGTGCAATTGGAGTACTCCAAAAGCAGGAAAATTAAATTTTATTTGGGATGTTTATGCTTTCTATTTTGGCGCAACGGCAGACATTATACAGGGCAGCAATGGTGTCTATCCTGCGACTGATGAGTATGACCTCGCTACGGGTATGGGGAGTCCGGAGGTGGGTGTTTTTGGTCAATATTTTGGCATAGGATACAACGGATCCACTATTTATTACTAACGAACACCTCATGCCAATCGGGTTGGTGCCCACAATGCCTGCATATTGCCTTCTGTGGGGTGCAAAAGGTTTTATTCTCTCCCCGCTTCTGTTGTGGATGGGTAGGAGCCCGATAGGCAAGGAACGCCTCTTTGGTGTATGAAATGTTCCTCTTGGGAGTGGATTACCAATGATGTCATGTCATGCACGCTCCGGGGTAAAGAGCTTTCCCTAAAACCTCTAGGAAATCGCCTCAGCTGACCTGTTGAATGCCGGATTGATGCAACCAGCCATCCCAACCGAAGAATTTGTAGGCCACTCCGTTTCAGGTGCAAATTACGTCATCTCTTGCTATTTGTATTAACAAAACAGTCTCCCGATACCGCACGGTAGGGGTGCGCGTTTTACTCCCCAAGCTTTGTTTTTGAAGAAGCTGAGCACCCGCAGCCGCCACCACATCCCGGATTTTTCCGCTTCTTTAACCAGGCAAGGATAAAATAAAGTGCCGCACCCACTACCAGCGCGAGGGCTGTCACTGTCTGAATGGTCGGGCTCATGGATTCAAGTTAGCACAGATTTCCTGATTTATCCCACCGCTCCTTAATGAAATCCAAGCACCCGGCCACCCTGATAAAGGATTAGGGCAGCCACGTAGGCCGTTCCCGTCATGTAAAAGAACTGAAAGATCGGCCAGCGGACGCTGTTGGTCTCTCGCCGCACGACGGCCAGCGTGCTCACGCACTGCATGGAGAGGACAAAGAAGACAAGGATCGAGAGGCAGGTAAGCGGCGTGTAGACCGGCGAGGCATCGGGGCGTTGTTGGTGGCGCAGCGTTTCTCCAAGCGTGTCGGGAGAATCCCCTTCTTTCCTCTCCACATTGTAGACGACCGACATGGTGCCGACAAAAACTTCCCGGGCGGCTTGGGCAGCAATGAGGCCGATGCCGATCTTCCAGTCCATGCCAAGCGGTGCAATGGCCGGTTCGATCACATGCCCGAGACGTCCTGCAAAACTGTGCTGAAGTTCTTCCGTCTTGGTCGGTTCCGGTGCTCCGGGAGCAACCGTCATCTTGGGAAAGCTAGCGAGAAACCAAAGGATGATCGAGATGGCCAGAATGACCGTACCCGCGCGCTTCAGGAAAATTCCCGCGCGCTGAAACATCTGGGAGATGATTTGGTGAAGCGCGGGGAGCCGATAGGGTGGGAGCTCCATGAGAAAGAGGGGCGTCTCGCCTTTGAGAATGGTTTTCTTAAAAAGCCACGCAAAGAGAAGCGCTGCCAGGGTGCCCAGCAGATAAAGCCCCATCATGAGTGCTCCCTTTGTCCAGACCGTCCTGCTCGGCATCAGGGCAGCGATCATCAGGGCGTAGACAGGGAGACGTGCCGAACAGCTCATGAGCGGTGCCACGAGGATGGTAACGAGTCGGTCTTTGGGGTTCTCTATGGTCCGCGTGGACATGATGCCGGGAATCGCGCAGGCGTAGGAACTGAGTAGCGGGATAAAGGATTTGCCATGCAACCCTACCTTGTTCATCACGCGGTCCATCAGAAATGCCGCCCGTGCCATATAGCCGGTGTCTTCCAGCAGGCCGATAAAAAAGAAAAGGATCAGGATCTGCGGCAGGAAGACTACGACTCCGCCGACTCCGGCTATTACGCCATCCGTCAGCAGGTCGCGCAGATCGCCGGGTGCTAGCACGGCCTGTACGAGGCCGGAGAGCTTGTCGAAGCCCATGTTGATCCAATCCATCGGATACTGGGCAATCGTGAAAATGGAGACGAACATCAGGGTCATCATTCCGACAAAACTGACCCACCCCCAGACTGAGTGGGTGAGCAGATCATCAAGGCGGTGGGTGAAGGCATCGCTGATGTAGTGTCCCCCCTGTGTAGCGTGACAGAGTTCAGCAATGCGGGCGTAGCGGGCGGAGACCAGTTTCTCACGCCATTCGGGCAGCTCCCTCTCCAGCATCGCCCGCTGGGCAACGGCAAGAATAACGGCCTCGCCGGCTCCAAGCTCTTCCGCAAGAGGGGAAGTCTCCGCATCCGGAGCGACAAGCAAAAGAGCGGCCTTCATGCGGGCAAGCGGATCACGGGGGGTGCGGGAATCGACGGGGTAAACTCCTCCCCAGCGTGCGGCTACGGCATCATTAGCGCGGGTCCAGAGCGCAGGTAGCTCCGGCCGCCAACTGCTTCGGGAAATTTCCGCCCGGGAGAGCGCAAGCCGGAGCGGAAGCAGCGATTCTTTTCTGGTCGCCTGAAGCGGAATGACCGGCACGCCGAGTTCCTCAGAGAGTTTGTGCGTATTGATCGGCATACCCTGCGCCTCGGCTACATCGATCATGTTGAGTGCAATGATGGTCGGCAGGCCGAGTTCCAGTACCTGGGTGACAAAATAGAGATTCCTCTCGAGATGCGAGGCATCGACCACACAGAGAATGCGCTCGGGCCGGGGAGTGTCCTGACGCAGCCCCAGCAGCACATCTCGGGTGACACGTTCGTCCGGTGCGTGTGCACTCAGGCTATAACTGCCAGGCAAGTCGAGCAGCTCAACCCGCTCGCCGTGTTGTCCGATGAATTGGCCCGACTTTTTTTCTACTGTAACGCCGGGGTAATTCCCAACTTTTTGACGCATTCCGGTGAGGGCGTTGAAGAGTGTGGTCTTGCCGCAGTTGGGATTGCCAACGACGGCGTAAGACTTTGCCGTGACCTCACCCGGGAGATGCTCCGGCAACGCAAGCGGTGCGGGATGTGATGGTAACATCGGCTGGGGTGCTGCTACGCGCGCCAGCGTCTCCACCGTTCCAAGAGAGCGCGTCGTCTCATCAATGAGCACCCGGGAGGCATCCTCCCTCCGGATGCTGAGTTCAAAGCCCCTCAGGCGAAACTCCAGCGGATCACCCATCGGAGCGCACCGGACAAAGGCGATGCGCGTCCCGATAAGCAGGCCCAGCTCTCGCAGTCGGGAAGCCAGCTTCACGTCGGAAGGAAGCGAGGTGATGACGGCGCTTTCGCCGGGCCGAAGTGAGGAGAGCCGTGTCATGAAAAGAACGTGTTCCTGAAGGTGGGCCCGGCATCATTTCCGGAACACTTCACGAGATTGAGATGCAATATCATTCAGGGGGCAAAATCAAGATAGGGAAGCGCTGATCGCGTGGATGTTGTAGCCCGCCTGCCTACGCTCGCTTCGATCCAATTCGCTTTTTTGGCTTTCCCGACTTCATGTTCTTGCAGGTTCCGAGAAGTCTCAGTCTGTCACAGCGCCCTTCAATCCTCAGGGCCTTCTCCGTCGGGGAGAAACCCATCCTCCGGGTGATGCAGTTCTGCATGATGTCGAGATTCGGATCTTCAAACTCCACGATCTCGCGGCAATCGACACAGATCAGGTGATTATGATGAGGGCTCTGGAGGAAATTCGGGTCGTACAGCCGCTCGCCACCACCGAGGGAAATTTCGCGCAGCATCCCGCTCTCCACCAAATGCAGGATCGTTCGATAGATCGTCGCACGGGATGCGGAGGAGTCGCTTTTGCGAAGCCGCTCACAGAGTTCCTCGGGTCGGAAATGTTCGTGCGTCCGGAAGATCAGTGTCGTCACCGCCTCACGCTGCTTGGTGAAGCGGAGTCCCTTGGAGGCGAAGAATGCCTGCGCCTGTCCGAGCACCGCTTTCAGCGAGGGTTGATCCATAATGGCGGAGAATGATGCGAGTGCGCCTCAGGGTCAAGGCGTGTATCGCTGCGCTAGCGGCAGGCGGCGGCCCATGCCAAAGGCTCGTCCCGTCACCTTGAGTCCCGGCGCGGCCTGCTTGCGCTTGTACTCGTTGCGGTCCACCAATCCGGTGATTCGGCGCACTAGATTTTCTTCGTATCCACGGGCCACAATCTCATGGATGGGAAGATTCGCTTCCACATAGAGAGCCAGCACAGCATCCAAGAGATCGTAGGGAGGAAGGGTGTCTTGGTCCGTCTGGTCGGGTCGCAGCTCCGCGCTCGGGGGTTTTTCAATCGTGGACGCGGGGATGATCTCACCGTTTCTGTTGATCCAACGGGAAAGGTCATAGACGAGCGTTTTGGGCAGATCAGAAATCACCGCAAGGCCGCCACACATATCGCCGTAGAGTGTGCAATATCCGACAGCCAACTCGCTCTTGTTGCCCGTGGTCAGAAGCAGGCTGCCAAACTTATTGGAAAGCGCCATCAGCGTGATTCCACGGAGGCGCGCCTGAAGATTCTCCTCTGTAGCATCCTCAGGGCGCTCACCAAAAGCCTCCTTGAGTCCAGCTTTCAGAATCTCGTATGTCTGTGTAATAGGAAGATTAAGGCACTGGATGCCAAGGTGTTGCGCAAGGATATTTGCGTCAAGAACGCTTCCTTCCGAGGAAAAGGGTCCGGGCATTGCTGCACCCGTTACATGCTCTTTGCCAAGGGCTTCCACTGCCAAGACAGCCGTCAGCGCTGAATCGACCCCGCCGCTCAAGCCGAGCACGGCACTCTTGAACCCGCACTTTTTGAAATAATCCCGCAAGCCGAGCACAAGCGCCTGGTAAAGTTCGCCAAGCTTTTCTCGCGGGGGAACAGCGTTGTGCTGTGGTTGTTCCAGATCCACCACGCCCAACTCCTCGGCAAATCCCTTGAATTCCTTGCAGATGTCTCCTGTCGCCGTGAACACCAGGGAGTGCCCATCAAAGACCAACTGATCGTTACCTCCCACGGCATTGCAATAGATGATTGATTTTTTAAGTCGCTCTGCTTGAAAGCGTAACATCTGCAAACGTAACGCCGGTTTACCAAGCTGAAAGGGGGAAGCGCTCAGGTTGATCAAGATTTCTGCCCCGGCTTCCGCAAGCTCGGCCGGAGGATCGGCGCGGTACAGCGGGCCCGGGAGATACTCGGGCGTCCAGAGATCCTCGCAGACGGTAATGCCGATACTTTTCCCCGCAACTTTGACCGGGGACGAGGCGCTGCCTGGTTCAAAGTAGCGCGCTTCGTCAAAGACATCGTAACTAGGCAGCAACCGTTTGTGCACGATCACCGGCACCGCTCCTTTGCGCAGCAGCGCGGCTGCGTTGTAAAAGGGCTTTCCATGACCACTCTCATTACGGTCGATAAAGCCGACCACGAGCGGCACCTCACCGACCTCATCATGCAAATCGGCCAGGAGCGCAAGATTCCTCTCAACGAACTCCCCGGCAAATATCAGGTCGAGTGGCGGATAACCGGTCAGGGCCAGTTCTGGCGTGACCACCAGCTCCGCCCCCTGCACCACGAGATCGTGGTAGGAGTCGAGAATCAATCCGGCATTCCCGGTGAGATCCCCAACTGTTGTGTTGATCTGAGCCAGTCCGATGCGCATAGACAGAATCCTACCAGAAACCCCACTGTCGTGTGGCACAAATATAGCTGCCAAGCAGAAGATTTGCGGTCGCATGAGCAGCAACACAGGCCGCGAGGCTCCGTGTGCGTGTGGCCACCAGGTTCAGCAAGATGCCGGTGATGAATGCCGCGGGCCAGTCACCGGGTGAATGCACCAGCGTGAAGGCAACCACCACGGCCCAGAAGCTGAAGCGATTGGCGCCGCCGAAGGGGAGCGCGGTGAAATCCTCGCGCACAAGGTAGCGGAGGAGGAACCCGCGCCAGAAAATTTCCTCCACAAGCGGCACCACCAGAACGAGTCGCGTGAACCGGGTCGCGAGCATCCAGGGAGTCAGCCCCGAAACGACATACGGATCGAATCCATCGAGCCTGTGTGGCTGATGAAAGAGTTCCTGCGGTGCCACCCAGAGCGCGAAGATCAGCGCACCGATGCCGACACCCAGCAGCAGCTTCGCAGGGGTGGTGTTGGTGAAATCATAGTTCTTCCAGAACCAGAGCAGCGCGGCGGCACTCACGGCTGTCTGAAGTGGATAGATCCAGTACATCGGATCGATCGTGATGCCTCCGAAACTGGTCCATCCGAGCGCTTTTGCTCCCGAGACAGCCATCAGGCCAGCCATGAACAGGAGGAACGGGAGCGTGTAGGCAAGGAGATCCTTTGGGATGAAATCGACACGGGCCTTGGACATCGGTCTTGGGTAGCAGTTCCTCCCTCGGAGGGAAAAGGGTTTCTTCTTCCAGTCGCTCTCGCGCTATTATCGAACCATGCCCCGCCGTCCTGACATTTCTGCCGATCTCCTGCCGCTTCTAGGCTCCCATGTGCCGACAATCGGCGGGGTGTCCACCGCCATCGATCGCGGAGTCGGCATCGGCTGTACCGCCATCCAGATCTTTGTGAAAAACAACATGCAGTGGTTTGCGAAACCGTTACCGGAAGCGGAGGTTCTCGCCTTCAACGAACATCCGCTGCGTTCCAAACTCGGCTGCGTGGTGGCCCACGCTGGCTATCTCATCAACCTCGGTGTCGAGGGTACCGAGAACCACGAGAAATCATTGAAATCGCTCTCGGATGAACTGCTCCGTTGCGAGCAACTCGGGATCCGCTCCCTTGTCCTGCATCCTGGCTCCCACTTGGGCGCAGGTGTCGAAGCAGGCATCGGCTGCGTCGTGCGCAACCTCGACCGACTTCATGCTGAACATCCATCACTCAAGGTGCGGATCGCGCTGGAAATCACGGCGGGACAGGGAGCGTGCCTCGGGGCGAAGTTCGAAGAGATCGCGGAGATTCTCAGCGGTGTCACCGCTTCCGAGCGCCTGCACGTCTGCTTCGATACCGCCCATGCCTTTGCTGCGGGATACGATCTCGCCGCCCCCAAGGGTGCGGAGAAAGTCTTTGCCGACTTTGATCGTGTCATCGGTCTCTCCCGACTCTCTGTGCTCCACCTCAACGACTCCAAGGTCGCTCTCGGTTCGCGTGTCGACCGCCATGATAATCTTGGCAACGGGTTGATCGGGCTCGAGGCCTTTCGCTGGATCATGAATGCACCCGCACTCAAAGATCTGCCCAAGATTCTCGAAACACCCAAGGGCAAAGATCTCGCCGAAGATGTCGAGGCAATGGCCCTTTTGCGCGGTTTTCTAGTATAACAATACCAGATATTCGATTTGATTTTCCATCGCGGCATTTTTTAGAATCCCCTCTTCATGCACTACGACAACCAAGGCGGCGACGACCGCGATTCCTCCTACTCGAATGCCTACCGCCAGTATTCCCACGATCAGGTGCTGGATAGCCGCGAACTCCAGGTGGAGCGGAAATTCTTCCGCTTCGAAGTCCGCGAAAATGATCGCGGTCGCTTCCTGCGCATCACCGAGGAGAATCAGGGGCGCCGCAACACGGTGATCGTTCCTGATTCGGGCTTCGCCGACTTTGCCAGGGTCATCGCCGAAGTTCTGTCCGCGCAGCAGGGCTGATCGGCTTCACAGGTGGCACCATGAAGCTTATTCGTGGTTGTCTTATTACCGAACTCCAGCGACGACTAGAAAAACCACCATCTCCCATGAAACGCCATCTCCCGATTCTACTCACTCTTCTCCTGCTGCCTGCCTGCACCACCCATCTGCAACGGAAAGAACAATTCCTCACTGAGGCCGGATTCCGCGCCGTGACCCCGTCGACACCGGCGCAGATCGCCCATCTCCACTCCCTTCCGCAAGGCCACATCACCCAGGTTACCCACAAGGGAAAGCAACTCTTCCTGCTCGCCGACTCCAAAAAGAACCTGCTGCTCGTCGGGAGCAACTCTCAGTACGAGAAATACCAGCACATCCTCTACACCAAGGAAGTCGAGCCGGACATTG